>OGEZ01000148.1_pt1 | contig 77175 bp, 74 predicted proteins | sample 1570831 | NCBI WGS metagenome assembly OGEZ01 (sample SAMEA2582059, study PRJEB24529) | metagenome | biome: Human gut stool | place: China | collected 2011 | reverse complement strand
CTGCCTCTGGCCCGCGCGGAGCGCAAAGCCATTTGACCGAAAGAATAAAACCCGCCCCGCGCCGTCGGCGCGCAAAGAAAGTAACTGATTTTACGATAATACAAGAAGTATAAGGAGGCCCACTATGTCCAACATCGTCATCATCGGCTCCGGCCCGGCGGGGGTGTCCGCCGCGCTGTACACTGCCCGTGCGGGGGTGGACACCACCGTCCTCACCCGGGGGCCGGGTGCGCTTGACCGCGCGGAGCTTATCCAGAACTACTACGGCTTTGCCGCCCCCATCTCGGGTGCGGAATTGGAGCGTCAGGGCATCGAGGGAGCCAAGGCTGTGGGCGTCAAATTTGTGACCACCGAGGCCGTGGGTCTGACCTATACCAATAAACTCACTGTAGAAACCCTCGATGGAAATTACCCGGCGGACGCTGTTATCCTCGCCACAGGTGCTTCGCGGGCGACGCCCCGCATCCCGGGGCTGGCGGGCCTCGAGGGCCACGGCGTCAGCTACTGCGCCACCTGCGATGCCTTTTTCTATCGCGGCAAAGATGTGGCCGTGGTAGGCAGCGGCGAATACGCCCTGCATGAGGTGCAGGCGCTCCTGCCGGTGGCGGCCAGCGTCACCCTCCTGCTGAATGGTGCGCCGCCGGCGGCAGAGTTCCCGCCGGAGGTGGCTGTCCGGCCTGAAAAAATCGACGCCATCCTTGGCGAGCAGAAAGTCACCGGCGTCCAGCTGGCCGGCGGCGATGTGGTGGAGCTGGCGGGTGTGTTTGTGGCTCTGGGCGTTGCGGGCAGTACGGCGCTGGCCCGGAAAATCGGTGCCGCTGTGGAGAACGACCGCATCGTGACAGATGAAAAAATGCAGACCACCGTCCCCGGCCTCTACGCCGCCGGAGACTGCACCGGCGGGCTTTTGCAGGTGGCGAAGGCCGTCTATGAGGGCGCTCTGGCAGGCACCGAAGCCGCCAAAGCGCTGCGGAAGAGGTGATTTAAGATGCCGGAGATCCTGCATATCCCCAAATGCGGCGAGCACCGCCAGTGTCTCGCCTGTGCCTTCCCCTTCTGGGATAAGCTGACCGCCGAGCAGCAGGATATGCTCGGCCGCACTGCCCGCCCGGTGCGCTATCACAAGGGCGAGCGGGTCCACAGCCCGGTGGAGAACTGCGTGGGCATCCTGCTGCTGCGCACCGGCCAGTTCCGGGCGTATCTTCTCTCCGACGATGGCCGGGACGTGACCCTCTACCGCCTCTTTGGCGGCGAGATCTGCATCCTCTCCGCCTCCTGCGTTATGGACTCGGTGAACTTTGACCTCTACATCGACGCCGAAGAGGACACCGAGGCCTACTGCATCAGTGCGGGCGTCTTCCGCAGTCTCATGCAGCAGAACGTGGAGGTGCGGTGCTTTGCCTACCAGATGACCGCCGAGCGCTTCTCCGACACCATGTGGACGATGCAGCAGATCCTCTTCATGAGCGCTGACCGGCGGCTGGCCATCTTCCTTGCGGATGAGCTTGCCAAGACCGGCGGCGACGATGTCCGCCTGACCCAGGACCAGATGGCAAAGTACATGGGTTCCGCCCGCGAGGTGGTGAGCCGCCTGCTGAAATACTTCGCCGGTGAGGGCATCGTGAAGCTCTACCGCGGCGGCGTGACCGTGATGGATAAAGACCGTCTGATGAAGATAGCATACGGAGAATAAAACAGAAAAGGGACGCTGCGCATATACACAGCGTCCCTTTTATCGTGCGGAATTACCCTTTGCACCCCTGCTCTTCCCAGTCGCCGAAGTCGGAGACGTCGGCGATTTTAGTCGGGTCGAACTTGCCGTTTTCGTCCTTGGGGGCGACGGCGGGGCCGGCCTCCACGGGGTTCGGGTTCGGAGCCTCGGGGTCACAGACCGGGCGCTCCTCGCTCAGGTCGGGCAGGGTCACAGGCTCTGCGGCCTCAGCGGGCGCTGCCTCCGTCTCAGGGGCGGCGGGCTCCTCAGCGGGAGCGGTCTCTTCTGCCGGTGCGGCGGCTTCGGCCTCTGCCTTGGCCTTACCCTCGGCGTATGCCTCGGCGGTCTTGGCGGCCTCTGTGTCGTCCTTTTCGGCTTCCTCGGGGAACTCGATGGATTCGATGATGGGTGCGGCCTTCTCGTTCAGGAGCTTGTCCATGATGACGATGGCGGCACCGGTGGCCGCCACAGCGGCGGCAGTACCCAGAATGCGGAAGATTGCTTTCATGCCATGACCTCCTTGGTTATGTTATAGTTAGGAGAAGGTGACAACATCGTTCAGCGGCTTCTCGGCAGGCTCCACCGACAGTGCGGTGAGCACCGGGCCTTTGCCGCGGTAGATGTTATGGAACTTATAGCCGACCTTCGCGGTCACTTTGACCCATGCCCGCTGCTCGAGGGCCTTGTAGCCGTCGTAGCTGCAGGGGAAGCCCACGAACTGGATGTCCTGCACGCAGCAGGTCATGGCGAACCGGCCCGGCACGAAACTGTTCTTGCCGGCACGGTTGGTCTGGCAGACCTGTGCGAGGAACTTGACGGTCTTGCCCGCGTACTTCTGGGGCTCGTCCTGACAGTCCATATACCAGATGCCGTAATCGTCGTCCGGGATGTCGATGACCGGGGCGTTGATGTCGAAGGGCAGGGGGTCGGGGATGTCGTCGTAAGCCACGCTGCCGTCCTTGAACTCGTAGGCGATGTCGCACTTGCGGGATGCCTGACGCACCAGCTTGTGCAGCTCCTGACGGGCGGCGTCGTTGTTGACGGCCTCGGCGCGGTTGAAGACGATGAGCTCACTGCGGGCGATCTTGTCCAGCATCAGCGCACGCATGGAGTTGTCGCGGGCGTAGGTCAGCGCGGTGGTGCCGTCGGCGGTGGCGATGCACTGGTAGACGATCCAATTTTCGGGCAGATTGTTTGCCAGGTCCTGCAGCATCCACATACCGTTATACTCGATGACCACGCGGCCTGCGTCGGCCTCCCTGGCCAGCTTTGCGAGGTTCTGGGGGTTCAGCTCAGCCTTGTCCTCGAGGTTGTAGAGCGTCACGCCGGGGAAGGCGAACTTCTTCTCATTGTACTCTTCTTCGCCCTCCTCGCAGACCAGCAGAAGGGTCTTGTCGCCGGAGTCGAAGTTGGGGTCTTCAAAGGTCTCCTGAATGAACTTGGTCTTGCCGCTCTCGAGGAAGCCCACAAACAGGTAAACCGGGATCTCATTTGCCATAATCTTTTATCCTTTCAGGGTCGATCAGCAGCCGAACAGTGCGGCGATGGCCTTTTCATCCAGCTTGGAGCCGATGACCACCAGCTTGCCGCCGACGTCTGCGCCGCGTGCGCGGACTTCCCACTCACCGGGAACGTAGTCGAACTCCAGCCAGCCGTCTGCGCCGCCGTCCACGATGCCCTTGGAGCGGAGGATCATGCCGTAATTGCCGGTGTCCAGCTCGGTGAGGGCGTGCTCAATGTCAGCCTTGGAGAACTTCTTGGCCGTCTCGACGCCCCAGCTGGTGAAGACCTCATCGGCGTCGTGGTCATGATGATGGTGATGATGGCCGCAGCAGCAATGCTCGTCGTGGTCATCGTGGTCGTGGTGGTGATGATGCTCGTGCTCATCCTCCTCATCGTCGTCATCATGATGATGGCCGCAGCAGCAATGCTCATCATGGTCATCATCGTGGTCGTGGTGATGATGGTGTTCGTGCTCTTCTTCTTCGTCCTCGTGGGCGTGCTCCTCGTTGGCCTTGGCAGCCATGGCGATCAGCTCAGCCTTGAAGTCGTCCTTGGTGGACATGGCCTTCAGGATCTGCTCGCCGGTCAGGGCGTCCCAGGCGGTGGTGACGATGGTGGCGGTGGGGTTCTTCTCGCGCAGCATGGCCACAGCGGCGGCGATCTTCTCCTCGGTGGCGTTCTGGGTGCGGCTCAGGATGATGCAGCTTGCGTGGCTGATCTGGTCGTCGTAGAACTCACCGAAGTTCTTCATATACATCTTGACCTTGTTGACGTCGGCCACGGTGACGAAGCTGCTCAGCTGAACATCCAGATGCTCGGCCACGCCCTCGACAGCGCGGGTCACGTCGGACAGCTTGCCGACGCCGGAGGGCTCGATGACGATGCGGTCGGGGTGGTACTGCTCCACCACCTGCTGCAGAGCGGCGCGGAAATCGCCCACCAGAGAGCAGCAGATGCAGCCGGCGTTCAGCTCATTGATCTGGATGCCGGACTCCTTCAAAAAGCCGCCGTCGATGCCGATCTCGCCGAACTCGTTCTCGATGAGCACGACCTTCTGGCCTGCAAAGGACTCTTTGATGAGCTTCTTGATAAGGGTGGTCTTACCGGCGCCAAGGAAGCCGGAGAAAATATCGATCTTGGTCATAGTCTGAAATGCCTCTTTCTTTTATGCAGACGCCGCAACGGCGCTGCCCAGCAGGCCCTTCGGGCCTTACAAGCAGTCCGGGCCGCTGAGTGCTGACCCGTAAAATTCCTACACTCCTATTATAACAAGGCTGTCAATGGCAAACCGGCCTTTTTGATGAGAAATTTGTAACATTTTTTGCAATTTGCTTGCATTTTCGGGCAGCAGGACCAAAATGAACCCTGCGAATTGCATTCTGCGCCCCGGAATGATACAATAAGGTACAGCAAACCATCGCCGCCGGACGTTTTTCCGGCAGAATAAAGAAAGAAGGCTTTTTGACATGAGCATGAATACCGTTCCCGAGCGTCTGGCCGCCCTGCGCGCGGCCATGAAGGCAAACGGCGTGGACGTCTACCTCATCCCGGTGGGAGACCCGCACGCCAGCGAGTATATGCCCGACCACTACACTGCCCTGACCTACTTCTCCGGCTTCCACGGCGAGAACTCCAACTTCGTCGTCACCATGACCGAGAGCGCTGTCTGGGCCGATGGCCGTTACTTCGTGCAGGCCGAGAAGGAGATCGCTGGCACGGAGATCCAGCTGATGCGGATGGGCGAGCCGGGCGTGCCGACCGCCGAGCAGTACTGCGGCAAAGTCCTGCCCGAGGGCGGCAAGCTGGGCCTCTGCGGCCTGACTGCTTCCTGCGGTCTGGTGCGCAGCCTGCAGAAAGAACTGGACGCCAAGAAAGGCACCATCAAGCTGCTGAACCTCGAGGACGAGCTGTGGACGGAGGGCCGTCCCGCCCTGCCCGCTACCCCGGCATGGCTCCTGCCGAAAGAGTACGCAGGCTTCTCCCCTGCCGAGAAGCTGGGCCAGCTTCGTGCGAAGCTCTCTGAGCTGGGCTGCACCGCACAGCTGGTGGGCAAGCTGGACAATCTGGCATGGCTGCTCAATCTGCGTGCGATGGACATTCAATGCACCCCTTATGCAATGGCTTACTGCTATGTGACTCCCGATAAGGCGACGCTCTTCATCAACACCGCCCGCGTCAGCGCCGAGGCTGCTGCGGAGCTGAAGGCAAACGGCGTGGAGCTGGCTGAGTACGACGATGTGCTCACCTTCCTCGCCGCCCAGGCCGAAGAGCAGACCGTTCTGGCCGACCCCGCTTCCGTCAACTACGCTGTTTACCAGACCCTGCAGTCCAACCCGGCTCTGACCGTCAAGGACGAGGCCGACCCCCTGCTGCCCATGAAGGGCGTCAAGAACGAAGTCGAGCTGGCTCACACCCGCGAAGCTCACATCCGGGACGGCGTGGCTATGGTGCGCTTCCAGATCGAGCTGGAGAACCGTCTGGCCGCCGGCGAAGAGCTGACTGAGCTGACCATCGACGAGATCCTCCACAAGTACCGCAGCGCACAGGACAAGTTCCTGACCGAGAGCTTCGGCACCATTGCAGCTTACGGCCCCAACGCCGCCATGATGCACTACCACGCCACCGAGGAAGACCACGCAAAGCTCGAGAAGAAGGGCTTCTTGCTGGTGGACAGCGGCGCGACCTATATGGACGGCACCACCGACATCACCCGCACCTACCCGCTGGGTGAGCTGACCGAGGACGAGCGCCTGTTCTACACCTGGACTTTACAGTGCCACATCGACATTGCCCGGGCTGTCTGGCTGGACTACTGCGACGGCCATATGCTGGACACCATCGCCCGTGAGCCGCTGTGGCGCCACCTCATCAACTACCGCTGCGGCACCGGCCACAGCGTCAGCCATGTGGGCAACGTCCACGAAGGTCCCCACGCCCTGAACGGCCGCAACACCACCGTCTTTAAGCCGGGCATGATCGTCACCGACGAGCCGGGCGTCTATGAGGGCGGCGTCGTCGGCATCCGCATCGAGAATGAGCTGGAGTGCTGCCACAAAGCATCCAACCAGTACGGCGAGTTCCTGGCATTCTGCCCCATCACGTTCGTGCCGATCGCCACCTCCCCCATCGTCCCGGGCGTTCTGAGCCGCGACGAGCTGGATTGGCTGAACGCCTACCACCGCGAGGTCTTCGAGAAGCTGGCTCCCCGCCTGACCGAGGACGAGCGCGACTGGCTGGCTAAGAAGTGTGCCGCCATCGGAGCGTAACAAATAAAACAAGGGCTGCGGCATATCGACAACCTCTCCGTCATTGCTTCGCAATGCCCCCTTTCCTATCGAGGAGAGGCTTGGGCATTTCGTAAAGCTTTATCTCTTCGCCAGAGGCTCCCCTCGGTAGGGGAGCTGTCGAGCGACAGCGAGACTGAGAGGTTGGGATGTGCAACAGCCCGTTTTTGTTTCTCGTTATAATTTCTGTTCCAGCTCTGCCTTGTGCTCTTTCCAGTAGGCTTTCGCCTCGTCGATGACCTTCTTGAAGGGGCCGGAGGGGTAAGTGCTCTCGGCAATGTCGATGAGGAATTTGTAGAGCTGGGGCCGCACCTGCTCATACATTCCAAGCCGGGTGTAGAGGTCCTTGTAGTAGTGGAACACCTGGATCTTGTTCTGCACCAGAGTGGCAGGCTTTATCTGGGTGTGGCAGATGCTCTGAGGGTTCTGGACGTAGTAGTAGCCGGGCTGCGGGATGGACGCAAAGACCTCGGCGTACTGGATATACTGCATGTTGAACACGAGGTCTTCGGCCCAGCGCATCTCGCTGGTAAAGCGGATGTCGTGCCGGGTGAGGATGTCGCGGCGGTAGAGCTTGTTCCAGAGCACGCTGTAAAAATAAGAGGCGGGCTTATCCATCAGGCGGCGGGCGAAGGTGTCCTTGTCGTAGACGCCCTCGGGCAGGAAACCGTATTCCCGGTTCTCCGGCGGGCGTGCAACATGCATGACGCCGAGGTCGTCCTGGATTTTTTCCAGCACCTGTTCCGGCTTTGACGCCCCGGCGGGGATGACCATGGTGTAGGGCGAGATGACGAGGTCGGCACCGGTCTTCTCTGCCGCCTCCACCAGCCGGGCGGTGTAGTCCGGGGCGATGTAGTCATCGCTGTCCACGAACTGGACGTACTTGCCGCCGGCAAGCTTCAGGCCGAGGTTCCGGGTGTCGGACACGCCGGAGTTTGCCTTGTCCACCAGCAGGATGCGGCTGTCCTTTTTGCGGAACTCCTCGCAGACGGGCAGGCTCTTATCTTTGGAGCCGTCGTTGATGACGATGAGCTCGAGGTTCTTGTACTCCTGCCCGCAGATGCTTTCGAGACAGCGGCTCAGGCGGCTCTGGGCATTGTACACAGGGACGATGATGCTGACGAGAGGCATTTCCATAGCAGTTTCTCCTTTTGCTTTCTTCTGTTTTTTCAGAAGCTGTTTTCGTGAGCTGGGTGCGCCGAATGACGAGAATTTTTGCTCGCAGACAAGGCGATTTTCCGCAGCAATCCTTGGTGGATTGCAAGGGAAAACAACGCAGTATGCGAGCAAAAAGGCCGTTCAGACGGTGCGCAATGCTTATGAAAACGGCTTCTCAGAGCAATGATACTCCCGCCGGGCCGAAAAAGCAAGCGCCGGCGGCAGGCCCGAAAGGGGGCTTCGGAATGATATTTCATATCGCGGTGTGCAGCCCGGACAGCGTCCTCCGCAGCCGGGTGGAGCGGCAGTGTCTCGACTATTATGCCCGGCGGGACGACGCCTGCATCATCGATCAGATGGACAGCCCGGAGGCCCTGCTGGCCCGGGACGACGCCGGGGAGCGGTACGAGCTGTACCTCATTGAGCTGCCGTCCACGGCAGCCGCCGCGTCGCTGCGGGCAGCGGCTGCACTCCGCAGCCGGGGGCGGCGCAGCCCGCTGGCTTTTCTGGCCCACACGCCCGCCCACGCCTACAGTGCCTACCGGGTGGACGCCATGCAGTATTTATTGCTGCCTGTCCCGCCGGAACAGCTGGACGCTCTGCTGGCCCGGGCCGCCGAGCCGGAGTACGGCCCGGCCATCCCGGTAGCCACGGCGTCGGGTCTGCGGGTGCTGCCCTTCGCGGACATCGAATACCTCGAGTGTACCCACCATGTGGTGCATTTTCATCTCGCCAGCGGCGAGGATGTGCCGTCCCTGTCCGTCCGGGTGCCGTTCGCACAGGTGGCCCAGCCGCTTTTGGCGGATGAGCGCTTCGTCCAGCTCCACCGCTCCTATGTGGTCAATCTGGCGGCGGTGTCCCAGCTGGCGGCGGGTGAGTTCTGGATGCAGAGCGGCGCACGGGTCCCTGTCCCCCGCGGGCGGGAGCCTGCGGCCCGCACGGCGCTGAAAGAGTATCTGGAAAAGCAGTTCCGATAAAGCAATGGGGAGGCCCGGAAGAGCCTCCCCATTGCTTTATAATTTTGTCCAGTCCAGCTGTGTCCAATCCGTTATGTACTGGTCGGCGAGGCGCTGCAATTCGGGCTTATCGGCGGCGCTGGTCTCATCCTCGATGTCGATGAGGTAGAAGCCGCACTGCCTGGCCGTACGGGTGGCGTAGACGGCGTCCTCACAGACGACGGCGTCGGCGGGTTCGCTGCCGCCCAGCCGCTCGAGGACTTCGTGGAACACCTCGGGGTGGGCTTTGCTCTTCGCGCCCTGTGCGGTGTAGAAGAACTCGAAATAGTCTGCGACGCCCAGCCGGGTGAGCACCTCTTCGCACTGCTCTGCCCAGGTGTTGGAGCAGATGCACATCCGCACGCCCTCGGCTCTCAGCCGGGCCAGCATCTCCCGGACGCCGGGCTTCAGCTCAACTTTTTTGTACAGGTCCCGGATGACCTGCCGCATGGCAGGCTCGTAGTCCCGGAGGGTCAGGGGCAGATCGTAGGTGCGGATGAGATACTCCGCGCCCTCCACCATCCCCATGCTCAGCAGAACATCGTGGATGCCGGGTCTTGCGGTGCGGCCATAGCGGCGCAGCAGCTCCAGCGGTGCGCCCTGCCACACCACGGTCATGCTGTCGGTGAGGGTGCCGTCCATGTCGAAAATCCATTGCTTGCGGTGCATCTGTCGTCCTCCTGAATCGTTCTGGCAAGGTGAATTTATTATAGCACATTTTTTGTTACAAAAACAGAGAGAAATCTCCCGGGAAATATGCTATAATCTAGGCAAAACCGGAACACGTCAAAGGAGGCAGAAAACATGGCGCAGAACAACACCCCCGTAAAGGCGCTGGTGCTGGCGGGCGGGGGCGCCCGCGGAAGCTATCAGGTGGGTGTCTGGCGGGCGCTGATCGAGCTGGGCTGGCGGCCCCGGATCATTACGGGTACCAGCGTCGGCAGCCTGAACGGCGCCATGTTCGCCCTCGACCTCTACGAGACGGCCCGGGACATGTGGCTGACCATCCGCAGCCAGGATGTGATGGAGCTGCCCGCCGAGGATGCGCCGCTTTCCGAGCTGCACGCATTCCTCAAAGACGCTGTGACTCAGGGCGGCATGGACGTCACGCCGCTGGAAGAGATCGTCGAGCGGGTGCTGGACGAAGAGAAACTCCGCAAAAGCCCCATCCGGCTGGGCCTTGTGACCGTGGAGCAGAAGACCCTCAAGGCCCGGGAGCTTCCGCTGGAAGACATCCCCGAGGGCAAGGTGAAAGACTACCTGCTGGCCTCTGCGGCCTGCTTCCCCGCCCTGCGGGCCCACACCATCGACGGGGTGTCTTACCTCGACGGCGGCTACCGGGACAATATGCCCACCGCGCTGGCCCAGAAGATGGGCGCAGAAGAGCTGGTCTGTGTGGACCTGGAGGGGGTGGGCATCACCCGCCCCAACCGCACCGGCCTGCCCACCACCCTCATCCGAAGCTACTGGGAGCTGGGCGACATTCTCCGCTTCGAGCCCGCCACCGCCCGGCGGAACATCGAGCTGGGCTACCACGATACATTGCGGGCCTTCGGGCGGCTGCGGGGCTGCGCCTACGCTGTGGACAGCGGGGCTGAGAGCAGCGCGGATGCCGCCGCATTCCATGCGGCCTTCGAGGCCGTCCAGAAGGATGTGCGGGAAAAGCACCCCTCCACCCTGACGGCAGACGCTGCTCTCCTGCTGGCAAAACTCTCGGATGCAGAGCTTGCCCCGCTGGAAGCCGCGGCTGAGGACGTGGGCGTAGACCCCGCCCCCTACTACACCACCCGTACTTTGGGAGAAGCTTTCCTTGCAAAATGCGACTTCGAGCGCCTCAGGAGCTTCGAGCCGCTGTTCGAGGGTGAAGCAGGCCCGGCGCAGGCCGCGCGGGCCGCTCTGCTGCCCAACACCTTTTTGCAGGCACTGGTCTGCCGGGCGCTGACCGGCAGAGTGCCGCCGGAGGAGATGGAAACATGAAGGTATATAAGGGCTTTACCGCATCGCCCGGCCTCGTGCTGGGTCAGGTCAGCCGGCTGGACCGCCCGCCGCTGGTGTTCGGCGAGGGGCCTTTCCACCCCGAACAGGAAAAGCAGGCGCTGGAAGACGCCATCAAGGTGGCTCAGCAGGAGCTGGACGAGATGGCCGGCCGCGCCGCGCCCTCGGAGCAGGCCATCTTCCTGTTCCAGAGCATGATGCTGGAAGACGAGGGCTTCATGAATGAGGTGGCTTTCCAGATAAAAGCCGGCGTCGGTGCCGCCGAGGCGATGGACCGTGTGGGCCACCGCTACGCCTCCCAGCTGGCCGCCATGAAGGACAACGCCTACATGCAGCTGCGGAGCGTGGACATCCTCGACGTGACCCAGCGCATCACCAACATCCTCTGCCACCGGATCCGAAGCTGGCTGGCCCTCGACCACCCGGTCATCCTTGCGTCTGACCTGCTCATGCCCACCGATCTGTTCAGCGTCCCGGCGGGCCGCATCCTCGGCCTCATCACCGCCGAGGGCAGCGGCCAGAGCCATGCGGCCATCATCGCCCGTTCGCTGAACATCCCGGGCATCACCCAGGTGGGCGAAGAGTTCCTGAAAGACTGCGACGGCCGCGAGGTCATCCTGAACGCCACCGAGGGCGAGTGCATCCTTGACCCGGATGCCGCCGCCCGGCAGAGCGCCATCACCTGCATCTGCGAGATGCAGCGCCAGAACGAGGAGCTGAACGCCCAGCTCGAGCTGCCCAACCGCACCCGGGACGGCGAAGAATTCGAGCTTCTGGCCAACTGCTTCGGCCCCGAGGACGTGGGGACCGCGATGGAGTCCGGCGCGTCCGGCGTGGGCCTGCTGCGCAGCAGCTACATGATGATGCCCGGCCACGCCATGGACGAGCAGGAGCAGTATCTGTTCTACACCTCCTGCCTCGCCGCCGCCAGGGGCAGGACGGTGACGGTGCGCACCTTCGACTTCGGTGCTGACCGCACCATGGCCGACGCCTATCAGGGCGTCCAGTCCTCCAAGCTGGGCCTGCGGGGCATCCGCAGCAGCCTGCGCAATCTGCCCCAGATGGCGGTTCAGATCTACGCCCTCATGCGTGCCGCCGCAAAAGGTCCGCTGCGGGTCATGTTCCCCATGGTGACGGACATCGAGGACTGGGATTCCGCCATGCAGGTGGTGGACTACTGCCGCCGCAAGCTCACCGAGCGGGGCGTGGAGTTCGATCCGGATGTCCCCTTCGGCGTCATGCTCAGCGTACCCGCCGCCTGCCTGACGGCAGAGGACTTCACGGCTCACGGCTGCCGCTTCTTCGTCATCGGCACCAACGATTTGACCCAGTACACCCACGCGGTGAGCCGGGAACTGGCCATTGCCGAGCACTACTACCGTCCCGCCAGCCCGGCCATGAAAAAGCTCATCGCCATGGTGGTGGACGCCGCAAAGAAAGCGGACATCCCCGTCACCATCTGCGGCCTCGCCGTCGGCAATGCCGTCAACGCGACCCAGTATCTCCACCTCGGACTGCGCAGCTTCTCCATGAGCCCGCAGAACCTGTTGACCATCAAAAAGGCTCTGCGGGATGCAGATGCAGATGCAGAATAAACCGTGCCATTGACAGTTTGAAGTTGATGTAGTACAATGTACTATGAAAAGGAGATGATGGTATGGCATTCTCGATTCGGTTATCGGAAGAAGAACGGCAGCTGGCCGACAGCTATGCAAAGCTCCATTCCATGTCGATGGGCGAAGCATTCAAGCGGGCGCTGTTCGACAAAATCGAAGAGGATTATGACATTGCTGTCGCAGAGGAAGCCTACGGCGAGTATCAGCGCAGCGGAAAGAAGAGCCGCCCGGTGGGTGAGTTCTGGAAGGAACTCGACTTATGAAATACCGGGTGGAAACGACGCCGCGATTTGAAAAGGAATTTCGCAAATTAGACCGCTATACCCAGCGGATGCTGAAAGCGTGGATAGACAAAAACCTCGTGGAGTGCGCTGACCCACGCGCCCACGGCAAGGGCCTGACGGCCAACCGGAGCGGACAGTGGAGGTATCGCATTGGAGATTACCGTCTGCTCTGCCTCATTGAGGATGAAGAGCTGGTGATCCTGGCTCTGACAGTAGGCCATCGGCGCGAAGTGCATCAGAACTGAATACAGCAAAACGGCGTCCCACCTCGGCGGGACGCCGTTTCTGATGTCAGAACTTATTCAAGATTCCCCGTCAGGGTCATGACAGCAGAGACGACGGCCAGCGGGGCCGTCTCACAGCGGAGGATGCGGGGGCCGAGGCCGACGGTCTTTGCGCCGGCTTTTGCGGCCATCTCAGCTTCCTCGGCGGCGAAGCCGCCCTCTGCGCCGGTGATGATGGCGATCTTCAGCTTTTCGCCATCGGCGGGCGTGGCCTCAGCCAGCAGCTGGCGCAGGGGTGCGCCGCCGCACTCGTAGCAGAAGAGCACGAGGTCATACTGGTCGAGGCTGCGGCAGACGGCCCCGAAGTTGGGCAGCGGAAGGGCCACATCCGGCAGGATGCCCCGGCCGCACTGCTTGGCGGCTTCAAAGGCGATGCGGTTGTAGCGCTCGTTTTTCTGCTCTTCCTTCTTGGGCGCGGCCACGCAGTAGCGGCTGAAAAACGGGATGAAGTGGTCACAGCCCAGCTCGACGCCATGGCGGATGACCTGCTCCAGCTTGTCCTGCTTGGGGTAGCCCACCAGCAGGGTGACGTCCACGGTGGGCTCTGCGGCGCTGGGGCAGCCCGGCTCCACGCTGAACTCCACCGTCTCGTCGCCGAAGCCGGTGATGGTGGCAGTATACTCGACGGCGCTGCCGTCGCAGAGGATGACGGTGTCCCCCAGTTTGCCCCGCATCACGCGGGAGAGATGGTGGGCGTCGGCCCCCCGCAGCACGGCGGTGCCGTCGGAAATTTCAGTGGTAAAATAACGGTGCGGCATATTTTTTGATCCTTTACATCTTAGGCTCCCCTATTAGGGGCAATAACGACGACCGCCGCCAGTGGCGGAAGCAGGGAGTCGTTGTTGGGGCCGCGGCCAGCAAGGCGCAAGTGCTTTTCAAGCACGAAGCGAATGCTGGGAGCCGCAACCCGGCAATGGCAGTGCGAAGCGCTGACTGAGAGGTTGGCCTTATGCCTTCTTGCAGACGATGCACTCCCAGCCGCGCTTCTCCTTCACTTCCAGCACGGCGAGGCCGGCGGCTTCCAGCGCAGTGATGACCTCATCCTTCCGGCTGTCGATGATGCCGCTGGCAATGAAGACGGCATCGTCGGCCATCAGGCCGGGAACGGCGGGGGCCAGGGCCATGATGGCGTTGGCCACGATGTTGGCCGTGATGATGTCGTACTTGCCGCTGGCCTTGTCGGACAGATCGCCCACGAGGACGGTCAGCTTGTCGGCCACGCCGTTGAGGGCGGCGTTCTCGCCGGCGGTGCGGACGGCCACGGGGTCGATGTCCACGCCCTCGGCCACGGCTGCGCCCAGCTTGAGGGCTGCGATGGCGAGGATGCCGCTGCCGGTGCCGATGTCCAGCACCCGCTCGCCGCCCTTGACCCGCTCGTCCAGCACTTCGAGGCAGAGGTTGGTGGTCTCATGGCCGCCGGTGCCGAAAGCAAGGCCCGGGTCGAGGATGAGCTTGACGCGGTCGGTATCGTAGTCCTGCCAGGACGGCACGATGGCGAGGCGCTGGCCCACGTCCATCGGGTGGTAGTATTTGCGCCAGCCGTTCTGCCAGTCCTCCTGCTCCACGCCCTCGGTCTCAGAGGTGTAGGGGATGCCTGCGGCCTCCATCCGGGCCGCGATGAGGGCCAGCGTCTCCACCGGCGAAGCGCCCGGCTCGAGGTACATGTGGATGATGACGGTGTCCCGGGGCTTGTCCAGCAGCTCCTGCTCGATGAGGTCCACGTGGGCGATCTGCTCCACCTGTTCCTCGATGTCGCTGTAGTCTTCGATATAAATGCCGCCCTCCGCGATCATGGTGGCCACGGCCTCGGCGGCCTCGGCGTCAGCTTTGGATACGGTCAGGCGAATATCAGTCCATTCCATAAGGATGCTCCTTCCGTGTATTGGGGATATACTGTCTTTATAGTACCCGATTCCGGCCCGGGATGCAAGCTCTCGGGCCGAAAGATACCCGAAAAGACTTTCTTTTTTTCCGGCAGTATGTTAATATGGTGTTGTACCCGGATTGGGTCCGGGCGGCTTCCTGCCGGAAGCGCCCGCCGCATCGTTCCCCAAAGGAGGAATTATCGTATGTTTTTGGGAATGGATATTTACAGCTGGATCGCTGCTATCGTCATCGCGCTCATCGTCACATTTCTTCCGATCACACTGCCGTTCAAGATCGTTCTCGCCATGGTGGCCATGGCCTGCTTCTACTTTGGACGCAAGTATTATCACAACCATAAGAACGGCGGGGCCGAGACGCCCAGCATGAGCTCTGCCGAGAGCGAGGCACTGGCCTCCGGCATCCTGAAAGCCCTCGGCGGCAAGAATAATATCGTCAAGGTGGACTACTGCGCCACCCGCCTCCGCTTTGAGGTACACAGCTACGCCTCCGTGGACGAGGCCGCTGCCAAGGCCGCAGGCGCAGAGGGCGTCATCCGCCCGGCCAAGAACGCCTGCCAGGTGGTCATCAAGGGCGATGTGCAGGCTGTGTACGATGCCCTGCGCAAGCAGCTGTAACTAAGAAGCTGTTTTCTTGCGAAAACAGCTTCTCGAACACCGCCGGGAACGGGCCGCTGCGCCCGGTCCGGCGGTATTTTTATCGGAAAGGAATTTTGATATGAAGCCCCAGACCTTTACGTGGAAGAAACTCACCGCCGACGAGCTGACGCGGGTGTATCTGGACGAGATGCGCCGCGACTTCCCGCCCAGCGAGCTGAAACCCCTGAGCATGATTCTCAACAGCGAAGCCGTCGGCATAGCCCACACCTGGGGCGTGTTCGAGGGGGAGACGCTGGTGTCCTATCTGCTGATGGTGCGGCCTATGGGCTGTGAAGCGAGCCAGCTGGACTATTTCTCCGTCCTGCCCGCCTACCGCAGCACCGGCATTGGCGCACGTCTGCTGGCCGCTCTGCCCGCCCACGAGGAGGGCGCAAAGGCCATCCTCATCGAGGCTGAGTGTCCCGAGAAGGCTGACGACGAGGCCATGGCCGTCCGGCGTCTGGGCTTTTATGCCCGCTGCGGGGCCGTTGACACCGGCTGGACGGAGCATCTTTTCGACGCATGGTTCCGGGTGCTGGTCCTGCCTGCCGAGGGGGAGACACTGGATGCGGAGGCGGCCAACAAAGAGCTGGCCGACTGCTACAGCCGGGTGATGGGCGCGGACAAGTGGCGCAGATATGGCCAGCTCTACCGCCCGGACGGCACGGAAGAGAAATTCTGATTCGATCATAGGCTCTGAAAGGCTGCTTTACGTTCTGTGAAGCAGCCTTTTTTGCACCCATCAGCGGGCGGGATGCACAAACGAACGTGCGGATTTTTGACAGTTTGACCGGAAATGTAAAATCGAGTGTCCTGTTTTCCACACCGACTTTACCAGAGGATGACAGCAGCGCAAAAACACTGCACAAAGCTTTACCTGCATTTTGCGCCGCCATGGTCGCAGCCGGATGGGCGGTGCGCTACAATAAAGGCGTCCCAAGAGAGATACAACGAGGAAAAGGAAAACAGCCCGGCCAGAACAAAAGGGCCGGCCCAGTTGAAGGAGATATTATGATGAAAAAGATCACTCGTCGTTCGTTCCTGTCCATCTGCGGCGCTGCTGCCGCTGCTGCTGCCCTGACCGCCTGCGGCGGTGCAGCTTCTTCCACTGCTGCCTCTTCTGCCGCCGCATCCAGCACCGCAGCTTCCGCTTCTTCTACGGCTGCGCTGTCCGGCAATGTCGCCACCGGCGGTTCCACCTCTATGAAGAACGTCATCGCCGCCCTGACCGAGGGCTTCGCTGAGCTCGAGCCGGATGTCACCATCAGCTATGACCCCACCGGTTCCGGCGCAGGCATCACCGGCGCTGCCGATAAGACTCTGGACATCGGCCTTTCTTCCCGCGCTCTGAAGGCTGACGAGACCGGCGTCACCGGCACCATCGTAGCTCTGGACGGCATCGCCATCATCGTCAACAAGGACAGCAAGGTCGAGGACCTGACCGTTGACCAGCTCAAGCAGATGTTCACCGGCGAGATCACCAACTGGTCCGAGGTCGGCGGCGACGACGGCGAGATCGTTCTGGTGGGTCGCGAGGCTGGCTCCGGCACCCGCGATGGCTTCGAGAGCATCGTGGACGTCAAGGATTCCTGCAAGTATGCGCAGGAGCTGACGGCTACCGGCGCTGTCATCAGCGCTGTGGAGGCCAATCCGCTGGCCATTGGTTACGCTTCCCTGTCTGCCGTCGGCGACACCGTCAAGGCTGTGACCGTCGGCGGCGTGGAGTGCAGTGAGGAGACCGTCAAGGACGGCAGCTATGAGGTGCAGCGTCCCTTCGTGTTCGTCACCAACGACTCCGTCACCCTCTCTGCTCAGGCTCAGGCGTTCTTCGACTTCGCTGCCAGCACCGACGCTGCCGACCTCATCCGCACCGCAGGTGCTGTGCCGGTGAACGAGTAACTTTGCGAGGGATCCCTCAGGTGTTTTTATGAAAAAATTCGAGCTGCCCCGCACCCCGGCCCAATGGCTGGAAGCTGTCATGAACGCCATCTTCTTCCTCTGCGGCATCCTCGCCGTGGGCTGCGTGGCTGTCATTACCATCTATATGTTCCTGTCGGGCCTGCCCGCCATCGGAAAGATCGGCCCGCTGAAATTCCTCTTCGGCACCGAGTGGGCCTCCACGGCGTCCGAGCCGAAGTACGGCATCCTGCCCTTCCTGCTTTCGAGTATTTACGGCACCCTGGGCGCGTCCCTCATCGGCGTGCCGGTGGGCCTGCTGACAGCAGTGTTCCTCTCGAAAGCGGCAGCTCCCGGCGTGCGCAATGTGGTCGTCACGGCGGTGGAGCTGCTGAGCGGCATCCCCAGCGTGGTGTTCGGCCTGCTGGGTATGCAGGTGCTGGTGCCTGCGGTGGCGAAAGTCTTCGGCAAGGCGTCGGGCGCCTGCCTGCTGTCGGCCATCGTAGTGCTGTCCATCATGATACTGCCCAGCATCGTGTCGGTGTCGGTGACGGCCCTCAACGCCGTGCCGCCCGAGTATGAGCAGGGCAGTCTGGCACTGGGTGCGACCGATACGGAAACGTGGTTCAGGATCAGCATCCCGGCGGCCAGGAGCGGCATCGCAGCCGGTATCGTTCTGGGCATTGGCCGCGCCATCGGCGAGGCAATGGCCGTCATGATGGTGGCCGGCAACAGCCCCAATATGCCGGACAGCCTCTTCCGCAGCGTCACCTTCCTGACCACGGCCATCGCCAAGGAGATGAGCTACGCCAGCGGCCTGCAGAAGCAGGCGCTGTTCAGCATCGCGCTGGTGCTGTTCGTCTTCATCATGGCCATCAATGTGCTGCTCAACGCTGTGCTGAAGGGAGGAAACAAGGATGAAAAGTGACTTCTCCCCCTCCCGCCGCGCATGGAACGTCATCATGACCGCGCTGATCTGGGCGGCGGCAGTGCTGGTCATCGCCCTCACGGTGGGCGTCATCGGGCTGGTACTGGTGCGGGGCATCCCCCACATCAGCTGGGAATTCCTTTCCACCACCGCCAGCGTCCTGAAAGGCACCGACGGCATCCTGCCCGCTATCCTCAACACGTTATATGTTATCTTACTCACCCTGCTCATCGTCCTTCCGCTGGGCGTGGGCGCGGCAGTTTACCTCACGGAGTATGCCTCCAACCGGAAGCTCATTGAGGTCATCGAGTTCACGAATGAGACGCTGGCGGGCATCCCCAGCATCATCTACGGCCTCGTGGGGATGCTGGTCTTCGCCCAGACCATGGGCTTTAAGACCTGCCTGCTCTCCGGCAGCCTGACGCTGGTGGTCATGAACCTGCCCACCATCATCCGCACCACGCAGGAGTCCCTCAAAACGGTGCCGCAGGGCTACCGGGAGGGCGCTCTGGGCCTCGGCGCGGGCAAGTGGCACATCATCCGCACCATCGTGCTGCCCTGCAGCATCGACGGCATCGTCACCGGCTGCATCCTGGCCGTGGGCCGTATCGTGGGTGAGAGCGCGGCCCTGCTCTTCACCGCCGGTGCGGCGGAAGTTATTGCGGGCAGCATCGCCAAGGCTTACGCATCCAACGGCGCGACCCTCTCCGTCCTGCTCTATCTGCGGGCCTTCGAGGACGGCGACTTCGCCTCCGCCTGGGGCATCGGCGCAGTGCTGCTAGTCCTGGTGCTTCTCATCGACCTCGCAGCCCGTCTGGCAAAAACAAAGCTCAAACAGAAACAGTAAGGGGTATTTTATGGATAACAATATGCCGGTCATCTCGGCAAAAAATCTGAACCTCTGGTACGGCGACTTCAAGGCCCTCAAGGGCATCTCGCTGGACGTGGGCGAACGGGAGATCACTGCCCTCATCGGCCCCTCAGGCTGCGGCAAATCCACCTTCCTCAAGACCCTGAACCGGATGAACGACCTTGTGCCGAACGTCCGCATCGAGGGCGACGTCCGGCTCCGGGGCGAGGATATTTTCTCAAAGGAGATGCAGCTGACCGACCTGCGCCGCCGCGTGGGCATGGTCTTCCAGAAGGCGAACCCCTTCCCCATGAGCATCTACGACAATATTACTTACGGCCCCAGGCTCCACGGCGTCCGCAATAAGGCGGAGCTGGATGAGCTGGTGGAAAGCTCCCTGCGGGGCGCTGCCCTCTGGGACGAGGTGAAAGACCGTCTGAAAAAGAGCGCGCTGGGCCTCTCCGGCGGTCAGCAGCAGCGCCTGTGCATCGCCCGGGCTCTGGCTGTCAAGCCCGAAGTCCTGCTGATGGACGAGCCCACCAGCGCCCTCGACCCCGGCTCCACCATGAAGGTGGAAGAGCTGATGAGCGAGCTGAAAAAGAACTACACCGTGGTTATCGTCACCCACAACATGCAGCAGGCGGCCCGTATCAGCGACCGCACGGCCTTCTTCCTGCTGGGTGAGCTGGTGGAGTGCGGCCCCACGAGCGAGATTTTCAGCACCCCGAAGGATAAGCGCACCGAGGACTATATCTCGGGCCGCTTCGGTTAAAAAGGAGGGTTTGCGATATGAGCACACGCACACAGTACGAAGCCGACCTCGCGGCCCTGAAGGGATCGCTGGCCAAGATGAGCCAGCTCTCTGCCGACGCGGTGGAAGATGCGCTGGAAGCCCTCTGCACGGCGGACGCCGAGGAAGCAAAGGGCATCGTCAAGGGCGACACCGAGGTCAACCGGATGGAGCGGGACATCGAGCACCGCTGCATGACCCTGCTGCTGCGTCAGCAGCCGGTGGCAGGTGATCTGCGCTTTATCTCTGCTGCCATGAAAGTGGTGACAGACGTGGAGCGCATCGGTGACCATGCCGCCGACATCGCGGAGATCGTCCCCCATCTGGCCGGCGTCCGCAAGGCGGGCGATCCCGCCGTGAGCAGGAGCATTGAGATGGGCCGCAAAGCCCACAAGATGCTGCAGGACGCCATGAGCGCCTTTGCGGCAGAAGATGAGGCGGCGGCAAAAGCCGTCATCGACGCCGACGACGCTGTGGACTACGACTTCAACACCATCAAGCGGATGCTGGCGGCGGAGATCGCCGCCGACCCCGGCAAAGTGGACGCCGCGCTGGATGTGCTGATGGTCATCAAGTACCTCGAGCGCATCGGCGACCACGCCGTGAACATCGCCGAGTGGGTGGAGTTCCTGCGCACGGGCCGGTATCACCACGAGAAGATGTTCTGAGTTCTGTTTTCCTCTTTTTCTTTTCCTGAAAAGCTGCTGCCCATGGCGGGCGGCAGCTTTTGCTTTGTCGAAACCCCGTCTGAAAAATTTTGGAGCTTTTTCTTGTCTTATGCAATTTCCGGCCCGGCTGCGCCGTATTATAAGCAGAAGCCTCCCAACAGAGGGACGCTTATAAGACCTGAGCGCGGCCCGGCTCCGACATCCCCCATGTCCCCGGCTGCGCCGCAACGGAGGATACCTATGAGCATCAAGAAATTCCCGCTGGAAGCCTACGGCGCGGCCGTCAGCCGCGAAGAGCTGGTGCAGGCGGCTTTGGATGAGATCACCAAGAATTACCGCGAGGCCAGCCTCTCCAATGTGGCCCGCAGCTACGGCGTCTCTCTGGCCTATGTCAGCGAGTGCGTCCGGGCGCAGACAGGCCGTACTTACAAGGAGTTGCTCCAGAAGCACCGGATGGAGACTGCCGCCCGCCTGCTGCGCCGCAGCGACTGGAACGTCCAGCAGATCATCACCTACGTCGGCTACGAGAACACCAGCTATTTCTACCGCCTGTTCCACGAGCGGTACGGCCAGAGCCCCCGTGAGTACCGTCAGAGCCGCGCGGCCCGCACCCGCACACCGGCCTGACCTTTGAGCACACTGCGAAAAAAGACGTCCCGTGTCTGCGGGACGTCTTTTGATGTCTTAAGATGGAAAAACGATGCAGAGTGTGTTACAATAAAAGCCAGACCTGAAAAAATGCGGGAGTGCGCTGCGGCGCACGGAAAGAGAAGGTGGAAACGGAATGTTTCGTGGAGCACGGCGCTCTGATCTGGAGCAAATTTTAGAGATCTATGCCCATGCCCGGAAAGCAATGGCGGATTCGGGCAACCCGACCCAGTGGGGCGACAGCTATCCGCCGCAGGAAATGCTGGAAGAAGACATCGACGCCAACCGGCTGTTCGTCTATACGGTGAACGGCCGTCTCGAGGCGGTGTTTGCCTTCATCCTCGGGCCGGACCCCACCTACGCGAAAATCGAAGATGGCCAGTGGCTCAACGATGAGGTGCCTTACGGCACCATCCACCGGCTGGCCTCGACGGGTGACCGCAGGGGCGTGGCGTCTGAGGTCATCGCATGGTGCCTCGAGCACTGCGAGAGCCTGCGGGCCGACACCCACGCCGACAACAAGATCATGCAGCATCTTCTCGAGAAGAACGGTTTTGTCCGCTGCGGCATCATCCATGTGGAAGACGGCACGCCCCGCGTCGCCTACCAGAAGCTGTCGGCCACCGTACACATGCAGGAAGAATAAGGAGGGACTGGCATGAAGATCACACAGGTAAAGCTGGGCCGTATCTCGACCCCGCTCCGCGTCCCCTTCAAGACAGCGCTGCGCACCGTGAGCAGCGTGGAGGACGTCATCGTTGAGCTGCACACCGACACCGGCGCGGTGGGCTACGGTGAGGCACCTCCCACCGGCGTCATCACCGGCGACACCACCGGTGCCATCATCGGCGCCATCCGCGACCACATCGCTCCGGCCATCCTGGGCCGCGGCCTCGACGAGTTCGAGGATCTGACCGCCGCCGTGCAGAAGGCCCTCGTCCACAACACCAGCGCCAAGGCTGCCGTGGATATGGCCCTGTGGGACCTGCTGGGCCAGAAGTACAGCGCCCCGGTCTACCGGATGCTGGGCGGCGCGCGCAGCAATATCGTGACGGACATCACCATCAGCGTCAACCCGCCCGAGGAGATGGCCCGGGACGCCCGCACCGCCATCCAGCGCGGTTATGACTGCCTGAAGGTCAAGGTGGGCATCGACCCGGAGCTGGACGTGGCCCGTCTGGCCGCCGTCCGCGAGGCCGTGGGCAAGGACGTCAAGCTCCGCATCGACGCCAATCAGGCGTGGAATGCAAAGCAGGCTGTCCGCATCCTCGACCAGATGCAGGAGAAGGGCCTGGACATCGAGTTCGTTGAGCAGCCCGTCCCTGCGGCTGACCTCGAGGGGATGCAGTACGTCACCCGCCACGCCAGCGTGCCGGTGCTGGCCGATGAGAGCGTGTTCAGCCCGGCGGACGCCCTGCGCATCATGCAGACCGGCGCAGCCGACTTTGTGAACATCAAGCTGATGAAGTGCGGCGGCATCACCAACGCCCTCCGCATCGCCTCGGCGGCGGAGGTCTACGGCGTGGAGTGCATGATCGGCTGTATGCTGGAAGCCAAGATCTCGGTCAACGCAGCCGTGGAGCTGGCCTGCGCCAAGAAGATCATCACCAAAGTGGACCTGGACGGCCCGGTGCTCTGCAGCGAGGACCACATCCTCGGCGGCGCGGTCTTCGACGAGAAGAATATCACCGTCTCGGATGCACCCGGCATGGGCATCCAGGGTTTCGTCCCCGGCAAAGTGACCTATCTGGACGACTGAAAAATCAGAAAAAATAAATAAGAATGACTATCCCCCGGCAGACGAACTCTGCCGGGGGATTTTTCTGCCCTAAGCGGTGAAATATTTTAATTGTGTATTCCTATGACGCACACATAAGGCGGCGCGGAGGAAGGCCGAAAACGAAAAAATCTGCCGAAGCAGCCCGAAAAATTCACTGAAAACCTTTGACTTTTCTTCCGTGTGTGCTATAATAACAACTGTCTTTGAGTAAGAGACAGGAAAAGTGTGCGCCTAGGACGCACAAATACGGAGGAGTGTTCTATATGATGAATGGTGCAAAAGCCATTGCGAAGAAGTACAATGAGGTCAGCCTCATCCTTCGCATCGTCGTCGGTCTGGTCATCGGCGCGGTGCTGGCGCTTGCGGTGCCGGGTGCAGGCTGGGTCGGCGAGCTGGGCAGTCTGTTCGTCGGCGCACTGAAGGGCATCGCTCCGGTGCTGGTGTTCGTCATCGTGGCGAGCGCGCTGGCACAGGGCAGCTCCAAGCTGGACCGCCGCTTCGGTACGGTCATCTGGCTGTACATGCTCACCACCTTCCTTGCGGCTGCGATCGCTTCGATCACCAGCTTCATGTTCCCTGTGTCGGTCGTTCTGGCAGACGCTGCCCAGTCGGACGTGGTGCCGCAGGGTCTGGGCGAGGTGCTGAGCACCCTGCTCACCAACTTCGTCGCCAACCCTGTCAGCTCTCTGATGAGCGGCAACTACATCGGCATCCTGTTCTGGGCCTGCATGTTCGGCCTTGCCATGAAGAACATCGGCTCTGACACCACCAAGAAGTTCCTTGCCGACACTGCCGACGCTGTGTCGCAGGTGGTGCGCTGGATCATCAATCTGGCTCCCTTCGGCATCATGGGTCTGGTGTACACCAACGTGGCCGGTAACGGTCTGGCCATCTTTACCCAGTACGGCAAGCTGCTGGCCCTGCTGGTGGGTACCATGCTCTTCATGGCGCTCATCGTTTCGCCCTTTATCATGTTCCTCTATCTGCGCTGCAACCCGTATCCGCTGGTGTTCCGCTGCCTGAAGGAGTCCGGCCTGACCGCTTTCTTCACCCGCAGCTCTGCGGCCAACATCCCCGTCAACATGGCCCTGTGCGAGAAGCTGGGCCTCGATAAGGATATGTATTCCGTCTCCATCCCTCTGGGCGCTACCATCAATATGGATGGTGCGGCCATCACCATCACCATCATGACGCTGGCTGCGGCCAACACGCTGGGCATCCCCGTGACCCTGCCTGCCGCTATCGTCCTGAGCGCCATGTCCGCTCTGGGTGCCTGCGGCGCTTCCGGCGTGGCCGGCGGCTCTCTGCTGCTCATCCCCATGGCCTGCTCCCTGTTTGGCATCTCCAACGATGTGGCCATGCAGATGGTCGGTGTCGGCTTCATCATCGGCGTGATCCAGGACTCTGTGGAGACTGCGCTGAACTCCGCCGGCGACGTGGAGTTCGCCGCTACCGCCGAGTATCATCAGTGGCTCAAGCAGGGCAAGCCCCTGCCGGACTTCCTCCGCAAGTGATATGCAAAAGACAAGACCTCCGTCAAGCCGGGTTTCAGGTTTGACGGAGGTCTTTGTTGTTCTTATATAAATATAGAAAATAGGGGACCAACCGAAGCCAGTCCCTTGAAAGCAATATGCTTTTGTGCTACACAGATATTATACACGCAAGGCGTTGTAAATGTCAAGATTGATTTTTGTAGAGAAAATAAACAATTTTCTTTACAAACTCGTAACTGGATACAATCGCTGCATTTTGGGCAAAGTATTCCCTGTGTTTACAAAAACGCTCAGAAAAAAGTATGTACAGCGATTCATACGTGTGTTTTTTGGTAGATGAAGAAGTACAGACCTTATCGAATAAGTACAGCAGGGCAACAAAATCGTGGATAACAGGGTTTGAAAGCTTTGTTTTGCGAGACTTTGACTTTTTCAATTCGGGAACATGAGAAACAAAACTTTCAATCTGATTGGTGAGTTGGACTGGCGGAGCAGAATATGGACGCTGTAAGCTGTTTAAGATACAGTTGTTATGAGCCGCAGCATTTCGGATACTCTTAGCAGGAATTAGAAGATTGCAGATTTTACCATTCCATAGATGATTTTCATCGCTGTATAATTTGTAGAGACTGATAAACTGTCCAAAGGATAAGACTTCAATCGCATTCCAGACTGCATAACCCTCTGTGTCCATCTTTGAGACAAGGTCGTTGCAATAAGAATTAGGTGATTTTTGCAGAATCTCACTTTTCATAGATGGATGCTCAGAAAAGAAGTGCCGCATCAAGTCATAGCCATTTTCGTCAGGGTTTTCACTGATGCTGGCAATCAAACCAACTTTCAAGAAATGCTCCACATCCAAAGCAATCGAGAGGATTTGCTTGCGAAGAAGGGCATCAAGAATGGAAAGCTCCTGAAGATAGGCAAAATCAAGCTGAATGTATTTTCCGGTTTTGTCTTTGTTGTAGTTTTTAGCGAAAGCTTTGACCTTGAAAAAATAGTTCCGCTGAGATAAAAAAGAAATGGCGTCTTCTTCTGAGCAGATGTCAAAAGTAATGCCACAGTGGTCACGCATGTAAGAGACTTGCTCTGAAATAGAGAGCTTGGGCTTTTGAGGCATAATAATATCCCCTTTTCGTGAAATTATCTGAATTATATCACAAAATAGGGGAGAATTCAATTTATAGAGAGGTCTCAGTCCATGAGCCTTGCTTTCTGCAGAGCGGTGATGATGAGGGGGATGAGCACCAGCTGTGCGATGATGCCCGGCACAGCGGTGAAGAGCGCGCCGGACAGGAAGGCCGAGAACGGGAAGCTCGAGCCGGACAGGCCCGCCAGCACGAAGCGGACCGCGCCCCAGACGAGGCGGCCAGTCACCATGGCCGCCGCGAGGGTGGCGTAGGTCATGGGCAGGGTGTGCTTCACCCGGCGGTAGAGCCAGCCGGACACGGCGCCGTAAGCTGCCAGCTCAAAAGCCATCGAAATGGAGATGGGGAACATCGGGGGCATCCCGAAGAGCACCGAGCGGAGCAGCGGGGCCGCGAAGCCCACAGCCAGACCCCACGGCCCGCCCAGCACGAAGCCGCAGAGCAGGATGGGGAAATGCATCGGGCAGAGCATATTGCCTACCTGCGGCAGATGGCCCGTCACCATGGGCAGCACGAAGGCCAGCGCCAGAAAGAGTGCGGCCAGCACGACATTGCGGGCCGGAGAAGAGTTTTTGGTTTTCATCTGTTTCCTCCTGTGACTGCGCCGCAGAAAAACAGAAAAAGGGGCCTGCCAGTCGGCTTGCAAGCCAACGGCAGACCCCTTCATGGCGTCTGTTTCAAAAATGCGGCGGCTGAAAATAGCGTAAGGCGGGCTTCGACCCGCAGGCCCGGCTTCCTGCCGGAAATTGTGAAAATTATAGCAGAGCGCCGCAGGATTTGTCAAGACAGCCCCGGACAGGCTGCAAATTGACCAAAAAAGAAAGCGTTTGGAGCAGTTTTTGACCGCCTGTGTACATTTTGCTGAAAGAAGCTTGACCTTTTTGCACAGAATAGATAATATAAACTTGAATTATAGCGCAATGGGGCGGCGGGAGCTGTGCCTTGCGCGGCTGTATACTTGCAACTTCTGAGGTTCATACGGGAGGACCATCATGACAAATACAGAAAAGCTTACCCTTGCCAAGCACGCCTGTCACATCCGCATGGGCGTGATCGAGGGAACTCACAGCGCCAAGTGCGGCCATCCGGGCGGCAGTCTGGACATCGCCGAGGTGCTGTCTTATCTCTACTTCGTGGATATGAACATCGACCCCAAGGAGCCGAAAAAGCCGGACCGCGACCGCTTCGTGCTGTCCAAGGGCCATGCAGCTCCGGCACTTTACGCCACGCTGGCCGAGCGCGGGTTCTTCCCGGTGGAAGACCTCAAGACCCTGCGCAAGATCGGCAGCTACCTGCAGGGCCACCCCAACATGAATGAGACTCCGGGCGTGGATATGTCCACCGGCAGTCTGGGTCAGGGCGTGTCTGCCGCCTGCGGCATGGCTCTGGGCGCAAAGCACAGCGGCAAGCCCATCAATGTCTACACCATCCTCGGTGACGGTGAGGTGGAAGAGGGCGAGTGCTGGGAGGCTTTCATGTTTGCCGCCCACTATAAGCTCTCCAACCTCTGTGTCATGCTGGACCGCAACCACCTCCAGATCGACGGCACCACCGAGACGGTCATGAACAGCGCCCCGCTGGAAGAAAAGCTCAAGGCGTTCAACTTCAACGTCCTGACCATCAACGGCCACGACTACGACCAGATCGAGTCCGCCATCAAGGCATTCCACGCCGAGAATGACAAGCCCACCTGCATCATTCTGGACACCGTCAAGGGTACTGGCGTCTCCTTTATGACCAACTCTGTGGATTGGCACGGCAAAGGCCCCAACGACGAGGAGTACGCTGTGGCCATGCAGGAGCTGAACGCAGCCTACGCCGCGCTGGAACAGGAGGACAAGTAAGATGGCAGATGTGAAAATGATCGCTACCCGCGAGAGCTACGGAAATACTCTGAAAGCACTGGCCGCTGAGGGCCACGACGACCTGGTGGTCCTGGACGCCGACCTCGCTGCCGCTACCAAGACCGGGATGTTCCGCAAGGCTCACCCGGACCGCCACTTTGACTGCGGCATCGCCGAGGCCAACATGATGGGCGTCGCCGCAGGCCTGTCCACCATGGGCTATGTTCCCTTTGTGTCCAGCTTTGCGATGTTCGCTGCGGGCCGTGCCTTTGAGCAGATCCGCAACTCCGTGGCCTACCCCCGCCTGAACGTGAAGATCGGCGCTACCCACGGCGGCATCTCCGTCGGTGAGGACGGCGCTTCTCACCAGTGCTGCGAGGACTTCGCCCTCATGCGCAGCCTGCCCGGCATGACCATCATCTGCCCCGCCGACGACGTGGAAGCACGCGCTGCTGTCCGCGCCGCCTACGAGATGCAGGGTCCTGTCTACCTTCGCTTTGGCCGTCTGGCGGTTCCCGTGTTCCACGACGAGGCCAACTATCACTTCGAGATCGGCAAGGGCGAGCAGCTCACCGAGGGCAGTGACATCGCCATCGTGGCTACCGGCCTGATGGTCAACGAGGCCCGCAAGGCCGCCGAGACTCTGGCCGCCGAGGGCATCCACGCCCGCGTCATCAACATCCACACCATCAAGCCTCTGGATGAGGAGATCATCCTCAAGGCTGCCCGGGAGTGCGGCAAGATCGTCACCGCCGAGGAGCACAACGTCATCGGCGGTCTGGGCGAGGCTGTCTGCTCCCTGCTCAGCGAGAAGCTGCCCACCCCTGTCCGCCGCGTCGGCGTGCAGGACAAGTTCGGCTGCTCCGGCCCTGCCTGGGACCTGCTGAAGGAGTACGGCCTGGACGCTGCCACCATCTGCAAGACCGCAAAGGAAATGCTGGGCAAGTAAGCTCTTTCTCTGAAATAACGAACGCCGCTGTGCATTGCACGGCGGCGTTTTTGCATCTCACAGAGCTTTTATCAGCTTTTCCCTCTCGGCGTACACCTCGGCGAAGACTTTGCGCAGGGTGCATATCTCGGGGCGGGGGTCATCCCGCAGGGTCAGCAGGCGGGTGTCCGGGATGGACAGATGCAGCGGGATGTGCCACCCGGCAGGGAAAGCCGGGTAGATCATCGGGCAGAGGAACATCCCCCGCCCGGCCAGAAGCTCGACGTAGACCGACTCGTAGTTTTCCACCATCCGCCAGACCGGCGTGGAATAGGGCATCCCCGGCTGCTTCCGGGCGAAATCCACCATGTCCTGATAGAGGGGTTCGTAAAATATCTGCTGCCCGGCGAGGGCAGAAAGCTCGACGCTGCTTTGGCCGGAGAATGGGTGCTCCGGCGCGGCGATGAGGTAAAACCGGTTGCTGATGATGGTCTCACAGCGTATCTCTGGCGGCAGCGGGCCGAAGGGTAGGTAGAGCGCCGCCTCCACCGGCGAGGCCATCTACACCCCCGGCACTTACACCGGCACCGCCACCGGCATCGGTGAGGTGAAGGTCACCATGACCTTCAGTGAGACCGCCATCACCGACGTGGTCATTGACGCCTCCAACGAGACCGAGAGCATCGGCGGCGTGGCAGCCCCCACCCTGAAGGACGCCCTGATGGCTGCTCAGAGCACCGAGATCGACAACATCTCCGGCGCTACCATCACCACCAACGCCGTCAAGAAGGCCGCCGCAAGCTGCATCGAGCAGGCAATGGGCGTCCACACCGCAGGCGGCGACACTGCTGCATCTTCCTCCAATGAAGACTGGCTGGGTACCGAGCCGGAGATCGACGAGAGCAAGGTCACCAAGACCGTTGACGTGGATGTGGCAGTCGTGGGCTGCGGCATCGCAGGCGTTGCCGCCTGCCGCAGCGTCGCCGAGGACGGCGGTCTGGTGGCTGCTTTCGAGAAGGCCGACGGCCCCCAGTGCCGCAGCGGCGAGTACGCCGTCATCAACGGCAAGGTGCAGGCCAAGTGGGGCCGCGACACCTGGACCCGCGAGCAGATCGACGACATCATCGACTCCCACATGGTGGAGAGCACCTACCGCTGCAAGCGCAGCATCATGAGCAAGTGGGCCCACAACATCGGCGACGCCTTCGACTGGTGGGTGGAGGCAAACCCCGACCTGTACTACGCCGAGACCACCCGCAGCGCTATCCCCGACGAGAGCGCGGACAATTTCATCATCCCCATCTTCTACCCGCTGCCCGAGCACTATGACTGGAAGCAGGAGCGCTTCCCCTGCTACCCCACTTCCGTCGAGTTCAAGCCCGACCAGCACGTCACCGTCGAGGCCAACATGCAGAAAGCCATCGACACCGGCAATGTCCAGACCTTCTACGGCTGCTTCGTTGAAAAGCTCATCATGGAGAATGGCCGCTGCGTGGGCCTCTACGCCCGCGATGCCGCTACCGGCGAGTACATCAAGTGCAACGCCTCCAAGGGCGTCATCCTCTCCACTGGCGACTACTCCCAGAACACCAAGATGCTCAAGCACTTCTGCCCCGAGGTCATCGAGAACAACATCCAGTGCCTGTTCACCAATGTGGACGTGGAGGGCAACTTCACCAATCAGGGCGACGGCATCCAGCTGGGTATGTGGGCCGGCGCTCAGGTGCAGCAGAGCCACGCCCCGATGATCCACCACATGGGCGGCGGTGCCGACCTCGCCGGCGTAGGCGTCATGGGCAATGCAGGCTTCCTGAACCTCGACCTCAACGGCAAGCGCTTCATGAACGAGGACCTGCCCGGCCAGCAGCTGGAAAACCAGATCGAGCTGCAGAAGAACCGCGAGAGCTGGCAGATCTTCGACTCCAACTGGCCCGAGCAGCTGCCCTATATGCCCGCAGCCCACGGCGGTGCCTGCTACTATGAGGACTATGCCAGCGAGGACGAAGGCCCCAAGAACAACACCACCTACCGCAACTACAAGAGCCCCTATCAGCTGGAAGCTGCTGTGGCCGATGGCCGTGCTGTGAAGGCCGACACGCTGGAAGAGCTGGTGGCAAAGATCTACCCGGACGATCCTGCCGCCCAGCAGACCGCTCTGGACTCTATCCAGCGCTACAACGAGCTGGCCAAGGCCGGTTACGATGAGGACTTCCACAAGCCCGCTTCCCGTATGTGGGCAGTCGAGAACGGCCCCTTCTACGCCGACAAGTTCACCACTGCTCTGCTGCTGGTCTGCATCGGAGGCCTCGAGAGCGACGAGGACTGCCACACCTTCGACGCCGACCGCAATGTCATCCCCGGCCTGTACGTCGCCGGCAACATCCAGGGCAACCGCTTTGCCACCGAGTACCCCATCGGCCTGAAGGGCGTCAGCCACTCCATGGCCATGTACTACGGCTATGTCGCCGGCAAGAACGCCCTGAAGGACATCTGAGCCTGAAATCGCAAAATAATTTTCAGAGCCCGGAGCAGAAAATGCCTGCCCCGGGCTTTTTATGTGACTTGCTCACGGAAAAACGCCGGAGTTTGGGGTATACTGTCTCTGTCAGATGAAAAAACACTCTTTATGGAGGAAAACGATATGGCAGTCATCACCATCACGAAAGAAAACTTTGAGGCCGAGGTGCTGAAGAGCGCTCAGCCCGTCCTGCTCGATTTCTGGGCCGCCTGGTGCGGCCCCTGCCGGATGCTGAGTCCCATCGTGGACGAGGTGGCCGAGGAGCGCACCGACGTCAAGGTGGGCAAGGTCAATGTGGACGAGCAGCCCGATCTGGCCGCCGAGTTCGGCGTCATGAGCATCCCCACCCTGCTGCTGTTCGAGAACGGTAAGCTGGTTCGTCAGGCCGTCGGCGCACGTCCCAAGAGCGGCGTGCTGGAACTGCTGGGCTGAAACTGAATAAAAAGGGTAAGGCCCTGACGGTGGAAACATACCGTCAGGGCCTTGCTTTTTGTGCGTATATATGATATTTTATAGAAAAGGGAACACGGAGGTGAGAAGGATGCAGAAGGATAAGCAGGAGCGTTATCTGGAACTTCTTGCCGGGCTGCGGCTGATGGATGATGACTTCTTTTCCGAAGCGCTGGATGAAAAAATCGCTCCGGTGGAATATATTCTGAATACCGTTCTGGAGAGGGATGACATTCGCGTTCTTCGGACGGAGGCGCAGGTGGAATATAAAAGTGCAGCAAATCGCTCGATCAAGCTGGACATTCGGGCCGTGGACGCCGAAGGCCGCGTGATGGATATTGAAGTTCAGCGTGCAGACCGTGGTGCGGGAGTCCGCAGAGCAAGATTCCACAGCAGTATGCTGGACAGGACGCTGCTAGATAAAGGAAAAGACTTTGAAGATCTGGTAGATACGTATGTGATATTCATCACAGAACACGACAGATTTGGTGCAGGACTGCCGCTTTACCATGTGGAAAGGCGGATTGCAGAGTTGGACGATGCATTGTTTGGCGATGGAGCACATATCGTGTATGTCAATGGACAGTTCCGCGATTTGAATCACCCTGTCGGACGGTTGATGCATGATATGAATTGTACCAATGCAGCGGATATTCTGAACCCGCTTCTGGCGCAGGAAGTCCGCTATTTGAAGGAAACGGAAGGAGGCCGTATACAGATGTGCAGAGCGTTTGAAGAAATTGCATTTGAATCTGCAAAAGAAGCAACGCATAAGGCCAATGTTGCGGTGGCCCAGAAGATGCTTGCGGATGGAGGACTGACGCTGGAACAAATCGCAAAGTTTTCCAGCCTTCCGCTGTCCGAGGTGCAGGAGCTGGCGGATAAATTGCCAGCCTGATATGCAGTAAAAAGATTTTGTAAACCGCCTTGTGTACTGAGATGCACAGGGCGGTTTATTTTTGTGCCTCGATGAGTGAAATCATTTCGCCTTTCTGTACAAACGCACAGAAAAATCGTATCATAAAAATGAAAACACGGTCACTTTCACACTTTACAACTTTATCTAGATAAAGTAAAATAACCTTATCATAAGACAAAAGCGCCCGGGAAAAGGCGGGGCGCAGGGGCCGGGGCGGGCAAGCGCCCGGTGAAAAGAGAGGGAAAAGGTATGAAATTTGACATCTCCTGCTTACAGCCGAAGGAGCAGGCCTCTTTCGCGCTGCGGGCGCTGTATGAGGCGGCGGGCTGCCGCAAATATCACATGGGCCGGTTCGAGGAGTACGGGCTGTATCAGGAGAACCGCAGCTTCCTCTCGTCGGAGCAGGTCATCACCTTCACCGATCTGGACGGGCGGCTGCTGGCACTGAAACCCGACGTGACCCTCTCCATTGCCAAGACGGCGCAGCCCGCGCCGGGCGAGACACTGCGCTACTACTATCACGAAAATGTCTACCGCCCCTCGGCGGAGAGCCATACCTTCAAGGAGATCGGCCAGATGGGCCTTGAGATGCTGGGCGATGTGGGCGAAGGACAGGTGCGGCAGGCGGTGTCGCTGGCGGCACAGTCCCTCGAGCAGCTGGGCCGGCCGTGGGTGCTGGAAGTGAGCCACATGGGCTACCTGTTCGGTCTGCTGGATGCGCTGGACGTGCCGGAAGCTTCCCGCGCCGCCCTGCTGGCAAAGCTGAAAGCGAAAAACCTCCACGAGCTGAAAGCGGCGGCATCCGCCGCCGGGCTGGACGAGGCCGGTGCCGACGCGCTGGCGGGGCTGATGAGCCTCTGCGGCAGCTGTGAGGATCTGCTTCCCCGTGTGGAAGCCGCCTGCCGGAACGAGCGGATGGAAGCCGCCGCTGCCGAGCTGAAAGCCATCACCGAAGAGCTGGCTGGTGCAGGCGGCAGCATCCGTCTGGACATGACGCTGGCCGGTGAGATGGAATATTACAACGGCCTTGTGTTTCAGGGCTATCTGGAGTCGCTTCCCCGTCCGGTGCTCAAGGGCGGGCGGTATGACCTGCTGATGCAGAAGTTCACCCCGGGCGCGGGGGCCATCGGCTTTGCGGTCTATCTCGACGAGCTGGACCGCCTGAGCGCCCCGCTCCCGCCGGTGCAGCAGCAGAAAACCGAAAAGACCATGCTGAACGTAGCTCTGCCGAAGGGCCGTCTCGGCGACAAGGTCTATGACCTGCTGGCTGGTATCGGCTACAGCTGCCCCGAAGACTACAACGCCACCCGCAAGCTGGTGGTGGAAAACCCCGCCGCCGGCATCCGGTACTTCCTCGTCAAGCCCAGCGACGTTGCCATCTACGTCGAGCACGGCGCGGCAGATGTGGGCATCGTGGGCAAGGACATCCTGACGGAAGCGTCTGCCGATGTCTACGAGCTGCTGGACACCGGCCTCGGAAAGTGCCGGATGTGCGTCGCCGCCCCGGCAGATCACAAAGACGACCCCAGCCGCCCGGTGCGGGTGGCAACCAAGTTCGTCAACATCGCCAAGAGCTATTATGCATCCATCGGGCGGGACATCGACATCATCAAGCTGAACGGCTCCATTGAGCTGGCCCCCATCCTGGGCCTGTCCGACGTCATCGTGGATATTGTGGAGACGGGTACGACCCTGCGGGAAAACGGTTTGCGGGTGGTGACGGAGTTCATGCCCATCTCGGCCCGCTTCATCGCCAATAAGGCCAGCTACCAGTTCAAGCACCGCGAAATGGACGAGATGCTCGAAAAGCTGCGTGCCGCCCTTGCCGCAAAGGAGGAGAAAAAATGATAAAGCTGTATCACTTCGATGAACTGAAGCCCGAAGAGATATTGAACCGTGACATCCGCGCGGAGAAGAATGTGGAAGACGTGGTGGACGGCATCATTGCCGATGTCCGCGCCCGGGGCGACGAGGCCCTGAAAGAATACGCCCTCAAGTTCGACGGTGCCAAGCTGGATAACATCCAGGTGACGCAGGAGGAAATTGAAGAAGCCTTTGCGAATATGGACGGCTATTTCCTCGAAACGCTGCGGGAGGCCGCCGCCAACATCGAGGCCTTCCACCGCCAGCAGGTGCATAAAAATTTTGTGATGAACGACAAGCCCGGCATCGTGCTGGGCCAGAAATACACCCCCATCGAGAAGGCGGGCGTCTACGTCCCGGGCGGCACGGCGGCGTATCCCTCCACCGTCCTGATGGACGTCATCCCGGCCAAGGTGGCGGGCGTTTCGGAGATCGTCATGACCACTCCCGCCGGTAAGGACGGTAAGATCGATCCGGTCATCCTCGCCGCTGCGGCCACCGCAGGCGTGACCAGGATCTTCAAGACCGGCGGCGCACAGGCCGTGGCCGCGCTGGCCTACGGCACCCAGAGCATCCCGGCGGTGGATAAGATCGTCGGCCCGGGCAATATCTATGTCGCCACTGCCAAGAGGAAGGTCTTTGGCAAGGTGGGCATCGACATGATAGCAGGCCCCAGCGAGATCCTGGTTCTGGCCGACGGCGGCTGTGACCCCGCCTGGGTGGCCGCCGACCTGCTGAGTCAGGCCGAGCACGACAGGCTGGCAAGCCCCGTCCTCGTCACGGACAGCGCTGAGCTGGCCAAGGCCGTGCAGGCAGAGCTGGAAGTGCAGATCCCCCAGCTGCCCCGCGCCGCCATCGCCCGCGCCAGCGTGGACGACAACGGCAAGATCATCGTCTGCTCCGATTTGCGCAAGGCCATCGAAGCCTGCAACATCATCGCACCCGAACATCTGGAAGTCTGCGTGGACGACCCCTTCAGCGTGCTGAATGAGATCAAAAATGCAGGCAGCATCTTCCTCGGTCGGAACGTCCCCGAGGCACTGGGCGACTACTTCGCCGGCCCGAACCACACCCTGCCCACCAGCGGCACAGCACGTTTCTCCAGCCCTCTGGGCGTGGACGACTTCGTCAAGAAGTCCAGCTTCATCTACTACACCCGGGAGGCGCTGGAAAAGGCCGCACCCCGCATCGCCGACTTTGCCGAGCGGGAGGGCCTGCACGCCCACGCCCGCAGTGTGACCATAAGATATGAGTAAACCTCTCAGGCGCTTCGCGCCAGCTCCCCTAATAGGGGAGCCTTTGGCAGAGAGGTCAAGTTGCAATAAAAACGGAGGCTGGCAAACATGAGCCGTTTTCTTTCTCCCACGCTGGAAGCTGTCACTCCCTACACCCCGGGGGAACAGCCGCAGGACCAGCAGTACATCAAGCTGAACACCAACGAAAGCCCTTATCTCCCCTCTCCGGCTGTGGTGGGGGCGGTGAGCGAGGCTGAGGTGGAAAAGCTCCGCCTCTACTCCGACCCTGCGTGTGCCGAGCTGCTGCGGGCAGCGGCGGCACATTTCGACTTACAGCCCGAGCAGATCATGCCCGGCAACGGCAGCGACGAGAACCTGTTCTTCGCCCTGCGGGCCTTCTGCGACGAGAACCACCCGCTGGCCTATGCGGACATCACCTATGGCTGCTACGGCGTCTGGTGCGGGCTGATGCACATCCCCAGCCACATCATCCCGCTGAAAGAAGATTTCACCCTCGACCCGGCAGACTATTATGGCCTGAACGAGACCATCGTCATCGCCAACCCCAACGCCCCCACCGGTCTGGCCCTGCCCCGCAGCGCCATCGAGGAGATCCTGAAGGCGAACCCCAACCATGTGGTCATCGTGGACGAGGCCTATGTGGATTTCGGCGGCGAAAGCTGTGTGCCGCTCATCGACAACTACGAAAATCTGCTGGTGGTCCAGACCTTCTCGAAGTCCCGTCAGCTGGCCGGTGCTCGGCTGGGCCTCGCTATGGGCAATGCGAAGCTCATCGCTGACCTCAACCGGGTCAAGTTCAGCCTCAACCCCTACAACATCAATCGGCTGACCCTGAAAGCGGGCAAGGCCGCGCTGGAAGATACGGACTACTTCGACAAGACCCGCGCCGCTATCGTGGAGACACGGGGCTGGACAAAGCAGCAGCTGGAAGCGCGGGGCTTTGCCGTGCTGGACAGCCGCTCCAATTTTTTGTTTGCTTCCACCGACAAAAAGAGCGGCGGCGAACTTTATCGGAAACTGAAAGAAAAAGGCGTGCTGGTGCGCCACTTCGACGCACCCCGTATTTCGAACTGGCTTCGCATCACCATCGGTACGCCGGACGACATGACCGCCCTTCTGCGGGCGCTGGATGAAATTTTGGAGGGCTGAGCCATGCGGGAAGTGACCATCGAGCGGAACACCAACGAGACCCAGATCGAGCTGACCCTGAACCTCGACGGCGCAGGCCGGTATCAGGTGGACACCGGCTGCGGCTTTCTGAACCATATGCTGGAGCTGTTTGCGCGGCACGGGCGCTTTGATCTGGTGCTTACCTGCCACGGCGACGTGGAGGTGGATTATCACCACACCACCGAGGATGTGGGCATCGCGCTGGGGCAGGCGTTCGCCCAGGCGCTGGGCGATATGCGGGGCATCCACCGGTACGGCAGCTTCTATCTGCCCATGGACGAAGCCCTCATCCTCTGCGCCGTGGACATCTCGGGCCGCTGCACCCTGAACTGGGACATCCATTGCAGCACCGAAAAAGTCGGCGACTTCGACGTGGAGTGCGTCAAGGAATTCTGGCTGGGCTTTGCCCGCAGCGTGCCGGCCACCGTCCACTTCGTCCAGTTCGCGGGCGAGAACAGCCACCACATCCTTGAGGCCGCGTTCAAGGGCGCTGGCCGTGCGCTGGCCGATGCCGTCCGCATCGACGCGGCCCATCGGGACGAAATTCCTTCCACGAAAGGACTGCTGGTATGATATGCATCATCGACTACGGCGTGGGCAACCTGTTCAGCCTGAAATCGAGTCTGGCCCATCTGGGGCTGGAAGCGAAGGTCAGCGCGGACGCCGCCGACATCCGCGCCGCTGACCGGCTCATCCTGCCGGGCGTGGGCGCTTTCGGGGACGCGATGGCAAAGCTCGAGGCCACCGGCCTTGTACCGGTCATCCGGGAAGAAGCGGCGCAGAAGCCCCTCCTCGGCATCTGCCTCGGGATGCAGCTGCTGTTTGAAAAGAGCTACGAGTACGGCGAGCACGACGGCCTTGGCTTCGTGCCGGGGCAGGTATGCCCGCTGGCTCTCGACCTCGGCGACAAGAGCCTGAAAGTGCCGCAGATCGGCTGGAACGCAGTCCACATCCTGCGGGACGACCCGCTGTTCAAGTACGTCAGGGACGGCGAGTATTTCTACTACGTCCACAGCTATTACGGCAAAAACTGCGCCGCCAACACACTGGCCGTCAGCGACTATTCCCTGCCCGTCACCGGCGTGGTGAAAGCGGGCAAGGTGTACGGCACCCAGTTCCACCCGGAGAAAAGCGGTGACGCAGGCCTGCGGCTGCTGAAAGCGTTTGCGGAATTATAAGGAGAAACGAAAATGCAGCTATTCCCAGCCATTGACCTGCGGGGCGGCAAAGTCGTGCGCCTGACGCAGGGCGATTACGACCGGATGACCGTCTACGGCGAAGACCCCTGCGCCCAGGCGCGGGCTTTTCTCGAAGCCGGGGCAAAGAACCTCCACGTCGTCGATCTGGACGGCGCAAAGGACGGCACCCTTTCCAATTACGACACCATCGCCGCGCTGGCAAAGCAGGGCGGCCTGTATATCGAAGTAGGCGGCGGCATCCGCACCGAAGAGCGGATTGAAAAATACCTCTCTTTGGGCGTGGGCCGGTGCATCCTCGGCAGTGTGGCCGTGACGGACTTTGACTTCACGGCCCGGATGCTGAAAAAGTACGGCGAAAAAATTGCCGTGGGCGTGGACGCCAAAGACGGCTATGTGGCGATCCATGGCTGGAAGGACGTCAGCGCTGAGCCGGGCGTAGCCTTCTGTCAGCGTCTGGCTGAGGCTGGATGCAAGGCCATCATCTACACCGACATTGCCTGCGACGGCGCGATGAAAGGCACCAACCTCGCCCTCTACCGCCAGCTTGCAAAAGAAGTGCCGGGCGTGGCCATCACGGCCAGCGGTGGTATTTCCTCGGAAAAGGAGCTGCTGGAACTGGAAGAGATGGGGACTGCCGCCGCCATCCTCGGCAAGAGCCTGTACACCGGTGCGCTGGACCTTGGGCGCTGCGTCGCGCTGGTGCAGAAGTAAGGAGCAAGACCATGATAACAAAACGCATCATCCCCTGTCTGGACGTCCGGAACGGACGGGTCGTCAAGGGAACGAACTTCGAGGGCATCAAGGATGTGGCCGACCCGGTGGAGATGGCCCGGATGTACAACGCGGCGGGCGCGGACGAGCTGGTGTTCTACGACATCACGGCCAGCGCCGAGGGCCGCGCCCTCTTCACCGACATCCTCACCCGGGTGGCCGGCGAGATCTTCATCCCCCTCACGGTGGGCGGCGGCGTCAACACGCTGGACGATTTCGACCGGGTGCTCAAGTGCGGTGCCGATAAAGTCAGCGTCAACTCGGGTGCACTGAGAGACCCCGGCCTCATCCCGGCGGCGGCCAAGCGGTACGGCGACCAGTGCGTGGTCCTCTCCGCCGACGTCAAGCGGGTGGACGGCCAGTTCCGCGTCTTTGCCAAGGGCGGGCGCGAAGACACGGGCCGGGACGCGCTGGAATGGATCAAATGGTGCGTGGACAACGGCGCAGGCGAAGTATGCCTCAACAGCATCGACACCGACGGCGTCCGGAACGGCTTCGACCTCGAGATGCTGGACGCCGTGGCGGCCCGGGTGAACGTCCCCATCATCGCCAGCGGCGGCGCGGGCAAAAAGGAAGACTTCCTCGAGCTGTTCCATCATAAAGGCATCGACGCAGGCCTTGCGGCGGGCATCTTCCACCAGAAACTGCTCACCATCCGGGAGCTAAAGGAATACTTAAACGAAAATGGCGTGGAAATGCGGCTCTGAGCCCTTGCGTTTGCCCGCCGAATACGCTAAACTATAGCTGTCCCCCTGCGGGGAAGGAGAAACATTATGGATCTGAAATTTGACGAAAAGGGCCTCATCCCTGCCATCGTGCAGGACCACTACACCAAAGAGGTGCTGACCCTCGCCTACATGAACGCCGAGACGCTGGCTCTGACCATCGCGGAGGGCCGGACGGTGTTCTGGAGCCGCAGCCGTCAGGAGATCTGGCGCAAGGGTGAGACCAGCGGCAACGTCCAGCGTGTGGTGTCCATCACCGCCGACTGCGACGCCGACGCGCTGGTGGTGGAGGTCGTCAAGAGCGGCCCCGCCTGCCACACCGGTGCCGAGAGCTGCTTTTTCAACGAAGTGTATGTTTCCCCGGAGCTGAAGCAGTTCAGCTGGCAGGGGCTGTATGACCTCATCAAGGGCCGCAAGACCAGCCCCAAAGAGGGCAGCTACACCACCTATCTGTTCGAGAAGGGCAAAGAAAAGATCCTCAAGAAGGTGGGCGAGGAGTGTACTGAGGTCATCATCGCGGGCGAAAAGGAAGACAAGGCCGAGACGGTCTACGAGATCAGCGATCTGGCATACCATGTGCTGGTGCTGATGGTGCAGGCCGGCATCACGGTGGAGGACATCACCCGCGAGCTGGAAAAACGACACGTTATCGACCACAAGGTCAAACAGGAAAGGATGCAGTGATTCACTATGGCAGATTATAAGAAGTCCAGTGTCCATTGTCACTCGACGATGTGCGACGGCAAAAACACCTTGCAGGAGATGGCCTCCGCTGCGTGTGCGAAGGGGCTGACCACACTGGGCTTCACGGGCCATAGCTATACCCAGCGCGACCGTGAATACTGCATGAGCCCCAGCCGCACGGCCCAGTACAAGGCCACCATCGCCAAACTCAAGACCGAGTACAAGGGCAAGGTGGACATCCTCTGCGGCATCGAGTGGGACCTGCTGAGCGAGGACAAGCGCACCGGCTACGACTACTGGATCGGCTCTGCGCACCACCTCTACGGCAAGAACACCGGCAAATACTACGAGATCGACTTCCGTCCCCAGGATCTCCACGACTGCATCTACGACGACTTCGACGGCGACCCGCTGGCCGCTGTGGAGGCATACTTCGCCGAGGTGGAGAAGGTGGCGGCCATGGGGCCCGACATCCTCGCCCACATCGACCTCATCAAGAAGCTGAACGCTGCCGGTGAGTTCTTCGACGAGGAGTCGCCCCGCTATAAGGCCGCAGCCCTCAAGGCGCTGAATGCTGCCAAAGAGCACGGCTGCCTGCTGGAAGTGAACACCGGCGGCGTCTACCGCGGCTACCGCAAGGACTTCTACCCCGGCGCATGGCTGCTGAGCGAGTGGCAGAAGATGGGCGGCAAGGTCATCATCACCTCCGACGCCCACGATGTGGACAGCCTGACCTTCGGCTTCGACGAGGCTGCTGCCGCCGTCAAGGCCGCAGGCTTCAAGAGCGTGGAAGTGCTGACCATCAACGGCTTCGAGACGCAGGAACTGTAAAATCAGATAAAATGCTTAAAGGGAGCTGTTGTGTGCAACAGCTCCCTTTTGTGGGCAAAAAGGAGAAACCTATGACCCAGTCCCCTGCGAAAAAATCATTCTTCAACCGGAACGTCGATTTGATGAACGGCCCCATCTTCAAGAGCCTGCTCGTCTTTATGCTGCCCATTCTGGTGTCGTGCCTCTTCCAGCAGCTCTATAATACCGTGGACACCATGATCGTCGGCAATGTGCTGGGCGATACCGCCCTTGCCGCCATTGGCGCCTGCGGGGCCATCTACGAGCTTCTGGTCGGATTTGGTATCGGTATCGGCAACGGCCTCGCCATCGTCGCAGCGCGCGCCTACGGGGCCGGAGACGATGGCCAGCTCAAACAGACCGTGGCGGGTTCCATCATCATCGGCATCATCGCGTCGGCGGTCATCACGCTGGCGGGTGCGGCGGGCCTGCATCCGCTGCTGGAACTGCTGGACACCCCGGCGGAAATTTTAGAGGACGCCTACGGCTATATCATCATCATCGACTTCGGCGTCATCGTCATGTTTGCCTATAACCTCTGCGCCGGCCTGCTGCGGGCCATCGGCAACAGCTTTATGCCGCTGGTCTTCCTCGTCCTCTCGTCGGTGCTCAACGTCATCCTCGACCTCTGGTTCATCGCTGCGCTGGGCATGGGCGTGGCCGGTGCCGGTGTGGCGACGGTCATCTCTCAGGGCGTGTCGGTGGCGTTCTGCATCCTGTATGTCTTCCGCAGCGCCCGGCTGCTCCTGCCTGAGAAAAAGCACTTCCATGTGGAGAGCCGCCTCTATTGGGAGCTGTTCAGCCAGAGCATCTCCATGGGCCTCATGAGCAGCATCGTCTCGGCAGGCTCTGTCGTTTTGCAGTACGGCATCAACGGCCTCGGTACCCTGGTCATCGCGGGCCACACCGCAGCCCGAAAGCTCTTCGCGTTCACGGATATGCCCCTGTCGGCGATGGCCTCTGCCAGCTCGACCTACGTCTCCCAGAACTACGGCGCGAACCATCCCGACCGCGTCCGCCGCGGAATGCGGGAGATCTATCTCTACAGTGTCGTGGTGGCTGTGGCTGCTGTCCTGCTCATGGCGGCAGGTGCGGAGTGGATGGTAAAGCTGGTGTCCGGCTCTTCGGAGCCGGTGGTGCTGGAAAACGGCGCACGGTATCTGGTCTGGAACGCACCCTTCTACGCCGTGCTGGGAATGCTGCTCTCCACCCGCTACGCTCTGCAGAGCATGGGCGAGAAGGTGCTGCCCCTGCTGTCCAGCGTCATCGAGTTTCTGGGCAAGATCGTCTTTGTCCTGCTCTTCATCCCCCGCTTTGGGTATAACGCGGTCATCCTCTGCGAGCCGGTCATCTGGTGCTTCATGACCATAGAGCTGCTGATAGCATACCGGCATAATTCCTTCGTGTTTCCGAAGAAAAAGTGAAGATGAGCAAAAGGCTCTGCCCGAAAAAGGGGCAGAGCCTTTTATAGTTCGTGCTTGTGAGCACGCTTTTCGGCGATTTTGTAAACGGCATCGTCGGCCCGGGCGCCGATCACGATGACCAGCATGGACGTTTCGGTACGGACGAGCTTGTAGACGATGCGCAGCCCGGCATCACGAAGCTTGATCTTCAGCAGGCCGGAGAGGTCGGTGCCGCTTTTGCTGCCAAGCGGTTTGCCGTAACCGCCCTCGTAGATGGAAACGGGATTTTGCACGACCTTGTCCAGAGCTTTTGCGACCAGAAGCTTCTGATTTCCGGCGAGCTGTTCGAAGTCCTTTTGGGCCTCCGGCAGGAATTTCAGAGTCCAATTCATTCAAATTCGACCTCGTCCATGCTGTCAAGCGCAGCTTTGGTAATGCCGTTCTGCCGATAGACCTCCTCGGCGGGAATGGCATCTGCGGGGTCGAAGCCCTGCATCCGCTGGGCGGCAAGGGCAGCGAGCTTTGCGTCGTTTACTTCGTCGATGAGGCGGAGATATTCTTCCGGCGAGAGAAGGACGCACTCAGGGGAATTGTTCTTCATGACGACCTTCGCGCCCTGACGGCGGACATCTTCAAAGACCTTTCCGGCCATGCCGCGGTTGAACAGAGAGATGGGGATGGTGCTGCGCAGCGCGCTCGAAATGTCTGCCATAATACATGCCTCCAATCTTTTTTCATCTTTAGTATATGCAAAGGCAGCGAAAATGTCAAGAAAAATATCAGTGGATTTACTGCGATATAAAATAGAACTCCCCGCCATGCAGCTGCACGACGGGGAGAAAGAGGGAGGAAAATTTCAGATTCAGAGGGCCGAATAGCCGAAGCTGTTCACCAGCGCGTCGATGTGCTGGCCGGCCTTGCACATGGGGCAGTCGCGGCTGTCGAAGCTGGCGTAGTCGGGCAGGCTGGAGGGGTCGAAGATGGAGGTGACCGGGATGCCCAGACACTCGTGGGTGGTGGCGAAGATGGCCGACAGGCCCGCTACGGTGCCGCCGTAGTAGTTGACCGCCTCGATGGCCGCCTGCACGGTGTAGCCGGTGGTGATGGAGGCCGACAGGATGAGGACGTGCTTGCCCTTGACCATCGGGGCGAGATTGTCGCGGAGGATGATCTGGCTGCCGCTGGTGTACTCGGGGGTGATGACGTAGATGGTCTGGTGGGCATTCATGTTGGCAAAGCCGTCTTTGGTCAGCTCGTTGGCCAGACAGGTGCCGATGACCTGTGTGCCGTCCAGACAGAGCACGGTGTCCACGATGGTGCTGTGCTGATAGGCAGCCACCAGCTCCTTGGCGACAGCCTTCGCCTCCGAGAGGCGGGCTTTCTGGGTGGTGACGTCGATGTAGTAGTTGATGTGGCTGTGGCTGGTGGCGAAGTGGCCCTTTGCCACGCGCAGGAACAGACTGCTCTTGTTGGTGGGAAGCTTTACCATATTGATCATAACTGCACACTCCTGTTCTTGTGAAATCAGGCAGGACGCCCATCCCGAAAAACAAAACCGCGCGGCGGCACATCTGTTCGGCCGCTGCGCTCCCCGGTTGGTATGCTCTTATTGTAGCAGGAAAGGCACCTTATGCACAAGACACAAAACCACTAAAAATCTTAGTCTGCGTTTTGGCAGAATGACGGAGAGGTGCAAATAAAAACGCCCAAGGCGTGAGCCTTGGGCGGAGTGTGCAGAAAAGAGATCACACGAGAGTGATGTTACCGGTATTGTTATCCTTCTTCGCGGTCATCTTCCAGGTGCAGAAAGCACGGGTGTAACCGCTGTTGCCGCTGCTGGCCTGAATGCGGGGCCAGTACTTGAACTCGACCGTGTCACCGGCAGCGATATCAAGAGGTTTGGTTGCAGTACCATTGACGGTAATGGTGAAATCCTTTGCATCCTCGCTCTCTTTCAGATCAAATTCCGGGTCGGTAATCGTGATATACTGCTTGGCATAGTTCTTCTCGGTCTTATCGTGGGTCACAGTAAGCTCAAAGCACTCATTGGTCACATACAGAGGAACCTTTTTGGTGGTACACTTGATGCTCAGCTTGAACACAGCGCGGCCGTGAGTGATGGGAGCACTGGTGGAAGGAGCAGTGTATGTAGGAGCATTAGCGCCACCGTACAGCGTGAAAGTGCCCATCAGCTTCAGGGTGCTGCCGATTTTACCGGTCTTCTGGTACTCATCCTCACCACAGCCAACGAGCAGGCTGGAACCAGCCACAGCCACGGCAGCGGCGGCGCTGTACTTCAGGAAAGAGCGGCGGTTGAATTCTAAGGACATGATCGTTCCTCCTTTATGTAGAAACAGATAAATTCATTGTACTGCCCCGAAGGGCGTCGTGCCTATACAATAGGCGAAAAATGAGCAGATGTCAATGCTTTTCACAAAAATTTTGTGAGGAAGTTCTGCCCTTTATGACGGAATTTCGTCTCGGAAAAATGCCTCAGACCTGCGTCAGGTCAGAAGAGTTCAGAGAGAAGGTGAGGCTCTTGTTTGCCACGAAGGTCGGGGTGAAGGTGACGCTCAGCTTCTGCCAGCCGGTGGGGACGCAGCAGATCAGCTGGATGTAGCCTGCGCCCTGCGGGGGCAGATTGGTGGACTCGGAGAAGCTCTGAGCGGCGGCATCATAGAGCTGGATGTAAGCGCCCACCTCGGCCTCAGCGCCGTCGCAGACAGCGGTGAAATCGGTGGTGGAGGCGGCCAGAGCGTGGAAGTACTGACGGGCGACATCGAGCTTGGTAGCCTCATCATTCAGCGGATAGGCGGCATCCAGTTCGGCGAGGTTCTGTGCGCCGATGTTGAAGGTAGTCGCGCCGGAGCGGTTCACAGCGGTGACGAGCACAGCGATATACTCGTGGTCGGGCAGGTCGGGGGTGTTGGCCATGGTAAAGACGCTGGTGAGCTGGACGCCCAGATTGTTCCAGTTGCTGACCTTGTCGCCGACCTTGACTTCGATGGCGTTGCTGGTGCTGGAGCCGCAGCCGCCCAGCATGGCAGCAGCGCCCAGAGCTGCTGCGGAGGCACCGGTACACTTGAGGAAGGTGCGGCGGGAAATTTTATTGGACATGGATGTGTCCCTCCTTAAATTCGCTTTATTATGAAGTGCGATGAAAATGTTCTGTCTTGTTTATAACATCTTTTGCACGCAGATGCAAGCAAAAAACGGCATAATTTACACTAGTTTCACAGAGACTTAAGTGCGGTCCTCTCCGGTCAGCTCCCGGGCGCGGGTCTCGCTGGTCTTGACCAGATTGAGCAGGCTGGGAGTATACAGCGGGTATTCCCGGGTCAGGCTCTCGGTGGTCATGGCGAGGCAGGACGGGTCGGCCACGCCCTCGCCGCCGGGCAGCGCTTCGCCGGCCAGCAGGGCCTCCACATTGGCCTGGGCCGAGTGCATCACAGCGTCGGAGTAGCCGGGCCAGCGCCGGGCGTCCACGCTGAACATGCTGGGGGCGTTATGGGGTTCGGCGGAATAGAGCAGACGGAACATCTTGGCCACGGCGGTCATCAGGTAGGCGCTCACCTCGGTGGTCAGGGCCTTGCTGTGGCACTCGCCTATCTTGGCGTAGAGCACGTTCAGGCTGTTGGAGATGAGCTTTTTGTTCATCGTGGGCAGGACGCTGCCGTGGTAGATGTTGTCCTTCATCTTGTCGGGGTTGGGGATGTCCTCTGCCGAGAGCATCATGCCGTTGCGCTCTGCCGAGCGGCCCAGCAGATAGTCGCAGGAGACATTATAATAGTCTGCCACCCGTACCACAAAATCCAGGCCGCACTCCCGGATGCCTTTTTCGTAGTGGGAAAGCAGGGCCTGCGAAACGCCCAGATCCTCTGCCGCCTGTTTCTGGGTGATGCCGCGCTCCTTGCGCAGCAGTTTGATGATACGATTGAACTCCATGATGTTTGGCTCCTCAGATAAAAATAGGACTTCCTTGATTTTTGGTTTACAGCACGTTGATTATACACAATGGAAAACGACTTGTAAAGCGAAAAAGTGACGGTTTTTCCGCCGGAATTTCGGTGTTTTTGTCAAAGGGGTTGCTCTTTCTACCATATCTATGTTAAAATAAACCTTACCGGCATATATTTAGTGTCTGATGATGCCGGAAAAATCAGCAGAAAAGCAAGATTTGTGCGAATCAGCACAGGAATAGATAGCTCATAAGAGGTGTTTTTGCATGAAAACCTTTAAGCTCCATCTCATCCGCCACGGCCTGACTTCCGGCAACTTACAGGGCCTTTACATCGGCAGCGGCACGGACATCCCCCTGTGTGACGAGGGCCGCGCCCAGCTGGCCGAGCTGAAAGAGCGGTTCGAGTATCCGCAGGTGGATACCGTCTTCTCTTCCCCGCTCATGCGCGCCGTGGAGACGGCCAACATCCTGTTCCCGAATGCGACCCACCAGTTCTCGGTGCATGACCTGCGGGAGGCCGGTTTCGGCGTCTTTGAGAACCACCCCGTCAAGGAGCTGGTGAAGAACGAGGACTTCAAGAAGTGGATCACCCCGGGCTCCGGCTTTGTGCCGGAGGGCGCAGAGCCCACGGAGCAGTTTCACGCCCGCTGCTCGGAGACACTGCTCAAGCTGTTCGAGTATATGATCCGGATGGATGTCACCGAGGCCGCCTGCGTGACCCACGGCGGCGTTATCATGAGTATGCTGAGCCAGCGCGCTCTCCCCTCCCGCCACCCCGAGCAGTGGATGGCTGACCCCGGCTGCGGCTACACCGTCCAGACCGACGTCCAGCTCTGGATGCGCGACCGTCTGGTGGAGGCCATCGACATCGTCCCCTTCGGCTATGCCGACACCCTGCGGGGTCAGGCGGAAGCCGAGGAGAACGAGGCATTCGAATAAGAAAGAACGCTCTGCCGCCCTGCGATTTTTGCCGCCGGGCGGCATTTTTGTACTCTTTTGGTACAAAATCAGCAAAGAAAACGCAAAACCTGCGGCAGAACGCTTCCAAACCCTTGACAGGGGGCAAAGAAACCGATACTCTATAAAGTGAATGATTTTTCTCGCTGCAAGGAGGAGTCCCCGATGTCTCAGTCTCTTTCCCGCCGGTCGTTCCTGAAATGCGCCGGTTCGGGCGCGGTCAGTCTGGCTGCTGCCCTGCTCACAGGCGTTTCGGCGGCTGCGGCACAGCCCCGTGTGATGGGCCAGCCTGCCCTGCTGGACGGCAAGGCGGCGGTGGAGCTGCTGGGCTATGCGCCTGCACCCGGGCTGGGCGGCGTGTTGGTCTACCTCTCGGTGGAGAACCTCTCGGCCCGCACCCTGCCGGTGGGCGCAAGCTACCTCCACAGCCGGGATGTCTCGACCCTGAAGGAGCTTTACAGTCTGGACAGCGGCGTGACCGCCCGCTGCGGAGGCGAGAGCGTCCCCTGCGGCAGCTTTGCGGCACCGCTCTACGCGGAGAACGCCGCCGATGCCTCGGCCTTTACGCTCAACCTCGCCGCCGGGCGCGGCGCGATGCTCCATTGCTTCTGCGCTGTCCCGGAGGATTGGGAGGCGCTGGAGCTGAGCTATCGCCCCGCCTTTGCCGCCGGTCAGCCGGTGGAGTTCGTGGTGCGCCGGGATGCCGACGCAGTCCGCCTCGGACCGGTGCCGGCGACGCCTGCGGAAGTCGGAAGCGTTGTGGATTTATAAATAGCTTCGCGCGCCGGTGGCGCGGGGTTAGAGCGCTTTTACGCAGGGCTAAGTTCTCTTTTGCGCACCAAAAGAGAACCAGAAATGGTTCGCGCGCCTGTGCGCGGGGTTAGAGCGCTTTTACGCTGGGCTAAGTTCTCTTTTGCGCACCAAAAGAGAACCAGAAAAGTGCCCGCTACTTTCGAGGCGCGGGAGGCACGAACTAGGGGCTGCTCGCCCCTAGTAACCCTAGAGAGGTGGGCTCCAACTCAAAATGCTGGAGATTCACGCCATTCGGCGTGAAGATCTCTTAACCGCATTTTGAGCCTCCGCCGTTTTACGGCTTCGCCGAAGATTTCAGGCTTTCGCAGAACTTTACCGTCAGCAGAGAGGTAACACCAGCTGCGGAGCAGCAAATCGGAGAAGTGAGAAAAATGCGTTAAGCGAAGCGACTAGCATTTTTCCACTTCGACTTCCCCTTCGGGGTCTGAAAGGGGCGAGCAGCCCCTTTCTCGTGGATCCAGCGCGTCGAAATCGCTGGTGGTTTTCTGGTTCTCTTTTGACATCAAAAGAGAACAATTCCACTTAACGTAAAAGCGCTCTGCCCCGCGCGGAGCGCATAGCCATTTGACCGAAAAAGAAAACCTGCCCCGCGCACAGGCGCGCGCCGCAGCCTGGAAATAAAAAAGACTTCTGCATTTCGTCGTGCAGAAGTCTTTTTGCTTATCCAAGAATCTCTTCTCCGCTGGAATTTGTGACCGTCAGCTCCTGTCCGGTCAGGCTGGTGACGAGGGCGATATAGCTCGTCCCGGCCTCGATGTTCATGGTGCGGCCATCGGCGTCGTAGAGCAGCAGCGTGTTGTCCCGGCCCTGCGTCCAGGTGATGGTCCACAGATGCCCGCCGTTGAGCCAGACGCCGCCGCCCATGCTCAAATCGTAGTCGTAGGTCTTGCTGTCGTCCCGCAGCTCGGAGGCGCTGAACAGCACCAGCAGATTATCGAACCCGGCCTGCTGGCCGTTGTTGGCGTCCAGCTGGGGCGTGCCGTCGGCGTGGAGCATCCGGTAAAGCTCGCTGTCAGCGTCGTAGGAAAAGCCGGTGGCGTTGTCGTCGTCAAAGTAGACCCGGACATTCACCGCGTCCGGCGCGGTGGCGTCCGGCAGTTTGCCGTCTGCTTCCTGCGGAAGAAGTGCAGGGAGGGACAGCACTGCGTCAGCCCCGGAGGACGCACTGTCCGCCGCAGCGGATACGACGCTCGTCACTCGGGATTCCGTCAGAACAGAGGAGATGCTCAGCTCGTCCAGCACCTTAGAGATGGCCTTGCCGCTGGTGTACCACAGCGGTGCGTTGCTCCACTCACTGCCGCAGTCGAAGGCGGTGCGCCCGGCTTCCAGAGCATCCACGGCCCGGATGGAATAGTAATCGAGGAAGTTCTGGTCGAACTGTCCCCCGCCCCGCTGTACCGGAATGGGCTGCTGGCCCACCAGCAGCCGCCAGTAGATGTCCTGACCGGCGGCCACCGGCCCGACCCTCGGGGTCGCGTCCAGCGCCGGATAGACGAGGCAGAGCTCAGTGGACGTACCCACCTCGGTGAGGGCTTCCAGCACCACCGACGCCGAGGAAAGGCCCCACTGAGTGGTGGAGGCAGTGCTGTTCTCAATGGCCACGGCCACCGGACGCTGGCCCTGCCACTCGAGGGCAAGGCCGGTGAGCGGGTCGGTGGGGGCGGGCGTTTCCGGCTCGCTGTCGCTGGGCAGAAAGGCGCAGCCTGCCAGCAGCGCGGCGGCCAAAATGAGGCAGAGCGCAGTTCGAATGCGCTTCATCGTCATGTTCTTCATGGGCTTACTGGTAACTGAAATTGCTCAGCTCGTCGTTGTCCACCAGTGCAAAGTAGGTCTTGCCCCGGTTGAGGGTCATCTCCTCGCCGGACTTGGTGTAAAGCTTGAGGGGGTTGGTGGGATAGGTCTTTTCCCAGCGGCCCACCTGCACGCCGCCGCGGGTGAAGAGGTAGGCGTCGCCGCCCTTGATGTACTGCACCTCCTGCACGTCGTGGGAGTCACCTGCGTAGGCGTCCATGTCGGCGAAGCAGACCACGACGTTCTCGAAGGTGAGCTGCTCACCGGTCAGCTCATCGACGGTATTCTCAGTGGCCTTCTTGGAGGAGTTGTACATCTGCATCGCGTAGGTGTGGCTGAGTGCGGAGTAGCTGAACGAGGTGCGGTAGCTCTCCGAATGTACGATGGCGATTTTTTTGGCCGAGGGCTCACCCTTGAGCTTGTTGACCTCGTCGGTGCGGTAGTCGGCGAAGTGGAAGAACGTCCCCTCGCTGGGAGCGTAGAGGCTGATGCCGGCATCAGAAGCGGCTTTGCAGATCTCCTTGCCGGAGGTGAACTCGGTGTGCTCGTAGGCCACATCGCGGCCGCGGTTATTGCGGTGGGAGACGATGGGGTGGATGGGGGTCTTGAAATAATTCTTGCCGCCGATGTTCAGCCCGGAGTAGCCGTAGACGCTGACGAACTGGGTGCAGAAGATGCTCTCGCCGTCGTGGTAGTAGAGGATGTTCCAGGGCATGAGCAGCTGCAGGAACTGGTCGCGGCCTGAGCGGAGGGGGCCGACCTCGGGGATGCTGTCGGCGTCGCTGAACACGGCGCACAGGCGGGTGATGCCGCCCTCGACCTTGGCCTCGATGAGCAGGTCGGCGCTGCCGATGCCCCGCTGGGGGCGGGCATTCTGGCGCTGGGAGTTGGCGATGTTGTTCACCATCACAGCTACCGGGCGGCTGTTGGTGCTGCGCTCGACGCCGGTGAGGATGTCGGCGTCGTACTCGGGCAAGGCCGGGACGAGCGGTTCGCCCTCGGGCGGCGGGGTGACGGCCATGTCGCTGGCAGCTTCCGACGAAGCAGCGGTCTCCCCCTTTTTTGCCAGACCCTTGAGCAGGCCGGGCAGCTTGCCGCCCAGCGCGGCGCTTCCAGCCGCAGAGCAGCCGGTCAGGGCCAGCGCTGCCGCTGCCAGCCCGGAAATATGAAGGACGGACCGACGAGAGATTTTCATGATAAAACAGCCTCCTATCAAAAAGCCCCGCCGCATACGGGCCGGGACAGTTCGTTCTGCTTTGATTGTACTGTTTCGCGCCCCATTTGTAAAGAGGAAGTTGCCGCCAGAATATCCGCGCCCCAGAGAGGTGACAGTAAAACTGGCTTTTATAAAAGGAACAGGTGCTCTCCCGGCGGGGGTCTGTGTGCTGCGGAAAGGCACTTTTTTGCGCTTTCCTCTTGCTTTTTTGGCGCGGGTGTGGTAATATTATTCGGCAGTATCTGTAAATCTGAAAATATGCGCTCGTAGCTCAGCCGGTAGAGCATCTGACTTTTAATCAGAGGGCCAGGGATTCGAGTTCCCTCGAGCGCACCAAAAGGACGATAAATCGTTGAGATAAACGGTTTATCGTCTTTTTTGTTTTATATAGGCTTTTTGGGCTTGTACCTGTGATTTTTTCAAAAATTTTAGAGGTCAGAGGTACAAAAATGAAGAAGACTCAGAAAAGTGCAGTCCGGTTTGATAATCTAAAGCAAGATTTTTTGGACGATAAGAAGTATTCTGGCACAGCAGCACGAGAAGCAACAGTCTGTGAAATGCAGATGCAGGATATATCTTTTGATGACCGAACGATTACATTTCGGCATCTAAAGAATAAACACGTTCAACTGCTGCCCATGTCGGAAGCACTGGCAAGCTGTCTGAAGAAGTATAGGCTTGGGCATCTGTATCGCTCACTGGCTGTGAACTTCTCAGAACCAACACCATTGCAGCAAGCAGCGCAGACGTATATACATCTGCTATTTTTGCGTTGCAAAAGGCTTGTTGGGAAATCCCAAACCCTTTCAAATCTGCACCGTCCCGGCGCAGGCTGCGCGATGGAATCGCTGAGTAGCACAAAAGCATGTTGGAGTCCAGATGTGAAGAAAAAACGGCAAAGCAGATAAAATCTACTTTGCCGTTTTATAGCAATTCAACTTCTTCATGCAACAGCAACAGCGTTGAATTGCATATCGCAAATTGCTGTTTTAACGTTCCACTGCTTTCTTGCCTTGCAATCAAGAAAGCACTTCCGCTAAACACTCTACATTGAAAATGCAATCGTACACTGCTATAATAAAATTGTAATATTATCACCAAAAATTCAAAATGTAAAGCGGTTGCGATTGGCAAACATTCAGGAGGACGCATGGTAACAGGAGCCATTAAAAATAAGGTAGACAAAATCTGGACGGACATCTGGGCAGGCGGCATCACCAATCCGCTGACCGTCATTGAACAGCTGACCTATCTCATGTTTATCCGGTCACTGGACGAGAAAGAACTTGCCACCGAAGATTTTGAGAACATGGCGGGCGAAAAGATGGAGCACATCTTCCCGGCCAGCGAAGCAGGACAGTCTATGCGGTGGAGCCGCTTTAAGGACAAGGACTCCCGCGAAATTTTCCTGACCATGCAGCAGCGGGTGTTCCCTGCCATCAAAAAGATGAAGTATGGCCGTCTGCCGGACTTTGACGCGAACGGTGAGCTGGTGGAGATCGCAGACGATCCCACCCGCCCGGATGAGGGCAACACCGCCTTTGCGCGGTATATGGACGATGCCATGTTCCTCATTCCCACGCCGCAGGTGCTGCAAAAGATCATCACCGGGCTGGAGGATCTTTACACCCACGACATTGCCGACCTTGATATGCAGGGCGACCTGTACGAGTATATGCTGCTAAAACTGTCCTCGGCAGGGCAGAACGGCCAGTTCCGCACACCCAAGCACATCCGCGACATGATGGTGGAACTGGTGCAGCCCACGCCGGACGACTTTATCTGCGACCCCGCCTGCGGCACGGCGGGCTTTCTGGTGTCCAGTGCGCAGTACCTCCGCACCCACTACGAGGACAGCATGACCCCGGAGCAGTGGCAGCATTTTGCCGGCCCAATGTTCACCGGCTTTGACACGGACCGCACCATGCTGCGCATTTCGGCCATGAATCTGATGCTCCACTCCATCACGAACCCGGAAATCGACTACAAGGACAGCGTGTCGAAGCAAAACTCCATTTGCAGCAAGTACACCGTCTGCCTTGCGAACCCGCCATTCAAGGGCACTGTGGATGCCGAGAGCATCAACGATGACCTGAAGGCTGTCACCAACACCAAAAAGACGGAGCTTTTGTTCCTTGCGCTCTTCCTGCGGATGCTCAAAACCGGCGGACGCTGTGCCTGCATCGTGCCGGACGGCGTTTTGTTCGGTTCCAGCAAAGCGCACCAGAGCATCCGAAAAGAACTCATTGAAAACCATCAGCTGCGGGCGGTCATTTCCATGCCATCCGGCGTGTTCAAGCCCTACGCAGGCGTGTCCACAGCGGTGCTGGTGTTTACCAAGACCGGCGCAGGCGGCACCGATAAGGTGTGGTTCTACGATATGAAAGCCGACGGCTTCTCGCTGGACGACAAGCGCACCGAGGTGAAGGAAAACGACATCCCGGACATCATCGCCCGGTTTCAGAACCTTGATGCCGAAACTGACCGCAAGCGCACCGAGCAGAGCTTCTTTGTGCCCAAAGCGGAGATTGCCGCCAATGGGTACGATTTATCCATCAATAAGTACAAAGAGACCGAGTATGTGCCGGTGGAGTACCCCTCGACCACAGAAATTCTGGCCGACCTGCATGAGCTGGAAATGGAGATCACCAAGGGGCTGGCAGAGTTGGAGGAGATGGTGTGATGGCGAAGGTTCGGTTAGGAGATATAGCAACAGTAGTAACCAAAGGCACAACACCGACAACAATGGGTTTTCAGTTTGAAGATGGCGGTATTAACTTTGTGAAAATTGAAAGCATTTCAGAAGATGGAAACTTTCTCAAAGAGAAATTTTCACATATTTCAGACGAATGCAATGTACAAATGCGCCGCTCGCAACTACAAGAAAATGATATATTATTCTCTATTGCAGGAGCCATTGGGCGGAGTGCGATTGTGACAAAGGAGATTCTTCCAGCGAATACAAATCAAGCTCTTGCAATCATTCGTGTTCCAAAGGGGAAAATCGACTACAACTATTTACTATATGCACTTTCATCTTCTGCAATAAATCAACAAGCAACACAACATCAACAAGGTGTCGCGCAATTGAATATCTCATTAAAAAATGTTTCAGATTTTTTGCTTCCAATTTATACAGAAGCAATGCAAAAACGAATTGTTCACAATTTAAAAAAGATTGACAAGTTGATTTTTCTCCGTAAGCAGCAGCTTGCTAAACTGGACGAACTGGTAAAGGTACGGTTTGTGGAGATGTTTGGAGATCCTATAAGAAATGACAAGCATTTTGTTCAAAAAACAGGGAAGTCCCTATTTTGCTTTTCAAGTGGAAAATTTCTTCAAGAGGAAAAGCGTTTTCAACACGGATTTCCTGTTTATGGAGGAAACGGGATAACATGGTATACAGATATTCCACTTGTAAAAAAACCGACAATTATCATAGGGCGAGTAGGCGCATACTGCGGAAATGTTCGCATGGTTAATGTCCCTGTATGGATCACCGATAACGCAATTTATATTAAGGAGTTCAAAACAAGGGAACTTAATTTGCATTTTTTGCTGATGTTAATGAAGTACATGAAATTTTCAAATTATGCAGATTATTCTGGGCAGCCCAAAATTACGCAAAAACCTCTGGAAACACTGATATACATTGTCCCACCCCTTGAACTCCAAAACCGATTTGCCGCCTTTGTGGAGCGCGTAGACCAGCAGAAGCAGGCCGTACAGCAGAGCCTAGAAAAGCTGGAATTGATGAAAAAGGCACTGATGCAGGAGTATTTTGGGTGACGCTCCCTCAGCCGCCTGACGGCGCCAGCTCCCTCAAGGAGGGAGCCTTTGACGTGGCGGTGCCGAAAAGCCTCCCTCCTAGAGGGAGGTGGATGCGAGCAAAGCGAGCAGACGGAGGGAGTTTGTTCAGCAGGCGTCCCAACAACAAGGAGATGATTTTATGTCTTTACCTTATCAGAACAAGCTGATCCCGCGTGCAAAAGAGCTGCGCAAGGGCGCAACCAAACAGGAAAACCATCTCTGGTACGATTTTCTGCGCAGCTATCCCGTGCGGTTTCAGCGGCAAAAAACCATCGACCACTTTATTGCAGACTTCTATTGCCATGCCGCAAAGCTGATCATAGAATTGGACGGCTCCCAGCACTATGAAGAGCAGGGCATCGAACGGGATAAGGAGCGGACTGCAATTCTGGAACAATATGGGCTGAACGTGATTCGCTTCTCCAATCTGGAAATCAAGCAGAATTTTCAGGGCGTTTGCACGGCGATTGATCTGGCAGTGAAAGAGCGGATGAACTCCCTCAGTCACCTTCGGTGACAGCTCCCTCTGCGAGGGAGCCTTTAACGCTGCTGTCCCGAAAAGCCTCCCTCCTTGAGGGAGGTGGATGCGAGCAGACGGAGGGAGTTTGTATATAAAATGCCCCAAATTTCAGATAAAAGGGTGTGCAACAGCGGATTTTAGCGGTATAATAACGTTAAATGGAATATTTTACCCAGAAAGGAGCATACGGCGATGACCTTTGAAGAAGAAAAAGATTACAACAATGCAAAGCTTGATGTGATTAAAGCAATGAACTCGATTCGAAAACTGAAACCTGAGTTTCGGGAGCAACTGCTGAAAGAACTGGTTGGAGCAGAAGCGTATGCTTCGGTGTGGGCAACTCTCGCCAGATACGGGTTGATAAAGAGGTAACAAGATGAAAAATCTGATGGTATGGTTTGTGAACCAGGATTCAACTACACGAGGGGCCGTTCTTGCTTTGGCAGGAGTGATCGGGGCTGCTTTGATTACAGGAATTTTTTCAGTTATAACAACCGTATTGGGAAAAAGCAAAAAATCCAGCAAGGAAAATTCCACTTCAATCAATCAGACCATCGGTACAAATAATGGAAACCAAATTTTGGTTAATGGAGACTATAATGAAACTTCGAATGCTTTAAGTGCAGAAGATGCCTCGAAAATAGCAATCGGTTTATTTATGGACAATTTTCCAAAGCTTCAAGTAGAGGCAAGAAAAGTCGCAAAAGAGCGCGCAGATGAGTTTTGTCAAGAAGTCATGAACAAGCTTCAAAAGTGTAGTGCAAATGATTATAGTGTGTTCAAAGAACCAGATACACAGTACATACTTTACGAAGCACAAAAAAACTATGCCCGATTTGGAACAAAAGAAATGCTAGAGACTCTAACAAATTTGGTTTCAAAGCGTGTTGAATACAATAAGGAAACGGTATTAAAAGTTTCTCTTGACAAGGCCATTGAAATCGCACCAATGATTAGCCAAGGGCAGCTCGATTATTTATCGATGCTCTTTTTATGTAGCAGAGTTAAATTTGATAACATAAAAACAATCGAAGAATTAAAACAATATTTGGAATTAATTGTACAAAAATTCGATGGTGCTGATTTTAATAGCAGCGAGTATCTTAATATACTGGGGTGTTTGCAAATTACCTTATTGGATATTATTGATGTCCTAAGCGAAACATATGGGTTGAACAAAAAAGACGTGGATAAAATTTGTCCAGATATTTTGAGACAGTTGGAAGGTGATTACTCGACTTCCTATGTGGGAACTGTTTTGGCTATTATAAATGCACAGCAAAAAACAGGATTTGATTTGAAGATGGAAACGTGGATTCAGTAATTAGAAAGGAGTCTCCTATGTCCAACTTCTCCTATCTCTCCACCCACCCCGAATACTCCCTCTTCGCCAATTCTGCCATCGAGGCCGAGAAAGTGTTCTCCACCTCCCCGGCGATGTGCGCGGTGGGGTGTCGGAAGGCGTTGGAGCTGGCGGTGAAGTGGGTGTATGCGGCAGACAAAACCATCACGATGCCCTACAAGGACAACCTGCAATCCCTGCTGCATGAGCCGAGCTTCCGGTTCGCAGTGGACCGGGATGTGTGGAGCGTGCTGCCCAGCATCGTGAAGGCGGGCAATCTGGCGGTACATACGGGGCATAGTGTGTCGGCGGCGGATGCAGTGTTCAGCCTGCGGGGGCTGTTCGATTTCATCCAGTGGGTGGATTACTGCTACGGCACGGACTATGTGGAGCGCTCCTTTGATGAAACAGCCATCCCCGGCGAAAAGGTAGCGCTGGACGAAAAGAAGATCCGGGAGCAGGAAAGTTTACTGTCCCAGAAGGATGCCGAACTGGAAGCCTTGCGCAGGCAGGTGGAGAGCCTTTCGGCGGCGTACACAGCCAGCAAACAGCAGAACCAGCAGAGCCGCAGTTTCACCGCCGCCGACCTGACCGAGGCCGAGACGCGGCAGAAGATCATCGACATCGACCTCAAGGCCATGGGCTGGAAATTCACCGGGCCGGCCGCCGATGTGCGCACCGAGTACGAAGTGGACAACATGAACGGCGTGCTGGGGCAGAAGGGCTATGCGGACTATGTGCTGATGGGCAAGGACGGCTTGCCGCTGGCGGTCATTGAAGCCAAGCGCAGCACCAAAGACCCTAACATCGGGCGCAAGCAGGCTCAGCTTTATGCAGACTGTCTGGAGCAGAAGTTTGGCCGCCGTCCGATGCTGTTTACCACCAACGGCTACACCACCTATTTCTGGGATGAGCAGAGCGGCCCGCAGCGTGCCGTGAGCGGGGTGTTCCGCAAGGACGATCTACAGAAACTGATGAACCGCCGCACCGAGAAAAAGCCGCTGGACACCATCGAAATCGACGACAAACTCACCGACCGCTACTATCAGAAAAACGCCATCCGGGCTGTCTGCGCCCACATCGCGCAGGGCTTCCGGCGCAATCTGCTGGTCATGGCTACTGGCACGGGCAAGACCCGCACTGCGTCCAGCCTGACCGATGTGCTGAGCCGGGGCGGCTATGTGACCAACGTGCTCTTTCTGGCGGACCGCACCGCGCTGGTCAAGCAGGCAAAGGACGACTTCAAGAAGTATCTGCCCGACCAGTCGTTGTGCAACCTATGCTCCTCTAAGGACGATAAGGCCGCGCGCATCGTGTTTTCCACCTATCCCACCATGCTCAACGCCATCGACAACGCCAAGACCAAGGACGGCGTACCGCTGTTTTCGCCCGCCCACTTTGACCTTATCATCGTGGACGAGAGCCACCGCAGCATTTTCAAGAAATACCGCGCCATTTTTGATTATTTCGATGCGATTCTGGTGGGTCTGACCGCCACCCCGAAAACCGATGTAGACCGCAACACCTACGACTTTTTCGAGATGGAGCACGGCATCCCCACCTACGCCTACGATTACGACACGGCGGTCTACACCGACCATGTGCTGGTGCCTTACTACAACTACGAGGTCAAGACGAAATTCACAGAAGAGGGCATCCACTACGACCAGCTTTCACCGGAGGATAAGGCCCGCTACGAGGACGATTTTGCCGAGGACGACACCCTGCCCACCTTTATCCCATCCGAAAAGCTGAACAAGTTCATCTTCAACGCCAACACCGTGGACACGGTGCTGCAAGACCTGATGGAACGCGGCGTCAAAACGGCGGGCGGCGACCGCATCGGCAAAACCATCATCTTTGCCCAGAACAAGCGCCACGCGGAGTTTATCCGGGAACGCTTCGGCAAGCTCTACCCGCAGCTGGAGACCCAGTACCCGGGATTCATCCAGCGGGTGGTCTGCGACGACGCCTATGCACAGTCCATCATTGACGACTTCAAACAGCCGGACAAGCCGCCGTTTATTGCGGTCTCGGTGGATATGATGGACACGGGCATCGATGTGCCGGAGTGTGTGAATCTGGTGTTCTTCAAAAAAGTGCGCAGCAAAACGAAGTTCTGGCAGATGATCGGCCGTGGTACGCGGCTCTGCCCATCCCTTGCCTGCGTGGATGCCATCGACGGCGAGTATACGGGCAAACGGCGGTTTCTGATTTTCGACTACTGCGGCAACTTTGAGTTTTTTCGTCAGAAACCCAACGGCTACGAGAGCGCGGACACCAAGAGCCTGTCCGAGAGCATTTTCTGCAAGCAGGTGCGGATCGCCGCCGCGCTGCAGGATGGAGCCTATGGGGACGAAAAATACCAGAACTGGCGTAAAGTTTTAACAGAAACCTGCCGTGCCGAAGTAGGAGCGCTGAACCCGGAGCTGGTATCCGTGCGGCTGCACCGACAGGCCGTGGAACACTATCAAAAGCCGGAAGCCTTTGTCAGCCTGACCGAAACGGACAAGGGTACTCTGATGAAAGAGGTGGCACCGCTCATCTCGCTGGACGACAAAGATGAAGCCGCCAAGCGGTTCGATAACTTTGTGTATGGCTTGCTGCTCTGCGAACTGGAAGGTCTGCCGGGGCTGGGCCGCGCCCAGAAACAGCTGCGCAGCACAGCGGCAATGCTGGAAGGGAAGGCTGCCATCCCGCAGGTGCAGGCAAAGCTGCCGCTCATCCGGGAGGTGCAGACAGACGAATTTTTGACCTCGCATGATCTGCTCCGCTTTGAGGAAATGCGGCAGGAACTGCGGGAGCTCATCAAGTTTCTGGTGAACGGTGTAGAAGGGCAAAAGCCTGTCTACACGGCCCTTGCCGACCCGGTACTGGAACAGACCGAGGGCAAAACGCTGGATTCCGGCTACGATTTCGGTGAGTACCGGGAACGTGTGAACCGCTACATCATGGAGCACCGCAGCGATACGCTGGCCATCCACAAGCTGACCCAGAACATTCCGCTTTCCCGGGGCGACTATACCGAGCTGGAACATATCTTTACCTGTGAGCTGGGCAGCAAAGAGGACTATGCACGGGAGTTTCGGGATACACCCTTTGGTCTGCTGGTGCGTAAAGTGGCAAAGCTGGACCACGATGCTGCCATGCAGGCATTTTCCAAGTTCATCAACGACGAGTCGCTGAATGCAAGGCAGATCGCGTTTGTTCAGAGGGTCATTCATTACATCGAGCAGAACGGTTATGTGGAAAGCAAAGCGGTGCTGATGAAACCACCCTTTGACCAGCCCATCCTGTTTACCCGCCTGTTTGATGGCAAAACAGGGAGTGAACTGATGGAAACCATTGATGCCGTCCGGGAAAATGCTGTCCATGTGACGGCATAAAATGGTGGGGTCAGAGCTTTGAATGAGGTATCATAATCTCCGATCCAACGATACAGAAAAGCAGGTGATACCATCTTTATGCAGTCACGCATTTTCTGCACCCGCTGGAAAGGCAACTACAAGGGCAGCATTGAAGAAGATGCTCTGGATGACAAGGAATTTCAGGGTGCAAGTCTGATCACGCTGCTGCAAAATGCGGAAGATTTTGTCCGCAACAACAGCAAAAACCCGTGGAGCATCCGTGGTATGACCCGCGAAGAACGCAGTGACTACCCGTATAAGGCCGTTCGTGAGGTGCTGGTCAATGCGCTGATCCATCGGAATTATCAGATTCTTGATTCGGAGATTCATGTGGAAGTGTTCGATGATCGACTGGAGATCACTTCACCGGGCGGCATGATGAATGGCCGCAGGGTGCAGGATATGGATATCCGGCATATTCCGTCTATGCGGCGCAATCAGGTGATCTCGGATGTGTTCTCGCGGCTTGGCTTTATGGAGCGCCGTGGCAGCGGCATTGACCGCATCCTGAACTCTTATGTGGAAGTAGCCCAGAAGCCGACTTTCTACTCAGATTCGGATTTCTTTATCGTCACACTGCCGAATAGAAGTGTAGCGACTCCGGCACAGATCAGTATGGAAAGTGTGGAGACTCAACCTGCAAAAGTATCGACTTCTGAGAAAAAAGTATCGACTTTGATGCAGGCAGAAGCTAAACGAGATAAAGAAATTGCGGATTTCAGTAAAATGGTTGATACACTCCCACTAGCTAATAGCACAAAAGTGAAAATTATAAAATTGTTCAAAAAATATGGCTACCGATATACATTCAACACAAATAATGTTGAAAATGTATTTGAAGTAAAAGAGGCAAGGGCACGTGTGGTAGTTCGTCAAATGAGAGAGTACGGATTTGTAAAAAAAGAACAATTTGGTGTTTACAGGTTTGTGAAAGAATAGAAAAGTTCGATTTTATGTTTTTTTTTAATGATTTAGTTAATATAATTTGAATTATCATAATCGAAATTATATTAACCGCCTGCGCAGAACTGCCCACTCCCTGAGGACTCCTCAGACGAGTGGGCATTCTTCTTCCTATATATCAAATATACCTTTGTGGTCACTCAAATCACCACCAAGTCATGGATCAAAAATCATCTGATTTTTTCAAAAATTTTAGAGGTCAGAGGTACAAAAATGAAGAAGATCCAGAAGAATTATGAGCTGAACGCAGGCGAGAGCTTCCGCCTCGACAAGAACGGTCTCCACGGCGTCACGGCGCAGGGCCGCATCAAGATGAGCCTGCTGCTGGTGCTCGAGTAAAAACATCTGTAGAACGCAGAAGACCGACGGCTTTCCGGGATGGAGGGCGGTCGGTCTTTTTGTTCAAAACAGGAAAATACTGGAACGGAAAAGGGCGCAATATACCTTATAAATGGCGTTTCAAAAGCGGAAATTTGGCTCAACGTCCAAAATTAAGGTTTGGATGCTTGACAAAGCGGAGATAGGATAGTACACTCAAAAAGAAAATTGATGCATAGCATCCTCAAGGTGAAAAAGATTCACAGAAGAACGGGCGTCTCCGAACTGAAAACGGAAGGAGGCTAGGGACATGACGCTGTTTTCTTACGAAATTTTCGATGCAGTCGCGCGTCAGGGCAGCTTTAACAAAGCGGCCCAGCAGCTGCATCTGACCCCCTCTGCCATCAGCCATGCCATCGCGGTGATGGAGGCTGAGCTTGGCTTTACCTTATTCAACCGCGGCAAAAACGGCGTGACCATGACCAGCTATGGCGCTTCGCTCTACCCGTCCATCCGGGCGGTGCTCAACAGCGACGAGGCCCTGCAGCAGAGCATCGCCCGCCTCAACGGCCTGGAAAAGGGCAAGGTGAAGCTGGGTGCATTCAACTCGGTCTGCGCCGGCCTGCTGCCCCAGATCCTCAAGAGCTTCATGGCAAGCTACCCCCAGATCGAAGTCGAGGTCTATCAGGGTACTTACGACGACGTGAAGGAATGGCTGCGCACCGGTCAGGTGGACCTGGCCTTCCTGTCTGCCACCTGCCGCGAAGAGTTCAACCTGACCGAGCTGTTCCGTGAGCCGCTGCTCTGCATCGTACCGCAGGACTGGCCCGAACCGCCAAACGGCATTATGACGCCGGAGCTGATGAACGGCCAGAGCTTTGTCGTCCAGTGCGACGCCACCGACGCCGAGATGCGCCAGTTCCTCAAGAAATACTCCATCTCCACCGAGCGCCGCTGCCACGTCATCGACGACCAGTCCAATATCGCCATGGTGGAGGCAGGCCTCGGCATCTCCATCATGCCCCGGATGCTGCTGCGCAGCTGCACGGCGGCGGTCAAGATCTACCCCATCGAGCCGGAAGAGGACCGGGTGGTGGGTCTGGCTGTCCAGCGCCCCACGGCAATGGCTCCGGCGGTCGAGCAGATGTTCCACCACATCGTGGACTTCTGCCGCCAGATGGACCCGCAGCTTCTCTGAGAATACGAAAATGACCGGGCCGCATCGCTGCGGCCCGGTTTTTACATACCCAATCGGCAGAGTTGATGATTGAATCCGCTGGAAAAATACGGTATACTATAGCAAATCATCTATACGATAGAAATGTCAGAGGTTTATGAAAGCAGCAAGGGGGAAAGACCATGAAACGACGTGATTTCTGTAAAGCGCTGGTTTGCAGTGCAGCTCTTGCGCCCGGGCTGGCACTGCCCCGGGCTGAGGCAGCGGCAAAAAGCCAGACGGTGGGCCGGGCAGTCCCGGCAGGCAATTATACAATGTCCTTCCGCAGCGAGCTGAGCCAGATGGACATCGAACACGAATATTACTACAGCGACAGTTTTTTTGCGCACAGCTCCATCCAGTACGACCACCAGCTGGCGCTGGCGACGCTGGGTATGGTGACGGCTGCTTTCAATACATGGGCCAGCGATGCGAAATACTGGGCCAACGGGAACGTGGGCCGCGAGAACAGCCTCGACGCAGCCTATACCAAGCTGGGCTTCGGCGACGTGAAATACCGCTATTATGATGTCGATGTGGGCAAGGCGGGCGACTTCGTGGGTTGGTCCACAGCCCGCAAGACCATCACCCTGAACGGCAAGCGCACCACCATCGTGGCGCTCATCCTGCGCGGCGGCGGTTACGGCGGCGAGTGGGTGAGCAATCTGCACACCGGCACGGGCCACGCCCACAGCGGCTTCATCATCCCGGTGCATGAGGTGTTTGCCGATTTGAAGAACTATCTGGCGGCAGCTCGGCAAAAGGGAGAGCTGGGCGTCGTCAAGCTCTGGATGGGCGGCTACAGCCGCGGTGCGGCGGTGGCGAACCTTCTGGCCGCCCGGGTCAACAGGGAGCTGTCCGGACTGAAACGGGAGAATGTCTTTGTCTACACCTTTGCGACGCCGGTGGCCCTCGGCCCGCAGGACTACCCCGACTTGCAGCAGGATTACGACAACAACCACAACGCCGACGGCAGCCTGAAAGAGAGCTGGGGCGAGAGCAACATCTTCAACATCATCTCCAGCGGCGACATCGTGCCGCATCTTCTGCCCGAGGAGTGGGGCTTCCACCGGAACGGCAACGACCGCTTTCTCCCATCTACCCGGAACGAGGAAGAGCTGGAAGACCTGAACGAGATGGGCAGGAATGATTTCGGCCCGACGCCGCTGGACTTCAGCTGGCTGGCCACCGACAAAGAGACGAACGAAGTCATGCTCAGTATGGAGGAGTACTTCATCTCCCGCGAGAACTACCACGAAAAATACGAAGCCGCGCTGATGGACATGATACAGTGTGCCTTCATCCGCTCGGAGGAGGAGGTCACGCAGAACAAAGTTCTGGACGACGGCGAGGTCATCCAGCGGCTGCGCACCCTCACCCATCTGAAGAATATGGATTACTGGAAGATCTCCCGCGCCGTCTGGGCGGCATCCACCATGAGCCGTGCCGTGCTCAAGCGGGTCGATGCGGAGAATATCCCCATCCGTGCGCAGCAGATCGTCGTGCCGATCCTGGCGGTGGGCCTTTGCTATGGCCTCGAGAGCGAGGCTGTGAGCCTCATTGCAAAGTACATCCTGATGTTCGTGGCAATGAAGAGCGCGCCCGACGACGCCATCCGGGCGGCATTCTGCCACCACTGCGAGAATTACATTGCTCTGATGGAATATTACGCCCCCTCAGAGCACTGCATGGAAGCCACCACCCGCACCTGAAAACCGAAAATTCGGAGACAGCAGACCGCTGCCGGAGTCGAAAGACCCCGGCGGCGTTTTTTTATGCGTAAAATTTTTTGCACTGGCACGCAATGACATCCTTCGTGTCCGGTAAACGGTATCCTGATAACGCAAAGGGCGGCATCCCCGCCGGGAGCGAGAATGAAGGAGGGCTGTTGTATGCGGAATCGACTGGAACGGAGGCGGCTGACACTGCGCGCCGCAGCACTGTGCATCGTGCTGGTACTGCTGTGCGGCTGTCTGCTGCCCGCATTTGCCGAAGGGCCGGAGCGGACGGACAGCGTGCCGGACCAGACATGGGACGAAGAAATAGAGGACGAGCCTGCCTGGGACGAAGAAGAGGACATCCGGACAGACGAGCCGGTGCTCCTGCCCGCGGAAGGCGGCATCCCCGCCGTGGCGGACGGGCTGGATGACATCGGGCTGCCCGACGAGACGCCGACGCCGGACAGCGGGGACAGCGGAGCCGTCAAAGCGGACGAGCATTTTGAGAGGACCTATCTCTTCTGGCTCAGCGAGTCGGACGTGGCCGACGGCGGCCTGCCCTACGCGGAACAGACCGTGGGCAGCGGCGAAGAGCTTCTGATGCCCGAAGAGCCGGAGGTGGAGGGAAAGAGCTTCCGCTTCTGGTACAGCCGGGACGACGAAGGGACGGCGGTCCGCTTCATGCCGGATGAAGGACCGCTCTGGCCGGAAGCGGACAGCGAGTGCAGCCTCTACGCCTGTTTCACCGACGATGAGGCCCAGCAGGAGGAGTCTGTTTTAGATGAGGAAGAAGACATCGCCGTTCTGCCGGAGCTGTCGGAAGAACGGCCCGCCGCCGAGGAGGAAACGCCTCTGGATGAGGCAGAGCAGCCCGAAAAAGGCAGATCCCCTGAGGAAGATGCCGACTTGGCTGACGACAGCGCAGCCGAGGATAAAAATGCCCTGCCTGCGGACGAACTTGATGAGGATGCACTGGGCTGGGAGGATTGGACTCAGGAAGAGTCGGCGGCGGTCTTCCTGCTCAAGACCCCCACCAGCCTGCCCGGCAGCAATGACCCCAGCCAGTGGGCGCCGGACAACAGCGAGTGCAAGTGGGTCGGCAAGGTGAAGACCTACGGCGCGGCATGGGAAGATAACGGCAAGAACATCCTGACAAATGTGTCAGACTATGTTGTATCGTGGCCGGGCGGCGCGACTGGCGACGCATGGTCGCTGAAACCGGGCGATGACTACTGGGACGAGGTCGTCGATGAGATATGGGACGAGTATAAGGACACCATCGAGAAGCAGACCGGCATCACGGGGCTGACGCAGGAAGATTTGGAGAGCATCGTGGTGACGCCGTACAAGATCTCGCGCAACAACGGGACAGAACCGGATAAGCATATCGACTGCATCATCAGCGTCAAGAGCAGGAAAAACTTCACGGCCCGGTTCAACGTCCGCGCCCCGGGCGAGGACGACTACAGCATCCGGGAAAGCCGCGAGTACCAGAGCGGCGAGCGGGTGGAAGAGACGACGGCGGACATCGAAAAAGAGTTCGACATCGGCGGTGCGCGCTACGTCTTCGACGGCTGGTACAAAGAGCTCCCCGGTTCGGTGACGGATGAGCCGGACCCGAAGGAAAAGGTATCGCAGGACGAGTGGGAAAAGGGCTATGAGCCCACCGACGAAGAGCTGGAAAACGGCGTCGTCAATTTCTATGCCCACTACGTTCTGGCCGATATAGACCCGGACACCGGCGTGGAGACAGACTTCTTCGGGCTGCCGCTGATGCTGTGTGCCGGTGCGGCCGTTCTGGGCTGCAAAAACAGAAAGAAGGAGGAAGATAAGTGAAGGAACCAAATGAGGCGCTTGCCCCGGAGGCCCCGCCCGGGACGCCGGAAGCGAACGTGCCTGGACCGGCGAAGCCGGAAAAAAGCCCCCTGCTGCGGGAAGTGCGCAGTCTGGCGGTGCGGCTGGCGGTGTTCGCCGCCGTGCTCTGGGTGCTTCTAACGCAGGTGTATCTGGTGACGCAGGCGTCCGGCAACGAGATGTTCCCCGCCGTGAAGGACGGCGACCTCGTGCTGGGCATCCGGCTGGAAAAAGACTATGCCAAGAATGATGTCGTGGTATATGAGCGCTCGGGAAGGCTGCGGGTGGGCCGCGTGCTGGCCCGGGGCGGGGACATCGTGACCCTGAGCGAGAGCGGCGTTGTGGAGGTCAACGGCTCGGCACAGGGCGGCGGCATCCTCTACCCCACCTACCCCAAATCTCTGCTCAGCTACCCCTACGCTGTGCCGGAGGACAGCGTCTTCATTCTGGGCGACTGCCGCACACAGGCCGAGGACAGCCGTGACTTCGGCCCGGTGCAGTGCAGTGCGGTCAAGGCAAAAGTCATCACCCTCATCCGGCGGCGGGGGCTCTGAGCCGCCAAAAAACCATACAAGACAAGATAGGAGGAACTCTAGGATGAAACAGAACAAGGTAGAAAAGCTTCTCGCAGGTGTGCTTTCCATCTCTCTGGCCATGGGCGTCAACGTCATGCCCGCCTTTGCGGCACAGGCGCAAGACCCTCCGTATGAGGATATGTCCCGGGTGTATCTCACCAAAAACTACGAGCTGGCCAACACGGGTACGATCTCCCCGGAAGAGACCTTTACGTTTACAATCGACCCGGGTACCGTGACCGATGCGTCGGACGACATCACCCCGGAGAATATGCCGATGCCCACCATCGGCACGGTGAGCTACCTGAGAGGCGAGGCCGGCAGCACCACCAAGACCAAGGAGATCAAGATCGACCTGCCCGAGTACGACAGCGTGGGCGTCTACACCTACATCATCCATGAGGTGGCGGGCGGCAGCGCAGGCGTGACCTACTACGGCGACGCCATCCTGCTGCGGGTGACGGTCATCGAGCAGAACGGCAAGCTCCGCATTGCCGCTGTCCACACCGAGGACCCGGAGTCCACCGGCGAGGGCAAGAAGGACGACTTCGACAATCTCTACTCTGCCGGTGAGCTGGAAGTCCACAAGGACGTCGAGGGCATCATGGGCAATAAGGACAAATACTTCGAGTTCACGGTGCAGCTGACCGGCGAGGAGGGCAAGACCTATCAGGACAGCTACGCCATCACCGGCGGCAGCTATGACGCGAACCCCACCTCGATCGAGATCAAGCCCGGCGAGACGACGGAAGCGACCTTCTATCTGAAAGACGACGATACCATCCACATCGAGAACCTGCCCTACGGCGTCGAGTACAAGGTGTCTGAGACGCCGGTCGCAGACTATGTGACGACGGAGACCGGAACCGAGGGCGAAGTGGATGCGGCGGTCGAGCAGGCGAACTTCACCAACACCAAGGGCGGCACCGTGGATGCCGGTGTGGTGCTGGACAGCGCACCCTATCTCTTCACCCTGACGGGTGCTGCGGGCGTCGGGCTGCTGCTGACCCTGCGCCGCCGCCATCAGAAGTAAGCGCGGAGGAAATAAGGCAAGGGAGGTGAGGAACATCCGATGGCAGAAGATGGCCCTGCGGGCGGCGAACGGCCTGCTGGACGGGGTGACGGCCCTGCTGGTGCTGCTGGCGGTGGTCTGGTCGGGCTATGCGCTGTGGGACAACAGCCGGGTGTACGCCGCTGCCGACAATGTGCAGGCCGGGCTGTTGGCCTTCAAGCCCCAGCCGCAGGAGGACAACAGCCTCTCCTTCGGCCAGCTGCGGGACATCAACCCCGATGTCTGCGGGTGGCTGACGCTGGACGGCACGGCCATCGACCACCCGGTGGTGCAGGGCGAGAGCAATTTCACCTATCTGAACACCGACGTCTACGGCAGCTTTGCGCTGGCGGGCAGCATCTTTCTGGATGTTGACTGCGACGCGGACTTCAGCGGGCGGTATTCCCTGCTCTACGGCCACCATATGGAGAACGGGCGGATGTTCGGCGACCTCGACAAATACAAGGACGGAGCATTCTTCCGCCAGAACACCACCGGCACCCTGACGCTGCCCGGCGGGAGCTATCGGCTGGAAGTGCTGGCCTGCCTTGTGGTGCCTGCGTCGGAACAGGCCATCTTTGCCCCGGGCAAGTGGCGCTCGGACGCAGGCGGGCTGCTCCCCTTTGTGGAGGAGAATGCCCTTCAGATGGATGCACAGGCCCTCCGTGCGCTGGAAGAGGAGCCGGAAGGAGCGCAGTTCCTGGCGATGGCTACCTGCTCGGGGGAGTACACCGACGCGCGGACGGTGGTGCTGGCCCGGATGGAACCAATGTCAGACCTGCAAAACGGAAAGGAGGAGAGCTTATCATGAGAAGGCTCCCGAAAATGGCAGCGGCCCTGCTGGCAGCAGTGCTTACGGTAAGCGCTGCCCTGCCCGCCCTGGCCGCAGACCAGCGGGCGGAGCTGGAACTGGAGGCGTCCGTTCGCTGCACCGGAGAGGCAGCTGACGAGACGCTGACGGTGCGGCTGACCGCGTTGGACGGCGCGCCGATGCCGGAAGGCTGTGACGACGAGGCTGAGCTGGATTTTCCGGCCCGGGACTGCCGCGACGCCGACGACAAGACCCTGACGAAGACTTTTGATGCCATCGTCTACACCGCGCCCGGCATATACGAGTATACGGTCACTCAGGACGCAGGCGGACGGAAACGGGCCGACTACGACGACACCGTCTTTTACCTGAAAGTCATGGTGGCGTGGGACACCGACGGTGAGCTGAAAGGACACGTGTCCGTCCGGCGGGATGGGGACGACGGGGCAAAGACGGAACTGCTCTTCAAGAACAGCTACCGCAGCACCGACCCCCTTCCCCCGCCGGTGACGCCGCCCTATGTGCCGGATAAGCCGACGCCGACCCCGAAGCTGGTGGAGCAGCCGGGCGAGATCACAGTCATCCGTCCGCCGACATCCTCGGCAGAGATGCCGGATGAAGTCATCCCGGCTGCGGAGCCGGAACCGGTGGGGACCCTCATCCAGACCGGCCAGCTGCTCTGGCCCGTGCCGGTGCTGGCAGGCGGGGGCATCGCCCTCGTGGCGGTGGGTCTCTGGCTGAGCCGGAAGCGCAGACACGATGCGTAGGCTGGTGCCGGAGCGGCTCTGCCTGATGCTGGGAAGTGCCTTGGTGCTGGCAGCGGTCTGCCTCTACGTCTACGACCGGCTCGAGGATGCAAGGGCGGGCGCTCAGGCCGCTTCGGCGGTGAGCCGGCTGCGACAGAGCCAGAGCATCGCGGCAGTGTCGGAGACAGAACAGCCCGCAGACAGCGCGGAAAGCCTGCCCACGGAAGATGCAGAGTCCGAGCCGGAACCGGCTTCGGAAACCCCGGCGTCAAGCATCGAGCGGGAGTATCTGGGGGTGCTGACCATCCCGGCTCTGGGGCTGGAGCTGCCGGTGCAGACCGAGTGGAGCAAAGCGAACCTCAAGGTCTCGCCCTGCCGTCAATGCGGCAGTATGGCGGGCGGAGACCTTGTCATCGCGGCCCACAACTACAAGTCCCATTTCGGGCGGCTGAGCAGCCTTTCGGAAGGCGACGAGGTGCGTTTCACTTCACAGGACGGCGCTGAGGCAGTGTACACTGTGGAGCGGACTGCGCAGGTCTCGCCCGAAGAACCCGAAGCCCTGCGGGAGGGCGGCTGTCCCCTCGTGCTCTACACCTGCACCCCCGGCGGAAAAGCGAGGGTAGTGGTGTACTGCCAGAAAAAATAGCAAAAAGGCGGGTCACAGTCCGTTGGGACAGTGACCCGCCTTTTTATGAGGAAACTTCTTCGGTATCGGTCATGATGAACCAGAACACGGTGCCTTTGCCCACAGTGCTGTGGACGCCGAAGCGGAAACCGTGCTGCTGGAAGATGGCTTTGGTGATGGAGAGGCCGAGGCCGGTCCCCTGCTTGCCCGCGTCGGAGCGGGAGCGGTAGTAGCGGTCGAAGATATAGGGCAGATCCTCGGCGGAGATGCCGGGGCCGTGGTCTTCCACCTCCACCCGGACGCCCTCGGGGCAGCGGAGCGCCCGCAGCACGAAGATGCCGTCTTCGCCGATGTGGTGCATGGCGTTGCCCAAAAGGTTATGCAGAGCGCGCTGCATCATGTCGGGGTCGGCACAGACGGGAAGCTCTTCGTCGGGAATTTCCAGCTTGAGCTGCCAGCCGTTCTGGGCGCAGACGGCGTCGTAACGCTCGCTGACTTCATCGCAGAGCTGGCCCATGTCGAAGTGGACCTTCTCGCACTTGAGTGCGCCGCTCGTGACCTTGCTCAGCTCCATGACGCTGGAAACAAGGGCCGTCAGGCGGTCGGTCTCGTCCACGATGATGTTCATCTGCTCGTCGCGGTGCTTCTTGTCGTCGCCGGTCAGATCGCGCACCGTCTCGGCATAGCCCTTGATGAGGGTGAGCGGAGTGCGCAGGTCGTGGGAGACGTTGGCCAGCAGGTCGCGCTGCATCTGGGAGGCGTGCTGGACTTCTTTTGCCATGTGGTTGAACTCCTGGGCCAGGTCGCCCAGCTCGTCGTTCCGCACCGAGTCCACATGGACGGCGTAGTTGCCCTGTGCCACCTGCCGCGCAGCCCCGGAGAGGGCCCGCAGAGGCTTTGTGAACCATTCACTGAACAGCCATGCCGCCGACATCGAGAACGCGAAAATGAGGGCCGCAGCCAGCGGCAGGACGGTGCTGAGCACCTTGCCGGCCTCGGCCACATGCATCAGGCTGGTAGTCACCAGCACAGTGTAATTTCCGTCGGAGGTCATCCGGCCCACCATCAGCTGGACGGAGCCGGAGGGCGTGGGCGGGTTGATCTTCCGCACCACTGTGCCGCCGCTCTCCCGGCAGAGCTGCCGCATGGCGCGGGCCGTGGTGTAGGCGGTCTGCTCGTCGGCAGTGTCGGTGGGGCGGGTGCGGTGAAGGTTGCAGTAGGACAGGTTATCCACCTTGAAGATCTGCCGCAGGGTGGTGTCGGAGATGTCGATGCAGAAGCTGCTCATCCCGCCCAGCTCGAAGATGTCGTCCCGCAGCGCGTTGAAGAAGGTGTTGTTGACGTACAGCCGGCTGCCGAAGGCCCAGTAGGAGAGGGTCTCGCCCTTCCCGATGGCCTCGTCCATCCGGGCCACGATGGCCTCAGCCTGCTCGGTGAGCTGCTTCTGGATATGGGTGGTGTAGAGGGGCTCCAGCAGCTGGGTGCTCAGAAACCAGAACAGCCCCACCAGCAAAAGGCAGATAAAGCACAGAAAGCCCATGAGCTGGCCCCGGATGCCGATGGTGCGCCGTGTTTTGCTCGTTTGCCGCATGAAGAGCAGAGCCTCCGCTTAATGCGCCGCGTCGGGGTCGAACTTGTAGCCGATGCCCCAGACAGTGGCGATGTAGCCGCGGCACTTGCCCAGATGGCCGCGCAGCATCTTGACGTGGGTGTCCACGGTGCGGTCCTCGCCGAAGTAGTCGTAGTTCCACACCTTCTGCAGGATCTTCTCGCGGCTGAGGGCGATGCCCTTGTTGGAGGCCAGGAAGACCAGCAGGTCGAACTCCTTGGGCGTGAGACTCACTTCCTCGCCCGAGACCTTGACGGTGTGGCTGGCCGTGTCGATGGACAGCTCCCCGAAGGTCATGGTGCTGTCGGAAGCCTCGGTGCGGGGCATGGTGCGGTTGAGCACAGCCTTGACGCGGGCCACCAGCTCCCGGGGGGAGAAGGGTTTGACCACATAGTCGTCAGCGCCGCCCTCGAGGCCGGCCAGCTTGTCGTACTCCTCGCCGCGGGCCGTCAGGATGATGACGGGGGTGTTGATGCGGCGGGTGCGCATCTCCCGCAGGCAGGTCATGCCGTCCATGAAGGGCATCATCAAATCGAGGATGACCAAATCGTAGCCGCCGCCGGTGAGCAGCGACAGGGCGGCAGAGCCGTCCCCTGCCTCCTCGCAGGTGTAGCCCGAATACTGTAAATTCTCCCGGATGAGCTCCCGGATGCGGGGCTCGTCGTCAACGATAAGAATTTTTGCCATAAGGCATTCCTCCTAAAAGCTTCTATCTCCCAAGCGCCGGAGGCTGCTCAGAGTCAGCCCGGCGGAACTGTATACGGCGTTTAAGTCTATCATACCCTATCAATTAGGAATTTTTGTGAAGTTTGAGTAGATTTTTTGGGAAAACATCCCAGTGGGTGCGTTTCGTGTCTACCCCGATTATAAGGGGCCGCTTCGGGGGCTGTCAAGCTTGGCCTCATCTTGCGCAGAAAAGCCGAAGTGTGCTATACTACAATGATAAAAGACTTCCCCGAAATCTGACAAATACAAAGGAAAAACTGTTCATGCGCATTGGATTCGTAGAGCTGGTACTGCTCCTCTTCATTGCATCCATCACGGTGGGGCCGAACGTGGCCCTCTTTGTGGACCGGTGGCTCCGCCGCGCCCAGCGTACGTCTGCCGCCGCTGCCCGCCGGAAAGCCCAGCTGGAAGCACAGGCCGCCATCGAGCGGGAAGCCCTGATGACCCGCTTCCGGGTGGCCAGCAACATCTTTGCCCTGCTGATGCTGGCGGCGCTGGCGTACGGCCTGCTGCTGCGGCCCATCGACACGCCGCCGAAAGCCTACACCGCCCCGGATGTGCGGCAGGACACCGGCGCCGCGCAGACGGCTCTCTCCGCCGACAGCAAGGACGGCTGGAAGCTGGGCGGCTATCTGGGCGTGGACTGCGTCCGCACCCGGGACGGCCTTGTCTACGCTGCTGCCTACAACGGTGCAACCATGAAAAAGCGTCAGAGCGACCTTGTCCGCACCGACGGCGGACACTATGCGGCCATCCTGTCGGTGGAGGGCGAGCTGACCAGCTTTGCCTTCGACGCCGACGGCGACTTGTGGCTGACGGTGGTGACGCCCTCCGGCGGGGCGCTCTGCCGCGCCCGGCATGACAGCTGGGGAACCTCAGTGGAACAGGTGGTGACTCAAATCGACGGCGCACCGCTGGGTGTGCTGTCGGCGGTGGAGACCGGCCCGGACGGGAAGGTCTATTTCGCCGTGTCCACCGAAGCCGCTGCGAAAAACGGGCTGGAAAGCGCTCTCCGCACCGAGCTCATCGCCCACACCGGCACGGGCTGCGTCTATGTGTATGACCCGTCGGCCCGGACGGTGGAACAGGTGCTGGGCGGCGTGGCCGGTGCGGCTGGTCTGGCCCTCTCAGAGGATGGCCGAACGCTGTACGTTTCCGACCTCGGGAATCGCTGCGTCTGGGCTGTGGACGCCGACGCCCGGGAGCTGACCGCCGGCGGCAAAAACTGCGGGAGCTTTGCGTCCGGCCTGCCGGGATACCCCGGCGCATTGGCGCTGGACGAGGACGGCACTCTCTATATCAGCTACCGCTGGACCCGCAGCGGCTGGCTGGAAAAGCACGCAGACAGCACCCTTCTGCGGGGCATCGCCCTGCGGGCCGGTGAGAACATCCAGAAGAAGCTGTTCAAGCTGCCTGCGGACGCCCCCTGCGCCGAGGCTGTGGACACCGCCGACGGAAGCTGGAAGCAGACATTCTCGGGCAGAGAGCTGGACGGCTGCACGGCGGTGTGCCCGGCGGGAAGCAAAGTGTATTTCGGCGCGGCAGGCTCTGCCAGTCTGCTGTCTGCAAGAGTATAAAACGAGGTGTTTTTTTATGACGGAAGAGTTCAAAAAGCAAATCGAGACCGAAGCGCGGCAGGCTGTGACGGAGCTGCTGGCCCAGGCAAAGCTGAAAAAGGGCGACGTCTTTGTGGTGGGCTGCTCGTCCAGCGAGATCGTCGGCGGCCACATCGGCAAGGACTCGAGCCTTGAGGCTGCACAGGCTGTCTACGCCGGCGTCGCACCGGTGCTGGCCGAAAACGGCATCTGGCTGGCCGCACAGTGCTGTGAGCACCTCAACCGTGCCATCATTATTGAGCGGGAAGCCGCTGAGAAATACAGCTGGGAGGAAGTCTGCGTCCTGCCGCGTCCCCATGCGGGCGGCAGCTGGGCCACTACCTGCTGGAAGCAGTTCAAAGACCCCATCGCGGTGGAGGAGATCCGCGCCCACGCAGGCATCGACATCGGAGGCACCCTCATCGGAATGCATCTGCGCCGGGTGGCTGTGCCGGTGCGGCTGGGCCTTTCGAAGATCGGCGAGGCCAACATTCTCTGCGCCCGCACCCGCCCGAAGCTCATCGGCGGTGAGCGCGCAAAATATACCGAGGAGGACTGAGCCTTATGGCGGAAAAGAATCTGGAAGAGATGCGGGAGGCAGTGGAGGCCATCCGCGAAAAGATGGCCGCAGCGGCCCGGGAGGCGGGCCGCGACCCCGCCGAAGTGCAGCTCTGCGCGGCCTGCAAGACTCGAACCGCGGACACCGTCGCCGCCAGCGCGGCCCTTGCCATCGATGTGTTCGGCGAGAACCATGTGCAGGAGCTTTGCGCCAACTACGACGCCGGTGCTTACTGCGGCAAGCCCAGTCACTTCATCGGCCATTTGCAGACCAACAAAATCAAGAAGGTGCTGGGTCGCGCAAGCCTCATCCAGAGCGTGGACAGCGAGCATCTGCTGGCCGCGATCGAAAAGGAAGCCGCCAAGGCCGGCATCGTGCAGGACGTCCTGCTGGAAGTGAACATCGGCGGCGAGGAGTCGAAGTCGGGCGTCTCGCCGGAACAGCTCTGGCCCCTGCTGGACGCTGCCGCCGCAGAAGAGCACATCCGGGTCAAGGGTCTGATGGCCATTCCGCCCGTCAACGACGACGACGCCCAGAACCGCCGCTATCTGGCCCAGGTGTACAAGCTGTTCGTGCAGGCCGGGGAGCGGGGGTACCAGAACGTGAAGATGGAGACCCTCTCCATGGGCATGAGCGGCGACTTTGAGAACGCCATCCGCGAGGGTGCGACCCTCGTGCGCATTGGTACGGCCATCTACGGAGAACGGGATTATTCGAAGAAGTAACCTCTCAGTCGGGCTTGCGCCCGCCAGCTCCCCTAGTAGGGGAGCCTCTGGCGTATCTAGCAAGCTTCACCCGGCTGCCAAAGCCTCCCCTCGTTAGGAGCAACAACGACGACCGCCGCCAGCGGCGGAAACAGGGAGTCGCTGTTGGGGCCGCGGCCAGCAGGATGCGAGGCCCGCACCAAGGGCCGAAGCAGATGCTGGGAGCCGCAACCCGGGCAGTGGCACGCCGCAGGCGTGACGGAGAGGTTTGAACCCAGAAACTTAAAATTGGAGGAACTATGCAAAAAGTCAACAACCCCGCAGTGCGGCACACCAGCAGCGGCGCCCTCATCCGGCGCTTTCTGCCCTATCTGGCAAAATACAAAAAGACTCTGTTCATCGACCTGTTCTGTGCGGCGATGACCACCCTGTGCGACATCATCCTGCCCAAGATCATGAGCACCATCACCAACTCCGCCATGGGCGTGGGCATCACCCTCACGGCGGGCATCGTGCTCAAGCTGGCGGCAGTGTATTTCGTGCTCCGCATCATCGACGGTGCTGCGCAGTATTTCATGTCGGGCATCGGCCACATCATGGGTGTCCACATCGAGACAGACATGCGCCGGGACGCTTTCGACCATCTGCTCAAGCTCGACCACAGCTACTACAACAACACCAAGGTCGGCACCATCATGGGCCGCATCACCAACGACCTGTTCGATGTGACCGAGTTCGCCCACCACTGCCCCGAGGAATTTTTTATCGCGGGCATCAAGATCCTGGCGTCCTTCCTCATCCTGTGTCAGGCCAATGTGCTGCTGACGCTGGCCGTGTTCGCCTGCGTGCCGCTGATGGGTGTCGTGTCCGTCAAGCTGAACCAGCGCCTGCGCGCCCGGTTCCGCCAGCAGCGCGTCCAGATCGGTGAGCTGAACGCCACCATCGAGGACAGCCTGCTGGGTCAGGGCGTGGTGAAGGCCTTCGCCGCCGAGGACGAAGAGCGGGAGAAATTCGCCGGGGGCAACAAGGATTTCGAGCACATCAAGACGCTGGGCTACTACGCCATGGCTGCGTTCAACACCTCCACCCGCCTCTTCGACGGCCTGATGTATCTGGTGGTCATCCTTGCGGGCGGTCTGTCGCTGGTGTACGGCAAGATAACCGCCGGTGACCTGGTGGCTTATATGCTCTACGTCACCACCCTCATCGCCACCATCCGCCGCATCGTCGAGTTCGCCGAGCAGTTCCAGCGCGGCATGACCGGCATCGAGCGCTTTGCGGAGATCATGGATACCCCTGTGACCATCAAGGATGCCGAAGACGCAAAGCCTCTGCAGCCCGGCCCGGGCGCCATCCGCTTCGAGGACGTCAGCTTCGAGTACCCCGACGACCACAACAAGGTGCTCCACCATGTCAGCCTTGACATCAAGGCCGGTGAGCGTCTGGCGCTGGTCGGCCCGTCCGGCGGCGGCAAGACGACGCTCTGCAACCTCATCCCCCGCTTCTACGAGGTGACGGGAGGCCGCATCCTCATCGACGGGCAGGACATCCAGCACGTCACCCTCAAGAGCCTGCGGGAGAACATCGGCATCGTCCAGCAGGACGTCTACCTGTTCAGCGGTTCGGTGGCGGATAACATCGCCTACGGCAAGCCCGGCGCGACCCGGGAGGAAATTATCGAAGCGGCCCGTCTGGCGGGCGCAGAGCGCTTTATCAGCGCCTTGAAGGACGGTTTCGATACCTATGTGGGTGAGCGCGGCGTCAAGCTCTCGGGCGGCCAGAAGCAGCGCATTGCGATCGCGCGGGTCTTCCTGAAGAACCCGCCCATCCTCATTCTGGACGAAGCCACCAGCGCCCTCGACAACGAGAGCGAGATCCTTGTGGGCCAGAGCCTCGAAAAGCTGGCCCATGGCCGCACGACCCTGACCATCGCCCACCGACTGACCACCATCAAGGACTACGATAGAATCCTTGTGCTGGGCGCAGAGGGGATCGAGGAGTCCGGCACCCACGACGAGCTGCTGGCGAAAAAGGGCGTCTACTACCGCCTGTGGAATCAGCTGCCCGGGGAAGATACGTTGTAAGCTTAATCACAAAAATAAAAGAGGCTGCTGCAAGTAACCTCTCCGTCACGGCTTCGCCGTGCCACCTCCCCT
>OGEZ01000136.1_pt1 | contig 79927 bp, 85 predicted proteins | sample 1570831 | NCBI WGS metagenome assembly OGEZ01 (sample SAMEA2582059, study PRJEB24529) | metagenome | biome: Human gut stool | place: China | collected 2011 | reverse complement strand
TGAGGCTAAGGTATCCAGATTTTTCTCCTTTTCATCATGACTGAAGTTAGATAGAAAACTAAATGATCTAATAGGAAGATCTAGTTTTTGTTTCTTCAATTGTTTTTCAATTTTCTTCTCAACTTTTTGGACAGATTTCTGCTTCAAAAACGATTCTTTATATTCTGGAACATTGCCATAAGAGTCACTTGACCTGTCTTCATAAATAGCCGTATTCTGCTCTAATACTACTTTCTGGTTATCGTAAGTTTTCTCAGAATAGGTATAAGTCACGTGGTAAGTTGGTATTTCTAAGGCTGTCCAATACAATTTAGTAATAGTAACCTTACCATACAGACCTACTTTATTACAGTTCTCGACAATAACCCCTCTGACCTTGTTATAATCACTAGACTTCATCTTTCTGAACCCCATCAAAAACAAGGCTGTAAATATTATGAGAAACAAAAGTAAACAATGATTGATTTTCTTTTTCATAGCACTACCTCCTATAATCTAGAGTAAACAAAAGAAAGACAAACGACTGTTAAAATCCATTTTCTGAATATATGTATAACATTACTAAGTTTATGTAAACGATTACATTATCTTATCTTTATTTTAACATTCTTTACATGAAATGTCAGATGAAATTGGATTCGTTCTTTTACTTCTCTTCTCTGCCAACCCAATCATTGTATTAAAAAAATCTAGTAGACAGCCTCTACTAGATTTTTTGTATTCTTATCAACTCATTTCCCCCACAAGAAAGCAATTAGAGGCTTATCAACCAAGGCTGTTTCATGGAGTTTACTGTGTTGGCCGTTAGGACCTGTGATTTCCTTTTCTTGGTAGGATTTGACATGACCTTCAAGCAGATAGGCTAGGGATTGACTGGATAGATTGGTCACGCGCTCATCACTCACTTTACCTGTATTGCCATAGATGTTGAGGACTTCAACTTGTCCTTGAGGATAGTTGTCTCCAAGAGACAAGAGCTCCTCATATGACTCGGTCATGCTAGTTGGTTTTCCTTCGCTATCTAGAGAGTTTTCTTCCGGTTCATCCATGCCGATAATCCCGTTAAAGTGACCGGCGATATCCACTTGTTTGACCAGCTTAGGTAGAGTCTTATCACTGCCGTGTTGGAGCATATAGAAGACGATGGCCATATTGCCGTATGAGTGACCAACCATATTCATCTCAGTAATTCCGTAGTTATCTTGGAGAGCTTTGACGACAGCGTAGGCATAGTCGCCCTGCTCTTGAGTGCTAGCACCTCGATTATTGTCAAAATTGACTAGGACAATTGGATTAACAGTATCCTTAGGAATGTTCCCGTTAAGAGAGACGGCTCCATCTTCAGCCACATTGGCTTCGATAATAGTTTGTGTCACACCAGCTTTTTTAGCCGCATTAGCCATATGTCTTTCCGCACGACTGCTTGAGCCCCAACCATGGAAAAAAATAGTCGGTCGGCTTGATTGAATAAATGTTTTTCTTGCTTCTGCTTTTACGGCCTGCGTTTGGTTTTGGGAAATAAAATACCAACCACCTATACAAACAAGACCAAGCATTGCTAAAAGACTGAAAATAAGAGCTTTTTTCTTCATAAATACCTTTCCGTTTTGCTTTATGAAAGAGCAAGATGTTCCTAAACTCTTTTACTAACAATACTAATTTTGAGCTAGTTCATCTTACATATTTTCTTTTGTAACATATAAAAAGGCTTGGAAACACAACTCTCTTGCATTACCAAAACTTTTGTAAAACTGAACTAATCTAAAACAATCATAGATTTAATAGACTTGCGTTCATCCATATCTTTATAGGCCTGATTAATATCTTCCAAGCTATAGCTCTGGGTGAAGACTCGTCCTGGATTGATATCTCCATCCAATACAGCCTTGAGTAAGAGCTGTTTGTCGTAGGTAGTAACAGAGGCTGGTCCGCCACCAATCGTTGTATTTTGTCCAAAGGTTGATCCAATGGCACGATTTTCATAATGTGGAACACCAACAAATCCCATGCGGCCTCCATTGTGAAGCACACCCAGTGCTTGCTCAACAGCTGCCTCAGTACCAACACATTCGAGAGCTGCATCTGCTCCACCGCCGAGAATTTCACGCACCTTGGCAATGCCTTCCTCACCACGTTCAGCAACAACTGCTGTCGCACCTGACTCCAAAGCCATTTGTTGGCGGTCTTCGTGACGACTCATAAGGACAATTTGTGAGGCACCACGCATCTTAGCTGCAATCACGGCACATTGACCAACAGCACCATCTCCGATAACGACGACCTTATCACCTTTTTGCACATTAGCCACACGCGCCGCATGGTAACCCGTCGGCATGACATCAGCCAGTGTCAAAAGTGACTTGAGCATGCCTTCACTATAATCTGAAGGTTGCCCAGGAATTTTGACAAGGGCCCAGTTGGCAAAGTGGAAACGGATATACTCAGCCTGCACGCCCCCAGACCAGTTGTTACCTGGGTGGTTGTCACAAGAGCCATCAAAACCAGCACGACAGGCATCACACTGTCCACAACCATGTGTGAAAGGGGCAATGACAAAGTCACCTGGTTTTACTGTAGTAACTTCCTCGCCAACTTCTTCGACAATTCCGATAGCCTCATGACCACTATTTCTATGTCCCTCTTCCATTTCCGGATTACGGTAACTCCAAAGGTCAGATCCACAAACGCAAGTACGGACAATACGAATAATGGCATCATCTGGCTCCTCAATTTGCGGACGAACAATTTCTGCTAGACCAACTTGTCCAGCTTTGGTATAAACTGCTGATTTCATTTAAAAACCTCTATTCCTTCGTTTCTGATAGTATACACTTTTTAACAAGAAATCGCTCACATCAAATACTCCCTATTACGGTCATATTTAGTTACTTAATCATATTTTTTCCCATACTTCTTTTCAAGCATTTTCTTAATCAGATAGGGCATCTTGACATTCTCTCGACCTTTTTTAGCAATCAATTTTTTAACGAAATCAGGCATCTGAATATCTTCTTCCTCTTCTAAAATCTGTCCTGTGTTTGAAGGGGCTTCCAACTCATCAAAAGTCTCTAGTTGAGGTTGATAGTAACGATAGTCACCGTCTATATGAGACTGAATCGTTGAAAGAAGGGCTTTAATCAAACGAGAATCGCTATTTGGCATAGGAGGACGGTGATAGGTCACACCGAGCTCATGACAAAGCTCCTTACACTCCACATCATTATCAAAAAGAACCTCAATATGCTCACTAATAAAAGCTATCGGGACAAAAATATAGTGATCAGGGTGTTCCTTCTCGTCATTAAGGTATTCTAAGACATCAGGTTTAATCCAAGGAATACCAATATCACTTTCACTCTGCCATGTATTAGTATACTGGTCTTCTTCAAGGCCTAAAATTTCCACAATCAAGCGAGTATTGTCATAAATCTGATCGATATAAGGATCACCAAAATCAAGTGCCAAAACTGGGACACTATGAGCTGAAAAAATCACCTTATAGCTGTCATCTCTAATTTGATCTAAAATATTTCGAATCTCATCAGCCCAATAGTGGAGAAGTGAAGGTTCTTGGTACCAATCCTTGATAATTTGGAACCTAATCTGCTCACTTTCTAAAAATTTCTCATATCCCATGACAGAATAGTAAGAATAATGAGGCTCTAAAATCAAGCACAAACATTCTTCAATTCCGTCATTCTCCATCTCTTTGATTACATCAGTGATAAAAGGGCGGGAAAATTTATTAGCAAAGTAAACTGACGCTTGATTTCCAAGAGCAGTAGCAACCATGTCCACTTCTTCTCTAGTTATCCTTTGGAGTGGGGTTCCACCGATTCGGACGTAATTGTCATATAAAGTCTGAATTTCATGTGGTTCAGGACGAACACCACGCCGGATATTCGTGAAAAACTCCGCTACTCCTTCATAGGTAATCTCTTCGGGCGACCCAAAAGTCATCATCAACACAGCTCTTTTACTCATAATTACTCCTTGTTCCACGTTTGTTCTATTTTAGCATGAAAAGGCATACTTTAGGGAACTTGGTATCAAAATAACTCTTAAAGATAGGCTCTAAGAGTTTTAAAAAAAAACTTAATGGATGGTCTTGCTGCTCACTTTCTGCTTCCAGCTCTTCGATATTTCGCTTGTGAGCTCGGTGTGTTGCCAGGTCTTCATCAACTTCGATGGTGACATTTTGAAAGCCACTATCTTTGAGCAAGTCTCGGATAGACTCTTTACAGACCTCCATATGTTTGACATGCTCCAGACAAACATGGACAATAGCATTTTTCTCCAAGCCGTCCATGGTCCAAAGATTGAGCTGATTGATACTAGCAACATTATCCAACTGCTCTAAGTCATTCTTAACTTGCTTGATATCTACCCCTTCTGGCACAGCATCCAGGAAAATCTTGAGCGTGCTCCAAAAATGTGGAATGGCTTTGAGCAGAATAAAGAAGGAAATAGCAAGAGACAAGAGAGGATCTAGGATATACCAGTCAGTAAATCGGAGAACAATGGCCATCAAGATGACTGCCAACCAACCCAAGGTGTCTTCCAAAAAGTGCAGGCTGAGAATGGATTCGTTCTTGGTTTGTCCCTTACGAATCACAAGACTTGCTAAGACATTCACACTGATGGCAATGATTCCAAGCCAGAGAAGACCTTCTTCATTGACGGGCTGAGGGTGGAAAAGCTTGCTTACATTTTCTAAAATCAACATACCAGACCCGGTCATCAGAATGACTGCCGTTACTAAAGCCCCTACTAAGCTAAAACGCTTGTAGCCTAGGGTATAGCGACTGTCCTCCTCTCGATTGGAAATACTCTCTAAAAAAGCCGAAACGCCAATGGCAATTGCATCTCCAAAGTCGTGGACCGAATCAGCGAGAACTGCACTAGAACCAAAAATCCCACCCGCAATAAACTCAACAGTGGCAAAGCTTAGATTTAATAAAAAAGCCAACCAAACCGCACATTTTGTCTTCATTATATTACTTCCTTTGTTATAATAGATTCATGAACATCATGTTCATTATCTATTATCCAATACTATCAACAGAAAGGATAGGGGCAAACCGTTCGCTGTGTACGTTACTGAACAGTTTGTTCATAGTGTCCATATGACTGCACAAGATCGTCGTATTACCAAGACTAGAAAAGCTATCTATCATGCTTTTTTACACTTACTCAATGAAAAAGACTACAACATCATTACCGTTCAGGAAATTATTGACCGTGCTGATGTAGGGCGTTCGACCTTTTACAGCCATTATGAGAGCAAAGAGTTACTACTAGATGAGCTCTGCCAAAAGCTCTTTCACCACCTCTTTGAGCGTGCTCAACACCTCTCTCCACAAGACTACCTGGCCCATATATTTCAGCATTTCAAGAAAAATCAAGACCATGTGACCAGCCTGTTGCTTTCCAAAAATGATTATTTTATCCGGCAGCTGCAAAAAGAACTGGAACATGACGTCTATCCAATGGTAGCCGACGAACTGATTCAATCACACCCCAACATCCCCCACTCCTATCTCAAACACCTGGTCGTAACCAACTTCATTGAAACCCTCAGCTGGTGGCTAAAAAAGGGTAAGTCCTACACCGAGCAAGAAGTAGTCCAGTTTTATTTGGAGATACTGAAAGTTGGTTCAAACTAGAAAGAAGTTTTTTTAATGACCCTCACTCAATTTTATTTTCTCTTTCCAGCCTTATTCATGCTTCACGAACTTGAGGAAATCATATGGATGCCCTCCTTTGTCAAAAAACTATCAGCACAGTTTCCAGATATTCGATTCCTTTCTTATTACACTCCTTTTACTTTCAATGCCATTGTCTTGGAGCAGTTTCTGATCCTGCTTCTATCACTTTTTCTTAGCTACCAGTTTAGCAACTATACTATTTACGCAACCATTGTAATTGCTTATATCTACCATATTTTCGGACATCTGATTCAGACAATTGTCCTTCGAAAATATGTTCCTGGCTTGTTAACGGGCAGTTTAACGAGCTTGTTCTCCATCGCATTTCTAAAAATTTAAATTTCAGTCAAACTCTATGGTTACTCTTTTTTGACTTTACTGGTTATCGTTTTAAATCTTGTAGTATCATTTATGATTCTTAATAAAATCAGTCATAAAAATAGCACTCAGACAATCATATCTTAGAAAGGAAACATCTATGTCACTTTATCTAATCTTTAGCATCATCACAGTCTTCTTATCCCTTGCTTTTGCTCTTCTTCATTTAATGGCCAGTCTTTCAGAATTAAGAAAGCACAAGAATACTCTAGGAAATCGGCTTCTCCTTATCGGAAGCAACCTTGCGACCTTCTCTCTCATCCTCTACTTCTTTTTCTCGATTGTCGCACTATCTCTTTGGCTGATCGGAGTTAGCTTGATTTGCTACGGAGCCTATTGGAATGGCAAGCACAAAGAAAACTTCAATCCAGCCCACCATATCATTCGGATTGGCATCTCTCTGGTGCTTACGATTTTATTGGCTCTCATCTAAAAAAACTCAAGTTTTCATTGATAAAACTTGAGTTTTTTGTAGTTACGAAATCAATAAGGAATTAAAAATCTTGCTTTTCTTTAAACATTTTGACCTTTTCTTGGCAGTAATCCATTAATTTCTGTGCTTTTTCAAATGAATAGCCTTTTTCAGATACCCACTTGACTTTCTTTTCATCAAAATAGCAGCCTGTCAAGCCCCTGACTTCCTCTGATAAGGTGAGATAATAGCCTGTTTCGATTCCCTGATCTAGATCTTTCGAAAGAGACTTCATCAAGCGTCCAAAGAGAGACTTTTTCGTCTTTTCATCACTAGAATTATTCCCTAAGTTGGTTGAAATCAAGCCGGGATGATAGGCATTGATGGTGATGTTTGAACCTCTTAAAAAGAAATCTCTTGCTAGATAGCGTGTCATCCAAATGGTATAGAGTTTGGAATTATTATAGGCTAATCCTGGATTGTAATCTTTCTCAAATCCAAAGTCCAAATCCTTGACCTTGGCAAAATGATGCATATAGGAAGAGGTATTAATGACACGGCCGTCAGCCGATTTTTCTAACAAGGGGCTTAGCTCAGTTGTTAACAGATAGGGAACGAGAACGGATAACATAAAAGTCAACTCGATATTTTCAGCACTTGCTTTTCGTTCTTTTCCTGAATACAGTCCTGCATTGTTAAATAAGACATCGATCCTTTGAAAGTCTCGCTTGATTTCCTCTACAAATCGATAAACATCATCTAATTTTGAAAAATCTGCCAAGTAGCTTGAAACTCTGCCTCTCAGGGAAACAGCCCGAACCTCTTGAAGCGCCAATTCCAGTTTTTGAGGATTTCGTCCATGAAGAATGACCTGATGACCTTCACTAGCCAGTTTCTTTGCCAAATGCTTTCCAATGCCATCCGTAGCACCTGTTATTAGAATGGTTTTGACCATATTAGTCCTCCAAGAAAGCAATGAGTTCTTTTGAAAACTCTTCTGCATATTGGAAGATCGAACCGTGACCAGCATTTGGATAGATGATGAGCTTACTATCTTTTATTTTTTCATGCATATCATAAGAATTTTCCGTTGGAACCTGCATATCCTTGTCTCCGTTGACGATTAAGGTTGGTTGGGTGATAAATCTTAGGTCGTCTTGAGGCTCTTTCCCCCAACGTTTGATAGCTTTGAGTTGCGTCAAGAAACCAGGAACACTCATGTCTTTGTCCGCAAATTCCTTGGTTCGCATTCCCATTCGTCCGAGAACTTTCAAAGCTTCGATTTTTCCTTGTTCATCATGGTTATAGAAGATATAGCGTTTAGGATCGATGCGCTCGAGTCCAGCTTTAAACATATAGTTAAATGTTTTCCCTGTAACCTTATCGACCTCTTTTCCACCTCGAGGTCCTGTTCCTGCTAAAATGAGACGGTTGACCAAATCAGGCTTGATTCGGATGTTTTCTTGGGCAATCATGCCTCCCATAGAAAGACCAAGGAGATTGATCTTATCGTAACCAAGGGCTTTTACAAAGTCAATTGTCTGCTCAGCCATTCCAGGAATGGTTGGCGCCACTTTGCCTTGACTGGCTCCCACACCAGGAAGGTCGACCACAATAACATGGTGCTTTTCAGCAATCAAGTCCAAGAGTTTTGGATCCCAGTTGTCGAGGGTTGCTGCCAAATGGACCAGCATCAGAAGAGGTAGTTTTGATTTGCCTTTGCTGAGTTCGCGATAGGCAATTTTGTTTCCTTGGACAGTGATGTATTGATTTTTAGTTGTAAGATATGACATTGTCTTTTCCTTTTTATTTCTTAAAGCTGAGGACTGTTTTTCCACGTGAGCGACCATTAGCGACCTTGTCTAAGGCGCTATTCACCTCTTCAAATGGATAGACTGTATCGATAGATGGTTTGATTTCGAGTTTGCTAAAGAGGTCAGCTACCTCTTGTAATTGAGCACCATTGCTTTCTACAAAGATAAAATGGTAGTGGACACCGTATTTGTCAGCCATCTTATCAAATTTGCGACCGGCTAGTCCAAGTAGGATCTGTTTCCATTTTGGCAGGTTCATCCGTTTGGCAAAGTCACCATTTGGCATAGCACGGAGGGAAACAAGCTGACCACCTTTTTTCATGATAGACATTTGTTTTTCAGTCTCAGCACCCCCAAGGGTATCCAGGACATAATCAACCTGGCTAACCGTTTTTGTATAATCCTCTGTTTTGTAATCGATAAAGCGGTCTGCTCCTAGCTTCAATACACGCTCAGCGCCATCTCCAGCCCCATTGGTGATGACCTTCAAACCTTTGGCTTTAGCAATTGGAATGGCCATTCCACCAACACCTCCTGTACCACCAGAGATAAAGATCGTCTTGCCAGCTTGAGCGCCCATGAGTTCAAGAGCCTGCATGATGGTCAAGGCAGTCAAAGGTACAGCCGCCGTTTCCTCGTCAGACAGATAGTCTGGAACCTTGGCTAAGGCTTGGCTATCGACAGCTAGGTATTCTGCAAAGGCACCGATGTGGTCGAGTGGGAGACGTCCAAAAACTCGGTCTCCGACTTTGAGATTTTTGACTTGTTTACCGGTCTCTTCAATGATACCGACTACTTCATTTCCCGCAGTTTGTGGGAGTTTATAAGGGACGATCATCTTGACTTCTCCTCGGGAAATCATGTTATCCAGAGGATTAACACCAGCTGCGGTGACTTTGACCAAAACTTCTTTGTCTGTGATACTTGGTGTAGCGATTTCTGTGATGTTAAGAGTGATATTCTTTTTGTTATAAGTAGTATGTTGTGCGGCTTTCATTGTCTTCTCTTTTCTATTTTTGTTGTATCTGACAAAGATACAAGTTTAGTCTTTTTAAAACTGATCTGCATGCAAATCAGTTTCGTTTTTGTTTGGCTTGTTGATATAGATTATCAATGACATTTTCTAAGGTTTGCTGGGCTAGTTCCTTCTCAAGTTGAGCTTCAGCACTAGCAAATAGTGGCGAAACTGCTCCTTGGATATGTTTTCCAACGGGACAATCAGGATTGCTATTTTGGTGAACAGGAAATAAGCTGATGTGGCTGACTTCTTGTGTGGCAAAATAAATGTTAAGTAAGGTGATGTCCTTTGGCGATTTACTAAGTTGGTAGCCCGTTTTTCCTTGATGAGACTGGATTAGTCCAGCATTTTTCAATAAGGCGATTACCTTTCGAATGTAACTCGCATTGGTGCCAACGCTAGTTGCTAGTGCTTGAGAACTTAAAGTATCCTTGCTCTCACTAATCATGGTTAGGATATGTAAGGCTACTGAAAATTTTGTATCCATATTGACTCCTTTTTTGACTTGTATCTAACACAGGAACAAGTATACCATAAATAAAAAGAAAAGCAAGACTTGTGCTTCACTGTTAAAAAACAAAAAGAGGACCCTATGGAATCCTCTTATTAATTGACAAACATAAGTACTAAGCTTTCTTAGCTGCCTTGCTCCATTGGTACCAACCAACTAGACTATTGATAAGATAAATAAAGTATTTCCCTTGGATTTGAAGGCTTTCTCCCCACCACAAATAGATAGAGAAAACATTAGTAGCAGCCCAAAAAATCCATTGTTCGCGGTAAACAGCTGTCATCAAGAGCTGACCAACACCGTTTGTCGCATCAGTAATAGAATCACGATAAGGACGATTAGCTCCAATTGACTGGTAAATAAGACCAAAAGCTAGCCACCAAAGTACACTAATTGAGAGGTACTTGGTCCATCCCACGGTATCCAACTTACGGGCAACAAATTCTTGTTTTTCTTTTTTGAACTGGGCTTGATAAATCCAAACTAAAAGACCAATCGGTTGCATGGCTGTGAAGTAAAGAGTTGTCAAAACCTCACCGTAGAAGCCTTTTTGGAGGGCAAGCACCAGATAAATGATGGAATTAATCAAACCAAAGAGGTAGTTACTAGCACGACCTTCAGATACGAAAATCACACAGATAATACCTGTTAGGCTACAAATCATCCCAGTCCAATCCACTATGCGACCCTCATAAAAAAGCTCCAACCACAGTGGGAAACTTCCTAAAACCAGAAGGTAAATCCAGGCTCCAAGACTACGATTAGCAAAAAGATCATCCCAGATAGCCTTTAGACTACCTCCAAACCCTAGCTTCTTCATCCCAGTAACTATGCGACGATAACCACCAGACATTTCGTCAAGTGTCATCTGCATCTTAGCAAGTCTCTTTTGGATATAAGTATTCATTTTTTCTCCTTTTGTTTTTAAAGAGCCGTGTCAGGAATGACTTTCGGACGCAACGCTCTATAGAATAGTTAATAGAACTATTTAGTCTTTTCACAATACCAACCGTAGTCGACATAGATTAATATAGTAAAATTACTATTTCTAAGTTCATACTCTATATGATACGCTTATTTTCAAAATTGTCAAGTCTTTTCTGAAAATTCTTCAAGAAATATGAAATAATTTAAAATGCCTAGCTCAGCTAGACATCTTTTGTTTCTATAATGACTTTAATCGTTATTGCTTATACTTCCTTTTTTAACAAGACAACATCTAGTCTGTCACATAAATCTCGCCACGGCTATAGAGGGCAGCTTTTCCCGCAAGATAAAGCCTATCGTCTTCTAATCGGCAAATAAGATGACCACTTCTCTTAGAGGCTTGATAAGCTCTAAATTCTACTTGTCCTAACTTATTAGCCCATAAAGGAATGACATGACAATGACCTGATCCACAGACCGGATCTTCCATGACTGACAATTTTGGAGCAAAACTTCTCGTAACGGTGTCATAGTTTGTACCTTTGGCTGTGATATTTAGGAGTAAGCCATCTAGTGCTTTAACTTTATCGAAATCTGGAGCCGCAGCAATAACATCATTTTCATGAGGGAGGATACAGACTAGATCTCTTCCAAGCCAGGCTTCAAGTGGACGGACACCAATCGCTTCTTCCATCTCACTTGTAATTGGAACCTGACGCATAGCATATACTGGAAAATTCAGCTCATATAACTCTCCTTTTTGGGTTACCAATAGCTCCCCACTCTGTGTTGCAAAGGTCAGACTTTCAGCTTCTATTTCTTTAAATTGAAAGAGAACGAAGGCAGTTGCCAAGGTAGCATGACCGCACAAATCGATTTCTCCACCGGGTGTAAACCATCGTAATTCGTAGTGATTGCCATTTTTAACCGTAAAAGCTGTCTCAGAGAGATTATTTTCTTTGGCAATATTCTGTAAGGTATCATCTGACAACCATTCATCCAGAAGACAAACAGCAGCTGGGTTTCCTGTAAAAACGGTATCTGTAAAAGCATCAACGATAAATTGTGGGATGGTATATTGATTCATTGGCATAGGTAGCTCCTTAAATTTTTATCTTTATTATATCTGAAAATAGGATAGAAAACAGAAAAATGGTAACTAAAAAAGCAACTTGAAAAAGTTACTTTTTTGTGTAAAGTTTTTATTATTTCTTGATAAACCCTTCTTTGACCAAAAAGTCACGTGCTACTTGGTTAGCTGGTTTACCTTCTACGCCCACTTGGTAGTTGAGCTGACTCATTTGACTCTCCGTGATTTTACCAGCTAGTTTATTGAGAACTGCTTCCAATTCTGGATGTTTTTCCAGTAATTTAGCTTTCATGAGTGGGGCCCCTTGATATGGCGGGAAGAGTTGCTTGTCATCTTCTAGGACCACGAGGTCATAGCGAGCAAGCTCGGCATCTGTAGAGTAGGCATCTGTTATCTGGATATTACCGGACTGGATAGCCTGGTAGCGAAGGGCTGGCTCCATGGTGGAGACTTGAAGATTGAGTCCGTAGACCTTCTGTAAGCCTTTGTTCCCATCCTCTCGATCATTAAACTCTAGTGTAAATCCTGCCTTGAGTTGTCCTTCCACCTTTTTCAAATCTGAAATAGTCTTGAGGCCATACTCCTGGGCAATTTTCTTAGGCACCGCGACAGCATAGGTATTCTGATAAGCCATAGGTTTTAGTAAAACTAGATTATCTTGTTTCTTAATACCATCACGCGCTGCTTGGTAGACTGCTTCCGGATCATGGCCGACTTGTGGCGCCGGCTTGAGCAAGCTTTCGGTCACAGTTCCTGTAAACTCTGGATAGATCGCAATATCCCCTTTTTTCAGAGCCTCATAGAGGAAGGTGGTCTTACCAAAATTTGGTTTGACAGTCACTGTCATATCCGTATTTTCTTCAATCAAAATCTTGTACATATTGGCTAGAATTTCCGGTTCAGGACCTAACTTACCAGCGATGACCAGATTGTCTTTCTCCTTATGGGGAATGATTTTTGGAGCATAGCTAGCTCCCAAACCAAGGATCATCACAGCAAAGGCCGCAAAGATGGTCCGCAACTTGGCCTTTTCCATCCATTTAAGAAGAAGGTTAAAGGCGATGGCTAAGAAGGCAGAAGACAAGGCCCCAATCAAAATCAGACTGGCATTATTGCGGTCAATCCCCAGAAGGATAAAGGAACCAAGTCCCCCTGCTCCAATCAAGGCAGCAAGGGTAGCCGTCCCGATAATCATCACAGCTGCTGTCCGAATCCCAGACATGATGACGGGCATGGCCAAGGGAATCTCAAACTTCTTGAGTCGTTCCCACTTGGTCATCCCAAAGGCGACCCCTGCTTCCTCCAGGCTTGGGTCAATCCCTTGCAAACCAGTGATGGTATTTTGAAGGATGGGGAAAATGGCGTAGATGACCAGAGCTGTCAAGGCCGGAAACGTCCCAATCCCCATGATGGGAATGAAGAGCCCCAAAAGGGCCATGGAAGGAATGGTCTGGAAGATTCCGGCTAACTGTAGGACCCAGTTGCTCGCTCTCTTGCGCGTACTTAAATAAATTGCCAATGGAACAGCGAGAAAAATAGCAAGGAGCAAGGTCAGTAATGACAGTTGCAAATGTTGCCCCAGTGCAGTGACCCAGTCTCCAAAGCGTTCTTGAAAAGTTGCAAGTAGTTTAGACATGGTGAGCACCTCCAAATAAATCCGCAACAAAGTCGTTGACTGGCTGGGCTAAAATTGTCTCAGCATTCGCCACCTGCACAATCTCTCCTTCTTGTAGCACCGCAACCCGATCGCATAATTTCAAGGCCTCGTCCGTATCATGAGTAACGAAAATAGTCGTCATACCAAATTCTTTGTGTAAGTCTTTGGTAAGAGCCTGTAGTTGCTTGCGAGAAATAGCATCTAAAGCTGAAAATGGTTCGTCCATCAATAGAATCTTTGGCTCCCCAATGATAGCCCTAACAATCCCAATCCGTTGTTGCTCTCCACCAGATAACTCACTTGGCATGCGCTTTGCATATTCTGTAGCAGGCAGCCCTACCTTGTCCAAGAGTTCTTCGGTTTTAGAGGCAATTTGCTCCTTGCTCCAGCTCTTCATTTCAGGAATGAGAGCAATATTCTCAGCAACAGTTAGATTTGGAAATAGAGCGATGGCCTGAAGGACATAACCAGTACTGAGACGTAACTCTCGTTCATCATAGTCCTTGATGCGTTTTTCATCCATATAAATATCACCACCCGTAGGTTCCAAAAGCCGATTGATCATCTTAAGCATGGTGGTTTTTCCAGATCCTGAAGGTCCTACCAAGACCATAAATTCTCCCTGCTCAATACGGAGGTTGACATCTCTAAGAACCTCTTTTTCAGTGTAGCGCAGGGCTACATGTTTATATTCAATCATATTCTTCCTCAATACGTTTTCTGTCTCTAAGAATATCCAATAGGCTGCTTGCTGGATGCCCTAGGACTTTTTCGACATCTGTTGAAACTCCAGCTTGTTCCCCAACCTTGATAGCTGTATAGGTACTGACCCAGGCATCGTACTCCCAAGTTTCTGCCGGCCATTTTTTTCGTGACTCATAGGCTTCTTCTAGCGATTCATCTACATACCTGATGGAGTTGCCGGTCTCTTTTGAGAGAAGCGCTACGATTTCTTCCATGGAAAGATCCTCTGGTCCTGTTAGATTCAAGATTTGATTTTCCCATTCCTTAGGTTTTAATAGAATTTCTGCTGCAACCCTAGATGTATCCTTACGGGCGACAGCTGATACAAGGCCACTACCAGCCGGACCACGAATTTCTCCATTTTCAAGAGCCATATCAACCAAGAAATCCAAGTAAAAATTATCTCTTAGAAATGTGTAGGTGAACCCTAACTCCTTGATGTAGGCTTCCGTCTGTGCATGATCTCGAGACAAGGTAAAAGTTGCCTGTTCATCTGCCCCATAAAAGGAGGTATAGACGATATGCTGCACTCCTGCTAACTTTGCGGCATCTAAAAAATTCTTGTGTTCCTTCACACGCTCTGGATTTTCCCGAGCAGAGACCATCAACAAGACATCAATCCCCTTTAAGGCCGCAACCACCTCTGGAGTATTGGCATATACCATCTTACGGATTTCCGCTGACGCATAGACTTTTGCACGCTCTGGGCTTCTTGCCAGATGGATAGAAGCAATTCCTTTCTTATCGACAATATCAGCCACATAAGAACCTAATTTCCCTGTTACACCTGTTATTCCAATCATCAGCATTTTCCCTTCTACTATAGTTCATTTTCTTTAGCTTTTAAGTTTGAGATAATACGCTCTTGATAAGCTTCAAATTCTCGGATTTCTTGATCCGAAAAGCCTCGGTAGAAAATCTCACCCAGTTCCTTGCTGACACGGTCCCCAATTTCTTTTTGCGCCCAACCTAGTTTCGTCAAAACTACAAACTTCTTGCGCTTGTCCTGGTCACTCTGTTCAATCGTAACCAAACCCTGCTCGACCATCTTCTTAATCATGCTGGTCAGGGTATTGTTAGCTAGTCCTGAAGCAAGAGCGATATCCGTCGCAGTTGCTCGACCATCTTCTTTTTGCCAAAGGACTGTTAAAATTTTCCCTTGTTCACTTCTGTATTGAGCATCTGGTTCCTTGCTTAAGAGTTTTTGAAAGATACGCCCATTCAATAAACGAATCTGTAGAGCTTGGTAGCCACCTATCATCTTATTCATTCTGTCTCCTTTTTCTTCTATATGGAACTTTATATCGTAAATTTTAATATTTACATTTACTTCTGTCAACTATTTCGATATCGAAATAATTTCAAAAATAAAAAAACTTTCCTAATCTTCTAGGAAAGTTCTCACTATAATCTATTAATATCTTTAAACAAGTTTATTCAGCTTTTGTAATATCTTCACGCATTTCATCGACATTGAATTTAGCGAAGAGATACTGACGATCTTGAACTGGGAAACGTTGATCCAGTTGGTCAACTGGACCGACTTCAACAATACCATTATCAATAATAAAGTCCATGACATGCCCACCGAAAGACAAATCATCTGATATAAAATGTAAATGGTAGCCAGCAACGCTCACACCGTGGAACATTTCAGGTGTCCAAATCCCAACAATAGTTCCTGAAATATTATCAGCTTCATACTCAGGTTGATGAGTCGCCACTTCAGCAAATTTCGTATCAGGAGTAGACTTAGGTATCATGCGGACATGCATGTGTTTAAAATGCCCTTTAATCTTAATAGAACGGAAGAGATTAACACCATCATAGTATGATTCAATGCGCTCTTCAAGTTCTTTATCAGTCATTTCAAAACGTTGACGGAAGATAACTTCAGCTTGATGAGGCACGACTGCCGCATAAGGAACCTTTTCATCAGGAGACACTTCCACAACTTCAACCTTGCCTTCTGATTCCTTAGCCTGGTAAGCTTTGCCATCAAGAACAATCAATTCACCATCAATAGAATCTAAAGTTCCAAGACCCAAGTCTCCATGCTCCAACAATTCACCTACTGTTAAAGTACCCCCATAGAGCCCAGCCATCAAGGCTCCCAAGGTATTATATTGAAATAATTTTATGGCTTCAGACATGTCTACACCCTCTTTTTAATAAAATTCATCTGGCAAGATAGTTTCGCCAAGTTTAATATTATCTTTATAATCAATTGGAACATCAATAAGGACAGGTCCATCTACAGCTTGTTCCAAAGCCTTTTGAAGAAAGCTAGCAAACTCTTCCTTACTTGTTGCACGGTATCCTTTTGCTCCAAAGCTCTCAGCATATTTTACAAAATCAACTGGACCAAAGTCAACCCCTGAAGAGCGACCATACTTCATTTCTTCCTGGAATTCCACCATATTATAATGACCATCATTCCAGATGATATGAACAATTGGCAGTTTCAAACGAACTGCTGTTTCCAATTCTTGTGCTGAGAAGAGGAAACCTCCGTCACCAGAGACTGAAATTACTTTTGTCTTAGGACGTACTAAAGCTGCAGAAATGGCCCACGGAAGGGCAACACCTAGAGTTTGCATCCCGTTTGAGAAAAGCAAATGACGTGGTTCATAAGATTTGAAATAGCGCGCCATCCAGATATAGTGACTACCAACGTCAACTGTCACAGTCATATCATCCTCAGTTTGATCTTGTAATACTTCAATCAAATCTAGCGGATGTACCGTACCTTCTTTAGGCTGACGGTCAAATTTTACATCTTCGACGACTGTATTTTTTAAGCCTTTAAGATACTCAACTGAACCTTCAGGTAATTTGTAGCCTTGAATAGCAGGCAAAAGCAAATCTAAAGTTGCTTCTACATTACCAATCAATTCACGTTCTGGCTGGAAGTAAGTATCCACCTCAGCAGGTTCAACATCAATTACGATAATACGTGCTGAAATTTCAGCATTCCAGTTACGTGCTTCATACTCAATTGGGTCATAACCAATGGCAATAATCAAGTCAGACTTCTTAAGCAACATGTCCCCTGGTTGGTTACGAAAAAGACCAACACGACCAAAGAAAGTATCTTCTTCAAGGTCACGTGACACGATACCAGCACCTTGGAAAGTTTCAACAACTGGTAATTTAACATGTTTCAAAATCTGGCGAATAGAGTATGTTACAGCTTCTGATGAAGCACCGTTCCCTAAAAGTAAGACTGGCAATACGGCATTTTTAATCGCCTGTGCGAGATAGTTAATATCAAAAACAGATGCTGAACCAAGTTTTGGATCTGTCATAGGCTTGATAGCCTTAACACTGACCGGAGCATCGGTCACGTCTTGAGGAATTGAAATAAAGCTTGCACCCGGTTTCCCTGACTTAGCATGGCGATAGGCATTCGCTACCGTTTCAGAAAGGGTATTAGCATCATGTACTTCAGCAGCATACTTGGTAATCGGTTCAAGCATAGCAACGTTATTCATTGATTGATGGGCACGTTTCAAAAGATCTGCACGCTTAACCTGACCACCAATAGCAAGAACAGGATCTCCTTCATCTGTCGCTGTTACCAATCCAGTAGCCAAATTTGAGACACCTGGACCAGATGTTACCAATACTACACCAGGTTTCCCTGTGATTCGTCCAACACCTTGAGCCATAAAAGCAGCATTTTGCTCATGACGGGCAACAATCAATTCAGGTCCCTTATCTTCCAAAGTATCAAAAACCCTATCGATTTTTGCACCTGGAATCCCAAAGACATAATCAACATCATGGTTGATCAAACTATCAACCACTAAATCCGCACCATACAATTGCTTTTCTTCTGACATGAACACAGTCCTTCTGGCCCTAAAATGATAGAGCCAATTTTCCTTTCAAGTATAAGTCACAAAGTGTCAAAGTCTGCTCGTTTTTTCACAAACTTTTATCACTTCACAATTCTGTTACCATTATAGCACAGTTTTCAGGCAATCTTGTGAAAAAAAGATTGTGAAATTTTGCACTTCAAACGTAAAAAGAAACACCTGATTGCTATCAGATGTTTAACTATTTTTTACCTTAGCAAATTCTCGATTGAGATAATTTTGTAATCCTTCAAAGATTTCTATGAGCTTGAGGTAATTAGACAAACTTGATCGTCCGGGGATGTCCACCACGTCCAAAGAAATCCTGTCCAAGTCCTTTTCATATAGAATACGGAAAGATACCACAGCTTGATCAGAAAAATAATTCTCCCCTGCTAAAATAAAGCACTCATAGATGATGCCAACAGGATTAGCAACCTTCAACTCAATACGAATTGAGCCTAATCCCAAGGCATCCACTTGCTGAAAACGCTCCAGAATAGCCTGTCGCTGACTGGGGATAAAACTCATGATATTCATAGTGGCCCTCCCAAAATTCCTTTTTGTCTATTATAGCCTAAAGCTGAGAAAAATGCTTGTGTAGGGTTTGTAGAAGCCTCATTGGCATTCAAGAATACTTAGTCAACCCCTTTGTAGTCTCTAAAGTCTGACTTAATACTGGAATCGTAATCATGTTTATCCACCCAATCCTTTAAATCAGCAAAAGAATGAATTTCCTTCCTAATACCAGCACCGTCCTCTACAGAAATTACAATTGCTTGCTCTCCATTTGTTCCCAACCAATGTAAGATATCATTGGTCTGCTCTTCAGGAGAAAAATAGATTTGTGATTGTTTGTCGTACTCTCTATCTCTATAGGACTCATATTGAGCCAACTTCTTTTTATAGGCATCATATTTCCTATCATAATCTTTTTGGGCTTTTTGACGTGCTTTTTCGTAAGCTCGATAGTCTTTCTGATAGTCTTGTTGAGCCTTTTGGTTAAGAATGTCACTAAAACTTAGAGGTTTAATAGGAAAAATAGAATCAGGAAAAACATTAAATTCTGGAACTTTCTTTGGCTCGCTTGGTTTATTAGGTAGGCTGCTTTTCACTGGCTCAGTTGGACCGACCGGAAAATCTCCCTCCTTACCTTGACGGGTCAATAGTTTAAATTTCTTTAAGGTATTACTGTTTGTTGTTGTCTGATTAACAGCCTCTTCGTAAATATGCTTAACCTCAGAATTTTCATTAAATAGATTAATTTGATTCTCGTGTTTTGAAGTATCTACATTATCAATCTCTAGGATCACATTTAGATGAGCTGATAAATGGTTGTTTGTTTGAGCTGGAGACATTCTTAAAAGCTCATCCAAGTTTCCTTCTCTCTTTAAATATCCCCACATGTTGCTATCATTCATCTGATTACGAGCAGAACTCTTATCACCAAAATAAAGCATTTCATCCTTACTGTAAGAATAATCTGGTAGGTCTCTAGTTAAAAATTGATTCGTATCTAAATTGTAAGCAAATTGCTTATCGTTTTGAGAATTCTCCAAAAAAACATAATCATAACCATCAATCGATCTTAAAGACACAGCCAACTCCTTAATATCTTTAAAATCTTTTATTTTCTTCAAATATGGGGTCAAATTAATAATTTTCTTTTCAAAATTTTTGTTGATATCATAAACTACCAAATGAGCTTGATGGAGACTACTCATGGTGTCGTAATAGCGAACAAAATGATTTCTACCAATCATCTCAGTAGCTACATTATCTTCAGAATTATAGTAAGTGGGTTCTTGATGACTAATGGCAACATATTGTTGACGTCTACCAAAAATCTCATTGGACTTTATCATCTTTTAGAACCATCTGTAACTCTTCTACAGCTTTTACATGAAATTTATGTTTGACATAAGCATTTCCTAAAAGAAAAAGTGTGAGTAAAGTCGCAGTATAAATCCTTCCACGCTTCGAGAAGGGAAATCTTAAAATCTTCTTTATCATAACTGTTTTACAAAAATAGCCAGAACATCACATTCTGACTATTACTTTTATTTCTCATCTTCGTCCATTGAAAGTACTGACAAGAAGGCTTCTTGTGGGACTTCAACCGAACCGATAGCTTTCATACGTTTTTTACCGGCTTTTTGTTTTTCGAGGAGTTTACGTTTACGTGAAACGTCACCACCGTAACACTTAGCCAAGACGTTTTTACGAAGGGCCTTGATATCTGTACGGGCAACAATTTTTTGACCGATAGCCGCTTGGATAGGCACTTCGAATTGTTGACGTGGAATGATTTTCTTAAGCTTGTCAACGATAAGTTTTCCACGCTCGTAGGCAAATTCCTTATGCACGATGAAGCTAAGGGCATCGACCTTGTCACCATTAAGGAGAATATCCATTTTCACCAATTGTGAACGGCGGTATTCTGACAATTCATAGTCGAAACTTGCATAACCTCGTGTTGATGATTTCAATTTATCAAAGAAATCAAAGACGATTTCAGCAAGTGGAATCTGATAGATAACGTTAACACGATTATCATCAATATACTCCATAGTTTCAAAATCACCACGTTTACGTTGCGCCAATTCCATAACAGCACCAACATACTCTTGAGGAACCATAATTTGAGCTTTGACATAAGGCTCTTCGATGGCATCAATACGTGTAGGATCTGGAAATTCAGATGGGTTGGATACTTCAAGCATTTCACCGTCAGTCGTATTAACATGGTAGACTACTGATGGTGCTGTCATGATGAGATCGATGTTAAACTCACGTTCCAAACGCTCTTGAATAACATCCATGTGAAGAAGACCCAAGAAACCACAACGGAAACCAAAACCAAGGGCTTGAGACGTTTCAGGCTCAAACTGAAGACTGGCATCGTTCAACTGGAGCTTTTCAAGAGCTTCACGCAAGTCATTGTATTTATTAGACTCAATTGGATAAAGACCGGCGAAGACCATTGGATTCATTTGCTTATAGCCATGGAGTGGCTCTGCTGCTGGATTATCCGCAAGTGTTACTGTATCACCGACACGGGTATCCGCAACAGTCTTGATTGAGGCCGCGATATAACCAACATCACCTGTCGCAAGGTAGTCACGGCCAACAGCTTTAGGCGTGAAGATACCAACCTCAGTAACATCGAAGGTCTTGCCATTAGACATCATTTGAATCTTATCGCCAGGTTTAACCATTCCGTTAACCACGCGCACTTGGAGGATGACACCACGATACGCATCATAAACAGAGTCAAAGATAAGGGCTTGGAGAGGTGCTTCCACATCACCTTGAGGCGCAGGAACCTTCTCAACGATTTGTTCGAGAATCTCTTCGATACCAATACCAGCCTTAGCTGATGCAAGCACAGCTTCCGAGGCATCTAGTCCGATAACATCTTCAACCTCTGTACGTACACGCTCAGGATCTGCAGCTGGAAGGTCGATTTTATTGATAACTGGTAAGATTTCCAAATCATTATCAAGTGCCAAGTAAACATTGGCAAGTGTTTGTGCTTCAATCCCTTGAGCTGCATCTACTACCAAGATAGCACCCTCACAGGCAGCAAGGGAACGTGACACCTCATAAGTAAAGTCCACGTGTCCCGGGGTGTCGATAAGGTGGAAAATATAAGTCTCACCGTCTTTAGCTGTATAGTTAAGCTCAATGGCATTTAGTTTGATAGTGATCCCACGTTCACGCTCGAGGTCCATACTATCAAGGAGTTGCGCCTGCATCTCACGACTTGACACCGTCTCAGTCTTTTCCAAAATACGGTCAGCAAGGGTTGATTTACCGTGGTCAATATGGGCAATAATAGAGAAGTTACGAATCTTCTCCTGTCGTTGTTTTAATTCTTCAATATTTGGCATTTTTATCTTTCCTAGTTCTTACTTGTGATTGTTAAAAACGAATCGTTACCTTCTATTATACAAAAAAGACAGGCATTTGCCTATCTCTAATATCTGCTTTCTGAGAGCATTTAGTCCTTCTTATTTCTTAAAAGTATCGTTGTAATGCTTATTAATAATTGCCGAGCGCTTGTTTTCTGTAGAACTACTTGAAAATGGAGCTAAACCGAAGGCTAGTACAACAATTCCCAATAGAATGAGACTAAAAAATGGGTGCTCTATAATATAGTGTAAAATATCTGACATAGGAATACTCCTTTTAAAGCATAATTAATTACAATTATATTATCAGAAATATTATGTTTTATCAAGCAAAAAAAAGAGAGCCTTCCGCTCTCCTTTTATTTTAATGGAATTGCATCCCACCATCCACGATGATGGTTTGACCTGTGATGTAGTTTGAGTCAGGTCCAGCTAAGAAGCTAACTGCTGCTGCCACATCTTCAGGTTCTGACAAACGTTTGAGAGTAATATCTTTAGCAAAAGTTTGCATACCCCATTCATCATCTTTACCAGCGTTCTTACCAACTTCATGAGCAATATCAAACATCATTGGAGTCTTAACGATACCTGGTGCATACGCATTGACAGTGATACCTGAATCAGCCAAGTCACGCGCCAAAGTTTGAGTGATACCACGCACTGCGAATTTAGTACCACCATATACAGTCAAGTTAGGGTTACCTACGACACCTGCTTGTGAAGTCGCATTGATGATTTTACCACCATGACCAAGTGCTTTAAATTGTGCTTGTGCAGCTTGAGCACCCCAGATAACACCACCGACATTGATGTTAAATGTACGTTGGAACTGTTCTTCAGTAATAGTTTCAAGTGGTGTTGTTGGTGCCACACCAGCATTATTAACAACAACATTCAAGTCGCCAAAGTGATCAACTACTTTTTGGAAAGCTGCTGCTACCTCAGCTTGTTTAGACACATCAGCTACAACCGCAAATGCTTTGTCTGCTGACAATTCAGCAACAGCTTTTTCTGCAGTTTCAGCGTTGTAGTCCAATACCCCGACTTTAAAACCATCTTCAACCAAACGTTTTGCAATCGCAAAACCAATACCTTGACCTGCACCTGTAACAATAGCAACTTTTGACATACGAAATCCTCCTCTACCAATTGTAGTTACAAGCTTAATTAAAAGCCCTATCTCAATTGGAATACGCTAAGTTAATCAAGTTCTGGCAAAGTCATTTTCATAGGCTTTGTCTTAACTCAATGAGAATTTTACTACTTTGTGAAAACGTTGTCAAGTAATTGTCATACTTTTCTGAAAACAAATAAGACCACCGCAGGTGGTCTATTTTCTATTATTTTTCAAACGTAAACCCTAGTGCTTCCATATCGTCCAAGCCACCTAAGTTGGTAACCTTAGTATAGCCTCGTTCTTTCAGTACGCCTGCAGCAAATTCAGCACGAGGTCCCATTTTACAATAAAGGTAAATAGGCATTGACTTTTCCTCTGGCAGCTTCGCAGAAAAGATTTGTGTGTGGGGGATTAGGAGAGCATTTTTAACATGACCCTCTGAAAATTCTTCAGGGCTACGAACATCAATGAGTAGACCACCTTGTGCTATATCATTTTGAATCTTCTTTAAATCCATTTTATTCACCAAACCAAAGCTCGATTTCACGAGCAGCAGAAACTTCTGAGTCAGATCCATGAACAATATTTTGTATACCATGTTCATCGGGTGCGGTCGCAAAGTCACCTCGAATTGTGCCAGGAGCAGCCTCTCCGGGATTAGTCGCTCCCATCATATCACGCCATGATTTGATGACACCTGGCCCCGAAAGTATCCCAATAATTGCAGGCCCGCTCATCATATAGTTTGTAATACTAGGGAAGAATGGCTTGTCTACCAGCTGAGCATAATGTTTTTTTAGTCGCTCTAAGTCGAGCGTCATCATTTCCATACGCTCAATAACGAAGCCACGTCGTTCAATACGTTCAATGACTTGTCCAATGAGGTGACGTTTAACAGCATCTGGTTTAATAATAAAGAATGTTTTTTGCATGTTTCCAACCTTCATCGTTTTCTTTCCATTTTACCATAGGAAATATCATTTTGCAGACCTAAACCTTATATAGTCTAAAACTATATCCACAGCCAGAAATTAACTATTTTTCATTAGTTCAAATAAGAAGTACTATAGATTTAAATACACATTTTGAGGTAAATACAATGACAAAATCTAAATTCCAATTAGTCGGTTCCCTTCTTCGTCCTACGGATCTCCGTAAATACAAGGACGAAATCGAGCATCGTGACGACATCCAGTATCCTTTCTATGATGCCCTTCCTGGTTATCAAGAAACTGAAACTGCATATATTAAGCAAATTGTGTCTGACCAAAAAGCTAACGGAATTGACATCCTTACTGATGGGGAGTTTGGACGTTCTATGTGGCACTTGGACTTTGTCTGGGGACTCAAAGGTATTGAACGCTACATTGCTGAGCATGGTTACACTTTTAAAGACCATGATGGTGGTCAATATGAAACACGTAAAGATATCGGTATTCGTATCACTGAGCCTCTCTCAGGTAAAAACCACCACTACCTAGATATTTACAAATTGGTTAAGGCTGAAGCTGGTGATGAAGATACCAAACAAACTATCTGGGGACCTGCTCATGCCTATACTGAACTTGCTATCTTTGACCGTTTGGCTGGTCCTGGACAAGTCTATGAAACAAACGAAGACCTCAAAAAAGGTTTGATTGAGGCCTATAAAGAATTCTTGGATGAATACAAGGCTGTTGGTGGTAAAATCGTTCAATTTGACGACTGTCTCTGGGAACTCTTTGACCCATCAAACCCTGCAAGTTTCTTTGCAGAAGGAAATGCTGATTTGGCAGAATTGGCTGATGAGTTTGTTGCTATCAATAACGAGGTTGTTGACTATGCTCACGAACTTGGTTTAACAGTTTGGACACACAACTGTCGTGGTAACTATGAAAGCCGTTCTGCTGCTGAAGGAACTTACGAAGCCATCGCTAAGAAATTCTTGGCAGAGCAACACTATGATCGCTTCTTCCTTGAATGGGATAGCGATACAGCTGGTGATATCAAAGCTCTCGAAGCCCTCAAAGACAGTAAAGCTGAAGTTGTACTTGGACTATTGTCTTCTAAAACGACTGACCTTGATGATGAAGAACGTGTTCTCGATTTGCTTGAAAAAGCGAGTCAAATCCTTCCAAAAGAACGTCTTTTCCTCTCTCACCAATGTGGTTTCGCCTCATGTGACTCAGGTAATGAGTTGGCAACACCTCAACAATGGGCTAAAATCAAACAAGGTCAAGAAATCGCTAAGAAATTCTTTGGCTAATCGATATTTCTATTCGCTCCTCTCTAAAACGAAAAGCCTTCACTCGTGTGAGGGCTTTTTATGTTAGCATTAAGCATCTATAAAAGTTTGCAAATCCTTAAGAGCTCTTTCTGCGATTTTTTCATAACGCTCTTTCTTGTCACGAATACGTGGGCCTTCTAATTCTTTGATAATACCGAAGTTAACATTCATTGGTTGGAAATGTTTGCTTTCAGCATGTGTCACATAATATGGAAGACTCCCGATTGCTGTTGTATGAGGGAAAATAACTTCATCTTCACCCTTAAAGAGACGGGCCGCATTGATTCCAGCAACCAAACCTGAGGCAGCTGATTCAACATAACCTTCAACACCAGTCATTTGTCCAGCAAAGAACAAATTAGGGTTTGATTTTGATTGGAAGGTCTGTTTAAGCAAGTTTGGCGAATCCATGTAAGAGTTACGGTGCATTACCCCATAACGTACAAATTCTGCATTTTCAAGACCTGGAATCATTTGGAAGACACGTTTTTGCTCTCCCCATTTGAGGTGGGTTTGGAAACCAACGATATTGTAGAGGCTACCAGCCGCATTGTCCTGACGAAGCTGAACAACCGCATAAGGTGTCTTGAAGTCACCATCACGTGGACCCTTATAATCTTCAGGATACTCCAAACCAACTGGTTTCATAGGACCGTAGAGCATTGTTTTTATACCACGTTTAGCCATAACCTCGATAGGCATACACCCTTCGAAATACTTTTCTTTTTCAAAAGAATTCAAAGGAGCTTCTTCAGCTGTAGTCAAGGCCTCATGGAAGGCCATGAACTCTTCCTTAGTCATTGGACAGTTTAGATAGGCTGCTTCACCCTTGTCATAGCGTGACTTAAGGTAAACCTTGTTCATGTCGATAGTTGCTTTATCAACAATTGGTGCAGCGGCATCATAGAAATAGAACCCGTCTCCACCGTTAAGCTCATGAATCTTTTCAGCTAAAGCATCAGAAGTTAAGGGACCTGAAGCAATAACTGTAATAGCATCATCAGGAATTTCTGTGATTTCTTCACGGATAACTTCAATTAAGGGATGACTTTCAATTTCAGCTGTCACCGCTTCTGCATAGCCTTCACGGTCCACCGCCATGGCACCACCTGCTGGCACACGGTGAGCTTCTCCATTACGCATAATGATAGAGTCCAAACGACGCATTTCTTCTTTGAGAAGCCCTACAGCATTGGTCAAGCTATCCCCACGGAAAGAGTTAGAGCAAACCAATTCTGCAAAGTTTGTTGTCTTATGTTGCGGCGTTGCTTTGACCCCACGCATCTCATAAAGTTTTACCGGAATTCCACGTTTGGCAATCTGATAAGCTGCTTCAGAGCCGGCCAAACCAGCTCCAATCACGTTAATATAATCTGCTTTTGATTGAGACATGACACTAATACCTCTTCGGGAATAAGATAAATCCTATCCCCACAAATCTTTCTTCATTTTTACTCTATAGTAGTATAGCAAAAAACTCCTCGTCTGGCGACTAGGAGTCATCTGAGTTTAAAGGGGTAAAATGATAGTTACTTTAGCACCACCCGTAGTATCGTCATTTGAAAGAGAAAGACTACCATGGTGTAATCGAACAATATCATTGGCAATAGTCAGACCAAGTCCGCTGTGATTACGACTTTGTCTACTTTTATCTTCCTGATAAAAGAGCTGAGTAGCCTTTTCAAGAGATTCAAGAGAAAATCCAGGCCCAGAATCAAGGCAGATAAACTTGAATTCATCAGATGCGATTTTGGTGAACAAGGTTAACTGACTGCCACTAGGTGTATGTTCCACTGCATTCGAAACAATATTCATAAAAGCTCGATTCAACAAGGGTCTATCCCAATTGCCCATGATTTCATTCTCAATTTCTTTCTTGTCAAATACTACATTGATTTGTTTGGTTTGAGCTAGTGACAAGGTTTGATCGTAAATGTCTTCAACAAAGTCCTTGACCGAAACTTCTCCAAGCGTCAAGGTTTTCTTCAAACTCATTTTATTGAGTTCGGACAACTCTTGAACATAGGAATCAACCTGTGCAATCCCTTTTTGAAAATGCTCTAATAAGTCCATCTGTTCCGCATCCAAGGGCGTCATAGCTAAGAGTTCCGCATTTCCACGAGCAACTGTCAGTGGGGTCTTTAAATCATGTGTCAAGGCTGAAATCTGATTTTGCTTATCCTGCTCTGCCTTCCAATTTTCCATCAAAGACTCACGGAGCGCAACCCTCATGTGATCCAAGCCACTTAAAACTTGATTGAATTCCTTAATTGTAGACTGGGAGGTTTTAAAATCCAAATCTTGTTGGGAAATTTTTTCAGTAACTTTTAATATAGGTTTAAGCTGTTGGCTTAATTTATTTGCATAGTAAAAAGTTAAAATAATAAATATTAGGAGAATGAATACAATCATTGAGCCAATCATCAATAGATCAGCATTGGGAAAATGCTGGTTCATCCACTCATTACGGTACCGAGGTGATAGTTGATAATTGACAATGACTATGCCATCTGACCGTTCAAAAGACTGAAAATAGCCGAATATCCCACCGTGAGCATTCTTGAATTGGTAATTTAGTAAGGATTCTTCTTGCAAGTTAACTGGCATGTTAGACTTCTTAAGCTTAAATTCCCTAGTTAAAAAAACATAACTCGTGCCATCCGGTAAAACATCAGGATTAAAGACCTTAGAAGTTTCAATTTCATTTCTCACAGCAGACAAATCACTCTCAACTTGATTTGCTGGAATCACAACTCGAAAACGATAAGACAAGCTGAACAAATACAAAATAAGAAGACAGCTGATTGCCGAGAGGACCGTCAGGCTGACGACATAAGATAACAAGATTGTTCTTAGAGAGTGCTCTCGTTTTTTAATTAGTGCCACTTGTAACCAATCCCCCAGACTGTTTCAATAGGATTTTGCCCAACATCTTTGAGCTTTGCACGGATATTTTTAATATGTTCAGCCACTGCTGTTGGACTGCCTTTATCCTCATAGCCGTACAAATGCGTGTATATTTGTTCTTTTGAAAAGACTTGGCCCTTATGTTCAGCCAAAAATTGACAAATACCGTACTCCGACTTAGTCAAATCTAACAAGTGATTTTCAACATAAAGCTCCTGAGCAGACAAATCAAACTGAAAATCACCAAGTGAAAGCTTATGATGGCGCTCTCGATGTTCCCGTCTCAAGTGAGCAGCCACACGCGCTTGAAGTTCTTTAACTCCAAATGGCTTGCAAATATAATCATCTGCACCATAAGTCAAGCCTTGGACAATATCAGCCTCTTGCGTTTTGGCTGTAATAAAGAGGATGGGGCAATCCACCTGATCACGAATCTCATGACAAAACTGGAGACCGTCAACATCAGGCATCATGATATCCAGCAATATCAAGTCAAAACGTGGCAACGAGTTCTTATCCAAATCTAAAACACTTGTAAGGCCCGTCACCTTATGATTTTGAAGCTCTAGAGCCTTTACAACCAATTGAACAATATCTTCCTGATCATCAATAACAAGTATCTGAGCCATATCCTCTCCTTTCATACAAAGTTACCCTTATCATATCATCTATAGAAGACAATTGACAAGGCGTAAAGTAGATAAATATGGGTTGGGTAAAAGACATAGAACAAATATTTTGACCCATTCCCTCTCTCACCGTTATAGCAAAGCATCAAAGGAGCTGCAAGTATTTCCATCCATTCAATGTATTTAAACATTAAGTCGTGAATAGAAAGTCTACCTAATACAATCGCCATGAGTACCCAAACAAGACTAACACTCACAAAAGCAAGCACTTCTTTCTTAAGATTCTTATGACAAAGATACATAGCGATACCAGTCAAAAGTAACCACGTTCCTCCGTCACTGATAAATGTATGGACTGGCAATACTGTGAAATTAAGTAATTTTAGTAGAAAACCAAACATAGGTTTGTTCACACTTAGCAGATAAAAAGGTAACATTAGCAATGGGAGTAATATTGGAAAAAGTAAAGTTGGTATCCCTTTAAGATATTTCCTTTCTTGAATCCAAGCGATACCTTGAAGAGCAACGAGCAAGATAGCAAATGACGACAGCATCATATTTTGTGGAAAGAAACCATCTGGTCTCACAAGAGGATGTAAAAAATTATAAAACCCAAACTGAATCAATCCCATCAAAATTGCTAAAGCATAAATCTTTAGGAAGTATTTCTTTCGATTGTGTGTATGGACGAAACCTTCAATCACAGAAAATAGAAATAAGGGAGCCGCTAATCTCCCAATCATAGTAAACCAAATAGGTATTTTCCCTGTATAGTCAAAAAAGTAATGAATATGGTCAAATACCATAGTAATGAGGGCTATATATTTGAGTTGGAAACCTGATAGACTTAAACGTTTCATAATAACTCTCCTTTCTTTTCATTCTTAGTATAAAAAACAAATTGACTAACATAGTTTACACTTCCGACAAACTATTAAACTTATTTTAGGATAATCATGGAAGAATAATACACTATCCATGTTATTTCTGATATTATCTTTTTGTTCTGAAATCTATGGAACATATAAATAATATAGTCACCCCAACTATCCATAAAGGCAAGGCAGTGAGTTGACTACAATCACCAATGAGAATACTGTTAATAGGAAAGGCAATAGGAAGCCAATGAATAGTTAGGAAGACTTTATTACTTGCAAAAATAATAAAAATGATTTCAACCATAGAGAAAATGATGTTACTAGTACTATTCAGACTAACTTGTATAAAATAATGAAAATGATTAAGAAAGATTATTAGTATCCAACTTGTTACCATTAGTAGGAGACCATTAATCCAATTCTTAAGGAGGAGGCTTATGATCACCCAACTCAAGAAAGAAGGTAGGGTAAGGATTAAGTCTGTTATTAAAAGTTTAACTAGCCACAAGAGTCTTTTCTTAGGGTAACTTGAGATTTCTTGATAATGATTAGCGAATTTTTCCTGTTCAACCCCTAAAATGGACAAGAAGGCCGTTAATAGCGGATAACATAAAAATGATAAGATAGCTAGATTGGTTATAGATATGCCTTTGGGTACAAGACTCACATATAGTGGAATTGTAAGCGTTTCTAATACCGCAAAACTGACAATAAGATAGAGACTAATAGTATTCTTTAATTTAAGTAACTCACACCTTAGCATTTGATTGTCTCCTTTGCAGGACGTAAGATAAAAGTGATGTCACTGCTATTGATAGTATCATCGTAAGTAACACTTGCAAAATGCTGTATTGATTTTGATTTACAATAATATCCCCTGATGGTTTAAGGTTTAATATAAATTGAGCTATTTTATAGTGATAGGTATAGGGCAAGACGAACCAGAGTGGACTCTGAGCAATAAAAGGGGCTATTAAAAGACAAATCAGTGTGTTAAGTGCTAATAGGATAAAATGACTAATGTATTTAGACATCAGATAAAGAAAAGGAATATTCCATAAAGTTGTCATCCAAATTAAGATTAATGAAATAGCTGTTTTAGGAATATTTATTGGAATGAAACCTGTGTAAATAAATGCGACGAGACTGAGGAAAACTAGTAAGAATAAACTAGAAATGAACGTTCTCATTCCTATAAGCACCATTTTCATCAGAGAAATTTTCCAAGCGAAACTCCCGTTTGTAACATTTTGAAAATACCCAGCCTGACCTTCTAAACGTCTATCAACTATGAACAATAGACCATTTACTAGATATAAAAAGATAGCTTCCCACCAATAGACTGAAAAGGGAACAAAAATCTGTAATCCTCCCATTAAAAAGGCTATAAGAACGGTTAAAAACGGTATGATTATTAAGAATTTAGTCGTTCCTAAATGTCGTAATTTGAGCAATTCCGAATAGAATATCTTTTGCATATCAGTAACCCCCATGAACAATTTTAAAGAAGACTCTCTCAAGACTATCTACATTTTTATTTTCACCATCATATTGTATTTTACCTTTGTCGAGAATAAGAATATGATCGGCCACCTTACTTATTTCTAAAAGTTGATGGCTTGAAACCAGAATTGTCATCCCTTTTGCCTTCAAAGAACGAATAAGGTCTAGAAGTTCTTTTATACCATCAGGATCAAGTCCATTAGTAGGCTCATCAAGAATTAAAAATTGGGGATCGGTTAAAATAGCCATGCCAATTCCTAATCGTTGCTTCATACCTAATGAAAATTTACCGGCCTTTTTCTTTCTAGTATTTGAAAGACCAATTATTTCTAAAGTTTTAATAATCTTTGAATCAGGAATATCATATAACAGCGCTTTCGTTTTTAGATTGTCATAAGCTGAAAGGTTATGATAAATAGCAGGTGCTTCGATTAATGCACCTAATGATTGTTTGCTTTTTGGTAGGCCATCAAATTGAATTTCTCCACTACTTTTGGGAACCAAACCAAAAAGTATTTTCATCAGAGTCGACTTACCAGCACCATTAACCCCTAAAAGACCACAGACTGTTCCAGATTCAATAGTAAATGTGACATTGTCTAAAATAGTCTTATCTTTGTAGGATTTTGAAAGTTGTTTAACAGTTATTTGCATTGGTACACCTCTTTTAGAATACGTGATTTTCAATATAAGCTTATATCTTACTAATATCAAAAAACACTTACTCTCCTTTCTTTTCATTTTTAGTATAAAAAACAAATTTAAGGAAAGTATCAGTTTTTTGGATAAAATACAAAAAACTATCCCAAGACTCAACTTGAGATAGCTTTCTTATTTATTTTACAACAGATTCTTTGTAGTCACACTCTTCGTTACTACAGATAACTTGCTTGCCGCCACCACGTACTTTCTTCTCGACGAGGTAATCGCCTGATTTAGGACAGTTACGTCCGACAGGGATATCCCACGACGTAAATTCACAGTCAGGATAGCGATCACAACCGTAGAAGACACGATTACGTTTTGTCTTACGTTCGATGACCTGACCTTGGCCACAGGTTGGACAAGTCACACCGATTTCTTTGGTAATGGCCTTAGTATTGTGACAGTCCGGGAAGTTACTACATGCATAAAACTTACCATAACGACCCAGCTTGATAACCATTGGATGGCCACAGATATCACAATCAAAACCAGCAGGTTCATCCTTAATTTGGATTTTTTCAATACCTTCTTCGGCTTTTTCCAATTCTTTTTGGAAAGGTTTGAAGAATTCATCAATAACCTTCTGCCATTGTTCCTTACCGATTTCAACTTTATCGAGTTTACCTTCCATCTCGGCTGTGAATTTAACATCCACGATGTCAGGGAAGAATTCTACAATTAAGCTATTAACGATTTCACCGAGTTCAGTTGGTTCAAAACGTTTAGCCACCAATTTGACATAGTAGCGACGTTGGATAACATCAAGCGTTGGTGCATAAGTTGACGGACGACCAACACCATTTTCTTCCAAAGTCTTAATCAGTGTCGCTTCAGAGTAGCGTGCAGGTGGTTGCGTAAAGTGTTGTTCAGGCGTTGTCACAACCTTCTTAACCGTATCACCTTCAGCCATTTCAGGAAGCATTTTATTCTTATCAGAGTCGTTATAAACGGCCATATAACCGTCAAACTTGATTTGACTACCATTTGCAGTGAAAATGACACCATTTTGAGACAAGGTCACCTTCATCGTATCAAATACTGCAGCCGTCATTTGACTGGCCACAAAACGATTCCAAATAAGGGTATAGAGCTTCAGCTGATCCTTATCCAAATACTTAGCAATACTTTCTGGTGTTTGGAAAACATTTGAAGGACGAATAGCCTCGTGGGCATCTTGCGCCGCTGAACTATTTTTCACCTTGCTACCATGTTTAGAATACTTAGAGCCAAAGCGTTCTGTAATAAATTCAGCCGCTTGATTTTGAGCCACTGGACTGATACGTGTTGAGTCCGTACGCATATAGGTAATCAAACCTTGAGCGCCTGAACCAAGATTAATCCCTTCATACAACTGTTGTGCAACCATCATGGTCTTACGTGTACGGAAGTTGATTTTATTGGCAGCATCCTGTTGTAGTGATGATGTTGTATATGGCAATGGCGCATTACGACGGCGTTCTTTTTTCTCTACCTTATCAACGTTAAAGTCATCGCTTGTGATACGAGAGAGAACGTCTTTGACATCGTCGTTATTGTTGAGCTTGAGCTTTTTACCATCAAGACCATAGAAGCTAGCCTGAAACTTCTTAGCACCCTTCTTAAAGGCACCATCAATTGTCCAATATTCTTCTGGTTTAAAAGCCTTGATTTCATTTTCACGGTCAATAATAAGCTTAAGAGCTACCGATTGCACTCGACCTGCAGAAAGACCTTTCTTAACCTTCTTCCAAAGAAGAGGTGAAATAGAGTAACCCACAATTCGGTCCAAAACACGACGAGCTTGCTGAGCATCTACCAAGTCCATGTCAATGGCTCGTGGCTCTACAAAGGCATTCTTCACCGCGTCTTTAGTGATTTCGTTAAAAACTACACGATTCTTATCTTCTGGCTCTAAACCAAGTATATGTGACAAATGCCATGAAATGGCTTCCCCTTCACGGTCCGGGTCACTTGCGAGAAAGACTTGCTTGGCTTTCTTAGCTTCTTTCTTTAAGTCATTGATAAGTGGTCCCTTACCTCTAATATTAATGTACTGAGGTTCGTAGTTGTTTTCAAAATCAATAGACATACTTGATTTTTTCAAATCACGGATATGCCCTACAGAGGCTACAACTTTATAATTGCGCCCAAGGTACTTCTCAATGGTTTTCGCTTTGGCAGGAGACTCCACGATAACCAAATTTTTCTTCGGTGTCGCTCTCTTTTTAGTCGCCTTTTTAGCCGTTGTTTTCTTTGTTGCTTTAGTTTTTGTTTTTGTTGTCGTTGCTGTCGCCATAGACTATTTCCTTATACTGTTATAAACTGGCTGCGCCACTAATCTGTCTAAAATCTAGTCACAAGACATTAAAAAATGAAACATCTTGGACCGAGCAACTAACATGATACCGTCCTTTTCTTTAACTGTCAATAAAAAACTTTTTCTCTATAGGAGAAGTTTGATTTTCAAGAAAACTCTGAAAGGATGTCAAACCCTGTCGTAATGCACTTTGCACCCTCTTGAATCAAGTGATGACATCCGTCTGACTTTCCATCTAAAATATTTCCTGGAATAGCAAAAACATCTCTACCTTCTTCCATGGCACGCTCACAAGTAATCAGACTTCCCGAGCGAAGCTTAGCTTCAACCACCATAACCCCTTGACACAATCCAGAAATTATGCGATTTCGTTCTGGAAAATGGTATTTAAGTGGCTGTTCACCCGGTCCGTATTCTGTAAGAACTAAATGATTTTTAGTCATATAGTCTTGTAAAGCTTTGTTTTCTTTAGGATAATATACGTCTAGCCCAGTCCCGATAACTGCAATGGTGTTACCTTTATTTTTCAAGGCCTCCATATGCGCACAAGTATCAATTCCACGCGCCAAACCACTCACAATAGTAAAGGCATTCCCAAGTTCACTAACAATTTTTCGAACAGACTGCTTGCCTGTTTCAGAACACTTTCTTGCACCAACTACTGCTAGCTTGGGTTTACTTAGCAAATCAATATTTCCTTGATAAAAGAGGAGAACAGGAGGATTATAGGAATGTTTCAGCTCAATGGGATACTCCTTATCAAAAATTGATAAGGTCGGAAAACGTTGGAAATCTTCCTTAAGCTGCTTAACATCTAAATTCTTGTATTTTTCCATAAAGAGAACTGCATTTTTAGACTTAGATACCACTGCCATATCACGTAAGCTCAATTTTTTATCTTGATTTTTTTGATAGTCTAAAATATTAAGGATATTTAAATTTGTCAATCCAGCAGCTTTTAGTTTAAAAAGTTCAAAGTTATTCATGTAACTACCTCTATTTCATTATTCGCAAGAGAAATGAAAAAAAGCCCCTTCATGGAACTTTTGTTAACTATAAGGCATTTTCAGAAGCAAAATATGATGCCGCTCCTAGGAGGTTACTGTCGTTATGGAAATGACAAGCTTGAATAGTTATCGGCTCAAAACCTAATTCAGACTTTTCATTAAATAACTCTTCATAAGCATTAACAATACCTTCTATTAAAGAATTTTGACTGCTGATGCCTCCACCGATAACAACTCTATCCAACTTAAAGAAACTCTGCAAATTAAGAATCAGAACAGCAATTTCATGACAATAGTCCTTAAATAGACAGTTTAGTTGTTCAGAGTGATTTTCATCTAAAGCGGAGAAAACAGCTAAACCATCATCCTGTTCAAAACCGAGTATTTGACTAGCTTCATGAACGAAACCTACCGCAGAACCTTTATTATCAACAAGACTAAATAGAGCATGCTTAAATAGCCCCAACTGAAAAGGGAGAACGGTTTGACCCATGCTTTGGGGACTTGGCGCACGCAAATATTGAGTAATTGACAGAGGGGTTAACAAGCCCCCCTGTGAGACAAGTCCTAAGCCAACACCAGTACCCAAAACCAAAGCAGCACCACAATCTATATCCTGTAAGCTACCGTATCTTGCTTCAGCCAAAGCTGCCGCATCAGCATCATTGATAACTTTTACAGGCAGTTGAAATATTTTGGACAAGCGTGTCCCAAGAGGAATAGCGGTTAAATAAGGGATAAGGCCCCCCTTGAAAACAAAGCCATGTTTACTATTAATTTCGCCTGGACATGCAATAGCAATACCAGAGATATCATTCTTAAATGATGAGACTATGCTTTCTAAAGTCCACCAAAAGTCGTCAATTGTCGTTGGCGTTGACTCTTTAGATTGATTGCTAATGCTAAAATCATCATCAACTAATCCAAATTTGATAAAGGTTCCTCCAATATCAATAGCTAAAATCACTCCACTTCACCTACTTTTTTATGATTGACTTTATTGGTTCGAAGCTTCTTCTATGAATTGGCGTGACACCAAACTTATCTATGCCAGACAAATGCTCTTTGGTGCCATAGCCAGCATTTTTGTCAAAGGCGTATCCAGGAAATTCCTGCTCATAATCGGCCATCATCTTATCCCGAGTTACCTTTGCTACGATAGAAGCTGCTGCAATAGATAAAGAATTAGCATCCCCTTTTATGATTGATGTTTGTCCTATAGGTAGGTCCAAAGTCATGGCATCAATTAGCAAATGTTCTGGTTGGGGTTTGAGTTTTTCAATAGCTTCTACCATGGCTAATTTGGTAGCTTCATAAATATTGACGTCATCAATCACACGATTATCCTTAATACCAATACCGACAGCTACTGCCTCCTTCATTACCTGATTATAGATAGATTCATGTTTAGCTTTTGGAATTTTTTTACTGTCATTGAGACCTTTTATTTTACAAAGCTTTGGTAAGATAACCGCTGCAGCTACCACTGGCCCAGCCAAAGGGCCACGTCCAACTTCATCAACACCTGCAATGAGTTCAACTCCCTGAGCATAAAGCGACTTTTCGTAACTGAGCATCATTTCTAAGCGTTCTTCCTCAGCAATCTCAGCCAGGATAGCTTTGCGACGTTGCTTTATGGCAGTCTGTACACCAGATCGACTATCTTCCTCAAAACTTGCCCATCGGTAGTCATCAAGATTTGTCAATGCTGCCAATTGCTCCTTGACTTCTTTAATTGTCGCCATCAGTATCGACCCCAACAATATCAAGTGTGTAACGGCCTAGTTTTCCATCACGAACTTCTTTGACAAATAGATTATAAAAACGGTCATAATCTTCACGGAAGCCAAGTTTTCGAGTCATTTCCATAATGATTTCTGGTGCCTCTTCTTCAAGTTCAATCCCTTTGAAGCGTTCCTCTAAACGTTCAGGATAGTAAGTTTTAAAATAGTTGAGTCCAAATATCGTCACTTCATCCATTGGCAATAGCTGGTCCTTGATGGCACCAGTCAAAGCGAGTTTCAATCCAACCAATTCATCTTCAAACTTAGGCCATAAAATCCCTGGAGTATCAAGAATTTCCAAGTCCTTATTAGACTTCAACCACTGTTGACCTTTTGTAACGCCAGGTTTATTTCCTACAACAGCAATCTTTTTACCAGCCAAGCGGTTCATCAAGGTAGATTTCCCTGCATTTGGAATCCCAATAATCATGGTTCTCAGGGTCTCTTTCTGAATACCACGTTCACGTAGTCGTTGAATCTTGTCAGTCATAAGACTCTTAGCAGCGTCTGTTACCAATTTAACTGTAGATTGTTCCTTGGAATTGATGGCCAAGGTTTTAATCCCTTGACTCTCAAAATAAGTTCGCCATTCTTTCGTACGATTACTGTCAGCAAGATCAGCTTTATTAAGAATTAACAGCTTTGGTTTATCGCCAACAATTTTGGTCAACATAGGGTTCTGACTTGAAAGTGGCAAACGTGCATCCACCAAAATCGTTACAAAATCAACATGCTTAAGATTTTCCTGAACCTGTCGACGGGCCTTAGACATGTGACCTGGAAACCATTGAATAGTAGCCATATATGTTTCTCCTTTTGTATTCTTAGCAAAATATCATTTAAAATCTTTAAAAAAAGCCAAATCATTGGCTTTGCTTTACTTATTATTATAACAGATTTAATTTGAGATGCCCAATTGATAAAAGTTGCCTACCCCTCAACAGGCATAAAGTTACCAACAATCTTACCAATGATTCGAGGATCTTCGTCATAGGGTGCAAACTTATCACCATAACGTTTATTGAGAGAAACTAAACGAAGGCCCTCTTCCTCACGATAAACCTTTTTGATATAGGTTTGACCATCCCAGTCTACAGCATAGACAGCTCCATCATAATCAAAACCTGTTTGTTTGATTAGCACGACTTCGCCATTTAGGTAGGTAGGTTCCATTGAGTCTCCAAATACCCATGACGCAAAATCATGATCTAATTCTTCATCATAGAAAACTTCATCGTAATTGCCATCACCAAAGTAAGTATAACCTGTTCCGGCTGACAAACGCTCGAAAACTTTGTAAGAATATAACGGAATAACAGGTGCCTTCTGCTTTTCTGCTTCTTGCTCCTCCAAGAGAGCCTTAGTGAGTCGCAAAGCTTCCTGACGATTTTCCTCATTTAATTCCAAGTACACTTCTACAATTTCATGTTCAGACAGAAAATAGGTCTCAGCTACACCAAAAAGTTCAGCCAATACCGATAGATTCTTTTGATTTGGCTTTGTCTTACCGTTTTCCCAGTTAAAATAAGAGGAGCGTGAAATCCCTAGATGCTTGGCTACTGATGCTTGACTCATTCCTTGCGCTTCTCGAATTTCTTTAAGTCTTTGTCCTGAAAACATAGCTACCTCCGTAAGTTAATAAACTAACATAAGTTTATCAAAAAAAGTAGTTGATTTCAAGTAAAACCAACTACTTTTACATTTCTCTTTTGTATTAATCTTTGACCAAAAATCCTAGATTGTCAAGTGCCTCTTCAATGTAATCTAAATCCTGTTGATTATCAGCTTCAACAAGGTGATAGTGAACACCGTGGGTTAATTCAGATAATGGACGAAAATCATTTGACGCTGCTTGTTCTAAAAAATGTCTAACATCTCGACGACAAGTCAATTTCAACAAAGTCTGAATTTCTCCGTAAACTGGATGATCTATCATGATATTTTGAATACGTCCTCCATTATCAACAATAGCCAAAAGCTCATCTTCCATGTCTGACACAGTATGATTCACCTTAAACAGTCTACGTATATAACAATTGTCATCGCTACTTTTATAGATATAGCCCCTATTAGTTGAAATAATCTGGGCACCATCTGCACGTAAGAGGGCAATATCTTGAACAATGATTTGACGTGTCACACCAAAATGCTCCGCCAAACTTTGTCCATTCATTGCTTCTTTAGCTCCCTTTAAGAGTGCCAATAATTCTTCTTTTCGATTTGAAGCCATAGACAAACCCTCCCTCTTTCAACTAGCGTATTTTTCGAATACTTTTGAAAATCGTTAATGCTATTACATAGTCTATCATACTATGGATAATAGTGCCAAAACCAACTAAAACAAAAAGAACATAGAACAGTTTTTGGAAATCCTCACCAGTTACAGAATAAAAAATCACGCAGGCAAGAACTTCACCGATGGCATGAATAACCCCTAAAACAAAGTTAAAAAGCAAAGATGATTTATGGTTTTCTATCGTTTGTGGAAATTTTTTCAAATAGAGTGCGCCTAAAAAACCAAATATAATATGAGAAAAGGCTCTAAAAACAACCACAATCGGATAGCCCGCCATAAAGTATCCCAAACTAGAAGCTAAGATAACAAAAGCTGCTACCCAGGGCGATATAAACATAGCTAGAAATATTGGAACATGACTCCCCAAAGTATACGAAGCCGGTGGGATGATTAGTTTAATTGGCATAATACTTGGGATAAGGATAGCAATTGCAGTTAATAAAGCTGCAAAGGTCATTTCTTGAATTCTTTTTTTCGGTTTCATAATCTTCTCCTTTTTCTGTATATACATTAGTATATTACATTGTATACACCTATATGTCAATATGCCATAAAAAAACTAGAGCCATAAGCTCTAGTCCTTTCTTATTTACGTTTTTTCTTAGCTTTCTTCATCTTGTTAGCTTGACGCTTCATCGCATGTTTCATGGCAAATGAACCGACCTTACCTTTAAGACCACCACCAAGCATTTGGCTTAGATCCATATTTCCAAGATCTGGCATACCAGCGCCACCCATCATTCCTTCAAGAGCAGACATGTCCATATTCCCCATATCAGGCATATTTGGCATGTTTTTTGGCAGATTATTTGGGTTAAGACCCATTTGACGCATCATTTGCTCCATATCGCCAGACATAACGCCTTGCATCATTTGTTTGGCTTGATTGAAGTCTTTAATAAACTTGTTTACTTCGATGAAGGTATTCCCTGAACCATTGGCAATACGGCGACGACGACTTGGGGTCAAGAGATCTGGATTTTCACGTTCTTCTGGTGTCATTGATGAGACAATGGCACGCTTGCGAGCAATCTGCTTTTCGTCGACTTTAACATTAGCCAAGGCTGGATTGTTAGCCATACCTGGCAACATCTTTAGTAAATCCTCCATAGGACCCATATTTTGCACTTGGTCTAATTGGTCGATGAAATCATTGAAATCAAAGGTGTTTTCACGCATCTTCTCAGCTAACTCAAGAGATTTTTTCTCATCATACTCCTGAGAAGCTTTTTCAATAAGGGTAAGAAGGTCACCCATACCTAAGATACGGCTTGACATACGGTCTGGGTGGAAAGTCTCGATATCCGTGATTTTCTCACCAGTACCTGTAAATTTAATCGGCTTACCAGTAATCTCACGAATAGAAAGAGCCGCACCACCACGTGTGTCACCATCAATTTTAGTAAGAACGACACCTGTGATATCTAGTTGTTCATTGAACTCCTTGGCAACGTTAGCAGCTTCCTGACCAATCATGCTATCTACAACCAAGAGAATCTCGTTTGGATGAGCAAAATCTTTGATATCATGCAATTCTTGCATGAGAATTTCGTCAATCTGCAAACGACCAGCCGTATCAATCAAGACATAGTCATTTTTATTGGCACGCGCTTGTTCCAAACCATTTTTGACAATCTCAACCGCTGGTGTCTCTGTTCCCATATCAAAAACAGGAACATTGATTTGTTGTCCCAAAGTTTTCAACTGGTCAATGGCTGCTGGACGATAGATATCCGCAGCAATCATCATTGGACGAGCTTCTTGTTCTTTAATCAGCTTATTTGCCAATTTACCAGCAAAGGTTGTTTTACCCGCCCCTTGGAGACCAACCATCATAATGATTGTTGGAATCTTTGGAGATTTCTCAATTTCAGATGTTTCAGACCCAAGAATCTCTGTCAATTCTTCATTAACAATCTTGATGATTTGTTGCGAAGCATCAAGAGTATCGATGATTTCGTGACCTACAGCACGTTCACGAACACGTTTGATAAATGTCTTAACAACTGGTAGGGCTACGTCTGCTTCAAGAAGTGCCAAACGAATCTCTTTAGTAACTTCTTGAACTTCTTTCTCTGAAAGTTTTCCTTTACGTCTTAAATTTTTGAAAACGCCTTGCAAGCGTTCCGTTAAGCTTTCAAAAGCCATATGTCATTTCCTCTCTTACTTTCTGCTTGAATCTAATCTCTATTATCAATGCTGCTAAGCACAGCAATTTGTTCCTGAAGATAGCTATCGTCTGGGTATTTTTCCATGATATCATCAAAAATTTGGCTACGGACGATGTAGTCTGAATACATATGTAGTTTCATCTCGTAAGCTTCTAAAATCTTCTCAGTACGCTTGATATTATCATATACAGCCTGACGACTCACACCAAATTCCTCGGCAATTTCTGCCAAACTATAATCATCTGCATAATATAGCTCAATATAGTTCATCTGCTTATCTGTTAACAAGGCTGCATAAAACTCAAAAAGGGCATTCATGCGATTGGTTTTTTCAATTTCCATAAGCTCCATTTTACCATAAAATCATGGTGTTAGCACGATTCTTGTGCAGAAAAAAGCCGTGACTGTTAATTGTTCTCCAAATAAAATTCAAAACGGTCGCCAACATAGTAACTTCGTACATATTCGAAAGCCTGCCCGTCTTGGAGGAAGGAAATTTGTGTCAGACTCAAGAGAGCATCGCCAGTCTTAACCTTGAGGTGCTTGGCTAAACTACTATTTGCCAAACTTGCTGATATGGTCTGCTGACTTTTCCCTATTTCATAGCCATTATCAGTTAAGGTCTTGAAGAAGTGTTCGGTAATGTCTGATTCCTTAAAACCTCGGATAATCTTCTCAGGGATACTAGCAATCTCATAGGCAACTGGAAGATCGTCCGCAAAACGAACACGTTCCATACGAATGACATAGGACTGTGGTAAAACACCTAAATTCTTGATTTCAAACTCATTTGGATGTACACGTTGATAAGAAATAAGCTCACTAGATGGTTTCTTGCCTTGGGATTTGACAATCTCAGTAAAACTCGTAGTTCCACGCATCTTTTCCTTAACTCGACTGCTAGCCACAAAGGTTCCACTGCCTGGTTTGCGTTCTAAAATCCCCTCATCCACTAAAAGTGTTATGGCCTGACGAACAGTCATACGACTCACATCAAAAGTCTCGCAAAGATCTCGCTCGCTAGGGAGACGTTGCCCGATTTTCCAAGTACCATCATCAACATCTGCCTTAATCTTATCATGTATGCGAATATACGCTGGTAACATCTAATACCCCCTTCTGTACCCCTATTTTACAAAAAAAGTAACAGAATTGTAAAGATGAGTATGATACTTACAGTTTCTCGTATAAATCTAGGTGCTAAGTCCATAAATTTGTGATACAATGATTGCATAAGAAAGAGTCCATGTGTGACGTAAAAAGAAAGGGTAATAATGACTGACATTTCTACTTTGAATGATGTGCAGAAAATCATTGTTCTAGACTATGGTAGCCAATACAATCAGCTGATTGCACGTCGTATTCGTGAATTTGGTGTTTTCTCTGAATTGAAGAGCCATAAAATTACCGCTGATGAAGTCCGTGCCATCAATCCTATCGGTATCGTACTTTCTGGTGGTCCTAACTCTGTTTATGCCGAAGATGCCTTTGGTATTGACGAAGAAATTTTCGAGCTTGGTATCCCAATTCTTGGTATCTGTTATGGAATGCAACTTTTGACCCACAAACTCGGTGGTAAAGTTGTTCCTGCTGGTGAAGCAGGTAACCGTGAGTATGGCCAATCAACACTTCGCCTTCGTGCCCAATCAGAGCTCTTTGCTGGAACTCCTGAAGAACAAGTCGTTCTGATGAGCCACGGTGATGCAGTTACAGAAATTCCAGAAGGTTTCCATCTTGTTGGTGACTCAGTGGATTGCCCATTCGCTGCGATGGAAGATACTGAGAAAAATTTCTATGGTATCCAATTCCACCCAGAAGTTCGTCACTCTGTATATGGTAACGACATTTTGAAAAACTTCGCTTTTGGTATCTGTGGTGCCAAAGGTGACTGGTCAATGGCTAACTTCGTAGATATGCAAATTGCACAAATCCGTGAAACAGTTGGTGACCGTAAAGTCCTTCTTGGACTATCAGGTGGAGTTGATTCATCTGTTGTTGGTGTACTCTTGCAAAAAGCTATCGGAGATCAATTGACGTGTATCTTCGTTGACCATGGTCTTCTCCGTAAAGGTGAAGGCGACCAAGTTATGGAAATGCTTGGAGGTAAGTTTGGCCTTAACATTATCCGTGTTGATGCTTCTAAACGCTTCCTTGACCTCTTGGCTGGTGTTGATGACCCTGAGAAAAAACGTAAAATCATCGGTAACGAGTTTGTTTACGTTTTTGATGACGAAGCAAGCAAACTTAAAGGTGTTGACTTCCTAGCTCAAGGGACACTCTACACTGATATTATTGAATCAGGTACTGAAACAGCTCAAACAATCAAATCTCACCACAACGTTGGTGGTCTCCCAGAAGACATGCAGTTTGAATTGATTGAACCACTTAACACTCTCTTTAAAGATGAAGTTCGTGCCCTTGGTACTGAAATGGGAATGCCTGATGAAGTCGTTTGGCGTCAACCTTTCCCAGGACCAGGACTTGCCATCCGTGTTATGGGTGAAATCACTGAAGAGAAACTTGAAACCGTTCGTGAGTCTGATGCTATCCTTCGTGAAGAAATTGCCAAAGCTGGTCTTGATCGTGATGTTTGGCAATACTTCACTGTTAACACAGGCGTTCGTTCTGTCGGTGTTATGGGTGATGGCCGTACTTACGACTACACTATCGCTATCCGTGCTATCACTTCAATCGACGGTATGACAGCTGACTTTGCGAAACTTCCATGGGAAGTTCTTCAAAAGATTTCTGTTCGAATCGTTAACGAAGTTGACCACGTTAACCGTATCGTCTACGATATTACAAGTAAACCACCTGCAACAGTAGAGTGGGAATAAAATACAAACCTAATTTAAAGTGACTTGATTGATTTAACAGCATTTTAAATTGTTTTAAAACGCTAAAATCTAATTACTTATATTTGGTTTCCCACCAGAATTTCTTTCTGGTGGGGATTTTTTATATCTTAATTACAAAAATAGAGCAATAAGCAATGATATGGGGTCAGAAAAATTTTTCTTTTCTGCTGTTCAGTACTAACTCTTACAACATACTTAGACAATGGGGAAAATCAAAACACTCACATTGTTATTTATTTGTAAAAATTTCACTTTAACCATTTGCTATATTTCCTTCGTTCATATTTAGCCCATAAATTTCAAAATCATGATAGAATCCATTATATAACTCGAATTGGGAGATTTCGTTTTCCTTTTTAAAACCTAAACTGATTGGTATAAACTTACTTTTAACATTATCAACATCTATATAAATCAAAAGCTTATCAATTTTAAATTTGGATGGAATGATTTTTATTATTTTTTTTAAACCCTGTTTTACAAAACCTTGATTTTCATATCTTTCTGATATCCAATATCCAATTTCGGCTTGATGTTTTTGTAAATCAATATTATGTATATCTATCATCCCTATTGGTTTCTGATTGACACAAATTGTTAACATAAATAACTCATTGCGCTCCATTTTTTCACGTGCATACTTTATAAACGCTTTTTCATTTTCAAGACTTTTCATATTTTCCACCCAAGGAAGCCACTTAGCAAGACGTTCTCGTTCAGTAGAAACAATCTCATATAACCCTTCACTATGGCTTTCGGATATATAAAAAAGTTGGCATCGTTTCCCACGTGATTTAAACTCTATGAATAGTTCCGAGTCCAAGTTGGTAGAATCCATTTCATACTCCTTGTTATAAATGATAATATTCTTTAACTCTTTATTTACGAAATCATTATATAACTTTTTTACTACTTTTCATATGAATTAAATTTTGTCTATCTTTTTAAGGTCAGAGCCTATTACAACAACAAACGATTTAAGGTAAAACAAAAGGACTTAGTCCTATACAGTAGAAAACTAAATCCTTCACTAAATTATTTGTCTAACTTTCTGGTATCAGTACAAGTTTACATCACTCAACTCTTCACATAGTCAGGATAGCATAGATAGATGTTTGCTTACTTAGTGAAATCCAATACTTTACGTCCTTGAATTTCACCTTTTTCCATTTGATCAAAGACTTCTACCGCTGTATCAACAGGAACAGTTTCAACAACCGGTACTACCAATCCTTGTGCACCAAAGTTGAAGGCTTCTTCTAAGTCTTTACGTGTACCTACAAGAGATCCAACAACACGGATACCATCTAGAACTGTTTTGACAATTGAGAGTTCCATATATTCAGATGGGAGACCAACCGCAACGACTGTTCCACCAGCACGTACACTATCGATAGCCTGATTGAAAGCAACCTTAGAAACAGCGGTTACAACAGCACTGTGTGTACCACCAGTTTTTTCTTGGATATAGCCTGCTACATCTTCAACTTCTTTACCATTTGCCACTAAATCAGCGCCAGATTCTTTAGCCAAATCAAGTTTATCTTGGTTGATATCAACTGCTACTACTCGTGCGTTAAAAACTTTCTTAGCGTATTGAATAGCCAAATTACCTAGTCCTCCAGCACCATATATAGCTACCCATTGACCAGGTTCAACTTTAGCCTCTTTAATGGCTTTATAGGTTGTAACTCCCGCACAAGTAATAGATGAAGCTTGAGCTGGATTAAGTCCGTCTGGAACTTTCACAGCGTAGTCAGCAGTAACCAAAGCATAGTCACTCATACCACCATCAACACTATAACCAGCATTTTTTACAGACCGACAGAGTGTTTCACGTCCAGTTGTACAATATTCACAGTAGCCACACCCTTCGAAGAACCAAGCAATTGATACGCGATCACCTTTTTTAAGTGTTTTAACCCCTTCGCCAACTTCTTCAACAATACCAATTCCTTCATGGCCTAAGATACGACCTGGAACTTGACCAAAGTCTCCATGGGCTACGTGAAGGTCAGTATGGCAAACACCACAGTATTCAACTTTAACCAAGGCTTGACCATGACCAACCACCGCTGGTTTTTCATGGTCCACAACTTCAACACCTGTGCTTGCTTGATTAACAACAACTGCTCTCATCTTAATTACCTCCATATGATAACTTTTAACGCCCTCATTATAGCACTCTTAGAAACAATGTCAACGCTTACATAAAGAATTTCTCATTCACAGAAAAATTTCTTGAAAGCTCCAACTACCAATTAAAGACATACTATTTCTTCCGCTTAATGTGACATGATTTAATCATTTCCAAGATACCTATACTGTCTCACGAGTGTCTTGGAATCCAAAAGGCTGACTTCAAAATGAAAATAATGATTGCGTCCATCTCTAGCATTCTCTTTATTGAGTAGAAAATAATTCTTTTGACTGATAGCCATCTCCCTTATAATATCATCCGTCAAAAAGGTTAAGGGAATATCCATGGCAGAATAGCGATAAAAGTCTTCTTCAAACTTTAAATAGCTATCAGAAAAATAGTCAATTTGAAGTTTATCATCATAAATTTTTCTCTTCCTCATCTATGTTTTCAACCCCCAAACTAATTTCTAATATATCCTTTGTTAGAATACATTTATGTCGCTTGCAAGATTTTATAGTAACTTGATTAAAATCCAAGTCAACCACATAGCCACTACATCTACAGCGCCTACCTTGATCCTTTATCTGGAAATTTCCCAATAATTGACCTGAATAAAGCTGGTTTAATAAAGTAAACTTCTCTAAATCATCCAAATGACTCGTAAGATTTTCTTTAGTCTTATCTTCATGTAGGGAACTTGTGTGTTCTGACAAGAAAAAGCCCATCCACTTCATCATTCCCCTATCTTTATGTTCCCTAGCTGATTGAAAGGGAAGGTAACTACGGTCTATCATTTTAAGCCATCTAATCCCCCAGCTGAGTGCCCACCAATAAGCTTACTTCGAGCAAGACTCCTAGATGCCTCCTGTAAAGCTGTTGCTTTTTGAATGGTCGTAAAACCAAATTCCTGACGAATACTATCTATAGCTGACTGAAGCCTTTCTTCTTTATCAATGTCATCTGGATTATCAAATAAAGAAAGAATTTGAAACCCTTCATCTACAAAATTTGCATAAGAGACACTCACACTTCGAACAGCCCCTCCTTGATATTTCTTCCTAAAGAGTGCAATGACATGTCCTATTAATATCCTTGTGTTATTAGCAGGTTCAATCTTCATCTGTGCTTGTAGCGAACGCTTGCCCTCTAACTTTGAAAATCCAATGCTAATGGAAACTTGACAAGCTTTCTTATGAGCTCGTCTTAACCTAATGGCTACCTGCTCCGCCATCTCTCTTAGAATCAATTCAATATCAGCTTGACGCTCATAGTCTCGTGGTAAGATTTGAGAATTTCCTAAGCCATGTGACTTTGGTTTATAAGGTTTATGAACATTACTCTCATCAATACCGTTAGCATGAAAAAAGAGGTCTAAACCTACAATACCTAACTCCTTTTTAAGAATATCAGGATTGCTATTAGCAAGTTCTCGAATGGAGCAAATTCCCAACTTGTTTAGCCGCTTCTCCATCCGCTTACCAATCCCCCAGAAATCAGTCATATGGGGAATATTCCAAACCTTAGTCTCGACATCTTCATAGGACCAGTTTGCTCTCATAGTAGCCGTAAGTTTAGCCTCATTATCAAGAGCTAACTTAGCCAATAGGGGATTGCTGTTAGACATTCCAACTGTCGAGTAAATACCTGTCTCCCTCCAAATATCTCTTTGAATACGCCCTGAAATCATGTCTAACTTATCTTTTCTAGTAACAGTCCTATCGGGAATAAAGTAATTCAGTGACGACGTGAGATCAATGAAACCCTCATCAATGGAATAGGGAAGAATATCTTCAACACTGGCATAATTCTGGAAAATGTGTTGAATCTGGATATTCTTTTTTATATAGAGATCCATTCTAGGAGGAACGATAAAGGTAACCTTGGCCCAAGATTCGATGTAATCTACAAAATCTCTATCCGTTGGAAGTCCCTGCTTTTTGGCATTATAATAATGAAACTTACGAGAATGAATGTCAAAAGGTAAGTCATAAGAACGACTAACATTTGACTTGCCAAAAACTTGCTTAAATATAGGGGAAGAGGCTAGTATCAAACCATTCGCATTTTCAGCCCTACTCATCACACATAGAGAGGTCTTAAGAGGGTGCAGTCCACGTTCAACACACTCCACACTTGCATAGAAAGATTTCATATCTACAAAAGCAATATCACTTTGCGGTTCTCTTGAATAATCAAAATATCCCATGCTCGCCCTTTCGTTAGTTTATAAACTAACACTAGTATAAATTATAACTTCTTATATTTCAAGTATTTTCCATAAAAAAATAACAACATCCCTTCTAGAATGTTGTTATCCTTCTATTTTTTCCCTTTAACTTGGTCTGTGGCAACATCTTCGCCAAACCACTTGTTAGAAATCTTTTGGAATTCTCCTTTTTTATAAAGGGTTCTAAATCCTTGATTGATTTTTTTGATCAGTGTCTTATCTGCTTTACGAGCACCTACAGCAAAGCTTTCACCTTCATAACCAGCAGGCATAACATTATACTGATCCAGAACCCCTGATTTTTCTAAGTAGTAATTAGCATACACACGGTCAATCAATAGACCGTCAATACGTCCACTATCAAGGTCAATCAAGGCTTGAGTAAAGGTCGAATATTGGACTGCTTTTTGGTTGGCAACGATATCCTTCAAAATCTTCGGAGAAGCATTGAAAGCATCATAACCGGAAGACCCTGCTTGGGCACCTAAGGTTTTACCTGACATTCCAGCAACAGAATCAATTCCCGAAGACTTTTTGGTTACCAGTACTTGTTCATTGACCATATAAGGTTCCGTGAAGTCCGCAGACTGCTTACGCTCATCCGTGACCGAATAACCATTCCAAATGAGGTCAATTGTCCCATTCTTCAGTTCTGTTTCTTTCATATCCCAGTCAATAGCCTGCCATTCAACATCGATACCATACAATTTAAAGACTGCAGTTGCAAGATCAATATCAAAACCAACATAGCTACCATCCTTTTCCTCATATCCCATAGGAACAAAGGTCGCATCAAAACCAATTTTGATTTTCTTTTCTTTGGTATAGGTTTGCCACTGATCTTTCTGAGTTGCAAAATGTGAGCGCGAGCTGCAAGCTGATAGCGCAAACAAAGGCAAAATGACAAGACAGCCAAGCAAAATCGTTTTTACTATTTTTTTCATGGAAAATCCTCACTATTTTGGATTGATAGTGACAATCTCATCGGCGATGTGCTGTGCAAACTGCATATCGTGAGTGATAACAATTTGCGTAATCCCAGTCTCACGATTCTGCAAAATCAATTTCTCCACTTCTTGACGCAACTCAGGGTCAAGAGCTGATGTTGGTTCATCATAGCCGACAATTTTCGGATCAATCATCATAGCACGCGCAAATGCAACACGTTGTTTTTGTCCCCCAGAAAGAGAGTAAGGATAAGCATTTCCGTGAGCTCCAAGGCCTAAACGGTCAAGCAGAGTTTGAGCTTTTTTCTGAGCATCCTCCTTAGACATTCCCATCGTCTTAATTGGCGAAAGCGTTAGATTGTCTAAGACTGTTAAATGTGGAAACAGTTGGAAATCTTGGAAGACAAAACCGAGCAAATTACGACTTTCCATCTGATCCAAAGGAATCTCTTCATTTTCATAAATAATTTGTCCTGAATCAATGGTTTCAAGTCCTGCTAGCATACGCAAGAGAGTCGTTTTACCACCACCAGATGGTCCGACAATAGCCAAGATTTTTCCTTCTTCTACTGTCAAATTATACTTATCAAAAATTTTGTGTTGACCAAATTGCTTGGAAATATTTTTTAATTCTAACATAAGGTCTCCTATTTATAATAGTTGAATTTCTTTTCGATGTTTTTCGAAGCCACAGTCACAACACCCACAAGGATAAGATAGATAGCTCCGGCCACAAACATCGGTGCTAAGGTCGCATCACGGTTCGCAGCGGTACGACTTTCCAAAAGAAGGTCTCCAACCCCAAGCACATAAACCAATGATGAATCCTTAACCAGGTTAATAATCTCGTTAAAGATACTTGGCAAGACAATCTTGACCACCTGAGGAAGGATAATGTAGCGGATGGTTTGGAAAGGACTAAGTTTAAGCATTTTTGCTGCTTCGTATTGTCCTTTCGGAATAGCCAAGATTCCACCACGGAAAATCTCTGCGAAATAAGCTGCATAATTAAGCGTAAAAGCAAGAATAGCGGCTGGCAGACGGTCAAAGACAATCCCAACACTTGGAAGAACGTAATAAACGAAGATCAATTGTAAAAGGAGAGGCGTTCCACGCATAATCCAAACGTAAAGGGTTAATAACCAATTTAAAGGTTTGAATTTAATCTGCATTAAGAAAGCAAGTACAATCCCTAATGGAATCGACAGTACGATAACAATGAAAAATACTTGAAGTGTGACTACCGCACCGTTCAAAAGGGCTGGTAATACTTCCAAAACGTATGACATATAAACTCCTATAATTATTTAGTATTACTGAATATTATACCAAATTTTTAAAAAAAATGATATAAGATTTTGAAAATAGTAAAAAGGAGTGCGACTAGACCCATTTTTCAAAATGAGTTCATAATCACACTCCTGGGAGACTTAAATAGTCTGTCCTGAGAAACAAACAATACTTAAGTCTAGCATTCCTAAAGCTTATTTTAGATTTTCTTAACAAATTCAGATTTAAGTTTCATAGCGCCAAAACCATCAATCTTACAATCAATATTATGGTCACCTTCAACCAAACGAATATTTTTAACACGTGTGCCTTGTTTAATATCTTTTGGCGCACCTTTCACTTTCAAATCTTTAATAACTGTAACAGTATCACCGTCAGCAAGACGTGTTCCATTGCTATCAAGAACCACAAGTCCTTCTTCTTCTGCAACTTCGTTTGGATCCCACTCATAGGCACATTCAGGACATACAAGCAAGATTCCATCTTCATAAACATACTCTGAGTTACATTTTGGACAATTTGGTAATGACATAATTCTCTCCTAAGATTGTTATATAAATACTATTCTACTTTAGATTCTCCAATTAAGCAAGGGTAAAAAGGATAAAAACAAACAACATCCCTTACACTGTAAGAGATGTTAGTATTTTTATTCAACAGTAACTGATTTAGCCAAGTTACGTGGTTTATCGACATCAAGTCCACGATGAAGTGTTGCAAAGTAAGCAATCAATTGTGTCGGTACAACCATTGAAATTGGTGACAAGTAAGGGTGAACATTATTAAGAACGATGTCATCACCTTCTTTAGCAACATTTTCCTCAGCAATAGTCAACACTTTAGCACCACGAGCAGCTACCTCTTGAATATTACCACGAGTGTGGCTAGCAAGAACAGCGTCAGACAAGAGCGCAATAACAGGTGTACCATCTTCGATCAAAGCAATCGTTCCGTGTTTCAACTCCCCTGCTGCAAAACCTTCACATTGGATATATGAGATTTCTTTCAATTTAAGACTGGCTTCCATAGCAACATAGTAATCTTGACCACGACCAATATAGAAAGCGTTACGTGTTTCTGCAAGAAGAGCTGCCACTTTCTCGTCAATAACTTCTTTTTCAGAGAGTGTTGATTCGATAGATTGTGCTACAAGTGACAATTCATGTACCAAGTCGAAAGCTTTAGCTTTTTCATTACCATTAGCTTCACCCACTGCTTTAGCCAAGAAGGCAAGAGCTGCAATCTGAGCGGTGTAAGCTTTAGTAGAAGCTACGGCAATTTCTGGTCCAGCATGAAGAAGCATTGTGTGGTCAGCTTCACGAGAAAGGGTAGATCCCGGAACGTTTGTCACTGTCAAACTTGGAATACCCAACTCGTTAGCTTTAACAAGAACCTGACGGCTATCTGCTGTTTCACCTGATTGACTAATAAAGACAAAGAGAGGTTTCTTGCTAAGGAGTGGCATACCATAACCCCATTCAGAAGAAATACCAAGTTCAACTGGTGTATCTGTTAATTCTTCAAGCATCTTCTTAGAAGCAAAACCAGCATGATATGATGTTCCTGCCGCAAGGATATAGATACGATCAGCCTCTTGAACAGCCTTGATAATATCAGCATCTACAGTCACTTGTCCCTTGTCATCTGTGTAGGCTTGGATAAGCTTACGCATCACTGTTGGTTGCTCATCGATTTCTTTGAGCATGTAGTAAGGGTAAGTGCCTTTACCAATATCAGATAGGTCAAGTTCAGCTGTATAGCTATCACGTTCTTTAACAGTACCATCATAATCTTGAACTTCAACACTATCAGCTTTCACGATAACTAACTCTTGATCGTGAATTTCCATGTATTGATTAGTTTCGCGAATCATAGCCATGGCATCTGAGCAGACCATGTTATAGCCATCACCAAGACCAATCAAAAGTGGTGATTTGTTTTTTGCCACGTAAATTGTTGAGGCATCTTCAGAATCCATGAGAGCGAAGGCATATGATCCACGGATAATGTGAAGAGCTTTCTTGAATGCTTCAAGAGTTGACAAACCATCTTCTTCAACAAATTTTCCAATCAAGTGAGCTGCAATTTCAGTATCGGTTTGACCTTTGAAATGATGACCAGAAAGGTATTCTTCCTTAATTTCAAGATAGTTTTCAATAACACCATTGTGAACCAAAACAAAACGTTCTGTTTCTGAGCGGTGTGGGTGAGCATTATCCTCTGTTGGTTTACCGTGAGTTGCCCAACGAGTATGTCCGATACCTGCTGTCCCTTCTACTCCTTCAGTTTTAGCAGCAAGTTCCGCAATACGGCCAACAGCCTTAACCAATTGACTAGATGCTTCGCCAGCTACAAAGATACCAGCTGAATCATAACCACGGTATTCTAGCTTTTCAAGTCCTTGAATCAAGATATCAGTTGCATTTGTGTTACCTACAACACCAACAATTCCACACATATTTTTAATAATAACCTCAGATCAAAGAGGTCATCTCTCCTTCATTTAAAATTGGTATAGTCAATAAGCTCTTTAAAAAGCTTAACGAGGACAGTATATTCGATATATTTGACATTGTCAAGCATAAAAATTGGTATAGTCCTAAAAAGACCTTTTACTTGCCTCTTATCCTAAGGAATAATCCTTAAAATATGCTATAATAAGGCTATGCGAATTCAACAATTACATTATATTATCAAAATCGTCGAAACCGGCTCAATGAATGAAGCTGCAAAACAACTTTTCATTACGCAACCAAGTCTTTCAAATGCTGTTCGTGACTTGGAAAGAGAAATGGGAATCGATATCTTTATCCGTAACCCCAAGGGAATCACCTTAACCAAGGATGGAGTTGAATTTCTCTCTTATGCCCGTCAGGTAGTGGAACAAACAAATCTCTTGGAAGAACGCTACAAGAGTCACACAGAAACACGTGAATTGTTTAGTGTTTCCTCTCAACACTACGCTTTTGTTGTCAATGCCTTCGTCTCACTTCTCAAGAGAGCTGATATGACACGTTACGAGCTCTTCTTACGCGAAACACGTACTTATGAAATCATTGAGGATGTTAAGAACTTCCGTTCAGAGATCGGTGTTCTCTTCCTTAACAGCTATAATCGAGATGTCTTGACTAAGATGTTTGATGACAACCGCCTCACATATACCAGTCTCTTCAAAGCTAGACCCCATATCTTTGTCAGCAAGTCAAACCCATTGGCTAAGCATGAAGTTGTCTCTTTGGAAGATTTAGAAGAATTTCCATACCTTAGCTATGATCAGGGGATTCATAATTCCTTCTACTATTCCGAAGAAATTCTCTCACAAATTCCCCACAAAAAATCTATAGTAGTTTCAGACCGTGCGACCCTCTTCAATCTATTAATTGGTTTGGATGGTTACACCATTGCCACTGGTATCTTAAATAGTAACCTAAATGGTGACAACATTGTCTCTATTCCACTTGATATTGACGATGAAATTGATATTGTTTACTTGAAGCATGAAAAGGCAACCCTCTCTAAAATGGGGGAAAAATTCCTTGACAACCTCGTTAAAGAAGTCACTTTTGACAACTAATAGATGTTAGTCCCCAGCACATAATGTTGGGGACTTTTTATCGCCAAAACTATCCAATTCAAAGCACAAAAAAAGAGCCTTTCGACTCTCATCATTATTTATAATTTTTATAGCTTGCCCAAGCTTCATCTATAGATAAGGTATCAGCATCTGTGTATGAGCCTCTATAGCTGTTCCAAACAAGGCCACTTGTTGAACCAGTTGCTTGGGTAACTGGAGCTTGATCATAGGCAGTCAAACCATAGTATGCAATAATGCTATTTAATTTAGAAGCGTAAAGACTATCTGTAGCATAAGTCCCTGTCAGTGCCTGAGTGGCATCTGCATAACTACTTGTATTTGATTTCCAAGTACCTGCATAAGTAGATGACGTCATCAAAGCAGCATAATCTGCTAGGGAATCACTCAGACTTCCATAAGAACGGAAGGGTTCATCAATCTCATAAGTCTTTCCTGTACCGTCATCTTCCCAAGTACGCATAGTAACGGAGTTTCCATTATAAGAGCCCTTAATCCCAAAGAAGTTGTAATAAGGAGCTTGACTCAGACCTGACTGACCTGAATTTGATTCCAGAATAGCTTGAGCAATTAGAACAGAAGCATAGATATTGTAATCTTGACCAATCTGTCTCGCAGTCTCTCCGATACTATCAATAAAAGCCGTCGTAGTTTGATTGTAGGCAGCTTCAGCTTTAGCATTAACACTGTTATCATTTTTTCTATCTGTTGTAAAAGCTAGAACCAAAAAAAGAGAACAAATGAAAGCTCCTACGATAAAAACCATATACTTTTTTAAATGACGATACATACAACCCTTCCTTCATAAAATTTTCAATTATAATATTCTAATACTATTCTATCAGAAATAATACTCCTTAGCAAGTTATAGGGATAGTTTCCCCTCAAAACTATCCCTAACAACACCTTTACATATCCTAAATAATAAGATACAATGTGGGTAATTTTTAAGGAGATGAAAAATGAAAATCAAATCATTCTTACCTGGTATAAGTATTGCAATACTTATTTCGCTTGTAGCCTGGACTCTTGGAGTCTTATTTCCTATTATTGGAGGGCCTGTCATTGGTCTTTTCATTGGCCTCTTGTTTGGCATTGTAGTGACAGACTCTGAAAAGCTCAAAACTGGGATGCAGTTTACATCCAAAAAAGTATTACAATATGCCGTTATTCTTCTAGGATTTGGGCTAAACCTTTCTCAAGTTTTCCAAGTTGGCTTAACCTCACTTCCTATCATTTTAGCCACTATTGCTACGGCACTCGTTACTGCTTACTTCATCCAAAAGCTATTTAAGTTAGATAGCGAAATTACTACTTTAGTAGGGGTTGGTTCTTCAATCTGTGGAGGTTCTGCTATTGCTGCAACTGCACCTGTAATCAAGGCAAAAGATGAATCTATTGCAACAGCAATCTCGGTAATTTTCTTTTTTAACATCTTAGCGGCTTTAATCTTTCCTCACTTGGGATCTTGGTTGGGACTTAGTAATCAAGGCTTTGCCATATTTGCTGGAACAGCTGTCAACGATACTTCTTCTGTAACTGCTACAGCTAGTTCTTGGGATAGCTTACATGGAACATCTATCCTAGAGCAGGCAACAATTGTTAAATTAACTCGAACACTTGCTATCATCCCTATAACTCTTGGTCTATCTGTATGGCAGTCACGAAAGGATAATACAAAGGAAGCATTCTCGCTAAGCAAAGCAGTGCCTAACTTTATCCTTTGGTTCCTTTTGGCCTCACTGATTACAACTGTTGCAATGTCACTCGGTGTAACACCTGCCGTCTTTTCACCATTAAAAGACCTTTCAAAATTTATGATTATTATGGCAATGACAGCTATCGGTTTCCAAACAAATCTCAAAAAACTAATCACTAAAGGAGGCTCAGCACTTCTAGTGGGAGGAGTCTGTTGGTTATTAATTAGTCTTGCTTCTCTTCTCATGCAAAAGATATTAGGACTTTGGTAAAAGACATCTAAAAAACTCACAATCTGGCTAAGACTGTGAGTTTTTATTATAGAATCATTTTTTATACTCAAAGACATAGGTTTGGATAACCTTATCCCCATCGTTTGTTACTTTCAAATCTACATTGTAGCTCTTAGTTTCACCACTAATATCCTGAACCTTATAATCACCATCTTTTTTTACAGAAGAGGTGGTCTGTCCTGAATAATGCCTAACTTCAAGACCTGAAGCTCTATCTAGAGAAAAAGGAATGGGCCCGTTTAAAGAATATAGCCCATACAAAATAAGACATAAAAAGCTCAGCGACACAAGGCTCACCAAATAATATTTAACAAAATCCCCCAATTTCAACCCCTGTTTACTCACTTAGTTATTATCTTCCTTTAACTTAACATTATTTTTATTAGAGTATTTTCAAATTTTATTTTACACACATTTGGGTATTTTGTCAAATTATTTGATATTTAAAATAGAACCTAATTTTTTATATACTAAAAGCCGTTAGTCATCTAACGGCAATTTTTTATTTCTGAAATAACGTATTCAAGACGGCTATAGAGACCAAGTAATAAGTCGTAACTTCGATTTTGATTTTCTTTCAAAACAGTGAAAACTGTTGTACTATAGGTAAATTCAAAGAAGTCATCCAATTCCTTGAGCCAGTCATCAATAACCCCTAAATTTTGATCAATGATTGCAAACAAACTTGGCTGATACCAGATTGTACCTTCGATATAAAGGTTTTTGTCAGATAATTTAGATAGGGATACTTTCAAGTCAGCAAGCTCTCTTTTAGCAAGATTTGGTTCAATCTTTAAATCAAAAAGCAAGCGCGCATCATGATTTAGAATATCGAGTTCTGCTTGAAGCAGTTGAATATAATGTATCGCTACTAAATACTGGTTCATGGGTCTCTCCTGATCATCTGAAAATCGTACTATTATTGTACCACTAAAGAATGAAAAAATGTAGTAATTATTTAATTTTTTACAGGATTTTTTTAGAAAAAATACGATGCTTTAAATTTCTGTTTAAAACTAATGACACTAGCAATTTTCTAAGAGTTTAAGAAATGAAAGATTTTTTTAAAAAGAAAAACACTCACGAATGAGTGCATTTCTAGTATTAATGGCTAACCATTTCTTGTGCAATTTCAAAGCCACTAAGTTTTCCAGGATAGTAAGTTGGCCAATTATCCATTTCTTTTAGAATCTCATCTTGGCTACTATTTCCAAAGAAAATATGGAAATGTGCTGAACTTGTTGGATCTATTTGATGATCTGAAAATTGGACATACTGGTAAGGATTATCTGCTGCTTGACTGTCAGTTGCTGTGAAGAGATAACGAACACCTTTTTTACCAGAAGCATAGGTCAAAATCTTATACCCATCATAACGATAAGTGTGTGTCACACTACTTCCATCATTCTTTGTGAAAGTCATTGTCATCTTTTTACCATCAATAGCAATTTTAGAAACATCTGTTTGATAGCCCTTAGTGTAGTATTCTTTATACTCTTGTGCTGTTTTATCCTTATTCAATAGAGATTTGTATTCAAATACTTGATCTAAAGTACCATCTTGAAGATAAGGATAGACCGATTGCCACTCACCAGACCAATCCGAAAGTTCTCTATCTTTAACATCTTTGTCATCGAAGTAACCATTTTGAACCGTTTTCTTGTCATCACTTCCCGTTTCCGGTTGGATGGCTTTACCTTCAACGTCCGTTGTTAAACGAAGATTTTTTAGGTTCTCAGTCATAACACTGACATAGTCTTCACCTTTTTTCAACTGTTCCTTAGTTAGTGATTCGATTGGATTTAAAACTGCTGTCTTAACTCCTACTTCGTTAGCTAAGGTTTTAGCAACACTACTTGAAGCATTTTCCTCAAAATAGATATAATTAATATCATATTCTTTGACATACTTAGAAAGGCTAGCGATACGTTTTGCAGAAGGGTCGGACTCAGCTGAAACACCTGAAATTGGTACCTGTGTCAAACCGTAATCTAAGGCAAGGTAGGCAAAAGCTGAGTGCTGAGTAACAAAACTTTTCTGTTTTGCTTGACTAAAGGCTTCAGTATACTCCTTATCCAAAGTCTTTAATTTTTTAAGGTATTTCTCGGCATTGGTTGTAAAGACTGCTTTTTTATCTGGATGCTGAGCAATCAAACCGTCTCTAATAGTTTCAACTAATTTTTGAGAACGTTTAGGTGAGAGCCAAACATGAGGATCATATTCGTGGTGATGTTCTTCTCCACCATGATCATGATCTTCTTCCTCTGTTCCAGGTAAAAGAACCATGCCTTGACTTGCCTTAATGACTTTTGTATTTTTTGTGTTGATAGACTTTTCAACTTTTGGAACCCAGGTTTCCATATTTTCATTTAGGTAGACGAAAGTGTCTGCTTTTTCAATGTCAGCGACATTCTTAGTAGATGGTTGGAAATCGTGGGCTTCACTACCAGCGGGAATAAGATAAGACACCTCTCCCTCATCTCCAACAACCTGCTTGGTAAATTCATAAACAGGGTAAAAGCTCGTCACAACTTTCAAATCACCATTTCCTTTTGAACCGTGGTGACTAGTCGTATAATAAATACCTGCACCAGCAGCTAAAACAACTGCTGCTAATCCTGCTAGGCCAAAAATGCGGTTTTTTTTCATGATATTCCTTTCAAAATACTTAACCAGTTAATAGTTTACTAGTTAAGTATATCACACTTCATTTATTTTGCAAGCCCTTAAATAAAAAAATTGAAATATTTCGGCGAGAAAGAATTATTTGATATACTGGAAATATCATTTGGAAAGTAGGTTATACATGTTTCGAAAATTAATCCTATATCTTTTTTTATTGCTTTCAGCCATAGGCCTGACTTATGATACGCAATCATACACTTCAGGCGCTTTGTCTGGTTCGGCATACGGTATTATTGGACTATCAACACTGATTGCCTTATGTTATATCGTACCAGGAATATTTCTGATTCAGTACTTAGGCAAGAGATGGCAGGTGAAACCACTTGTTCTCATATTTGCTCTAATTGGTGGACTCTTTATAACAGGATGGATAGCTGGTTATGCCAATACCTTTTCTCACGATTGGGTAACTGCTCATCTTTCTTCAAAGAGTTTCTTCTACCGCTTTGAGGATGCCCTTATGGCTCCCCTAGTTGAAGAACCCCTAAAACTAGCAGCTTTTCTCTTTGCTATCTATATGGTACCAACGAAAAGTTACAAGGGAATCTTGCTTGTTGCTATTACGGCAGGTCTTGGCTTCCAGATTAGTGAAGACTTCTCCTATATTCTTTCAGATTTGCCTGACGGTTTTTCTTATACGATTTCAGGTATTCTTGGTCGAACTATTGGTGCCGTATCGTCTCACTGGCTTTACACATCCTTCCTTGCTATGGGGCTAGTCCTTATATGGCGTTCCCGTCAAAAACTCATTAATTCTAAATACAGTCTTATTGGTATACTTTATGCTTGCGGTGCTTTTGCTGCACACTTTGCTTGGAATTCACCTCTTCGAAATTTAGAAAGCGATTTGCCATGGGCATCAGGCCTTCTCATTTCACTCAATCTTTTCCTCTTTATTACGCTTTATCAGCTCCTATCGAAACTGGATAAAGAAAACAAGTAATGTTTACAATACTAAAAAACCTTTCCAATTTTATGGAAAGGCTTTTTTGATGACTTTAATCACTCATAGAAAAACGATTGGTCATCAAATTACTTGCATCATCTAAGACTTTTGCCAATAGTTTATCTGTTTCTGACTGAATCTTATCACTAATTTTTTGATTTTCAGCTTCAAAATCAATACTCTCACCATTTGCTAAAGCAGTATCTACATGATTAATCATAGCATGGCCAAGAGCCATAGTTGTTTCTACATAAGCATCCAAATCAGCTTCATGCTGTTGGAAATGAGGATCACAGATAGCAGCAATCAAGCGATTACTCCAGTAGAAATTACCTGTATCCACTTTATCAGTTGTTTGACGGAAATAAGCAGGTGTTGTTCCGACTTGAGTCCAGAATGGCACCATTGTACCAAATGGCATTGATCCATAGGCTAACCACTGAATTCCTGTCGTTTCTGATGGTTTGTTAGGACGCATTTGCAAGAGAGCTGTTTGACTAGTACGGTTGATACCGATTGGACGGAATTGGCGTTGACTCACCGCATCTCCTTGAGGTCCATAAGGATCGTAAGGTGTATCTTGGTAATGAAGACTCAAGACATATTTAACATCTTCAACTGTAATTTTGCGGTATGGTTTTTGACACCATGGAATAAAGAATGATTTTGGATCATAATCTTTTTCTGGGTTCAAGAATTTCTGCATTACCCAGGCACGTGGTGTATTATAATGACGATCCTTATCTCGTTGGCTACCAAAAGCATAACGTGGATTAAAGTGTTCATTAGAATAAGTCAAATCCAAGTGATGTTTATTAATAAAATCTCGAATGTCTGGTGAGGCTAAATAGTCGTCTGGATTTTCAAACTCATAGTGATCGATGCCAAGTTGGTTTGGGTTAGTGACATAGGCATCGTCTGGAACACGTCTTGCAATCCAATGGTGACCACCTATGGTCTCTAGCCACCAAATTTCTTCAGTATCTGAGAAAGCAATCCCATTAGATTCGTAAGTTCCGTAAGTTTCAAGAAGTTGCCCCAAACGAAGGACACCTTCACGCGCCGTCTTGATATATGGCAAGACCAATGTTAACATATCCTCTTCTCCAAAACCATCTTTAACAAGAGGGTCTGCACCGAGTACACGCGCATTGGTGGTGATTGTTTCTGTTGCACTCATGGCAACATTAGCTGAGTTAATACCAGCTTCACCCCAGATACCGTCTTTACCAAGTGCATCTGGAACAGAAGTATAACGTAGAGGATTATCTGGCAAATCAATTGAAAACTTGCTAAGCACAGACTGGTAATGACGCGGTTGGTCTTCAGGGGTCACGACGAGAAATTCTTTGGGCGTAAAAACGCCAGATTGAGAATCCTCAGTACGTGCAATCATGGTAGAGCCGTCATATGAGGCTTTCTTACCTACTAAAATCGTTGTACAAGCCATAAAAGCTTCCTTTCTACTTACAAATCGTCCGCAATTTTATTGATTTTTCTGAGACGATGGTTGACACCACTCTTGGTCAGAGGAGGTTCTATACTATCTGCGATTTGCTGGATAGAGTAATCTGGATTGGCAATACGGAGTTGGGCAATTTGGCGCAGCTCCACAGGTAAAATCTCCAAGCCAACCGTATCCATAATCTTGATAATATTATTAATTGTTTTCATACTAGCACTAATCGTTCTAGCAATATTAGCTGTTTCCGCATTATTGGCACGATTCAGATCATTTCTGGTCTCTCGCATAATTTTGACCTCTTCAAAGGTATCCTTAGAGTTCATTGCACCAATAACAAGGAGGAAATCCATAATATCCTCAGCTTTTTGAAGATAGGTCACAAAACCATTTTTATGACTCAAAACCTTGGCATCGAGCATAAATTTTTTCATGAGAGAAGCCAAGTCCTCTGCGTGGTCTTGGTAAACGGAAAAAATCTCTAATTGATAACGGCCTTTTTCAGGATCACGAACTGTTCCAGTCGCCAAAAAAGCACCTCGTAAATAGGATCTTCCAGCCTCGTCATCTTCCATTACTGATGTTTCGATGCCTGTTTCAAAGCCAAAGAAAGAATCCGCCAATTGTAAATCGGACAAAATATCATTGACATGGTCAGCTACAAAAACCGTGTAAACACGATTTTTCTTGAGATTAGTCTTGTTGTGATGTCTCAATTCAGGATTACTCTGATAACGACTTTCCATTAATTGGTAGATATGCCTCGCAATCTTTGCATTTTCTGTTGAGATGGAAAGAGTCAATCCTTGGTTGGTCAATCCAACAGAACCAGACATCTTAATCAATGCAGACAATTCAGCCTTGTCTTTGCTTGAAGCTGCAATTATCTCTTCTTTAACCTTAATTGTGAAACTCATGACTTATTCCTCACTAGATGCATGAGCTCATCCACTACCAAGTCACCATGGTGGAAGGCACCACCATTTTCAAGTCGCAAAAAATTAGAAGACACAACTGTTTTTGCTTCACGACGTAAGCCCTCAAAATCATGCTCAACCTGAACAAGGTATTCATCAAATTTATTACTTGCCATGTATTCCTTAGGCACTTTCTTGATATTAACTAAGACATTGTCAATCACATCGGAGCCAAGATGACGATTAAGAACAGTCACATGGTCGGCATCTGAAAATTGCTCAGTTTCTCCGTACTGCGTCATAATATTACAAATGTATGTGACATCAGCCTTGGTCTCAATAAGAGCCTGACGAATCTCTGGTATCACCAGGTTGGGCAAAATCGATGTATAGAGAGACCCAGGACCTAAAACAATCATATCACTATTCATAATAGCATCAACAACCTTACGACTGGCCTTAGGCTCTTCATCATTATAGGTATTGGTCACATAAACGCGCTCAATCATGCCATCGTACTGGGCAATACTACTCTCACCTGCTACTTCATGACCATCTTGAAAAACGGCATGAAGCGTCAAGGCAGTCTCACTGGCAGGATAAATCTTACCTGTGACGTGGAAAAACTTCGTCAGAAGCTGCATGGCATTATAGGTAGATCCCTGCATTTCAGAAATTCCAGCGATGATTAGATTTCCGAGTGGATGACCGGCCAAAGCGCCATCGGTTTTATCAAAACGATATTGGAAAACTCTTTCATAAAGTTTAGGCATATCACTCATAGCTACCAAAACATTACGCAAATCCCCTGGAGGTGTCAGTTGCATGATATCACGCAAATCTCCTGAAGAACCGCCATCATCAGCTACAGTTACCACAGCAGTGATATCAACATCCTTATGGCGTAAACTACGAAGAATGACTGGAATACCAGTTCCCCCACCTATTACTGTAATTCTTGGTTTTTTCATGAACGATTCACCGTCTCCTTACGTCGATCCTTATCACGATGTGTTTCATTGACTGTCCAATCATTTTTTAGATCTTGGGCTAGACGATGTGCAAAAGCTACACTTCGGTGTTGACCACCTGTACACCCAACAGCAATAGTAAGAACAGACTTACCTTCTTTTTTGTAGCCAGGTAAGATTGGTTTAATAAGCTGTTTCAAATGATTGTAAAAGTCTTCTGATTCCGTATGCTTCATGACGTAATCAAAAACCCCTTTATCCAAACCTGTGAGGTTACGAAGGGCAGGATCATAATAAGGGTTTGGCAAAAAACGGACATCAAAAACCAGATCTGCATCCAATGGCAGTCCATATTTAAAACCAAAACTCAAAACTTCAATACGGAAAGAAGATTGGTCTTGCTCAGATGAAAACTGTTCAGAAATAGCCTTACGAAGTTGACGTGGAGTCAATTCTGTCGTATCAACTACATTTTGACTCAAACTCTTAAGCGGTGACAAAAGCTCACGCTCTAACTTGATGCCATCCAAAACACGGCCATCTGCCGCCAGTGGGTGACTACGACGTGTCTCTTTGTAACGAGAAACCAATTCACCATCCGTAGCGTCCAAGAAAAGAATCTTGAAATTAAGTTCCTCATTGCTTTCCAATTTATCCAAAATATCGTTGATTTCATCGAAGAACAAGCGACTTCGCATATCAACGACAAGAGCAATCTTATCTGTCTCTTCACTATGTTTTACCAATTCGATAACCTTTGGTACCAAAGAAGGTGGCATATTATCAATAGTGAAGTATCCAATATCCTCAAAGGATTGAATCGCTACAGTCTTACCTGCCCCGCTCATCCCTGTTACAACAACTAAATTAATTTTTTTCGTTCCCATGAGACTCCCTTTCTAGTCTTTCTTCTTTCAAGACACGAATATCGTCTGACATTTTTTCAACTTGTTGGCTAACCCCCATAATCATTTCTGTCTGCAATTTTTGAATAGTAAGCAAATCTGATTGGTCTTGTTGCACCAAGTGATCAATTTTTTCATGTAAAAGTCGGATTTCTTCCTTTGATTGTTTATTGACGTTATAGTCATTTCGTGCTTGCAATCGATCGTAATCCGATGCCCGATTCTGACTCATCATAATCAATGGTGCCTGAACGGCAGCTAGAGTGGACAAGGCCAAATTCAACAGAATAAAAGGATACTTATCAAAGGCAATCCCAAAGGGTTGAACAACATTCAGCCCCATCCAAATAGCCATAAAAGCAACAAATGACAAGATAAAAGTCCAAGATCCACCAAATCGGGCCACTTCATCCGCCACTTTTTGACCAAAAGTAATTCGACTATCCAATTGTTCCTGGACATCCTGGTCCTCGTAGAGTAAACTCTTGGTCACATCATGAACTGTTTCACGCACGTGCTCATTTTTCTCATTAGCATTTGCGATAATCTCGTCGAGAAAAACTAACCTATAATCCAAAAGGCTAATATTACTAATGAAATCATATCCTTGTAAATCAGGGTAATCTTTTTTCAAAAGCACCTGCAAACGACTATTTAGTCGTTCGAAATAGGAGCCATCGGTTTCATCGAACCACTCTTTAGAGATATAATCCTGAACTCTCTTAACCTGCATATTTTCGCCTTCTTTCTAGGCTCTATTATACCATATTGAAAGCTTAAACGTTCAATAGATAAAGGAAAAGAGTCCAAGACTAACCTCAGACTCCTCCATTATTGGGACAATTAATTTAACATCTTCTTATTGGTAATTCAAAGTCCAGTAGTAAGTACCATCACCTGCGACAACACAAGCCACTGCAGCTTGAGTAGCATCTGGACTCATGAGAAGTTCACGAATACCACTGCTCAACCATTTATTTGCAACAACTGAACCATCAGATTCACGACGGTAAACAATACCGTCACTGTTGTAAGTATGTGAAATATCTTTAGCATGTGGAAGGGTTGTGCTATTGTAAAGATCATCAGACCATGTAAGTGCTGGCAAACCAGCAGCTGTACGCTGTGCATTGATTTCATTAAAAGCAGCCTTAGCTGAGTCCACTTCAACGTAATCAGAATTTTCAGTTGGTTCTACATGATAAACAAATTTAACATATCCAAATTCAACATCACTATATTTTTTGTCGTCAACACCGCTCTTGAGATTAGCTGTAATAACATAGTCACGTGCCCAAGCACTGCCCTTAGAAGCGTTGAAGTTGTCAACATCTTCAATTTCCCAAGTTACATTACAATCCCAGCCAGCATTGTCTATGAATTTTGGAGCAAGATTCTTAATAACATAATCTTTGAATTCATCCACATTTTGGAATGGAAGAGCTTCACCAGCTTTACCAGTACCAACTACATTTTCAGAATACAATTTAACACTTGATGCATTGTCATCGTACATGTATTCATCGTTTCCTGCTGGTTTATGGAAATCTGGATCAAGCTCAGGGTCATCATTGGCAGTACCATTGTAGAGTTTCCACTTACCATCAACCCATTTGTAGTAACCATCGATACCACGCGCATTATCTTCATTTGTCAATGCCACACGGTAGTAATAGGTACCGTTGTCATCTACAAATCGTGGGTCTGAGTGCATGCGATAATCTGTTGGTGGCAATGTTGGTTTTGGCAACTTATCGTAGTCAATGTTTGTTTCAGGCGCATATGGTGGTTTTTCAAGTTCAGGAGCTTCAGAACTTGTTTCTGATGTTGAACCTGTCTCTGAAGTTGCTGTTGAAGAAGATTCAGAAGTTACAGTCGAACTTGAGTTACCAGTTGAAGCTACTTCTGAGCTTGCAGACGAAGTTGAGTCAACAGTTGAAGCTACTTCTGAACTTGCAGACGAAGTTGAATCCACAGTTGAGGCTACTTCTGAACTTGCTGATGAAGTTGAATCCACAGTTGAGGCTACTTCTGAACTTGCTGATGAAGTTGAATCTACAGTTGAAGTTGTTGGAGCTTCAGAATCTGTGCTTGAAGCCTTAACAAGCACCCACTTACCATTTGAATAATAGTAGTAATCGCCATTATCTTTCAAATAATAGTGAGTACCATTTTCGTAACGGTAGTGAGGGTCATTTCTCAAAACCTCATAACCTGTCGTTGGTGTATTGTTAGAACCACTATTGTTGTTATTATAGTCACCACCACGAACCCAACGACCGTTATAGTTAACATAGTAGCTACCATCACTCAAGATGTAGTACAAGTAACCATTGCTATAGCGGTAAGTACCTGATTCGTTGTAGTTGTTGTAACCAGGATTATAGTTATTATAGCCATAGTTATAGTTTGGATAGTAATTATTGTAACCATAGTTATAGCCATAATTGTAATTATAGCCTGGATAATAACCATTGTATCCGTAGTTATAACCATAGTTTGGATAATAGTTATTATACCATGGATTATAAGAATAGTTATTATAACCTCGGCCATAATAACTATCGGCCTGTGCATGATCATTACCAACTACCGTTGGTGCTAATATTGCTGCCCCTAAAACAGCGCACGAAAATAGACGTAAACTTTTTCTCATTGTCTTCATCCCCTTTTTTAAAAACAAATATACCTTTTATAAGCAAGCGCTTACGCTTCTGTTTATACTTTAATTGTAGGAGATAAAACTTCAATTGTCAAATTATTTTAATAATAGAAGTTTCTAAGAACAGACCAATAAAAAACTAACAATGACCTTACTTTTACTTGTAAAAAATAATTGATCAGCTTTCTTTCACACCCTAAAGACAGATGTTTAACAAAATAAAAAAGCCCTTAACATAAGGACTTTTAGCATGATATTATCGATTATCAATATTTTCTGGGTAAAGATCGTGATTAAAAAGACGTTGCTCTGCCATCTTTTCATACTTAGTTTCTGGACGACCATAATTATAATAAGGGTCAATAGAAATACCACCACGAGGTGTAAATTTACCCCAAACTTCTAAGTAACGAGGGTTCAAAAGCTCCACCAAATCTTTACCAATGGTATTAATACAGTTTTCATGGAAATCTCCGTGATTACGGTAACTAAAGAGGTAAAGCTTTAGAGATTTAGACTCAACGCAGAGCTGATCTGGAATATAAGAAATATAGATACTTGCAAAATCAGGTTGGCCAGTAATAGGACAAAGTGACGTAAATTCTGGACAGTTGAATTTGATAAAGTAATCATTATCAGTGTGACGATTATCAAAAGACTCCAAGACTTGTGGAGAGTATTCAAAAATATAAGGTGTCTCCTTATTACCAAGGAGAGTGAGGTTTTTCATTTCTTCTTGTTGTGACATTTTTCTTCCTTCGTTGTTAATTTTTCTAGACCTTTATATAGTCGATTTTTAATCTAAATTTCTAATCTTAATCATCAAAAAAGTCAAAATACTATCAATTCTAATCTTATAGAATGTGAAGATTAGACACCACGCTCATTATCATAGAGTAGGGTATGAAGCTGAGGGAGGACACGCACATTGCCCCACGAATTATCAGCAGCTACTGTTTCCCAAAGTTCTTTGAGACGATTTAATTGATGTTGGACAATATTACCCTCTGCTTTAGGTTCAGGATTACCAGCTGAAAGAAACATGACATCTGGCTGATAACGTTCCTGAATCATTTTAGCAAAGGCTAAATCTGCATCATCGAAAACAGGAACCTTGAAGGTAACTTTATTAGGATCAAGTTGTGAAACAATAAAGTCAAGGGTTTCCATATTGACTTCCATCTTGGATGACGGTGGTTTAGGACTTAAGGTGACTTGGTCAATATCCTTGAGCCACTCCTGCCAGCGAGAACCCTGAGTTTCAACGGCCAGAGTTACGCCTCTTGCTTTGAGTTTTGAAACAAGTTCAGCCATATTAGCTGCTAAAAGAGCTGGATTTCCTCCAGATAGAGTAACATAGTCGTAAGTTCCTAGAGCATCCAAAGCTTCAATGACTTCATCAGCTGTCATACGAGTTGGCTTTTCTGAACCGTCCCATGTGAAGGCAGAATCACACCAATCACAGTGGTAATCACATCCTGCTGTCCTTACAAACATGGTTTTCTGACCAATTGCTCGCCCTTCCCCTTGAAAGGTTGGTCCAAAAATTTCAAGCACTGGTAGTTTGAGTACACGTTCTCTAGTCATCCAACCACTCCCGTCTAAACTCTGCAAAGGCTGTTGGTGTTTCATAAAGGCGTACATATTCCAAACGAAGTCCCCTCTCCTCTGGCAGATGTTGACTCGTCATCTGGAAAATCCAGAAAACCATATTTTCCGCAGTTGTGTTCATATAAGGCAAAGTCTCATTGAGATAACGGTGATCTAACTGAGGTTCCAAATAATCCTTGTAAATGCTCTTAAGGTCACCAAAATCATAGGTCATGCCACGCTCATCCAAGTAACCACTCACTGCTATTTGAAGATGGTAGGTATGACCATGAAGCGATTTGCATTTGCCTTCATAATGAAAAAGATGGTGGGCAGCATCAAAAGTAAACTCTTTAGAAACCATTGTACGGTGAGAATTGTAAACCAAAGACTCACCTGTTTCTTTTTTGATTTCTTTCGGTGCAAAGAACATTAAGCTTCTCCTCTTTCTGCTAGATATTTTTCAAGTCCTTTTTGGCGCAAATGGCAGGCAGGACATTCCCCACAACCAGTCCCAATAATACCGTTATAACAAGTCAGCGTTTTTTCACGAACGTAGTCGAAAGCTCCAAGTTGATCAGCCAAAGCCCAAGTCTCAGCCTTATCTAACCACATGAGAGGAGTTTGGATAACGAAATCATAGGCCATGGCAAGATTAAGTGTAACATTAAGCGATTTGACAAAAACATCACGACAGTCTGGATAACCGGAAAAGTCTGTCTCACAAACTCCCGTAACAATGTCAGTGATACCACGTTGCTTAGCCAGAACAGCTGCAAAAGAAAGGAAGAGATGATTACGGCCATCTACAAAGGTATTAGGAACTTCTCCTTCTTCTGCCTCAATCTCAATATCAGATGTTAGGGCATTTTCAGTAATTTGACCAAGCAAGGACATATCCAAAACATAGTGTTTGAGGCCTTGTTCTTGTGCAATCTCTTTAGCTACTTCAATTTCCAAGCTATGACGTTGTCCGTAAGCAAAAGTAACTAATTCAACTGTTTCATAATGTTTTAGAGCCCAAAAAAGGCAGGTAGTAGAATCTTGACCGCCACTAAAGACGACCAAAGCTGATTGACGTTTCATAATATTCCTCTTAATTCGTGATGTTTGAGACACATAAAAAGGCTCCTTGAGGGAGCCAAAAAAAAAACGCCAGTAATGGTTTTTTTTAGCGATGGTGTCTCCCAAACATCGAAAATGATCTATCTTCAATAGTTTATCATAGTTGAGAAAAAAAGAAAAGAGCCAAGGCTCACTTCCTTAATCAATCTCAGCAATAACTTCGATTTCAATTTTAACATCTTTTGGCAAGCGTGCCACTTCTACTGCAGAACGTGCTGGAAAATCAGATGTAAAGGCAGTTGCATACACTTCGTTAAATGGAACGAAATCGTTAATGTCACTTAGGAAGCAAGTTGTTTTGACAACGTGGTCAAAGTCTGTACCAGCTTCTGCCAAAATAGCCCCAACATTTTTAAGAACTTGTTCTGTTTGTTCTTGAATTGTTTCGCCAATGATTTCACCTGTTTCTGGTGACAATGGTACTTGACCAGAAGCAAACAAAAGATTGCCAACAATTTTACCTTGAACATAAGGTCCGATTGCTGCTGGTGCTTTATCAGTATGAATAGTTTTTGCCATGATAGTTCTCCTTTGACTAATATGTTGCTATTATAACAAAATATTCTGAAAATTGAAACATATAATTCCAAAAAGAAAAGAATCAGCACTAGGCTAATCCTTCTCCTACTATTTCAGATACTTTTTGACATAGCTATAGTAGTCTGGTTTTTCTTTTTTATTAAGTGCAAAGAGCATTTGGCCCTTAATGGGTTCTTTCTCATCATTTGGTTGTAGAAAAAGAGCAACCTCTTTGGATTGAGTTGGGAAAAATACCGTATAAGACGTCTCTTTCCCCTGATCTTTTACTTTTAGCGAATAATAGGTAAAGTCATCTTTAGACTTGGGACCATCAACTGTGTAGTTATAATCCTGCTCACCAATCTTGACCTTATCTTTCTTGAAGACAATCGTATAATCCTTCTTTAAGGCATCTTGTGCATGCCATTCACCCTCTAGTGAGGGAGCAGACTTGCTACAAGCTACCATCGAAACCATACAAAGTAAGGCCAAAAGACCAAGTAACCATCTTTTCATACTTTTGCACTCCTAAAGAATTTTACTTATGGTTTGATACGGTGCAACATACGTGGGAACGGAATAGCTTCACGGATGTGTTTTGTTCCAGCTACGAAAGTAACCATACGTTCAATACCGATACCAAAACCACCGTGTGGTACCGAACCATATTTACGAAGGTCAAGGTAGAATTCGTATTCTGAACGGTCCATTCCGAGTTCATCCATTTTAGCTACAAGAGCATCGTAATCATCTTCACGCATTGAACCACCGATGATTTCACCATAACCTTCTGGAGCCAAAAGGTCTGCACAAAGAACGCGCTCAGGATTACCAGGGACTGGTTTCATGTAGAAGGCCTTGAAGCTTGCTGGATAATTAACAACGAATGTTGGAACACCAAAATAGTTAGAAATCCAAGTTTCGTGTGGTGAACCAAAGTCATCTCCATGTTCGAGGTGCTCGTAATCAGTATCTTCATCATTTTCATGTGCTTGAAGAAGATCGATAGCTTCATCATATGACACGCGTTTGAATGGCTCAGCAATGTATTTCTTAAGAAGATCTACATCACGTTCAAGGATTTCAAGAGCTTGTGGCGCACGATCAATAACACCTTGAATAAGAGCTTTAACATAAGCTTCTTGCAAATCAAGTGACTCATCATGTGACAAGAATGAATACTCAGCATCCATCATCCAGAACTCAGTCAAGTGACGACGTGTTTTTGATTTTTCGGCACGGAAAACAGGACCAAAGTCAAATACACGACCAAGAGCCATGGCACCAGCTTCAAGGTAAAGCTGACCAGATTGGCTTAGGTAAGCAGGTGTACCAAAGTAATCCGTTTCAAACAATTCTGTTGAATCTTCAGCTGCATTTCCTGACAAAATTGGACTATCAAATTTGATGAAACCATTTTTATCAAAGAACTCGTATGTTGCGTAAATAATCGCATTACGAATTTGTTGGACAGCCATTTGTTTACGTGAACGCAACCAAAGGTGACGATTATCCATCAAGAAGTCAGTTCCGTGTTCTTTTGGTGTGATTGGATAATCATGTGATTCACCGATGACTTCTACTGCTGTCACATCCAACTCGTAACCAAATTTTGAACGTTCGTCTTCTTTGACCACACCAGTCACATAAACTGATGTTTCTTGGCTAAGGCGTTTAACAGTATCAAATTTTTCAGTACCTTCTTCTTCACCGTATTTTTCGATGAAGTTAGGTTTGAAAGCTACCGCTTGGAAGAAGGCAGTTCCATCACGCAATTGAAGAAAGGCTAATTTCCCTTTACCTGATTTGTTAGCTACCCATGCACCGATAGTGATTTCTTCGCCCACGTGTTTAGGCACATCAATAATTGAAACTAATTGTTTAGACATGTAATTACTTCTCTTTTCTTTTGATCTATATTAATTCTATTTTTCCATAAAGGCTTTGATTCGGCGGACTGCTTCTTTCAAAGTATCCAAGTCTGTTGCATAGCTAAGACGAATATTTTCAGGTGCGCCGAATCCTGCACCTGTTACCAAAGCGACTTCAGCCTCTTCAAGGATAGCATTTGTAAAATCATTAACATTTGTGTAGCCTTTGATTTCCATCGCTTTTTTAACATTAGGGAAGAGGTAAAAGGCACCTTGAGGTTTGATAACTTCAAAGCCAGGCACTTCAGCTAGGAGTGGATAAATTGTATTCAAACGTTCCTCAAAGGCCTGACGCATTTCTTCGATAGAAGACTGATCACCTGTTAAGGCTTCAATCGCAGCATATTGGGAAACTGCAGTAAGATTTGATGTCGTTTGACTGATAATCTTAGCCATACCTGAAATAATTTCTGGATCTCCGACAGCAAAACCAACACGCCAACCTGTCATAGCATAAGTCTTGGAAACACCATTAATCACGATTGTTTGCTTACGAATGGCATTTGAAAGACTTGAAATTGGAGTAAAGGTGTTGCCATTATAGACCAAACGGCCATAGATATCATCTGCTAAAATCAAGATATCGTGCTCAACCGCCCAGTCACCAATTGCTTGCAATTCTTCCTTGCTGTAAATCATTCCTGTTGGATTTGATGGAGAATTAAGCAAGACAACTTTAGTTTTTTCAGTACGGGCTGCTTCAAGTTGTTCAACCGTTGCTTTAAAGTGATTAGCTTCGGTCGTTTGGAAAGTGACCGGAACACCCTCAACCATTTTAACTTGGTCTACGTAAGAAACCCAGCAAGGTGTTGGAATAATGACTTCATCACCAGGATTGATGACCGTAGCAAAGAAAGCATATAAGATAAACTTCGCACCAGTGCCGACAACAACCTCATTTGGTTTTACAGCATAGCCATAGAAGTTTTCCATGTAAGTGCTAATCGCATCCTTAAGTTCTGGAAGTCCAGAAGCTACGGTATAGAAACTTGCCTTACCATTTTCAATAGAGGCAATGGCAGCATCTTGAATGTTCTTAGGTGTTACAAAATCTGGTTCACCAAGTGTCAAACTCAAGATATCACGTCCTTGAGCTTTAAGTGCTTTAGCACGCGCACTGGCAGCTAAAGTAACACTTTCTTCCATTTGTAATACACGATTTGATAATTTTGTCATTTCATTATAGTCCTTCCACTTTAATAACCTGACCTGAGATAAAATCAACCAGATAATACTGGGTTCCTGACTTCACTTCCCAAATAGGAGTTTTGCCATATTTTCCTAGGTGGACATAGGATATATCCTTTGCACCATAGGCTTTAGCAGCTTTCTTAGCCACTGACTTACTTATACCATCAGATTGCTTGTAGATATCAACCTCACCTGAATCATGACTCACGATAACAGCCAGTTTCTCACCTTGACCAGACTTTCCAAGAAGTCCGTAATAGGTTGCCTCACCATGGTAGATATCAAATTCAGTAACAGTCTTAATATCTGCTTTGCTCTCTGCTATGGCAATAACCTTCTTTTCAGCGTCTACGTAAGGCTTAGTCGCTACAATCAGAATAGCAGTCAAAGAGGCAATTAAGGTCACAACGATTACAATTATTCCAAAAATGAACTGTTGCTTTTTGGTCCAGGGTGAACGTTGTTTACGCATAATGCCTCCTAAAAAAGTTTCTGAATTTATTATATCAGAAAATGATAAATCTTTACATAGCAATATAGCTAGTATTGAGCAATTAAGTCTATCTTTTTTATAAGTCAGTAAAATTTATAAAACCTAAGTAATCTTAGAAAAGGTTGGTTTGAAAAAGTTAACTTTCTTTTTCTAAGAAATCCTTAATATCCTCTTCGACTTCCTCGAACTTAGCGGGCTTAAGCGCAACTTCTTGTGTCACTTCTTTTAGAAATAGTTTTCCATAACTCTTAACGAGCGGGCGATTATCCATAAGAAGAATAGCCGAGCGCTGTTCTGGACGTCTTTGAGCACGTCCAATAGCTTGTTTAAAACGTAAAACCATCATGGGAAGACTGTAACTATCAAAGGTGCTCTTTCCTTGCTTAGAAAACCAAGATTCAATCTTTTGATAGAATGGATCCTTAGGATTGTCAAACGGCAGACGTGCAATAACCTCGATTACTCTATCTTGTTGGGCAAAGTCAACACCTTCCCAGAACGACCCCATACCCAGAAGGAGATTGGTCTCACCTCTATCAAAACGTTTTTTGACATTAAAAGCAGTCCCATTTTTCTCTTGAGTTAGGTGACGAACTTCCCTATGATCCAATAAATCTGAAACAGCCATCATACTCTTTCGAGATGTAAATAGTACTAAAATTGGATATTCCATTTCATATAGCTTCTGGAGACGCTTTGCAAGAGCAACTTCATACTCTTCCTCAGAAGCAATACCAATCATAGGCATGCTTTGATCAATCCAAATAGCTTGATTGGGTAAAGTATCCATTGGGAGGCTAACCTTGCGTACTTGATCTAAGCCCAACAAATCAGCCACATCTACATCAGGTCCCACATCAATAGTTGCTGAAACAATTATCACTTTTTGAGCACTTGGTAGATAAGCAGAAAGCTCTAAGAGCTCTTGGCGTGACGCCTTTAAATAAGTCACACGATGTTCCTGATAATAGTCTGTTTCAAGCCAAAAATGGCTGTAAAGGGGTGTCTTCAGCGGAGACAACATCTCCATCAAATCACTTTCACCTTCCAGTTCAGAAATGGTTTGTAGCAAACGATCTAATTGCTGGCGATTATACTGCTTCTGAGGAAATTGTTGATGTTCTTGGATTAGATGGCTAACTTCAAACTGCAAATTTTCGAGCAAGCGTTGTTGAAGTAAGGTTTGACTACCACTATCAAGAATTCGATGAATATGTTGCAAAAGGACCGTAAGATTGACTTGATGACGTGAAAATTGTTCCAAAGCCAGAACCATCTTTTGCCCCTCATCAATCACAAGAGTCTTTCCTCGAACAAAATCATGATCATCTTCCATACGCGTCAACAGATAAGCATGGTTGGTTACAACTACCCTAGCTTCCTGAGCTTTTTGGTAGGACTGTTGCCAAAAATCATATTCAGCAAAAAGACTGTCCACCTTTAACTTACCATCGTGCTTAATCTCATCGAAATAAGCCATATAGCGCTGCTTTTGTCTGATTTCGTCAAGATCCCCTGTCTCTGTTTCAGTCAACCAAACCAAGAGTTGCATTTTATAACGATTAACCAAACGGTTACTATCCTGACGAAGTAAGCTTTGGTAGAAGGCATCTAACTTGATATAATTCTGGGGTCCTTTGAGACTATGAAAGTTAATATTAAAGACATCCGACAATGCTTTAGCTTCCTGATTCATAATCTGATTTTGAAGGAGCTTGGTCGGAACAGCAACCACCACTTTATCTACATCAGATTGTGCCAACAAAGGAAGCAAATAGCCATAGGTTTTCCCAATTCCAGTCTGAGCCTGAATCATGGAAATATCAGCATTATCAAGCTCTCTTCTTACTACCTCAGCAAACTCACTTTGTTTAGGCCTTGATTCCAAATCTAAGAGAGCAATATTGGTATCAAAATCTTGAGACAGTTTTCGTTCAGACTTATAAGTCAAAGGTCTACGAAGAACAATTCCAGATTCTTCAAGCATGACATATTCTTTTGAAAGGCCTAAATTTTGACCTCTTATAGCATCACGAATAACCAACTCGGTTTCAAAAAGAAGATTATCTGAAAAGGTCAAAAGCATCTCAATTGTCTGTCTAGGTAAGCTAGCAATCTTATCCATCAAATGAAACAAAAGCTGTCCGGTCGCTCTCGCATCTTCAATTGCCGTATGGGCCTGAGCCAGGTCAAGATTAAGAACCTTGGATAAATGAGATAGCTTATATTGTTCTAACGTCGGATAAAAGACCTGAGCCAATTCGACAGTATCCACACGAGGAGTCCTTAGTTCGAAGCCCTCCATGAAAAGAGCCTCTGCAAGCAAATTGGCATCAAATTTAACATTATGGGCAACAAAAATACAGTCCTCAATCAGTTCAAAAATGGTTCTAGCAATTTCCGAGAAATCTGGGGCTTGAGCCAACTGCTGATCGGTAATCCCTGTTAAAAGAATAATGTGATCATCTAGTTCTTGGTGTGGGTTAACATCACTCGCAAATTCGTCAATCACCTGACCATTTTGCATGATGACAATTCCCACCTGTATAATACTAGCCGTTGACGAAGCAGAGGTTGCTTCCAAGTCAACAATGGCATATTTATTCGTGTTTTTTTCACTCATAGTGACCTTATTATAGCATATCCAAAGCCCCAAAAAAAGACAAAGCCATCATTCTGATATTGGAAAAAGCCTGAAATTCGTGCTACACTAGAGCTATGAAAATAAGACGAATTTTAAATCCTGTTGCCCAGGAAAATACCTATATTTTAGAAAACGATACAGCCTGTCTAGTCATTGATCCAGGAAGTGATACTTCTAGTATCTTAGCTGAACTTAAAGCAATCGACAAACCAGTTGCTGCTATCCTTTTAACACATACGCACTACGACCACATTATGAGTGTTGAGGCAGTCCGTCAGGCATTCAATCATCCTCCTGTTTACGTTGCTGAATCTGAAAAAGACTGGTTGCTGAATCCTATTCATAATTTATCTGGACTACCACGTCATGACGATATGGAAGACGTTATTGTCAATCCGGCAGAATACTACTTCGATTTCACTCAGGACTATAACATCGAGGATTTCCAGTTTAAAGTTGTTCCAACCCCAGGACACTCTATTGGAGGTGTTTCTTTTATCTTTGATAAAGAAGAAACTGTATTTTCTGGTGATGCCCTCTTTAAAGAAACAATTGGACGCTGGGACCTTCCAACAGGGAACCACGAACAATTACTCACTAGTATTAAAGAACAACTCTTTACACTTCCTAACCACTACAGAGTTTTCCCAGGTCATGGATGGGACACCACTATTGGTCATGAGAAGGTCTTTAACCCACATTTTTTATAAAAAAAAATAGCATAAAAATCTAGTTATCCGCATAAAAACTGGACTTATCACACTTTATCAAGGTCAAAACCACTCAATTTACTACTAATTTACTACTTATGAATGAGCTTTGATACGACGATTTATCCTTGAAAAGTGAAGATATAAAGATACTTCCAATAAAATTTGAATATTTAATAGGTAGACACTTCAAAAAATGAGGTGTCTATTTTTTTACCCGATTTTGAAAGGAAGTGAACTTATGAAAACAAAAAATCAAGAATCAAAAGGTCGTTCCCCACTCTTTAAGACCATCAAACATTCATTCAGCCAATAAAAAAGAAAGGATAGGTAAAAATATGGAACTTAAATTTGTGATTCCCAACATGGAAAAAACATTCGGCAATTTAGAATTTGCTGGCGAGGATAAAGTCGTTCAGCGAAGAATCAACGGACGGCTAACTGTCTTATCAAGAAGCTATAATCTCTATTCTGATGTTCAAAGAGCAGATGATATTGTGGTGGTGCTTCCTGCTGAAGCTGGCGAAAAACATTTCGGCTTTGAGGAACGTGTGAAGTTAGTCAATCCACGTATTACCGCAGAGGGCTACAAAATCGGCACTCGTGGTTTTACAAATTACCTTTTACATGCTGACGACATGATAAAAGAATAAAGAAAGAGAGGAAAAATGATGAGATTAGCAAATGGCATTGTATTAGATAAAGACACGACTTTTGGAGAATTGAAATTCTCTGCTCTACGTCGTGAAGTGAGAATCCAAAATGAAGACGGGTCGGTTTCAGATGAAATCAAGGAACGTACCTATGACTTAAAATCCAAAGGACAAGGACGCATGATTCAAGTAAGTATTCCTGCCAGCGTGCCTTTGAAAGAGTTTGATTATAACGCACGGGTGGAACTTATCAATCCCATTGCGGACACCGTTGCTACTGCCACCTATCAAGGAGCAGATGTTGACTGGTATATCAAGGCAGACGATATTGTGCTGACAAAGGATTCTAGTTCATTCAAAGCTCAACCACAAGCAAAGAAAGAACCGACACAAGACAAATAGTCGCTAGGTAGAAAGGAGACTTTTTCGCATGAAACAGCGTGGTAAAAGGATTCGCCCATCTGGTAAAGATTTAGTCTTTCATTTTACGATAGCGTCACTCCTGCCTGTTTTCCTGCTGGTTGTCGGACTGTTTCATGTGAAGACAATCCAGCAGATCAACTGGCAGGATTTTAACCTATCACAAGCAGATAAGATTGACATTCCCTATTTAATTATCAGTTTCAGTGTCGCAATTCTTATCTGCTTGCTGGTAGCGTTTGTATTCAAACGGGTTCGCTATGATACGGTTAAACAACTTTACCACCGTCAAAAACTGGCAAAGATGATACTTGAAAACAAGTGGTATGAATCTGAACAGGTCAAAACAGAGGGTTTCTTTAAAGATAGTGCTGGTCGTACAAAGGAAAAGATAACCTACTTCCCTAAAATGTATTATCGACTTAAAAATGGCTTGATACAGATACGGGTGGAAATCACGCTGGGAAAATATCAAGACCAACTCTTACACTTGGAAAAGAAATTAGAGAGTGGCTTGTACTGTGAGCTGACGGATAAAGAGTTAAAGGATTCCTATGTGGAATATACTTTGCTCTATGACACCATAGCCAGTCGTATTTCTATTGATGAAGTAGAAGCTAAAGATGGTAAACTTCGCTTAATGAAAAACGTATGGTGGGAATATGATAAGCTCCCTCATATGTTGATTGCTGGTGGTACAGGTGGCGGTAAAACTTACTTTATACTGACACTGATTGAAGCCTTGCTTCATACAGATTCAAAACTGTATATTCTTGACCCGAAAAATGCTGACCTTGCGGACTTAGGTTCTGTGATGGCAAATGTCTACTATAGAAAAGAAGACTTGCTTTCTTGCATTGAAACATTCTATGAAGAAATGATGAAACGTAGTGAGGAAATGAAGCAGATGAAGAACTATAAGACTGGCAAAAATTATGCTTACTTAGGTCTCCCGGCACACTTCTTAATCTTTGATGAATACGTCGCTTTCATGGAAATGCTGGGAACAAAAGAAAACACCGCAGTTATGAATAAGCTGAAACAGATTGTCATGTTAGGTCGTCAAGCTGGCTTCTTTCTAATACTGGCTTGTCAACGTCCAGACGCAAAATATTTAGGCGACGGAATCCGTGATCAGTTTAATTTCAGAGTGGCTTTAGGTCGTATGTCTGAAATGGGCTATGGCATGATGTTTGGCAGTGACGTACAAAAGGATTTCTTCTTAAAGCGAATCAAAGGTCGTGGCTATGTTGATGTAGGAACAAGTGTCATATCAGAGTTTTATACTCCCCTTGTACCAAAAGGATATGATTTCTTGGAGGAAATTAAAAAGTTATCCAACAGCAGACAGGACACAAAAAAGCCATCATCAGAACAACAAGAAATGGAGAAATAAAAGTAATGGATATTAAAAGATTGGAGATATATCATACACCGACTGAAAAATCTGTCATTTGTCTTTG
>OGEZ01000132.1_pt1 | contig 80829 bp, 75 predicted proteins | sample 1570831 | NCBI WGS metagenome assembly OGEZ01 (sample SAMEA2582059, study PRJEB24529) | metagenome | biome: Human gut stool | place: China | collected 2011 | reverse complement strand
ACTATATTTCAATAATTTTAAAGAACTATTTATCAACTTTTACGGGACAGTAGTGATTTTAGGATAAAAAAAGAAAGGTATGCAGATATTTTATACTCCAGACATAGCCGTAAATCCGGAACTTCCGGAAGAAGAAGCCGGACATTGTATCCGAGTGCTGCGTCTGACAGAAGGTGCGGAGATCCTGTTGACTGACGGGAAAGGTTCGTTTTATAAAGCACTGATCGCAAGAGCTCATCCCAAACATTGTGAAGTGACGATCGAAGAATCGTGGAAACAGGAAGACTTGTGGTCGTTTTATGTGCATATAGCAGTGGCTCCTACGAAGAATATGGACCGGATGGAATGGTTTGCCGAAAAGGCTTGCGAGATAGGAATCAATGAAATCACGTGTCTGAACTGCCGTTTCTCAGAAAGAAAGGAAGTCAAGCCGGCTCGTCTGGAGAAGATTCTGGTTAGTGCCATGAAACAGTCGCAGAAAGCTACGCTTCCCATCTTGCATGGAATGACCGATTTCAAGGCATTTGTCAAGCAACCCTTCAACGGGCGTAAGTTTATTGCTCATTGTGAAGAAGGCGAGAAGCCTTTGATCAAGGATATTTATCATCCGGGCGAGAATGCTTTGATCTTGATTGGTCCGGAAGGAGACTTCAGTCCGGAAGAAATTCAATGTGCTTTGGAGAATGGTTTTGAGGCCATATCTTTAGGGAAAAGTCGGTTGCGGACAGAAACGGCGGCATTGACGGCCTGCCATACCTTGCATGTGCTGAACCAATAAGAAAGAACTTAAACGGATAATACATAGAAAGACATGAGAAGACTGATTATTGCATTGACGGCTTTGTTTGTGATGTCGTACGTACAGGCCGCACAGGTAGATACGGTGCTGGTGAATAGCCGGAGTATGCAGAAAGACATTAAGACAGTAGTGATCATTCCCGATGTGGCGGCAGAGAAACCTTGTCCGGTGATTTATTTGTTACATGGTCATGGCAACGATTATTCCGGATGGATTCGTGTAAAGCCCAACTTGCCTCAGGTTGCTGACGAGAAAGGTATCATCTTTATTTGCCCGGATGGCGAGAGAAGTTGGTATTGGGATAGCCCGTTGAATAAGAATGTCCGGTATGAAACCTTTATCTCTTCGGAACTGATTGCTTATGTAGATAGCCATTATAAGACAATTGCACGTCGGGAAGGAAGAGCTATCACCGGATTAAGTATGGGTGGACATGGTGCCATGTGGAATGCCATCCGTCATTCGGATGTATTCGGTGCGGCAGGAAGTACAAGTGGTGGTGTGGATATTCGTCCTTTTCCGAAGAATTGGGATATGAGTAAGCAATTGGGTGAAGAAGCCGAAAACCAGTCTGTCTGGGATGCCCATACGGTGATAAACTTGGTGCCTTCGATGAAGAAGGGACAATTAGCCATGATTATCGACTGCGGATATGGAGATTTCTTCCTCGAAGTGAACAAGAATTTCCATGAAGCTTTATTGAAACAAGGCATTGATCATGATTTCCTGCTCCGTCCCGGAGAACATAACAGTACTTACTGGAACAATTCCATCGATTATCAGATACTCTTCTTCCAAAAGTATTTCCAGAAAAACGGAATCAACCAATGACCGAGAAAGAAAAATGCCGGCAAGGCTTGTTGTATGATGCCAATTACGATCGTGAATTATTGGCTGAACGGGAACGGGCTAAAGAATTGTTGTATGATTATAACCGTTTGCGGCCTTCGCAATATGCGGAGAAAACAGATCTTTTACGGTCGTTGTTGGGAAAAGTCGGAAATCAGGTGATTATTGAGCCTCCGTTTAACTGCGACTATGGGTATAATATTGAGGTAGGCGAGAATTTCTATGCCAATGTCAATCTCGTTATTCTGGATGGTGCAAAGGTGACGATCGGAGATAATGCTTTCATCGCTCCGAATGTGGGGATTTATACGGCAGGTCATCCGTTGGATGCCGAGCGTCGTAACCAGGGTTTGGAGTATGCTTATCCGATACGGATTGGAAACAACGTTTGGATTGGTGCTCATTCCGTTATTCTTCCCGGTGTTACGATTGGGGATCATGTGGTTATTGGTGCAGGAAGTGTGGTGACAAAAGATATTCCTTCTTATTCCTTGGCTGTCGGAAATCCGTGTCGGGTGATACGTTCGTTGGAGGCTATGGAGAAATAATAAACAGATTCAAATAAATAAAGGTAGCGCATCGTCGGTTTGTTTGCCGGCTATGCGCTATCTTTGCAAAAATTTTGAGGCAATATAAAAATGAGAAGTTTTGCAAGTGATAACAATTCCGGTGTTCATCCATTGATTATGGATGCCGTGATTAAGGCGAACGACAATCATGCCGTTGGCTATGGTGATGATCCTTGGACCGCTCAGGCAACGGCTAAGATTAAAGAAGTATTTGGAGAAACGGCTTCTCCGTTTTTCCTGTTTAACGGAACAGGTGCCAATTCGGTAGCTTTGCAAGCAGTGACACGTTCGTTTCATAGTATTTTGTGTGCCGAGACTGCTCATATTAATGTGGACGAGTGTGGTGCGCCGGGACGAATGAGTGGTTGTGCTTTGGTTACGATTTCAACGCCCAATGGTAAACTGACTCCTGAATTGATCAAGCCGCATTTGCATAATTTCGGTGTTTGTCATCATTCACAGCCGAAGGCCGTTTATATTTCTCAGGTATCTGAATTGGGTACTGTATATACTGTTGAAGAAGTGAAGGCAATCGCCGATTTATTGCATGCCCACGATATGTATCTGCACATGGATGGTGCGCGTTTGGCCAATGCCTGTGCCTATTTGAATTGCTCCATGAAAGAAGTAACCGTTGATGCCGGAGTGGATATTCTGAGTTTCGGAGGAACGAAGAACGGCATGATGATGGGAGAGGCTGTGATTTCTTTCCGTCCGGAATTGACTGAAATCCTTCCGTTTGTCCGGAAACAGTCTGCCCAGTTGGCTTCCAAGCTTCGGTATATGTCGGCTCAGTTTATTCCTTATCTGGAGAATGATTTATGGTTGGAAAATGCGCGCCATGCGAATGCCTGTGCCAAACGTCTGGCTGATGTCTTGGCCGAATTCCCGCAGATCCGGATGACACAGAAGGTAGAAACTAATCAGCTTTTCTTTATTATCCCGGATGAGCCGCTGAAAAAACTGCAAGAGAAATATTTCTTTTATATGTGGAACGAAGAGAAGAATGAAGCACGCTTTGTTACTTCTTGGGATACGACGGAAGAAGATATTCTGGATATGGAGAAATCTTTGCGTGAAGTCTTGAAATAATCGTATTAAAGAATAAATGGATATGAAGAAACTAGGTAAAGCATTGTGTGTGGTTGGCGTGATAGCCATTGCTCTTTGTTTTGTATTCTTGAATTGTATTCGCAACGAACATTTCATGACCTACAATGTACGCAACGGCTCTGGTATGGACGGCGTGAAAGATTTTGCCCGAACGGCTGCGGTGATTAACCGGGAGAAGCCGGATGTGGTAGCGATTCAGGAACTGGATAGTGTAACAGGACGCAGTAAAGGAGCTTATGTGTTGGGTGAATTGGCCAAGCTGACCGGAATGCATGCTACGTATGCACCGGCTATTGATTACGATGGCGGGAAGTACGGAATCGGTATCTTGTCGAAGAAGCAACCTTTGCACGTATATCGTTACGCTTTACCCGGCCGGGAAGAAGCCCGTGCCTTGCTGGTTGTTGAGTTTAAGAAGTATGTGTATGCTTGTATGCATTTATCTTTGACGGAAGAAGACCGTATCGCTTCTCTCCCGATTATCCGGGAAGCGACATCCGGCTTTGACAAACCTGTATTTATTGCAGGTGACTGGAATGATACGCCTGATTCTCCGTTCATTCAGGAATTGCAGAAAGATTTCTGTATCTTATCAACTACCGATAAACCGACTTGTCCGGCAGACAAACCGAAGGCTTGTATTGATTACATTGCCGTAAAGAAGGATTGTAAACCGAAGAACTTTGCCTTTTTCTCGTATGTCACTCCGGCTTCCGTAGAATCGGATCATCGCCCTGTAAACGTGCATATTAAACGTTGGGTTTGGTAATAAATAACATAACGAATGAAGTTTAACGAACAAGAATTAGATGAAACTATCCAACCGATCAAGCAGACGGATTTGATTTATGGGATAGAAGACCGGCCTCCTTTCAAGGATGCTCTTTTTGCTGCCGTGCAACATTTGCTCGCGATATTTGTTGCGATTATTACGCCTCCACTGATTATTGCGAGTGCGTTGAAACTTGATTTGGAGACAACGGGCTTTTTGGTATCAATGGCTTTGTTTGCTTCGGGAATATCTACATTTATTCAATGTCGGCGGTTCGGTCCGATAGGAGCCGGACTGCTTTGTATCCAGGGAACAAGCTTTTCTTTTATCGGTCCGATTATTACGGCCGGACTGATGGGCGGTTTGCCTTTGATTTTTGGTTCATGTATGGCAGCTGCTCCGGTCGAAATGATCATCAGTCGGACATTTAAGTATATGCGAAATATCATTACGCCGCTGGTTTCGGGTATTGTTGTCTTGCTGATCGGATTGAGTCTGATTAAGGTCGGCATTGTTTCCTGCGGTGGTGGTTATGGAGCGATGGATGATGGCACGTTTGGCAGTATCAAGCATATCGGTGTTGCTGCTGCTGTCTTGCTGAGTGTCTTGTTTTTCAACCGTTGTAAGAATAAATACCTTCGGATGAGCTCGATTGTGTTGGGTTTGTGTGTCGGTTATGCGCTTTCCTTTGCTTTGGGAATGGTAGATATGAGTGCCGCTTCTTCTCAAAGCTTCACGAATTTGAATATTCCTGTTCCGTTTAAATATGGTGTAGAATTTCATGCTTCATCCATCATTGCGATCGGTTTGGTTTATCTGATTACGGCGATCGAGGCAACAGGTGATGTAACAGCCAACTCTTTGATTTCCGGAAAATCCATCGAAGGAGACGGATATCTGAAGCGTGTGTCGGGAGGTGTGATGGCCGATGGTTTCAATTCATTGCTGGCCGGTATCTTTAATTCATTTCCGAATTCTATTTTTGCGCAGAACAATGGTATTATACAGCTGACGGGTGTTGCCAGTCGCTACGTGGGTTATTATATCGCTGCCATGCTGGTGCTGCTGGGATTGTTCCCCGTTGTGGGAATTGTCTTTTCTTTGATGCCGGATGCGGTTCTGGGCGGTGCTACCTTGCTGATGTTTGGAACGGTAGCTGCTGCCGGTATCCGTATTATTGCGGCACAGGAAATCAATCGAAAAGCCACGTTGGTGCTGGCAGTCAGTCTGTCGCTGGGTTTGGGCGTTGAATTGATGCCCGATATCCTGAAGGCGGCTCCGGATGCTATCAAGGGAATCTTTGCTTCCGGAATCACGACGGGCGGATTAGCCGCTATTTTGTCAAATATGTTGATTCGGGTCAAAGACGATAAAGTAGAAGAATAGCGATCGAGGCTGAGGCTTTCGGGTTTTCCGTTGGCTATTCGTGGTTCCCTTGTGGAATATTAAGGTAATTCTGCCGGGATATTAATCCGGATCTGCTGAACCATTAACTTTCCTCCGGTCGGGGGAAAGTCTTCCTGCGGCCGAAGGAAACCCTTCCTCCGATCGGAGGAAACCTATCCTCGGTACGGAGGAAAGCTAAAGACTCGTCAGAAAAGCTTTAGTTCTCCGTTACAAAAGGATTAGTATCTAAGCTGACAGCCGATAAGCTCAGCTGGGTTTATGAAAGAGAGAATACGTGTTTAATTGGAATAAATACATATATGGAATTATTAAAGCAACGCATTATGCAAGACGGCCGCTGTTATCCGGGCGGCATCCTGAAGGTCGATAGTTTTATCAACCATCAGATGGATCCGATGTTGATGTATAAGATCGGAGAGGAATTCATCAAACGTTTCTCAAACGAGGATATCAATAAGATTGTCACCATTGAGGCCAGTGGTATTGCTCCGGCTATTATGGTGGGATATATTTTGCAGTTGCCGGTTGTCTTTGTCAAGAAAAAGAAACCGAAGACCATGGAAAACATGTTGACAACCGTTGTCCATTCTTTCACGAAAGACCGTGATTATACGGTTTGTATTAGTAATAATTTCCTGACTCCTGATGACCGGATCTTGTTTATCGACGATTTCCTGGCTTTTGGAAATGCAGCTTTAGGTATTGTTGATTTGGCCAAACAGTCGGGAGCTCATATTGCCGGTATGGGATTTATCATCGAAAAGGCTTTCCAGGATGGTGGAAATGTACTTCGGAATATGGGTATCCATGTAGAAAGTCTGGCTATTATCGATAGCCTGGATAACTGCGAGATAACGATTCGTTGATAGGTCGGTTTTAAAACGAATGGATATGAAGAAGTTGGTTTTGTTATTATCGGGTATTCTTATGTTGAATATAGTTGGGGCACAAGAAAAGAAAGTGGTTTTGTTTCCGAATGGTGCGCCGGGAGAGAAAACGAAGTTGACGGAAAAAAGTGATGCAACGGGAGCACAGGTAGGCGGTTTGAATGTAATCCGAATGACGGATGTCGCTAGTCCGGAGATTACGATTTATCCGGCCAATAAAGACGTGGCTTCCGGTGCAGCTATGGTAGTATGTCCAGGAGGTGCTTATAATATATTGGCTTACGATTTGGAAGGAACCGAAGTCTGTGAATGGTTGAACGAATTGGGTGTGACGGCTGTCTTGTTGAAATACCGGGTTCCGCGCCGGGAAGGACGACCCAAGCACGAAGCACCGTTGCAGGATGTACAGCGGGCAATCAGTTATGTGCGGGCGCATTCGGAAGAATTGGAAATTGATCCCGACCGAATTGGTGTCATGGGCTTTTCTGCGGGCGCTCATTTATCCGTAATGGCTTCGACTGCTTTCAATCAACGCAGTTATCCGGCCATGGATGAAGTGGACAAAGTCAGTTGCCGTCCGGATTATTGCTTATTGGTTTATCCGGCTTACTTAAGCGGAGACAATTTTGGTTTGGCTCCGGAGATCAAAGTAACGAAGGATGTTCCACCGACACTGATTATTCAGGCAGAAGACGATAAATCGTTTATCGACAGCAGTCTTTTCTATTATTATGCTTTGAAGCAGGCGGAAGTTCCGGCATGGATGCACTTGTATAGCGTGGGAGGCCATGGTTATGGTCTGCGAGATACAGGATGCATGGTGAATGAATGGCCGAATCGGGCAGAAGACTGGTTCCAGGAAATCGGAGTATTCGATTAATATCTCTTGTCAGAGTATCCATAAAACAAAAAGCCGTTATCAGGTTTGTCCAAAGACAAGATAACGGCTTTTGTTGTGGTTTTACTCACCTTGTTGTTTCTTTAATATATACATCTCTTCTAGTTTCCCCTTGATGATTTGTTTTTGATAGTCAAGCAGGCGAATCCGATTCTCTTCCAGTTTATAATATGTTGAATCGTTTTTTTCTCCGATTGTGATCAGATAATTTCCTTGCACCAAATAGTTCCCTTCGCTTTCAAACTTACTGTCGCGTTCCAGATAATCATAAGTCAGATGGAAGGTCTTGTCTTTTCTGACAATCAGTGTGACATCAATTCCCGGGCAATCGGCTGCTGGAATTGTTCCTGTATAAGTTCCTTCATAATCCAAGGCATTCTCGGCATTATGTCCGTTGCTAATTGCTTCTTGAGCAACCGATTTCTTATAAGCCTCAATATCCTTAACCTTTTGATAGTCGATACGGTATTGTCCGCCTTTGCCCAACGTCAGATGTTCAGGTGAAGTTGTAATAATATCAAGTGTATCAGAAAACTCGATGGTTTGACCGTTGCCGATGCTTTTTCCCGTCAGGATCAGTTTCTGTTTGCCTTCCCAGACTTTCCAGCTCTCATATTTCAAGGTTGCCATACCAATGGATTCTGCTTTCCCGCCAGACTGGAAACAGATTCCTTGTACATATTGCTTATTGACAGGCATAACTTCAATCCAGTTTCCTTCCCAGTTGAATACATTTGAATCTTCACCGGTAGAACTTTTCGGGTTATTACAAGCTGAAAGCAAGCATAATCCCACACTCATCAGTCCAATAAATCCTCTCTTCATAATTATTCCGTATTTATGTTTACCAAACAAATATAGATGGATTTATCTGTCGGATGAAAGAAGTCTGGTTGATTTGTATGAAATGTCAACAGGTATGTATGAAATCCATGGAAGCAATTACTTCCGGAAGACAATATAATTGCGGTTGGGATAGTTCTCTTTCTCCGTTTTGCCTATGAAGTGCAGGCTACTCGTTTTATCCCGATAGAATCCTAAACTATTTCCTCCTACCAAGTATAAAGCATCTTGAAAACCTAAATCGGCCAAGGCTTCGGTAAAATCGTATAAAGACTCGCGTTGTTTGCTGATGACAATACAGGTTTTACTCTCATGCACAACTAAAGCCCGACGGAAAGATTTCCCTTTGAGAATATTCTTTTGGGTATTTCCATTGAATATTAAGCTGTATTGCCGGAAGAAAGAACCTTGTTGGGAAATACATTCTTCTTTTTTCTGGTCGTCGGTCGAGATGCCGATCTCAATTTTACCTTGAATGATACTGCAATATCCGGCTTTGCGCTTTCCAAAGCTGAGTTCTTTACCTTGAACAACAAAATCCCCCACAATTTCCTGGTTGTCTTTTCGGACATCAGCCGCCGGAATGGCCAAAATGATAGAATGATCGGCTGTATCGGGTAAGTTGATTTGCAAATCAGCCTGAAGTTGATGCAAGGAATAAATGGTAAGAGGAACATCGTTGACTAAATCAGACGAGATATGAATTCCTGGTTCGCTTTGTTCCGTTTCTAATCCTTCTTGAGCAGCCAGAGATGAGGTTTCAGGCTGCTGTTGGTCGGCAACAGACGCCTGCTGTGAAGGCAGGAAAAAGAAAAGACATGCACAGGCGAGGATGAATACAGCCGTCCATGCGACAATCCAAACCCGACGGTTCTTTCCGGAATCCTTTTTCAAGGGTGTTTCAGCTGAGCCTAAAATCTGTATTTCGTCATCTTCGTTTCTCATAGGTCAATTTCTTTTTCCAGTACATATTTAAGTTGTTTCAACGCTTCTTTGGAGGCAACCAGACTGAAAGATTCGTTGAATGTCATATCCGATAATATCAAGAGTTGCTTGGTGATGTGAATCCGATAAATATAATCGCGGTTAATAATCAAGCTTTTCCCGATGCGAATAAAAGTAGAAGCTTCTTCCTTTAATTGGGATTCGATGATTTTCTGGCATTGGGAAAGGTTGAAAGTGAACAGATGCTCTGTCTTATCGTGCAACATCATCGTGGAGTAATTTCCGTCTGAAGAAATATATACCACCCGCTCCGGTTTGACTCGGATCAGTTCGTTGGCAGTCGAGATGATTAATAACTTCTTCATGGAATTACAAATTCGAGTATTTGCCTACAAAGGTAATTATCGAAAAGGAAAATCATAAGAAATCAATGGAAAAATCATGGCGCTATTTTGTAAATAGGAAATAAATATCTACTTTTGCCAAACGGATGCTTATTAAAATGAAAGGGGCTGACCGGTTTTGACAGCGGGTAGAAGCGGTTTGTAAGCATGTAGTGCGTGGTCGGCTAGCACTTAAATCTCAGACGGCGAACAATTAACTGGCGAAAACAATTACGCTCTCGCTGCTTAATCGAAGAACAGTAGATTGAAGCTTAATCCCTGCAAAAGTTGTGGGGACGTGACATCACCCGGATGCTGTTGCTCCGAAGCGTTCCGATACGGTGGTGCAGCAATATCGGAGATAGTCTGACGCACGCCTCGGGCGTTAGATGAAATTTTAGAGGATAAGGTTCAAGTGGGTGGCTTCGGTCTTGCTTGTTCCCGACAATCGAAAGCGAAGATAAACATGTAGAAAGCAGATTGGTTCCTCGTTTGGACGAGAGTTCGAATCTCTCCAGCTCCACAAAGGTTGTTGATGTTCTCAGCAGCCTTTTTTTGTCTAACTTTACTCTGATAAATTGCATATGAAAAAGTGGTTGTATATTTTAGGTATTGCTATTGTCAGTATGGGATTTTCTTCCTGTGCGGTTCATCATCATACGCATAAACATCCGAAGCCGCCTAAGCATCATCATAAAGGTCCGAAACCGCCCAAACCACCCAAGCATCATTATCATTGGTAAGAAAGCGTATGAAGAATAGTGGTTTTACGTGGCGAAAAAGGTTGCGGAGTTTCAAGTATGCTTTCCATGGCATTTGGTTGTTGGTACGATACGAGCATAATGCTTGGATTCATTGCTTTGCTGCAGTCTGTGTATTATTGGCAGGCTTTCTGCTGAATCTTTCAGCAGAAGAATGGATTGTCATAGCCTTTGCCATAGGACTGGTATTGGCGGCTGAGGCAATTAATTCGTCGATTGAGGCTTTGGCGGATTTAGTCTCGCCGGAATATAACGAAGCTATAAAGCGGACGAAAGATCTGGCTGCCGGAGCTGTTCTGATATTGGCAATAACGGCGGCTATTGTGGGATTTATTGTGTTTATACCTAAATTATTTATATTCTTTGAATAAGTCATGTCAAGATATGTGTTGTCAGCCTTTCTGGCTTTATGTATGTGTTTCTCTGCGATAGGGCAGGAGTTGCAAGTGACAGGTAGCCGCAAGGCTGTACGAACTTCGGGCGATGTATTGGTTTTTGTCACACCAGTGGCTAGCTTGGCTACTGTATTGGCTTTGCAGGACTGGGAAGGATTAAAGCAAGGTGCCTTGTCGGGTGTCACAACTGTCGGCTTGACGTATGCATTGAAATATATAGTCAAGAAAGAACGACCGGATAGAAGTGATACGCACTCTTTCCCCTCGATGCATACATCGGTTTCTTTTGCCGGTGCGGCTTTCATTCAACGTCGTTATGGCTGGAAATGGGGTATTCCGGCTTACGTTGTTTCTACCTACGTCGGCTGGAGTCGTGTTTACGGAAAGAAACATGACTGGTGGGATGTTGCGGCTGGAGCAGTCATTGGTGCAGGCAGTTCATACATCTTTACACGTTCGTTTGCCAAGGAACATAACTTGACAATTAGTCCCGTTGCCGGCAACGGAGCTTGTGGCATATACATGTCAATGAACTTTTAAGATCCTGACTAAAGATCTTTCAACAGGATTTTATCGTTACTACGGATCATGTCTTCTCTGATTTTGAGTAAAGTTCTCCATTCTTTGTGGAAGAGCTTTTCTGTATCAATCTTGAAGTTCTCGGATCCGTGTCGATCTATTTTGTCGAAGAGAAAACCTACACTGATCTTGTTGATATCGATAGCCGGCTGATAATGAATGATCCGGTTGTCGTTGCCGATGACAACTTCCGAGATAATTCCTAGTTCCGTCAGACTATAAAGAATTTGTGTAGTAATTCGGATGGGAATTTTATACATGACCGACAGTTTGTCGGCTGTATAGGGATGTCCGCCTTCGGCAAAGCGCTTAATGATAAGTGTTGCTATCAGCAAGGTAAGAAAGTCTTTGTAGCGCCGACTGATGTGCGTGCTGTCCCGTTCGAAACTGAACTTTTTTACATTCTGGGAAGCATACGACAATTCAGCACCAAACAGGCAAATCAGCCAGGATAATTGTAACCACAAGAGTAAGAGTGGCAAAGCGGCGAAACTACCATAAATAGCGTTATATTTACTTACCCAAATCTGTCCGCTAATATATACCAATTGGAAAAACTGGAAAGCACATCCGGAAATAACTCCGGCGATCAACCCATTCAGAAACTTTACTTTTGTATTGGGTAAGGCAATGTATAGTCCTGTAAAAGCCAGAGAGGTAAATACATAGGGCGTGATGGTCAGAATTAATTCAACAATGGGCGTAAGAAACAGATAGTGCTGCAAGAACGAATTCTGGAGAGTCGATAAGAAAATGGAGATACCACTTGAAGAAATCAATAAGATCGGCATGATGACGAATAGAGCCAGGTAATCAGTTACCTTACGTAACCAAGGACGGGATTTGTTGATTTGCCAAATGTCATTGAATGTATCTTCGATAGACGATATCAGACTGATGACTGTATAAAACAGAAGGATTAAACCGATACCGATAATAACTCCACCTTGTGCCTGGGCTAAATAGCTATCAACAAATTCAAATGCTTTATCTAATTCGACTTGATGTCCGGGGAAATAATCCAGTAATGTTGTCCGGACAGTATTCTGAAATCCAAAGCCTTTGGCAATACCTAAAAGAACGGCCAGTAGCGGAACAATTGCCAGTAATGTATTATACGTTAAAGCCGAAGCTCTTGTTTGTAGGTTTTCACTTTGAAACCCACGAATAGCCAGAATGATCGTTTTTATTGCATTGATGTAAATGACTTTTAGTCCGCTTACTTCATTTTCTGTAATTCGCCAGATATCGTAAGTAACGAAATGAATTGCCCAGTTCAGGAATTCCTTTATTTTTTGGATACGTGATTTTACTTCTGTCATGATGCTGAAAAACTCTTGATCGATGCCAATAAAGATAAGGATTTATTGATTAGGATGGATATTTTTAGTAGAAAATAAAAATGCAGTTTGCCGATAAGCCGGGTTCTGTCCTTTATACCGAAATATAAAGTGTCTGCCATTTATCTAATCCTGTTGTCACCAACAGGCTCAAGCGGTCTACCCCTCGGCATCGGACGAGCCATCCTACGTGCGCCGATATACATGACCTTACAACCTATAAGGCGTACGGCATCTTCTGTTGCCAAAAGACCCGGTGAGCTTTTACCTCACCTTTTCACCCTTACCACGCCGAAGCATGGCGGTTATTTTCTGTTACGCTACTCAAACCTCGCGGCCTGCTTCCCGTTAAGAAATATAGTGCTCTGTGTTGCCCGGACTTTCCTCACATCAGCTAAAGCTGACGAGCGACAGACTGGCAAACTGCATGGTTGCAAAGATACGTTAGTTTTGGGAATAAATCTATCATTTGGAATGAAAAAGTCTTTTCCTCTTGCTTTTATTGTCTTTTTTATTGCTTTAGAATTGAAAACTACCTGTATTTTATATTTTTGACATTTGTCGAAAAGCTTTACCATATTTGTCAAAAAGCTTTAGCACATATATGAAAAAACTTTTCTACATCTGTCAAAAATATAATTCTTGCTGAGGCAGAATTTCTGACATGATAATAAACTTTTCCTGCCATTTTGGGTCTGTTTTTATGATGATACAGCAAGAATGTCAGAAAATAGATTGTTAAAAAGGTACTTTGCATCACAAAGTACTGTTAACCCCGGTTAAGCCTGAGATATTGCTCGTTAAAAGTGATAAAAAATGGGGTGGAAAAGAAATACTTGTACATTTTTTGCTCTTTCTTTGTCGTAACGAAAGTGTTAAAATTGAATGTTGAACCTAATTAGATAAAAGGATTATGAATACAATTTGGAAAGGAGTCTTAGGAGTTGCCTTAGTTGCAGCAGTAGGTTCGGGTGCCGCTATTGGTACAAGTACTTATATGATGAAACATCAGCAATATGCTGTATCAGGAGATAGTATATCCAATGTGTTTAGCCAACCGGTACGGATGGTTAATTATGCTTCCGTTGCTGCCGAGAATACAGATTTTACGGTGGCTGCTGAAAGTGCAGTACATGGAGTAGTACATATTATGGCAACGCAGAATGCCAGTGAATCTTCGTCACGTGGTCAGTATATTGATCCATTTGAATATTTCTTCGGTTTTGGTGGCGGTGGTAGTTTTCAGCGTCCGAAAGCACAGCCTCGTGTGGGATCGGGTTCTGGTGTGATTATCTCAACAGATGGATATATTATAACCAATAATCATGTGATTGACGGAGCAGATGAGTTGGAAGTTACGTTGAATGATAACCGTAAGTTTGAAGCTAAACTAATAGGAACAGATCCGGCTACCGATATTGCTTTGATCAAGATTGAAGCAAAAGATCTGCCCACTATTCCTTTCGGGGATTCAGAAAAGCTAAAAGTAGGAGAATGGGTTTTGGCTGTTGGTAATCCATTTAATCTGACATCAACGGTAACAGCTGGTATTGTCAGTGCAAAAGGTCGTAGTATACCTTCACTTGGTTCGGGAGATAAAAGTAAAATTGAATCATTTATCCAAACAGATGCCGCGGTAAATCCGGGTAATAGTGGTGGTGCATTGGTGAATACAAAAGGAGAGTTGATTGGAATCAATACCGCTATTTATTCAGAAACGGGAAGTTATGCCGGATATTCATTTGCTGTACCTATCAGTATTGCCGGAAAAGTAGCTAGTGACTTGAAACAATACGGTACTGTTCAACGGGCTGTTCTGGGTGTACAGATTATAGGCGTTGGAGATATTATGGATCAATTAAGCATGCCGAATGTTCCTGATGAATACAAGAACGAGTTGAAGAGTATGAAAGAAAATATCAAAGTTTCGGAAGGTGCCTATGTGGCTGAGTTTGCCGATCGTAGTGTGGCTAAAGAAGCTGGTATTGAAGTGGGTGATGTGATTATTTCGGTAAATGGTGTGAAAGTAAAATCCGGAAATGCTTTGCAGGAACAGATTGGTAAATATCGTCCGGGAGATAAAGTTACGGTGAAAGTTAATCGTAAAGGTACGGAAAAGAGTTTCGAAGTTCAATTGAAGAATGCGCAAGGAAGTACGAAAGTGATTACACCTGATGATGGAACAGAAATGTTAGGTGGTGCATTCAAGGCTTTGACGGATAAGGAAAAACGTGAGTATGGCGTTAGTTATGGTATTGAAGTGACCGGATTGACAAACGGTAAGTTGAAAGATGCCGGTATCAAGAAAGGCTTCATTATCATGATCGTTAATAATCAGCGTGTGAAGACTCCGGAAGATCTGGAAAAGATCGTGGATGATATTTTACATGGTCGTACAGAAGATCAAGGTTTGTTCATCAAAGGATTCTATCCGAATGGAAGAACCAAATATTATGCAATCGATTTGGCTGAATAAGCATATATTGTATAGAGTACTTTTTCAAAGTGTATGATATCTTCAGAATGAGAAGATATATATTAAAATGTTAAAGGTATATAATAGGCTGAACATGATAGGTGTTCAGCCTGTTCTTTTGGTAGATTTTATTTATCTTTGTACCCTGTATTTTTCAATTAGATTCGTTGGATGAGACAATTAAAAATTACAAAGTCCATTACCAATCGCGAGAGTGCTTCTTTGGATAAGTACCTTCAGGAAATAGGTCGTGAAGATCTTATTACAGTAGAAGAGGAAGTTGAGTTGGCACAGGCTATTAAAAGAGGTGACCGTAGGGCATTAGAAAAGTTGACAAGAGCAAATTTGCGTTTCGTTGTTTCTGTAGCTAAGCAATATCAGAATCAAGGTTTGAGTTTGCCTGATTTGATTAATGAGGGAAACTTAGGATTGATTAAAGCGGCTGAAAAGTTTGATGAAACACGAGGCTTCAAGTTTATTTCGTATGCTGTATGGTGGATTCGTCAATCTATTTTGCAAGCGTTGGCAGAGCAGTCTCGTATTGTTCGTCTTCCGTTAAACCAGGTTGGCTCACTGAACAAAATCAGTAAAGCTTTCTCTAAGTTTGAGCAGGAAAATGAACGTCGTCCTTCTCCTGAAGAACTTGCAGAAGAATTGGATATTCCTGTAGATAAGATTTCTGATACATTGAAAGTGTCAGGACGTCATATTTCAGTGGATGCTCCGTTCGTTGAAGGCGAAGACAACAGCCTTTTGGATGTGCTTGTGAACGATGATGCTCCTATCGCTGACCGATCGTTAATGAACGAGTCTTTATCGAAGGAAATTGATAGAGCTCTTGCTACATTGACCGAAAGAGAAAGTGAGATTATCAAAATGTTTTTCGGTATTGGGTGTCAGGAGATGACATTAGAAGAGATTGGCGATAAATTCGGTCTTACACGTGAACGAGTACGCCAAATCAAGGAAAAGGCTATTAGAAGATTGAGACAAGGAACGCGTAGCAAGCTCTTAAAGTCGTATTTAGGTTAATCTCCGAGTTGAGGTTCGATACGCAAAGAATTATAGGCTTCTTATCAGGATTGATAGGAAGCTTTTCTTTTTTTTGTACATTTGCAAGTAAAACTGACAATCAGTATACAAAATACCATTAAAAGCAAAATAAGATTATGACGACAAGACGTAATTTTCTAAAAACAGGTTCTCTTTCTTTGGCTGGATTAATGATGGGCGATAAATTGTTCGCTCAAACAGAAGAATGTACAGTCGCTTCTGTTGAACAATCGGGTTCTTTTACAGAGCAGGCAGCCAAGGTTTGGAATGATTTCACAACGAAACGTCCGGCAGAGAATGCTCGTAAGTTTACTTCTGATGCTGTGGAAGCTAAATTGGCAGAAGTGAAAGCTCATATCAAAGATCCCAAATTAGCATGGATGTTTGAGAATTGTTTCCCTAATACATTGGATACAACCTGTGAATTTAAGATGAAGAACGGAAAGCCTGATACCTTTATCTTGACGGGTGATATTCATGCGATGTGGTTGCGTGACTCATCGGCACAAGTATATCCTTATGTCGTATTAGCGAAAGAGGATAAGAAATTACAGGAGATGTTGCAGGGAGTTATCCATCGCCAGGCTAATTGTATTTTGATCGATCCTTATGCTAATGGTTTTAATGAAGGCCCAACTGGCAGTGAATGGGAATCTGATCATACAGAAATGAAAAAAGAATTGCACGAACGTAAATGGGAAATCGATTCTTTATGTTATCCGATCCGCTTGGCTTATCATTATTGGAAAGAAACAGGTGATACATCTGTATTCGACAATGAATGGATGAAGGCCATGGAGTTGGTATATAAGACTTTTATCGAGCAACAGCGTAAAAACAATAACGGACCGTATCAGTTTGGTCGTACAACTGCCAAGCAAAGTGATACTTTGTTGAATGGTTTTGGTAGTCCTGTAAAACCGGTTGGTCTGATTGTCTCTTCTTTCCGGCCTTCGGATGATGCGACGATATTTGGTTTCTTGATACCTTCTAACTTGTTTGCCATTACTTCTTTGCGTCAGTTGGCTGAAATAGTCCGTGTAGTGAAGAATAATACAGAATTTGCAACCCGCTGCGAAGCTTTGGCTTCAGAAGTAGAAGCTGCCGTTAAGAAATATGGTATTATTGAGCATCCGGAGTTTGGGCAGATTTATGCCTTTGAAGTAGATGGTTTTGGCGGTCGTAATTTGATGGATGATGCCAATGTTCCCAGTTTGTTGGCTTTACCATTTTTAGGATGTGTGGATGTCAATGATCCGATTTACCAAAATACGCGCCGTTTCGTATGGAGTCAGTCAAATCCTTATTTCTTTAAAGGTTCTGCGGCCGAAGGAATTGGAGGACCGCACGTGGGTATTGATTACATTTGGCCGATGAGTTTGATTATGCTTGCGAATACGTCAAATGATGAAAAGGAAATTCGTTATTGTATTGAGACGATTCGGGATACGGAAGCAGGAACCGGATTTATCCATGAGTCTTTCCATAAGGATAACCCTAAAGATTATACGCGTCCTTGGTTTGCATGGGCCAATACGCTGTTTGGAGAATTAATTATTAAACTGCAATCGGAAGGTCGTCTGAAAGATCTTCTTTAATGGGGTTGTAATTAATGGGTATTTCTTTTTCTCCTTTTTGCAGGAAATGATGTAATAAGAGATTGTTTACTGTCCGGGTGAAAGGAAGTAAAAAGGATAGATATTCGTATATCAATAAGAATCACAATAAAATAAACGAGAATCGAAAACAAATCCCGTGAGGATTGTCGACGATTCTCGTTTATTTCATTTAGAAAGGCTGGGTATTTATCGGGAAATACACCGGCTTTTATGTGTTTGTTTATGATCTATTTAATCTTGTTCCGTCAATCGGATCCCATCTTTTTCAAGGACAATGAGATGCTGTTTATATAAAGCACCAACAGCTTGTTTGAAAGCCTTCTTGCTGCATCTGAATAATGAATAGATCACATCCGGATCGCTCTTGTCGTGGACAGGCAGAAATCCTCCTTTTACTTGCAGGGCATCCAATATCACTTTAGCTATTCCATCAACTTTCTGATAACCAAGAGGAGTCAGACTAATATCTAATTTGTCGTCGTCGCGGACTTCTTTTACATATCCTTTCAGATGCTCTCCTTTCTCTAAACGCTGAAAAACCTGATTGTGATATATCATGCCCCAATGCAGGTTGTTGACAATCACTTTGTAGCCGATTTCCCCATCTTCAACAACCAAGAGATCTACTTCCTGATTATACTTGTATTGAGGTGGTATGTTATTGAGAAACTTTTCAACTTTTTCAGAAGCCATGATTCTTCCTGTTATCGGATCAAGACGCACATACACAAGATACCATTTACCTTCTCTCATGGTCATTTTCTGTTCTTTGTAAGGAACAAGCAAATCTTTCATAAGTCCCCAATCCAGAAAAGCCCCTGTAGTATTGACCGATTTAACCCTCAGGAAAGCAAATTCTCCGACAACAGCTTTCGGATGTAAGGTTGTTGCAATCAGTCGTCCTTCATTATCATGATAAATAAAGACCTCTACTTCATCGTCTACTTTAGCATCATTAGGTACATAACGGGTTGGAAGCAAGATCTCTTTCCCATCACCTCCATCCAAATAGGCACCGAAACTAAGTATTTTAACGATTTTCAGCTTATTGTAATTACCAATAGTAAACATACTCAAATTTAATTTTAGACAAACATACAGAATTATTCCTGAATGTGAAAAAAACTGAGATTAAATGTATCCTTATGCAGCAATATTCTGTCAAATGCATCGTTAGAAGAGTAGAGATTTAATGAATTACTTGTTAAGTCTTGTGGAATTGTTGTACCTTTGCAATTACATTAATAATTATCATAGATTGTATGAAGCTAAAGTATTTTTTGTTTATTCTTTTTAGTGGGCTGATGGTTGCCTGTAAGACCCCAAAAGATGTCATTTATTTTCAGGGGATTGATAATTTATCTGAAGATAAGTTGGCTCAATTGAGTACGCAGGCTTATTCTACGAAAATAACGTATGATGATTTGTTATCAATAACAGTCTCAGCCTGGGATCCTTCAGCTGTTACTCCGTTCAATCCTCCTGTATATGCTTTTGCTTCACAGGGAGAAGAACCAATTGTCGCTTCTGAGGCTATGTATAATTATTTGGTTGACAAAGAGGGTAATATTAGGTTCCCTGTAATCGGAACAGTACATGTTGCAGGTTTAACAAAGACGGAAATTAGTGCAAAACTTGAATCGTTGATTTCAAAATATGTAGATAATCCATTGGTAAATGTGCAGCTGTTGAATTTTAAAATTACGTTAATGGGTGATTTTAATCGTCCAGGTACATATTCTATTAAAAATGATCGAGTTTCTATTTTAGATGCAATCGGAATGGCTGGTGATCTCCAAATGACGGCTAAGCGTACAAATATTATGGTAATACGAGAAAATAACGGGAAAAAAGAAGTTCATCGGATGGATATAACGAGTCCGGATATTTTTGAATCTCCATGTTTTTATTTACAGCAAAACGATGTGGTTTATGTTGAGCCTATAGAACGAAAATTGAAGACTCGAAATAGTTCTTCCCAGAATCTTTCGTTAGCATCTTCTATTATTAGTACTTTATCTGTTGTTGCGAGTATGATTTTTAGTGTAATTACGTTAGCTAATAGTAAATAAATTCAATAATGAATTATTATGGAGAAAGATAAAGAGGTAATTAGTCTGAAAAATATAATCATATATTATTTGGATCATTGGAAATTATTTGTAGGAGCTGGAGCTTTTTCTTTAGTTTTAGCTGTGCTGTATTTAATTCTATATCCAAAAACTTATGAAATAATGTCTGTCGTTAAAATTCAAGACGAGAAAGATTTAGCAAGTGGCGGTGGTATCAGTATGGGTGATGCTGCTGGTTTGATGCGCTCTTTTGGCCTTGGAGGAGGAACAGGAGGATCAATCAATATTGATGATGAAATTTCGACGTTAAAATCTAATTCATTATTGTCAAAAACAGTTGTTTCGTTAGGATTAGATGTTACTTACGAGAAACCATTTTCTTTGAGAACTTTATATGATGATTCGCCTGTCATCGTTATACCTGATAGTACTTTTAGAGCAAATCTTGATCGGACATTTAAGTTTCAACTAAAAATTGACCATGCAGGAGTTGCTGTTGCTGTTGCTGTTGCTGATTCTGGTGAAAAACTTACTTTTAGTGGTCTTCCTGTTATTTGGCAAACAGAAAATGGGGTTTTAACTATTTGTTATAGAGATAGCATTCATAAAGAGTTACCAGTTAAATTGAATGTTTCAATAATGCCTGTAAGTTGGGTTGCTGAAGATTTAAGCGAAGCATTAAGCATTGAAGAATATTCGAAAACTTCTAATACGATTGAATTATTATATGAAGATCATAATAAATTACGTGGAAAAGATCTGTTGAATACGTTATTAAAACAATACAACAAACAGGCTAATTTAGTAAAGCAGAAAGACGGTAGTAAGTCTCAAAAGTTTCTCGATCAGAGGATTGATGTTGTTGTTGTTCAGTTAAAGGACGTTGAGCGCTTGATAGAAGTGTATAAACTGAAGAATAAGATGACCGACGTTGAATATGATGTGATGTTCTATACAGAAGCGATCAAGACTTATAGGGAAAAGCTTATTGAACTAGAAGCTCAGAAATACATGGTGAATTTGGTGGAAGAATATGTGAAAGATCCCCAAAATAAGTATAAACTGGTTCCTGCTGCTATTTCTTCTGGTGCAGGAGAATCGGATAAGAGCAGTCCTGTGGCTCTATATAATCAAGCTTTAGTTTTACGGGAGAAGACCTTAATGTCTTCAAAAGGAGAAAACCCTATAGCAGAAGTTGAAGAAAAACAAATAGAAAAATTACGGGAAAGTGTTATCGTTTCTGTTGAAAATGCAAGTAAGAGTTTGGATGTCATTATGTCTGATTTGAAATCTCAGGAAAAAGCCATTTTTGATAAGATGGGAAATGTTCCTACCTATGAACGTGAGTATTTAGACATGAAGCGTCAGCAGGAGATTTTACAAGGAGTTTATTTGGTTTTGTTACAGAAAAGAGAAGAAATTGCCTTATCCGCAGAAGGAGGACGTGACAAAGGTTTTATAACAGATGCTGCGTTTGTAAAGCATAAACCTGTCGCACCTCGTAAATTGTTTGCTGCGATTTTTGTAGTGTTCTTTACATTTGGAATTCCAATGGGATATTTATTTATCATAAATAGACTGAAAGAGTTATTGGATGAATTAAAAAGGCAAAAAACATGCAAGTAGTTATATTAGCGGCTGGAATGGGGAAAAGATTAGGGAATCTGACTCGTAATAATACAAAATGTATGATTCGGGTTAATGGTATCACTTTGATTGATCGAGCCCTGTCTCAATTCTCCAAATTGAAGCTTAATAGAATAATTATAGTAATTGGTTATAAAGGAGAAGAATTAAAGGAGTATGTAGGTGATGATTACAGCGGAATTCCTATACACTATATTTATAACCCAATTTATGATAAAACGAATAATATTTATTCACTTTCATTGGCGAAAAAAGAATTGCAGGAAGATGATACATTATTAATTGAGTCTGATTTGATTTTTGAGAACGCAGTTTTAGATAAAATCTTATCAGATCCGTATCCCAACATTGCTTTGGTCGCTAAGTATGAGAGTTGGATGGATGGAACAGTCGTTACATTAGGTAGCGATAATATAATTTTAAACTTTATAACAAAGAAGGCGTTTAATTTTGATCATAAAGATTCATATTATAAAACTGTTAATATATATAAATTTAGTAAGGAGTTCTCGAAAACTCACTATGTCCCTTTTTTGGATGCTTATATTAATGCTTTAGGTTGTAATGAATACTATGAGCAAGTATTACGTGTTATAGCATTATTGGATAAACCTGATTTGAAAGCTCTTCCATTATCTGGTGAAAAGTGGTATGAAATAGATGATATTCAGGATTTAGATAATGCTGAGTCTATCTTTGCTGATGAAGATAAAAAGCTTAAAGTTTTTCAAAAAAGGTATGGAGGTTATTGGCGTTTTCCTTCTCTCTTGGATTTTTGTTATTTGGTAAATCCATATTTCCCTTCAGAAAAAATGAAAAAGGAGATGAAGGCTAATTTTGATATACTATTAACAGAATATCCTTCAGGAATGCAGGTGAATGCATTGTTGATGGCTAAGTATTTTGGACTGACTCCCGATTATGTTTGTGTGGGTAACGGCGCAGCTGAACTGATCAAAAGTTTGATGTCTTTTTTTAATGGAAATTTAGGCGTAATTTATCCAACATTTGAAGAGTATCCAAATAGGTGTGATAAATATAAAATAGTACCCTATTTCCCAAACAATGCGGATTTTTCTTACAGTGTTGATGATTTAATTAGCTTTTATGAGGATAAGGAGCTGAATGCATTATTAGTTATAAATCCAGATAATCCTTCAGGAAATTATATTCCTCATACAGATATTTTAAAGCTATGTGAATGGGCTCAAATGAAAAATTTACGATTGATTTTGGATGAATCTTTTGTAGATTTTTCTGATTTTTCATATCAGGATACGCTTTTGTTGGATTCGATTTTGGAAAAGTTCCCTCTATTGGTTGTGGTGAAAAGCATCTCTAAATCTTATGGAGTACCCGGGTTGCGTTTAGGCGTGTTGGCTTCATCCGACAAGGATTTAATTCAGCAAATACGAAAGGATGTATCAATATGGAATATTAATTCTTTTGCAGAATTTTATATGCAAATATTCAATAAGTATGAGGCTGATTATAAGTTAGGTTGTGAAAATTTCGTGAAAGAAAGAAAGCGCTTTTTCAAATCATTGAGTAAGATATCCTATCTTCGGGTGATTCCTTCGCAGGCTAATTATTTTTTGTGTGAAATAATGGGACGATATACTTCTACAGAGTTGACAAGTTTATTATTAAGCAAATATAATATCTTGATAAAAGATTGTGGAACGAAAAAAGCTTTTTCAAAGGGTGAATATATTCGTATAGCGATACGTTCAACGGAAGATAATGATTATTTGGTCCACGCATTAAATTCATTGTAATATGAAGGTTATTGATTTTTTTCAAATAAAGAATAGTAATATTTCTCCAACTGATTGTTTAAAGTGGGTTGATTGTGCTTTGAGAGAGAAATATGATTGTGTGTTGCCGGGGAAAATTAGTATAGCTACTTCTCCAGACGTTTTTTTCAATACGATGCCTGTATATTTACTTCCTGACAAGCGTTTCGGAGTTAAAATAGTATCTCGTTTCCCAGAAAGAAAGCCTTCGTTGCAGAGTGATATATTACTGTATGATTCTCAGAGTGGTGAACTATTGGCTTTTATGGATGGATCATGGATTACTGCAATGAGGACAGGTGCTGTTGCTGCTTTAAGTATAAGTTATCTGCAAAAGAAAAATGCAAAGAATTATGCTTTTATTGGTTTAGGAAATACGGCTCGGGCTACATTGTTATGCTTGCTTGAATTTGTAAAAGGACCATTACAGGTTTCTTTACTGGCTTATAAAGATCAGGCTGATTTATTTATTGATAGATTTAAAGACTATCCGAATATATCATTTACAGTTTATTCGGATGTGCAACAAATGATAGCAGATTCAGATGTGATTCTTTCAAGTGTTACTGTTGCTCATGAGTTGTTCGCTCCTGATGAATGTTTTAAACCTGGAGTCTTGGTTGTTCCTATTCATACGAGAGGCTTTCAGAACTGTGATTTATTCTTTGACAAAGTATTTGCCGATGATGTGAAACATGTATGTGGCTTTAAGTATTTTAATCAGTTTAAACAGTTTGATGAATTTGCACATGTGCTCATAGGCGAGAATCCGGGGCGAGAATCAGAACAAGAACGAATTTTAGTATATAATATAGGGATTGCGCTGCATGATATCTACTTCGCATCAAAAATTTATGATAAACTTTCTGCTGATGGGCAAACATTAGACTTGAATATGACAACAGATAAATTCTGGGTATAATTAATGTTATTAGAGAAAGGTAAAAAATATAAAGTAATTCTTTCCAATACGGCTTATTTATCCGTCTTGGAAATATTAAAAATGGTAATGCCATTTGTGGCATTACCCTATATAATACGAACTGTTGGTACAGGAAACTATGGAATTGTTGTCTTTGCACAGACGGTGATTTCTTATTTTATTGTTCTTGTGAATTTTGGCTTGGATGTTTCTGCTGTAAAAGATGTTTCAGTTGCAAGAAATGATCGTTCCAAATTAAACGAAGTCGTTTCGTCTGTTTTACTGATCAAAACGATTCTATTTCTAATTTCGTTTGTAATATTGGGTGGGATGGTTTTTTGTATTGATAAATTTCGAGCCCATAGTCTTCTTTTTTTCTTGTCATTCCTTTCTTGTTTATCAGAAATATTATTTCCAGTCTGGTTCTATCAAGGAATAGAAAAAATGAAATATATTACGCTGATACGTTTCATATCCATATTTATATATACTGTTTCCGTTTTCTTATTTATAAGACAGGCAGAGGATTATATATTAATACCTCTTTTGCAATCAGTGGGTTGGATTATTTCAGGTGCTGTTTCATTCCTTATGTTATTGAAGGCTGAAAATATTTCTTTATTTATGCCTTCTTGGAATTTAATCAAAAAGTATTTTGTTGATAGTATCCCTTTCTTTTTCTCTCGAGTTTCTGTTGTAATTAATAATGGAATGGCTAAAATTATTTGTGGTGTTTTCTTTTCTATGCATGAAGTCGCAGCTTTTGATTTGGCACAGAAGATCGCAACAACAGCTTTAGTTCCATTGCAAATGCTAAATCAGGCAGTTTTTCCTCATATAGCAAAAACAAAAGATCTGAATTTTGTGAATAAGTGCTTTCGAATGATGATGTTAGCTACATTGGGAATTATTGTTTCTGTATATATTTTAGCTCCATTAGGCGTTAGAATTCTTTCAGGTGGCGAATTAATGGATTCTGTTTCTATATTACGAATACTTTGTCTTTTCATTTTCAGTGGTGGAATAACATTATATACAGGCTCTCCGGTATTAGTGTCTTTTGGATATTCAAAGCCGTTTAATCGGAGTGTTCTTCTGTCTACTGTTATTCTAATGTTGATATATGGAATTTTATATCTAACGAATAATTTCTCAATCGGACGTTTTGCTTTAGCATTAGGTTTGGCAGAATTTGCAATTGCGGTTTATCGTTTGTATTATTGCACTCGTTATAAATTAATTCAGTTTCATGGAGGATTTAAGCTATTTTAATCCCGAGGGATCAACATTGCGGAAACACCAAATGAAGATGGTTGAGATTTTGTGTGTGATAGACAAAATTTGTAAGAAGCACAAAATAAACTATTGGCTTAGCTCTGGTACTTTATTGGGAGCTGTTCGTCATCATGGATTTATACCGTGGGATGATGATTTAGATATTGAAATGTTGGCTGAAGACTATAAAAGATTTTTATCGGTTATTCAGTCTGAACTTCCAAATGATTTGGTCCTTCAATCCTATAAGACTGATCCAAATTATGTAGCTCCTTATGTTAAAATCAGAGATACAAAGTCTTGTTTGTATGAGACTTCTAATAAGGATTGTAATTATATGTATCGGGGAATCTATATTGATGTTTTCTATATAGAACCATCTACTCGGTTTTTAATAAGAGTGGCTATGAAATTACATGGCTATTTATATAAATTATCATATAGGCCATGTAGAAAAGGATCATTCCTTTTTTATAGCAAGCGTTTGATTTTAGTTCTTTTACAGAATTGCGTATATCCATTATTTAGGGTAGTGTCAAAGTTTTTACATTGTAAAAAATTATACCAGTGTTTAGGTGCTGGTTTTTTAGGTGAACGGAATAAAAAGGATTTATTTCCACTGTCAGCAGTCAGCTTTGAGGGGAAAACTTTTCCTGCTCCTCATGATCCGGATGCCTATTTGACGAGGTTATATGGTAATTATATGCAATTGCCTGATTTATCGAGAATCGAAGTGCATTTAGATAAGATAGAATTTGGTAAATGAAGTATAATACAATGAAACAAAAAATATTATTAGTATTTGGAACGCGGCCAGAAGCGATAAAAATGTGCCCATTGGCAATTGCATTTCAAGCTGCCTCAGATTCATTTGAGACAATTATATGTGTAACAGGCCAGCATCGTGAGATGTTAGATCAGGTATTAGCTGTATTTGGCATCAAACCTGATTATGACTTGAATATTATGTCAAAAGGACAAGACTTATATGATGTTACATCTCGAGTTCTATTAGGAATGAGAGACGTATTAGTTCAAGTTAAACCAGATGTTGTATTGGTACATGGTGATACGACAACTTCTATGGCAGCGGCATTAGCTTCATTTTATCAGCAAATACCTGTAGCCCATATTGAAGCAGGTTTGCGCACACATAACATATATAGTCCGTGGCCGGAAGAAATAAACAGGCAGATTACGGGAAGAATTGCGACTTATAATTTTGCTCCTACTTTATTAAGCAAGAAGAATCTGTTGCTTGAGAATGTTAATGAATCTTCTATTTATGTAGTGGGAAATACAGTTATTGATGCTTTACATTTAGTTTTAAAGCGAATTAAATCAGACAATAAGATAGAACAGGATATATTGGCTGATTTATCAAGGATGAATATTCCTCTTTCTTTAGTTAATACTTGGAAAGGAGGAAAGCGAATGGTTCTGATTACTGGTCATAGAAGAGAAAATTTTGGAGAAGGATTCATGCATATCTGCTTTGCAATAAGGGACTTGGCAAAGAAGTTCTCTGATGTAGATTTTGTTTATCCCATGCACTTGAATCCTAATGTTAGAAAACCGATACATGAAGTTTTTGGATCAGATTATAGAAATAATTATCCAAACCTGTATTTTATAGAGCCTCTTGACTATTTGCCATTTGTATATATGATGGATCATTCTTTTATAGTTTTAACAGATAGTGGCGGAATTCAAGAAGAAGCTCCCGGATTAGGTAAGCCGGTTCTGGTAATGCGCGATACAACAGAAAGGCCAGAAGCACTGGATGCTGGTACTGTGAAATTAGTTGGAACGGATTATGATAAGATTATGAAGGAAGTTTCATTATTATTGACTGATGAAGCGGCCTATGCTAATATGTCAAAAGCAACTAACCCATACGGCGATGGATTTAGTTGTGGAAGAATAGTAGATATAATGCGTAAAAAATAGTCGTATGAAAAAGAAAGTATTGATAATCCACCGAGGTTATCCATTAGGATCTAATGCCGGCGATAAAGTACGAACTTTGAATATGGCAAAGTCTTTGCAACGGATAGGTTTTCAAGTGTTCTTACTTGGCTTTTATACGAAGGGCTTTTCTTTGAAAAAAAAGGAAATAGAACAGTTGCCCAATGGAATAAAGCCTTTATTCTATTTTACGCTGCCAAACCGTTTTCATTTACACCATGTTGCCGCATTATATAGAGCTATTTTGACTTGGTTAATTTGTAAGTATTATTCAATTGACTTGGTGCAGGGTGAATTAGCTTCGGCAGCAAATTGTGTAAGATTTTTGCCTAAACTTCCTTTGATAACTGATTTCCACTCAGATATTGTTCCTGAATTGGAAATGGATGGTTATTTGCCATATCAAATTGAGAACGCCCGGAGTGAAAACGTATATGCCATAAAGCGATCAGCAAAAACAATAACCGTTTCTGCCAATTTAAGAAAAAATCTATCTGTATATGGAACTACAGATGCTCCAAATTACGTTTTGCCATGTAACTTTGTAGCAGAGCCATATCTTAATTTTACGATGGAAAGGCGTAAGGCAATGAGGATTGAATATGGTTTAGACGATCGTATACTTTTATGTTATTCTGGAGGATTACATGTTTGGCAGTGCATATCAGAAACTATTAATTTGGTAATAGAGCTTAGGAAACATAATCCTGCTTATTTTTTGTGTATTTTCACAAATGATAGTATAGAACCCTATAAAGATAAATTAAGTTTGTTGGAAAACTCTTATATGGTAAAGAGCTTGAAACATGATGAAGTTCCAACTCATTTACTGATGGCTGATGTTGGATTTGTTTTGAGGGCGAATAGTCTGGTTAATATAAATTCATCTCCAACTAAAACTTCTGAATATATGGCAGCAGGAATGATGGTTGTTGCGACTCAGTATGCAGGAGATGTTCCGCAATTAATTCACGATAGTGGTTGTGGCTATACCTTAAAAGGTCCTGTTGCTTCACCGGATGAAATTAAGTCGTTAGATCTCAAAATTACCGAATTCATGTCTAATCGGTGTGTTGAATTTGAAAAGAGTAGAAAGTTTATTTTTGAACATCGCGTTTGGGAAGTAAATGAGTCTTTACTTGACCAGCTATATCAGGATTTATAACACAGAATGGCATGTCCGGTTTACTCAGACATGCCTCTTTTTTATCTATTAATTTTAAATCTGTTTTTTCTGAAAAAATATAACATGCTTTTTAAATGTAAGAATGTTTTTCTGTTTATTTTTTGCGATGACCTTTGATGCGCATGAATCATTTTGCTTGAAGGTAAATAAATAACTTTCTTCCCTAGTTTCCAACATCGGTGGCATATGTCCATATCTTCAACATATAAGAAAAAGCCTTCATCAAATCCGTTTAATTGCTGATAAAATGAATTCTTTAAAAGAAGTGCTGCTCCCATACACCAATCTACATCACTTGGACTTGTTGGTGAGAGTTCTGTCATTAAATATTGCTTTACATAATGATTGGTACTATTATCGTTCCCTTTGGTGAAAATTCTAGCCATTAAAATTGGGGGAGAAATAAATGTTCTTACCGAATGTTGTATGGATAAATCTGTATTTAATAACTGAGGGGCAACAATACCAACTTCTTGGTGGTCTTGCAGATATTGATAAAGCGTATCTATGCTATCTTTTAAAAGGATAATATCCGGATTTAGTATTAATATATATTCTCCTTTTGCATAGGAAGCTGCTTTATTGTTATTGGCTGCAAATCCTGCTATTTTATCATTTTTGTAGTAGCGGATTTGTGGATAATGGGTTCTTATAAATTCTTCAGTATTGTCTGTTGAACAATTATCAACAAGGATTAGTTCAAAATTAACTTTAGGTGGATTGTCAATATATAAAGAATGTAACATCTTCTCTAGAAGAGGAAGATGATTCATTGTTACAGTGATAATTGAAATAATAGGATTCATTATTTGCATGATAAATAAAATTGATAATAATCTTTTGCCATTCTTTGTGCTGAAAACTGATCGATAATAATCTTTCTAGCAACCTCTTTTAAGTCGTTCACTTCGTTTTTTTGATTTAATAGTGAAAGACAGATTTTATATAAGGTATCTGTATCATTACAGTCAAATAAATAATTTTCAAAACAACTGTTTTGCACAATTTCTTTATGAGGGTCTATTGATGATAGTATAGGTATAACCTGATTGCTCATTGCTTCCATAACAGATAGAGGTAAACCCTCTGAATATGAAGCTGAAATGTATAAATCTGCAATTTGAAGATATGGAATGATGTCCTTCTTAAACCCTAAAAAAAGAATATTGGAGTTCGCTGATTCTTCTAATTCTTTTTTAGCAGATCCTTCTCCAATAATTAATAAGGGGTAATTATTGCCTAGTTTATTATAAACTTGTATAATTGTTTTAATATTTTTCCTAGGATGTAATCCTGACATAACTATAGATATAACTTTTTCTCTTATACCAAGCTCTTCTTTTAATTTTTCTAATGCCTTTTTGTCACATTGTAGAGAAGGTATTTCAATCCCATTTTGGATAGCGGATATATGTATATTGTATTTTTCTAAAGATTTAGAAATACTTTTAGAACAAGCAACAATATTATCAGCTTCTCTAATAATGTTCGTATGTTTATTAGTTCTCCACAAAGAAAATAAAGGTCCTAAAGGATGTTTTGCATCATCTTTAGGATCTAAATGAATTGTCATTACCTCCTTTGTCTGTGGTATTAATTTTTTTATTTGGTGGTGTATTAAGTTTGCTCTGAAACCATGAGAGTGCATTATATCGAAATGCTCTTTATTTACAAGTTGGGCTAAAGCTTTTTGTGCGCAGAACATACCTTTTATACGAGACATATTCAATGAGTGCACAGGTATATTTTCTTGCTTAAAAGCATCAATCATGCTATTTTCAGGCTCTTTTGAAAGTGTAATAGCATGTATTTCTACGGGATAATTGGCTTTAAGTTCTTTTATGAGTGTAAAAGCTATTTTTACTAGCCCGTAACCTTCTAATGTGGAAAACAAAAAAGCTATTTTCATTTTTGTACAATTTTATCTGTTACTTGCTTTTGTTCTGCAATGACTACCCCTAATAACATCATTAAAAAATATCCTCGATGACTAGTGAATGTAGCATCTGCAATACTTTCTATCAGGAAAAAACCTATGATAAGCAGAGTGATTACTAAGTATTTTTCTTGTAGATTTTGTATGTATAAAGAATATGATTTCTTTATTAAATACCAAAAGAAATAAAAAAATAAAAGTATTCCAATTACTCCAAATTGAGTTAAACAAGGATAATAAGTGTCAGCTATATAACTATAGTCAATTTTGTTAATCCCCCATACGCCATCAAGTCCATATTTATAATATAAATCAGAATAATAGACACCTGATGCATAAGAAGCGAAACTAGCGAATCCTGGTCCAAATGGAAAATAATCAACTAGAACTTCTAAAGATGTTTTGTACAACATCATTCGGGCAACAAGACCTGATTGAATGTCTTCTTCAGTTCCTCCTACAGCAAAATATAGATCCAACTTATTCCATCCAACTAATATCAATAATCCTATCACTATAATGCCAAATAGAATTGTTTTGATATTTATTTTAAAATCTTTAAGCTTGGGCGCTATTAATATAAGAATGACGGATATTAGAAAGAAACCATAAAATTTGGATCTAGTGGAAAAAAGGCCTGCTGATAACATTACTATGAATACAAGTTTGTCTCTCAATGTATCGCTTCCACAGAATAGAACAATTAAAGATAAAGCTATAATACATGCTGCAAAATATGAATTATGAAACATGACAGTATTGATGATAAACTTGTCATATAGTGTCATGAATCCAAGCCCTAGTAACAGAAACCAAAAACCTATGCAAATGATTCTCAAAAGACTTTTTTGCCTGTCAGAAAAACTAGGATATAAAAGGTATGTTCCAAAAAAAGCTAAGTAAGGTTTAAATTCAATGATAAGATCCTTGATAATGGCTTGTTTAACATTACTGTTTATGAGTATTGAATAGATTGTGTAGAATAAAAAGATACCAATTGTCACCAAAAAAGGCTTATTAAATCTCCAATCTTTTGTGTGAAATACCCCAAAGAGCATGAATATAAATAATAAAAAGGCACATATTTCGTCTATTCCATCAAATCCAATAGTCCCATACAGAAGGAGACCTAGAATGAGTGTGAAGACAAATAATTCGAAATAATGCTTGTTTATGAACTGTTGTAGCATATCAGATCGTTTTTGAATATATAACGCGATGTGTAATTATATGTTGTTTTGATGCGGAAACAAAGATAATGCTATTTTTTGAAATAAGTTCTTTTAAAGTTTAGTTGTAAGGTAAAACAATGGCTTCTGGGAAGGAAGGATCATTATCTGGCTGGTACGCCCCAAAAAAAGTTATATATATTTTTTCATTTAAAGTGTCTATATAATATATATTGAAACTATTACTAGATATTGAGTCTTCTTCTCTTTTGACCCGGTTATATACAATACCTGCATCTTTAGGCGCTTGATTTGAACATAAAATCATCTGTTGGTGAGGTAATGAAGTAGGGATACTTACTCCTAAAACATTGAAATAAGCAAAACAATGAGCATGTCCTCCTAAATAACAGATAAATTTCCCGCTAGAGTTCGTGAAGTCGAAATTGACAGAAATACTATCATTCGTGGATAATTTATTTTTATAGATTGATTTAATTGTGGTATGATTGCGGAAGGCTTCAACAATATCAGGAATCATGTTCCAATTATGGATAAAATCTCCGTCACATAGATATGTAGTGGAGTTATCCGAGTGAGGTTGAAATGGATAATGATTTAGGATAATGACATTATGTTGATTAGACAGACCTTTTTTTAGAGCAATATTTCCTAGCCAATTGATCTGTTCCTGCGTGTAAGAAGCATAATATACGGTGTTGTATTTTTGCTCTGTTTGATCAAGCATATCTAAAGATATGATCCGAATATAGCCTCCTAGGGGATTAGGAATGTCTGTATAAAAATAATTCTTATTAGCTTTTTGACTTCTTAAACCAAAACAAGATATAGAGGATAAATTTTGATAGATTTCAGAAGCCGTGATATATGTAGAAAAAGATGAATCAATAATATTTGAGTCGTGATTGCCTGTGCAAATATAGGATGGTATATTGTTATTGCTATAGAAGTATTGCGTGAATGACCGTAAGTACTTAATGGCAATGTCTTTATCTTTATGATTGGATATAAAATCTCCCGTAGCCACCATTGCATTAATGTTTAAATCTGCTTGATTGGCAAATTTTACAGATTGTATTAGATTTATAGGATAAGAGTAATGATTACTTTCAGAAAAATCGGATAAGTGTGGATCTGAAATATGTACGAGTTTGAAACAACCTTTCACGTTATATTGTGATTCAATTTTAGCCATGCGTTCTTTTGCTAGTTTATTATTAATAGCATATATAGAATCATTTATACTCTTTTTTACTTCCCAATCAATGTCGTCAGCATGCGAACATGAGAGTAAAAAGCTTATAATAAAAAGACATAAATATGAAAGCCTTTTAGTTTGAAAAAGCAGTATTTTAATTATGAATGCAAATATATATGCCATGATTAGTTTCTTATCTTAATTTGTTTGTTACAATATTAAGCAAAATATTTTTGTTATCTATGAAATGCTTATAAGTATTTTGAGGAAATGTATTAAATAGATGGGAGGCTACCAAAAAACATAATTATATTTCTGAGTGAGTAATGAATGTTTTTAAAAACTATGTTCCTTTAATAACAATTACCTAAACCTTCGTTCTCAATTCTTCGATGTTTTGATTTTGATTTTCTTGAGCAATAAAAGTGGAGTAGAATGTGTGTTTTTTTCATCCTTTTCTCCTATTCTGATTTTTCTTTTAGGGGTTCACACACGGACTCATTGCTTTGATTGCCAAATTATTCCTGTGAAGGGTGTGAAATCTATAAGGAAAAAAGATGATCTCTTTTGATCGCATCTTGAGAATAGGGAAAAATCGTCCTACTTCTTGGTTTGGCGTGAGGAAGTTTGGCATCCTTGTTTTTTGAGTGGACAAGTCTGACAACTTTGGCAACTTGATTTGTCTGATATAGGACGGGTAAAAAAACGATAGATTTTGTGTCCCATCCAAAAGATGGTGACACATCCTATCAAATAAACTGCTATTTCCTGCCACATGGTTAGTTGATAATTATGTTTCCGATTTGATAAACTAAGAAGGATACGACCCAAGCTAGGCAGCAGGTGTAGAGAATGACAAATGCGCCCCACTTCCAGGAATGGGATTCATTTACGATGGCTGTCACTGTAGCTATACAAGGGAAGTAAAGCAGAACAAACAGCATCAGACTGAGTCCGACCAAGGGCGTAAAGACGTCTGTCCCGTCTGGATTCTTTTCTTGTAACAATCGTTCCGTCAGAGCTTGTTCACTGTCGTCGCTGCCGGTGTATAATACGCTCAGCGTACTGACAACGATCTCTTTGGCTGCCATTCCGGATAACAGGCTGACACTGATTTTCCAATTGAAACCAAGCGGTTCCATGACGGGCGAAATGATTTGACCGATACGGCCGATATAAGAGTTTTCCTGATGGTCCATAGCCATCTGGTGTTCTATCTCTTGCAATTGCTTGGCCTTTTCTTCCGGACTTATCTGTGTATTCTCGATGGAAGCTATTTGTTGTTTAAAATCAGCTGTACGTGCTGTCTCCCTCGGAAAATAACCTAAAAACCAGATGATGATGGATGCAACCAAGATGATGCCTCCCATCTTGTGCAAATATTGTTTGGCTTTTTCCCACATATGGAGCAGAATGGATTTTCCTGTAGGCATACGATAGGGCGGTAACTCCATCACAAAGGGAACATCTTCTTCATTAAAGAAAGCACGTTTGAATACCCGGGCTAAGATAACGGCTAGGATAACACCGGTGACGTATAACGAAAGTAATACGAAACTGGCATTTTTCGGGAATAAGGCTCCCGTGATTAATACATAAACCGGAAGTCGGGCACTGCAACTCATCAAAGGCGTTACCAGCATCGTGATCATACGACTGTTGCGACTTTCAATGGTTCGGGTAGCCATTACGGCCGGAACATTGCAGCCAAAGCCCATGACCAATGGGATGAATGATTTGCCATGTAAGCCCATTTTATGCATGATCTTATCCATGATGAAAGCGGCACGAGCCATATAGCCCGAATCTTCCATAAAGGAGATGAAAGCATATAGGATCAGGATATTGGGTAAAAAGACGATGACGCCTCCGACTCCACCTATAATTCCATCGACAAGCAAGTCTTTGAGCGGTCCTTCTGCCATGTGGGTACGGACGAAATTACCGATCATTTCGACCAACCATTCAATGCCTTGCATGGGATAATCGCCTAAACGGAAAGTGGCTTCAAACATGATCCACATGAAAAGAAGGAAAATAGGAAATCCCAATACTTTATGAGTAACGAAGAGGTCAATAATCTGGGTACTGGTCGCTTCCTTGATTTTGTTCTGTTCAAAGGTCTCGCGCAAAGCTCCCGAGATGAAACCATAACGCGCGTCTGTTAACGCTGTTTCGCAGTCTTCCTGCAAAAGATTTTCGATTTGGGCGGCGTTGCGGTTCCGTTCTTGGATGATTTGCTCACCATCCGGAAACTTCCGTATCTGAGATTCTATTTCCTGATCGTTTTCCAGTAACTTGATAGACAAGTAACGCCTTGATATACTTTTAGGCATATTACTATCTACTTTATGGATACTGCGTTTTATATTGGCAATGCCTTTTTCCAGTATATCTCCGTAGTTGATATGTATATGGCGAACAACGGGATCTTCTTCTTCATACACTTTGATAACGCGGTTGAATAACTCTTCGATACCAAAGCCTGTCTTACTGATGGTCGGAACAATTGGGCAACCGATCATACGTGCCAGCGATTCATAATCAAACTTATTACCGGCTTTTTCCAGTTCGTCGTACATGTTGAGGGCAATGACCATTTGCACGTCCATGTCAATCAACTGGGTGGTCAGATATAAGTTCCTTTCCAGATTAGAGGCATCAATAACATTGATAACAATATCCGGTTGCTGGTTTTCGTTCAGATGTTTTCGTACATACAATTCTTCCGGAGTATAGGCCGACAAAGAATACGTACCCGGTAAGTCGACAATCCGGAACGTATATCCGTTTTGCTTGAATACGCCTTCTTTGGCATCGACGGTTACTCCGCTGTAATTCCCGACATGCTCATGAGCTCCTGATGCGAAGTTGAATAAAGACGTTTTACCGCAATTGGGGTTTCCCACCAAAGCAACGTTGATAGTCTTTCCTTTATTGTAGGCAATTTCTCTTAATTCATCGTCCGAAGGAGTGATGTAGTCAGTTGCCGGTTTATCGGCAAAAATGAGGTTTTCACGTTCGGCTGCGAATTCGGCAGCACTGACAACTTCGATGAGTTCGGCATCCTGGCGTCTGAGAGAAACGTCATATCCCATAATCCGGTAATGAATAGGATCTTTCAACGGGGCATTTTGAATGACTTGTACTTCTTTTCCACGGATAAAGCCCATTTCTATGATACGTTTGCGGAAAGCGCCGCGCCCCATAATTTTGACGATAATTCCTTTTTCGCCTGTACGAAGTTCTGATAGTCTCATCTTAATATACTGTTCTCAAACGTGTGCAAAGTTACGATATATCGTTAGTTTCATCAATACCTATGAATAGGTAATTTCAGCGGCAGAACTATTTCTTTGCCTTATGTCATTTAATAAGAGAACCGATTGGATATATTTTGTTCGCCATTGCCGAATATATATTTGCCCACTGCGAATATGTATTCGCCGACGCTGAACGTATGTTCGCCCACGGCGAATAAAGATTTGCTGGTAGGCCAACCTATTAGATCATATCCATTTGGAGAAAAATAAAGGGGACTTCCGCTTTTTCGTTTCTATAAATATCATATATTTGCTGTGACATTTCGCTGTGACACATGTAAACATGAAAAATACTAATATATAATATGAGTCGTAAATTATTGTTGTTTTGGCTATTAACCGGAGTTTTCTTGTTCGTTTTCCTACAAGTTTGCTATCCTTATCTTTTCTTTTTCAACGAACAGAGCCAGTTGTTTTTAGCCGAAGCGGCTTTCTTTTGGGAAAATTTGCTGAAGCCCGGAGGTCTGACGCTGTGGTTGTCTGAGTTCTTGGTTCAGTTTTTTTCCTATCCATACGCGGGAGCTTGTATTACTGCTATACTATTGACGTTGATAGCTTTTGTGCAGGGTGAAATTTTACGTAAACTAAGTGGATCATCTATTTTGGCAATGACAGGTTGGTTGGTTGCCATGGCTCAGGTTTGGGTAATTGCTGATTTTAACTACCTGTATCAAGGAGTCCTGTCGATAGCTTTTGTTCTCATAAGTGCGTGGACTTGTCTGTTTATTCGATCAGATCGGGTTCGCTTGCTTTTTGAAGTGGCAGGAGGATTGATTTTAGTCTGGTGGGTAGGAGCTGCTTCCGTATTATTTGCCGTCTGGGTGTTTTTATATGAGATTGTTGTCCGTAAAAACAAGCAGAAATGGTTGGCGCTGTTTCCTTTATTGATAACAGCCGGTTTGTTGTTTGTTTTATGGCGAACAGCCGTTATCAGTGATTCCCGTTTTGCCTTTTTACCCGATGCTTATTATCATCATTTATTAGAGCCTAAATCGGTTATTTATTTTTCATGGTGGGGCGTATGGCTGTTGACAGGCTATGCGCTGATTGTACATCGAAATAATTGGTCATTGAAAACGACGAAGAGTAAAAGACAGGTTGCAGTGGCTTTGTTTGTCTGTTTGATAGTTGTATTTTATGTCGGGACGTTTCGCTTTGGAGAATTGAAGATGCGCCGTTATATGATGCTGGATCATTATTCCCGAACCGGACAATGGCAGAAAATAGAAGCCGATTGCCAGGGTAAGATAACGAATTTCCTTTATATGAATATCCTTGCCCGTGCATTGGCCGAACAAGGCAAACTGGCAGATACCATGTTTGATTATCAGTTCAGAGGTCCGCAGGCTTTGGCAGTGAATTGGAATCATACAGAAGATGTTTCGGTATTGTTGAGTGATATTTATTTTACGGCAGGAAATATCGCCTTGTCGCAGCGACTGGCTTTCGAAGGTAATTCCTGTGCCCGTGGAAATTATAATGCCCGTTTACTCCAACGACTGGTTCAGACCAATTTAATTTATGGCGAGTATGCAGTTGCTGAAAAATACATCCGTTTGTTGGAGAAATCGTGGACTTATAGGGAGTGGGCAAAGCAGCAACGAAAGTTTCTTTACAAGGATGCTGAAGTAGAAAATGATCCGCTATTAGGTAGTAAGCGTTCGTTATTGTTGTCTCCGGAAGATACAACCCAACAAAAGGTTGCCGGTGAACAACTGGAGACGGCCATGCAACTTCCTATATTGGCCAATTCGGCTCAAGCCAGAACAGCCTTCGAGTATTTGATGGGAGCGTATTTATTAAAGAAAGACATGGCCAGTTTTCAATATCTGATTGATCGCTATTGGGGAACTCCGCTTTTGCCTGATTTACCCGTGGCTTATCAGGAAGCTTTGCTCGTTGCCCATGAAAAGAATCCGGAAGGATTGGACAAATATGCCTTGAATAAGGATGTCTTGAGCCGGTATGCTGATTTTCGGAAACAGGTTTTAGCCAACCGGAATAATCGGGGACTTGCCGGGCTGTTGTATCGGTCGTTTGGTGATACGTATTGGTATTATGTTGTATTTAAATAAAGAACTAGTAGGAAGGTTGGAAGCTTCTTATAAAATAGCAAATGATGAGAAATAAATATTTATACCTATTGATCGGATGTTTGTTAGGCTTGGTTGCTTGTCAGCCAAGTTTGCCCCATATCGACGAGCAAAAAGAGATAACACCGGTTATTTATCCTGATTATAAGGAAGTCACTATTCCGGTAAATGTGGCTCCCCTGAATTTTGGTCTGCGGGATGCAGTGGAAGATGCAGTAGCCGTTTTTTCTTTCCAAGAACATTCCATATCGGTCTGGTTGAAAGACAGTACTTTCCAGATTCCATTGAAAGCCTGGAAAGAATTGCTACAACAGGCAAAAGGAAAAAGCCTGGAAGTATCGGTGTCTGTTAAAGAAGACGGCAAATGGATGGGTTACAAAGCTTTTGATATCTATGTAGCTTCAGAACCGATGGATGCTTATTTGGCTTATCGGAAAATAGCTCCGGGCTATGAATTATGGAAAAACATGGGAATCTATCAGCGCAATCTGGAAACATTCGACGAATCGCCCGTATTGGAAAACCGGCAAACCAATCAAAACTGTATGAATTGCCATTCCTTTTGTAATCGGCAAGCAGACCGTTTCCTGTTCCACATGCGTCAGAAATTAGGTGGAACCTATTTGGTAAAAGACGGAACCGTTGAGAAACTCAATACCGAAACGCCAGAAACCATCTCGGCATTGGTCTATCCGTCCTGGCATCCGGGAGGACGGTTTGTGGCTTTCTCGACGAATGTCACGAAACAGTTCTTCCATCCGAACAACCGGAACCGGATTGAAGTCTATGATGAGAAATCGGATGTAGTTGTATATGATACGGAGAAACATGAATTAATTACCGCGCCAGCCTTGTTTTCTAATCAGGCATTTGAAACGTTCCCTACATTTTCAGCAGATGGAAAAACGCTTTATTTTTGTACAGCCCAGGCAAAACCGATGCCGGATGCTTATCAGGAAGTGAAATACAGCCTTTGTTCGATTTCCTTTGATCCGGAAAAGCGGACTTTCGGTAATCAGGTAGATACGTTGTTTGCGGCAGAACAACAAGGTAAAAGCGTTTCATTTCCCCGTGTTTCACCGGATGGACATTATCTGTTATATACGTTATCCGGATACGGAAACTTCTCAATCTGGCATAAGGATGCAGATTTGTATTGGGTAGACCTGAAGACTGGCAAGCACCGGTGTTTGGAGGAAGTCAACAGTCCGGATGTAGAGAGCTATCATTCCTGGAGTGGCAACAGTCGTTGGTTTGTATTCAGCAGCCGGCGGGATGACGGTCTTTATACACGGCCCTACTTTGCATACGTATCAGAAGATGGCAAAGTAGGAAAGCCTTTTATGTTGCCCCAACGTACCAGAGATTATTATGAAGACAGTATGTGGTCGTATAATATTCCGGAATTTGTTTCCGGTAAGATCCGCGTTTCGGCCCGTTCCATCATAGATGTGGCGGAAACTTCGGGTACAAACATCAAATTTATGAAATAAGAAAAACAATTGAAAGGAGAATAACTTATGAAGATCAAAAGAGTTTTTATAGCGGCACTTTCGGTGCTTTCCGGTTTATTTTCAAGTCCGGTTTCTATATTTGGGCAACAGCCTACTTTGCCAAAAGATAAGCAACATGGAGCGATTCTTCATGCGTTCTGCTGGTCCTTCCAGACCATTAAAGAGAATATGAAGCAGATTGCCGATGCCGGGTTTACGATGGTGCAGACGTCACCGGCCAATAAATGTTTTGTGGGTGAAGACGGTGGCTTGGAAATCTTTGGGAAAGGGAAATGGTATTATCATTATCAACCGGTAGAATGGACGATCGGTAATTATCAGCTAGGAACAAAAGCTGATTTCATTGCTATGACGACCGAAGCCCGGAAATATGGAATTACCGTATTGGTAGATGTATTGCCCAATCATACAGCGTTCGATACGACGGCTGTTTCCCAACAGTTCATTGATGCTGTTGGCGGACATGATCAGTTATATCATGCCAACGGACTGAAGCCGATTGAAGATTATGATGATCGTTTGCAGTGTACAACACAGGGAGTCGGCGGATTACCCGATGTAAACACAGAGAATCCGCTGTTCCAGTACTATTATATGAAATATGTGAACGAACTGATCGCTTGTGGCGCAGGTGGTTTCCGGTATGATACCGCCAAGCACATTGGCCTGCCTTCCGATCCGAAGGATGAAAAATCATCTCGTAATAACTTCTGGGAAGTTGCTACAGGCCGGGAAGCTGTGAATGGTTTGAGTCTGGATACTTCCAAAGAACTTTTCATTTATGGCGAAGTTTTGCAGGGCAAGGACGTGAAGGAAAAAGAATATTCCAAATACCTCGGACTGACGGCCAGCAATTATGGCGGAGAGTTGCGGAAAGCACTGGAAAATAGAAGTTTTTCGGGCGTGGATTTGAAATCATGGCACCATCAGGCGAATCCGAAGCAATTGATTACGTGGGTGGAAAGTCATGATACCTATTGTAATGCCGGAGAATCGGCAGGCTTGACGGATGCTCAGATTCGTTGTGGCTGGACGATTTTGGCTGCCCGTGCTTCCGGTGTGCCTTTGTTCTTGAGCCGGCCGGCGGGTTCGTCTCCGGAAAATCGTTGGGGAAATAATCAAATCGGACTGCGTGGAAATGATAACTTTTTCCATCCGGAAGTGGTTGCCGCTAATAATTTCCGCCAACGAATGGTGGGTGAAAAGGAAACCTTGTATTACTCGACTGATGGTAAGGTGATGGAAGTGGCACGAGGTAAAAAAGGTGCGGCCTTGATCAACTTGGGCGAAACGGGTGATATTTCTATGAAAACTTGTTTACCTGATGGCTCTTATACGGATGCTGTGCATAACGTTTCTTTTACAGTGCAGAAAGGCATGCTGAAAGGTCGTGTAGAAGGTTTGTCTTCTTATATCCTGGAAGTTCAGGAATAAATAAGGTTGAAGATTGTTGTTAACGAAAATCAGATACAGGAAAAATGGAGAGTTTTATCAATAAAGATTTTATGCTGACGAATGAGTCGGCTCGTGAATTATATCATGACAGTGCGGAGTCGTTGCCTATCATCGACTATCATTGTCATTTAGATCCTAAGCAGATCGCTGAAAACCATTCGTTTAAGAATCTGACGGAGGTCTGGCTGGGTGGTGATCACTACAAATGGAGAGCCATGCGCGGCAATGGCATTGCGGAAGAATATATTACCGGAAGCAGAAGTGATTATGAGAAGTTTGAGAAATGGGCGGAAACGGTTCCCTATACGATGCGGAATCCTTTATACCATTGGACTCATTTGGAGTTAAGTCGTATTTTCGGTATTGATACCTTGCTGAAGCCACAAACAGCCCGTGAAATCTATGAGGCTTGTACAGATATGCTGCAGACGGATGATTTTCGTGCCCAGGCGCTGATGAAGCGTTGTCGGGTAGAAGTAGTATGTACAACGGATGATCCGATCGACTCTTTGGAACATCATCGTTATTTGCAGGAACATCCTTTTGGAACTCGTGTATATCCGGCCTGGCGTCCGGATAAGGTATTGGCCGTAGAAAATCCGGTGGCTTATCGGGCTTATGTAGAAAAGTTAGGACAGGCTGCTGATATGGAGATCCGATCCTATACGGATTTATTGACAGCTTTGCGGAAACGACATGATTATTTCGCCTCTTTGGGTTGTCGTTTGTCTGATCATGGTTTGGATAACTTCTATGCAGATGATTATACAGAAGCCGAAGTTCAGCAGATCTTCAAGAAGGTGATGGACGGAAAGTTACTGGATGAAACGGAGATTCGCCGTTTCCGAAGTGCCTTGTTGTTTGAACTGGCTGTCATGGACTGGGAAAAAGGCTGGGCACAACAGTATCATATCAGTGTTGTGCGGAACAGTTCCACCCGCATGTTTCAGGCTTTGGGACCGGATACGGGTTTTGATGCCATTATGGAAGTGAATTGTTCGGTTGTAGGACATCGTTTCTTTAACCGGCTTGATCAGGTTGGGAAACTGACGAAAACCATCTTGTATAGCTTGAACCCGAAGGATAATGAAGTACTGGCAACATTGGCTTATACGTATAATGACGGAACTGTTCCGGGAAAGATGCAGTTAGGCTCGGGCTGGTGGTTCCTGGATCAGGAAGATGGGATGCGGAAGCAGATGAATGCTTTGTCGGCTATGGGATTGTTGAGCCGTTTTGTAGGAATGCTGACGGATTCACGTAGTTTCCTTTCCTATCCGCGTCATGAATATTTCCGTCGCATCCTGTGTAACTTGATTGGCGAAGATATAGAGGCTGGAAAGTTACCACGGAGTGAGATGGATTTCCTGAAACAGATGGTAGCAGATATTTCTTATTATAATGCAAAACGATATTTTAACTTTTAACGGATAAATTAGAACACACATGGGAAAGATAGTAACCTTCGGTGAGATTATGCTTCGATTGGCAACTCCCGGATATTTACGTTTTAGTCAGACAAATGAATTGAGTGCTACATTTGGTGGTGGTGAAGCGAATGTGGCTGTATCATTGGCCAATTATGGAATGGAAGCTGAGTTTGTGACTCGCTTGCCGGAGAATGACATAGCTGCCGCTTGTGTAAAAGATCTGCATAAACATGGGGTTAAGACAGACCATATTGTTTATGGTGGTGACCGTATGGGTATTTATTTCCTGGAAACAGGAGCTGTGGCTCGCGCCAGTAAAGTTGTATATGACCGGGCGCATTCGGCTATCTCGGAAATCATGCCGGGTATGATTGACTGGGAACATGTTTTGGCCGGTGCAGACTGGTTTCATTGGACGGGAATTACACCGGCAATCAGTCAGGGAGCAGCAGATGTTTGCTTGGAAGCGATTCAGACAGCCAATCGGTTGGGTATTCCGGTTTCCTGCGATTTGAATTACCGGAAGAATCTGTGGAAATATGGAAAGAAAGCATCTGAGGTAATGCCGGATTTAGTGGCAGGCTGTGACATCATTCTCGGAAATGAAGAAGATGCGGAGAAAGTATTTGGCATCAAACCGGAAGGTTTTGATGTGACGGCGACTGCCGGTGAAGTGAATGCTGCCGAGTTTGAAAGTGTATGTACGCAGCTGATGCAACGTTTCCCACGAGCCCGGAAAGTAATTATCACCTTGCGTGGTTCAATCAATGCCAATCATAATACATGGGGCGGTGTTTTGTATGATGGTAAACAGTTGTTCCAGTCGCCTCGCTATGATATCACGCACATTGTAGATCGTGTGGGCGGTGGTGATTCTTTTATGGGCGGTCTGATTTATGGTTTGCTGACATATCCGCAGGATGATCAGCAGGCATTGAACTTTGCCGTGGCGGCTTCTTGCCTGAAGCATACGATTTATGGAGATTATAACGAAGTGACAGTAAAAGAGGTTGAGAACCTGATGAAGGGCGATGGCTCAGGTCGGGTTTCACGTTAACAGAGGAAAGGAGAACAAATGGCTGCATTTACGAAATTACAGGTGTTGCAGGCAATGCAACAGACGGGTATGGTTCCGGTCTTTTATCATGGTGATGCCGAAGTGGCGCGCCAAGTGTTGAAGGCCTGTTATGAAGGAGGTGTCCGTGCTTTTGAGTTTACGAATCGGGGTGACTTCGCTTCGGAAGTATTTATTGATCTGATGAAGTTCTCTCGTCGGGAATGTCCGGAGATGATTTTGGGTATCGGTTCCGTAATAGATGCGCCGACGGCTGCTCTTTATTTACAGTACGGGGCAAACTTTGTGGTAGGTCCGTATCTGAATCCGGAAGTAGTCCGTTTGTGTAATCGTCACTTGGTGCCTTATACGCCGGGCTGTGGTTCGGTAACGGAAATAGGAGAGGCCCAGGAATTGGGTTGTGACCTCGTGAAGATTTTCCCGGCAGGAAATGTGGGCGGACCTTCGTTTGTGAAGAATATCAAGGCTCCGCTTCCTTGGTCGATGATTATGGCGACAGGTGCTGTAGAACCGACGGAAGAGAATTTGACAGCTTGGATGAAAGCGGGAACGACTTGTGTAGGAATGGGCTCTAAACTCTTCCCGAAAGATCGGATTGCAGCTCAGGACTGGAGTTATATTACAGAGAAATGCCGGTTTGCTTTGGAGATTATCCGACAGGCAAGAGGTTGATAAAACAGATGCTAACCTTTTAATCGGAACGACATGAACAAACACGGAGAAATGAAGATGACAAATTACAGATGGACCATCTGTATCATGATGTTTCTGGCCCTGACGATCAATTACCTGGACCGTCAGGTGCTGTCTTTGACTTGGGATGAATTTATCAAACCCGAATTTCATTGGAATGAAATCCATTATGGTCGGATTACAGCGACATTCTCGATTGTGTATGCGATCGGAATGTTGTTTGCCGGTCGGGTAATCGACTGGATGGGAACGAAAGCCGGTTTCTTGTGGTCGATCGGGGTGTGGTCGTTGGGCGCTTGCCTGCATGCTTTTTGTGGTGTGGCTACAGAAGCCTGTGTTGGACTTGAGGATCGGACACAATTGATGATGGCTACGGGTGATATGGCTGTCATGATCGCGACCTTCAGTATGTACTTCTTTTTGGCAGCCCGTTGTGTATTGGCTATTGGAGAAGCCGGATATTTCCCTGCGGCAGTCAAGGTAACAGCCGAATATTTCCCGAAACGCGACCGGGCGTTTGCGACTTCTATTTTCAATGCGGGCGCTTCTATTGGTGCTTTGGCCGCACCGTTGACGATCCCGTTGCTGGCTAAATATTGGGGCTGGGAATTATCATTCGTTATCATTGGTGTATTAGGCTTCATTTGGATGGGATTCTGGGTATTCATGTACACACCGCCAGAGAAGAGCCGCTTTGTCAATGCTGCCGAACTGGAATACATCGGGCAGGATAAGTTGCTGGAAGCTGATTTGGTGGATGTGGATCAAGCTGATGAAAAGAAGATGTCTTTGCTGGAATGCTTCCGCTATCGGCAGACTTGGGCTTTCTTGCTGGGGAAATTTTGTACGGATGGTGTGTGGTGGTTCTTCCTCTTTTGGACACCTTCCTATCTGAATACTCAGTTTGGAATCAAGACGACAGAAGGATTGGGAATGGCGTTGATCTTTACTTTATATGCCATCGTCATGTTATCGTTGTATGGAGGAAAGCTTCCTACGATTTTTATTAAACGGATGAAAACGAATCCTTATGAGGCGCGTATGAGAGCGATGTTGATCTTTGCCTTCATTCCGTTGGTCGTTCTGTTTGCCCAGCCGCTGGGAACGTATTCTCCCTGGTTCCCGGTTATTTTGATCGGTATCGGGTGTGCGGCGCATCAATCCTGGTCAGCGAATATCTATACGACTGTGAGCGATATGTTTCCGAAGAATGCAATTGCCACAGTGACGGGAATTGGTGGTATGGCAGGCGGAGTTAGTTCGATGTTGATGCAGGCTTGTGCCGGAAATCTCTTTGTCTATGCCGATGAGGTACAGTTGGAGTTTCTGGGATTTGTCGGGAAACCGGCCGGATACTTCATCATCTTCTGTATTTGCTCAGTAGCTTATCTGGTGGGCTGGATCATCATGAAGACGTTAGTACCGAGATATAAAATTATCGGTAGTTAATCATTTTCTGAAATAAACGAAAACCGAAAATGAAACTCATAGGAATTAAAATCGGTTCCCGTTTATTTCATTTAAATAGCTGCCTACCTTTTCCTAAAAACACGCCGGCTTTTTATGAAAATACGCCAGCTTTTGAGAAAAATACGCCGGCTTTTTAAGGTGTTGTTGCCTGATCTTCTTGATTGGGATTATAGGCGTTGTAAACGAGTAAGTTAGGCCGCTTTCGTAGCGATAATGAAAATGGATAATTTACAAACGAATTAATGCAATAAAATATGAATCTGTTTGATGTAAAAGATAGAGTAATCGTCATCACCGGAGCAACCGGAATATTAGGCCGGGCGATGGTACGCCACTTTGCCGAAGAAGGAGCGAAAGTGGTGATTTTAGGCCGAAATGAACAAGTGGGGAATCAGTTGGCCGACGAAGCGGTGAAAGCCGGAGGAACAGCTGTGTTTTATACAACAAATGTACTCGATAAAGAGCGGCTGGAGCAGAATTATGCCGACATCATGGAACGTTTTGGCCGGATTGATGTGCTGATTAATGGAGCCGGAGGAAATATGCCGGGAGCGACAATTGCTCCAGACAAGACCCTTTTCGATTTGGATTTGGAAGCCATGCGGCAAGTGGTGGATCTGAATCTCTTCGGAACGGTTTTACCAACGATGATTTTTGCCCGTGCCATGGTGGAGCAGAAGCAGGGCTCAATTATCAATATTGCTTCCGAAGCCGGATTACGTCCGCTTACACGGGTGGCAGGCTATGGAGTAGCGAAAGCAGCAGTCATTAACTTTACGAAATATATGTGCGGCGAATTGGCTACGAAGTTTGGTCCGGGCCTGCGGGTGAATGCCATTGCTCCGGGATTCTTCCTGACCGAACAGAACCGGACCTTATTGACGAATCCGGACGGAAGCTTGACACCGCGGGCAGAAACCATCTTGGCTCATACACCTTTCAAGCGTTTCGGTGAGCCGGAAGAATTGTTGGGTACGCTGCAATGGCTGGCAAGTGATGCTTCGCGTTTCGTATCCGGTACTTTGACCGTTATTGACGGCGGCTTCGACGCATTTTCTATTTAGTTAATTCAAAAACTCACCAATATGTATTTATGTAAACAATCCTGGCGTTGGTACGGACCGAATGATCCGGTCAGTCTGTGGGATATCCGGCAGGCCGGAGCCACTGATATCGTCCATGCGCTGCATCATATTCCCAACGGAGAAGTTTGGAGTATAGAAGAAATCCGGAAACGGCAACAACTGATTGCTGAAACTGGTTTAGTCTGGAGTGTCGTGGAAAGTGTTCCGGTACACGAACATATCAAGACGCAGACCGGCGATTTTCAGCGTTATATTGATAACTATAAAGAGACCTTGCGGAACCTGGCCACCTGTGGGATCCGTTGTGTGACATACAACTTCATGCCGGTCCTCGACTGGACACGTACCGACTTGGCTTATACCATGCCCGATGGCTCGAAAGCTTTGCGTTTTGAGCGGGCAGCTTTCCTGGCCTTCGATCTTTTCATCCTGAAACGCCCCGGAGCAGAACAGGAATATTCGGCTGCGGATAAGGAAATAGCCCGTCGCCGCTATGAACAGATGGATGAGGAAGAGAAACAGCGCCTGGTGCGCAACATGATCGCCGGACTGCCCGGTTCGGAAGAAAGCTTCACCCTCGAACAGTTCCAGGAGGCATTGGATCGTTATAAAGAAGTGGATGCCGACAAGTTGCGTGATAATCTGGTTTATTTCCTGTCTGAAATAACACCGGTGGCCGATGAAGTAGGTGTTGATCTGGTGATTCATCCTGATGACCCGCCTTTTCCGATTTTAGGTTTGCCACGTATCCTTTCAACGGCAGATGATTTCCGTCAACTGATAGAAAGAGTGCCTAACAAATCGAATGGCTTGTGTCTCTGTACCGGATCATTCGGCGTGCGTGCCGACAATGACTTGGTTGCGATGATGTATGAGTTTGCCGACCGGATTCATTTCGTTCATTTGCGCAGTACGAAACGGGATGCCGAAGGAAACTTCTACGAAGCCAATCACCTGGAAGGTGATGTTGATATGTATGGCATGATGAAGGCTTTGCTGGAGATACAACAACGACTGAAAGTCTCTATCCCGGTACGTCCGGACCACGGTCATCAGATGGTGGATGACTTGCGGAAGAAAACCAATCCGGGCTATTCCTGTATCGGTCGTCTGCGTGGTTTGGCTGAGCTGCGCGGCTTGGAATTAGGCATCGCCCGTTCAATGGAATGATAGCTTGATCTTTGCGGGAATAAGAAGGATGAGATAATAGGGGAGAAATACTGTGGCAAGAGAATATTTTGTATCTTCGCAGATGTAAGATTACTGAAAACTGGATGAATCATGGACAGAACGGTATTTAATAAGGCACAGTTGGAGATGCTTGATATTATGGCAGGAATCCGCAGTGAAGAAGAATTGGAGGAACTGAAGCATGTCATTTCAGAGTTCTATGCTCGTCGTGCCGATGAAGAATTGGATAAACTCTGGCAATCGGGTGAGTGGAACGAACAGACATTGAAAGAACTGGGCGAAGCTCATTATCGTACACCATATAAGTCATGAAGCGGCTTGTTGTATTAGATACCAACTGCTTGGTACAAATGTTGTCAGTGCATAGTTCTTATCGCCCTGCTTGGCAGGCATTTCGAGAGGGGAAATATGAACTATCTCATCCGGCTCCAGCGGTTTGTGGAAGAATTAGCTAAGCTATAGACTTTGGTATAAGTATTGTTTGGAAAGTCTCCTAATTCAGATAATAGAGAAGTCTCTTGACGGGAGAATGAATCTATAAATAGAAGAGGCATGGAAACAAGGAGCAAAATTGAAACTCCTGTTTCCATGCCTCTATTTTATTATTCCTATTTTCAGATGTTTGCTCTTATAGGCTATAACGGTACAATAAATCCTTCAGTTCCTTGTCGCTCAGATTTTCACGCTCGGATTTATCATAAATGGCCAATAATAGTACTTGGTCGTTTTCATCCGTATGTACAGTCACTAATGTAATAACTCTAGCTCCTCCGCTTTTACCTTTCCCTTTTGAAGTGATGCTTAAACGGATCTTATGAAGTCCTTGACCTAAATCCGTTCCCATCCAAGGATTTTCTCGAAGCTGGTCAAGCAAGTAAGCAAAATCATCTTTCATCGATTTATAATGCTTAGCCAACTTCTTCAGGCTACGAGAAAATTCAGGGGTTACAATAATGTTACAGCTCATGCAATAAATCCTCCGCATTGATGGGCTCAAGCTTTCCTTCCTGTATTAGCTTGGCTTCCTTGCAAGCTTGCTCAATATGTGCCTCAATCTCTTGGCGAGACATATAGGGAGTTAACGGTTCATTTGCATTCGAGGTTTTTGCCTCTTCTGCATTGAGCAAGTCTTCTACTTTCTTCAACAAGGAAAGATCCTTCACGTCGAGAATTCGGCGAATCAGTTCGTTTTGTTCAGACTGTAAACTTATCGTATTCATTGAGATTCCTTTCTTCTGATTGAATGAGACAAAAGTAAATATTAATCCACCAACATCCAAACAACCCTTTATCCTCTCTCCGTTTAGAAATGATTCAACGCCAAAGCTGTAGTATCCTGGTACTGCTGCTGCAGTTCCACCAGTTTCTTTTCCAACTGACGGGTAATCTCTTCGTAACCTGGCTGGCCGTAAAGATTCTTCATTTCCGACGGATCTTCCTGCAGGTCGTATAATTCCCACGTATCGATGTCATTGTAGAAATGGATTAACTTGTAGCGGTCTGTGCGGACACCATAATGGCGCTTCACCGCATGTTCAGCCGGATATTCGTAGAAGTGATAATATAAGGCATCGCGCCAGTGAGCAGGTTTTTCTCCTTTCAGGAACGGCAGGAACGATTCACCGTGCATGTCTTTAGGAATTTCCACACCAGCCAGTTCCAGAATGGTCGGCGCATAATCGATATTTTGGACGAACGCATCCACGTCTCCATGAATACCACCCGGCAGACGAACCAGCAACGGTGTACGGAACGACTCTTCATACATAAAGCGTTTGTCGAACCAGCCATGTTCGCCCATATAGAAACCTTGGTCGGAAGTATAGACAATCATCGTGTTCTCTAATAATCCGGCTTTCTCCAGATAATCCAGTACGCGACCGATGTTACGGTCCACCGAATGGATCACCCGCAGATAATCCCGCATGTACTGTTGGTATTTCCATTCAGCCAATGCCTTGCCGGAAAGATTCGCCTTCTTGAATTTCTGGATGATTGGATCGTAGTGAGCATCCCAAGCCTTCTTCTCTTCGGGTGTCATGGTGTCGTACATATGGCGCCCTACTTCTTCCAATCCGGTTGTCGTATGGATTTCGTTCTCTTTATCTGCCATCTTCAAATCGTAGACCAGATCCATATCCTTGAAGATACTCATCTCTTGGGCTGCAGCCGCCTGACGACCTTCATAATCGTCGTAGAAGTTATCCGGCAGCGGGAAAGTCTTGTCGCTGAAAAGCTCCAAATCCTGCAAATCCGGCATCCAGGTACGATGCGGAGCCTTGTGATGAAGCAAGAGGCAGAACGGTTTGTTTTTGTCGCGTTGGTTCTCCAGCCAGTCGATAGCTTTGTCGGTGATGACATTCGTCGCATATCCTTTCGAGGTAATCTCTTCGCCGTTCTTGATAAACGGTGCGTTGTAATAAATACCCTGTCCAATTAGGATTTCCGAATAATCAAATCCGGTGGGAGCGGAGGTCAGGTGCCATTTTCCGATAATCGCTGTCTGGTATCCGGCTTTCTGTAATAACTTCGGATATGTCTGCTGACTGCCGTCGAAAGTCGAGCTATTATCAGTAAAGCCATTCGCATGACTGTGCTTACCGGTCAGCATACATGCCCGGCTAGGACCACTGATAGAATTTGCCACAAAACTGTTGGTGAAACGTACACCCTCGTTGGCAATCCGGTCGATATTAGGCGTCTGGATAAACCGGTTATCATACGCGCTGATTGTCTGGTACGAATGATCGTCCGACATGATGTAGAGAATGTTCATTGGTTTCTTCCCCATCTGCTCGTCAGACTGAGCTTGTTTGTTGTTACATGCGTAGAAAGGCAATGCCAACACCGGCAGCGTAAGTAGCCATTTGTTTGTTTTCATAGACTGATCTTTCATGATTAATACATAAATGAGTTGATAATTGAATTACAAAGGTAATAAATCTGCGCAAATGCCGCTGCCTTTTTCAGTAAATAAGCCTGTTATTCCCCATAAATAGGTGGAGAATAACAGGCTTATGCTGTTGGAATGACTTGTTATATTACCGAACGACCGGCTTCTCTTTCAGTGTTCCGCCTTCGTTGTATTGCTGGTTGTTGGGCAAACCTTTCTGTCCGACACCTTCTTTCATCAAGTCTTTCAATTCCGGCAAGTGAGACTGATAGACACCACGCGGATTCACCTGATATTTCTTACAGATGGAAGCAGCCATGCCGACTACTTCGCCCATCATTCCGGTTGTTCGCATGACACGTACCGTTCCCAAGGCGACATGTGTCACACTGATATTCCGGCCAGCCATGAACAAGTTATCAATGTTGCGTGAATACAGACAGCGATACGGAATCGGATACGGATAAATGTTGATATGTTTGGCAATCGACTTGAATTCCTGACCGGGGAAATTCTCTGTATTCTTCGGATCCGGATAATGCAAGTCGATACTCCATGTAGAAGCCGCCGAACCGTCTTCATGTACTACATGCTTCCTCAAGTCTTCTTCTTTCAGAATATAATCGCCCATCAACCGGCGTGATTCCCGTTTTCCGGAGATATAAGCCACCCATGCCAACTTCCTATTCTTATAGACATCGTTTTCCTTCATCTCATTCTTGAGATAACTCCAGTTGGAATAAACCACCATCAATCCATAGTCTCGGATACGCTCGAAATCCTTGATCTGGTCGTAGTTCATACCCGTTTCCCAAGTCCATTCACCCATTGTCACCTTTTCACAACTCTTCTCATTGAAATCAACTCCATATTCAAATTGTGGAAAAGAAGAAGCTTTCTTCGTGTCTTCCGAATACCATTGCACGGAAGCGCCCATTGTCATTTTATCTGCCTGTTCAGGAGCTGTACTTTCTCCAAACTCATCCCGACTTTCACGTCCCATCCGGTAATCGGCACCAGCCAAGTAACCGATGGTACCATCACCTGTACAATCAGAGAACAACGGTGCTTCGAAACGTTTCTCTTCGCCTGTCTCAATATGCTTAGCGATGACAGCTGTGATACGATCTCCTTCTTTCTCTACAGCGATCGCACGATAATTGGTGAATAAGGAAACATTCTTTTCCTTCAACAACCAATCCATCTTCTTTTGATCTTCATAATAATCGGCAGGCTGAGCATTACCACCACGCGTCGGGCCAAATTCTTTCTGTAAATTTCCTAATTCTTTATAAGGACCGGCTTCGATGCGTCCACCCAAGTGAACGCGAATTTCCGAACTGTTGTTTCCTCCTATTACCGGACGGTCATTCAGTAAGGCTACCTTACAACCTAAACGGGCAGCTGAAACGGCGGCACTCATTCCGGCAATACCAGCACCTACAACTACCAGATCATATTCTCCGGCTAACGGAGCTTCAGCTGGAAGATTCAGCTTTTCCCGCCTAAACTTTTCCAACGCCGCTACATCCGATGGAGGAACGGCTCCTTCTTCGGTTGTGAAGTAAATGGCATCACACCGTCCGTTGAAGCCTGTCAGGTCATGCAAGCGTAGTTCCGTATTCACATCCTTGATCGTCACTTTCCCTGCTGCTTGCCACATCCATGTATTTCCTTCGCATCCCAGAGGTGAAGCCAGCTTCTTGTTACCGACATACAAGCTGAATTTTCCAGGTCCTTCCCCATCTTTCCAAGGTGAAGTCCAGTTATATGTCCGTACATATACATAATACGTTCCTTTTTCCGGGAAGGTCGCTTCTGTTTGTGCGTCTTCTACCGGTTCACCCATTCCGTGTGCCATCAGATAAGAAGAACCCATCTGGTCCATGAACTGTTGGTCAACTACCCAACCGCCTTTCTTAGCAAAACTTTCTGCCTCGATAAAAAGGTTGGCTGCAGGAAGAGAACTGAAACTAGCGAATAAAAATAAAATATTTGTAAATAGAATCTTTTTCATGATGTAAAAACCTTCTTATGGTATTAATATTCAGATAGCCCCAAATAGATTATCTATATTCTAACCAAGTAGTTGCATTCGTATTCTTATTCTTATTAGTTATAAAACGTATCCATTCTCTTTTGTTCTAGTGAAGAACAAGAAAATAAACTCAAGAACTATAATACTTCAAAACTTTCTTTCTTACTTTGTTTTTCATGTTTTGTATGTAATGATTATTAGAATTGATACAAAAATATATAAAGTTTTGGATTTTAGTCTTTGTATCGTATTTATTGGTCATAAAGAATATTATGTTTTAGAGTAAACTTTTATTAGAAGGTGAGGCATATATAAAAAACGAACAGTGATACTTGAATTTAGATTGTCTTATGATATAAACTAAAAAGACGCCTATCATTATCTCGAAATGATGAGAGATAATGATAAGTGTCTTTTTATTACAGAATATAACCTACAAATAGATAGGCTTGCAAGATTTATTTAACGATTTTTTTTACTTTGATGCACGGGTAATTAAATACCTTTATTTACTAATAGATAATATACTAAAGCCCAATCTTGATCATTTGCAAAAGGATCATAAAATTCGGCTTTCACTCCGTTCACCTTCTTAGGGTACATATAAGCACATGAAGCTTCTCCATTTTCAAAGAATAAGCATAAATTATTCCGAACAATATTTTCTGCACTTGTCTTATATGATTTATCTCCTGTACACAAATAATAATAATGAAAAGCAGCAGCAGACAATGTACTCCAATAATGTGGGAAAACATCTCCCCACATTTCCCGTTTCCCAAACCAATATCCATCCCAATGACGAATAGAAACCTCGTTAAGATGATACGAAGGCTGAGCTCCACCAAATGCATCTAGTAAAGATAACTGTCTTTTTGCTTCTTCCAAATATCGGGTATCTTTTGTTACCAAATATAATTGAGATAGAACCATCACTGCAGGAGCAACAATACTTTGTTCATAATTCACTTCATGTTTGGGGTAAGATGTACCATTCTTTAAATAGACTTCGCCGATCTTCTGATAATCCGAATTAAGCTGATTATATTCTACCGACATATCAGCCTCTCTCAATAAAGATAAACTTAAACTTATAGGGATATCTATTGCATAAAATCCATATCCAAAATGTTTGAACATTGCTTGCAAAGTACCATATCCATATTGAAGATATTTTTTTTCTTTTGTCAACTTGTACATGTAAAAATAGAAATTAGCCACCCATGGATAATTATAAGCTCTGTTTCTCCCTTTATGATCCACAGTTGACCAAGTGGTGAAGTCATCGTCTTGCAATTTATTCTTTACAAACGAGGCATATTTCAGAAGAGATTCTTTTATTTTATCATCTTTTGTTATCAAATATTGCTTTGCAAGGAATACTCCCATTCCTAATCGTTCTGCTCCTTCATCCCGGTCGTGATAACTTGCTGTTTTTCTATCATTTAGAAACAACTTATCTTCTTCACAGTCATAGACCATGTAAGCGCCATATCGAGGATCAGTTCTATCATTCATTTGTTGATTGGTAATGATAAAATCAGCTCGCTTACTGATTAATTCGTTTTCACTAGATATCACCTTGCAATAGGCAAACGTCTTTTTACCATCATCATATTGAAATTCTAATTGATTTTCTCCCAATCTTGATAACATAACTTCTGTACCCCACAAATTTTCACCCATAGGAGCACACTGTTTTGTTACTCCATCACACGTAACTGAGACCTTGTTTTGCTTCTTTCCACTATGAAAAACAACCCTTACCTTTTTACCTTGTTCAACCACATATTTATTGCATTCTACAAAAACCCCGCCTCTTTTTAATAGTTGCTGATAAAAATCATCTTGTCCTTGATGAGAAAAGACAATCCATGAGATTTGTTTACTTTCAGTGGGAGCAAGTTGCATATCAGAAGGGGTTAAAGAAATAACTCCTCTGAAATTAGACATACTTTTATTTATATCCCTCTCCGAGATTTCATAACCATCGATTGTGCCTTTTAATAACACCATACCTATATGAGGAGCTTTTCCTCCCATCTGTAAGGCTTCTACATAAGCCGCATTGTATCCTTTATCCCAAATATGAGCATTCACTCGTTTATTGACACAAGTTTCGGCATCAGGATAATTGTCGTTGAAAGGTGTATAAATTCCCATATCCTTCAGAAAAACTGTTGAATTACATTTATTGGTAAAAATATAATCTTCCAACAAATCGCCATTTTGAAGACTTCTTTTTACTTTTATCTCTATGTCTCCTGCTTGGTAAATAACAGAATTATCATCAATATGTCTAGGCCTATCCCAGTAAACTTTCTGAGTCCTTCCATTTATTTCTTGTGTAAAGTATCCTAACCCCCATCCGTATTTTTCTGTCACCCACGGGTACTGTTTCCCCGTTGTTTCTAAAATCCAATTCATGTTACGCTCATCATTCTGAATAGAAAGATGTTCAATAGCTTGTGTATTAGAATTTATTTGATATTCTATTTTCTGAGAGAATATGGGGGAGACAATAAGACTCCCCCATAAAATTACTAATATATTTTTCATAATTATCAATAACCTGGATTCTGAATAACAACACCTTTTCCTTCATTGATAGCAGATTGAGGTAATGGCATCACTACCATATAATCGGCTGCAGCAGTAGAACCTTTGTATTTCTTTGCATATTCAATGTACTTCCCATGACGAATCAAATCACTTCTTCTGAGCCCTTCAAACCAGAACTCATGTCCTCGTTCCAAAAGAAGTTTATCCAAGAAATCTTGAACATTAGCAAAATCATTAATACTGTATTCCTTAATGCCTGCACGTTTCCGTACTGTATTTAATAAATCAACAGCTTCTTGAGTAATAGCATTGTTTTTGCGTACGATAACTTCTGATAAAGACGTCAATACATCTGCATAACGATAAACAATCCAATCTACTTGACTAGCCTCACCTACTGCTGCAGGGTCTTCTCCATACTTAACAGGTAATGCACCTCCAAATAAAACTGATCCCTGATTTTCTTCGTTATATCGAACGCCATCCGTACCCACAAAATCTCCCACTAAAACTTTTAAACGTTTGTCTGAGGAATCAAATGTATGATAAAATGCCCAAGGAATACGATATCCACTCCACTTCTGAATACTAGGGTTTTTTGTAGGATATACTGGCGGTAGAACGTGAGCTTGCCACATAGTCATATTTCCTGATCTATCGGCTTGACACGCCCAAATAATTTCTTTATTTTTTTCATTTTCCAATGTGAAAATATCCTCATATTCAGATACAAGTTCATATCCATACTCAGATTTCGTCAACTCTCTTGCACAAGATTCAGCTTCAGACCATCTTGCTTCATGCATATATAATTTCATCAAGACAGTATAAGCCAACCCTCTAGTAAAACGTCCATAATCAGAATCACTACTTTCATAATTGGCTGGAAGAACATTTATCGCTTCCTTTAATTCTGTTTCTATGAAAGTCACCATATCTTCTTTGCTTAAACGAGGAACTACTTCATCTACCATTGGGTTTTGTAATTGTTCTAATGAAGCAACTGGTATAGGACCAAACCAATCGTATAATAAATAGCCTAACCAACCACGAGCAAATCTCAATTCTGCAATAAGCTTGTTTTTACTGTCTTCAGGCATAGGTACTTCCTTAATTCGCTCTATAGTCAGAGTCATTTTACTGATATCTCTCATATATCCATAGGGACCACTTATTTTGGGAGAATTTACCGTAAAATTAAAATTCAACATATCTGGCCACCAAGAATCCGTCCATTGGCAATACCCTAAATCAGTTGTCATGTCACCCATAATCTGAATACCATCAACAGCCACATTGAAAAGGCCTGAATAATAATTTGATCTAAAAGGGCTATAAGCTGCAGATGTTACTAGGGCTACAGCATCAGCTTCGTTTTTGGGGAATATACCCGGATTTATCGTATCATACATTTCTGATTCTAAATGAGTACAAGAAGAGAATAGAGATACAGACAATAAACCTATTATTATATTTTTTTTCATTTCATATTTATTTTAAAATGTTACATCAACTCCAAAACTAAAACTACGAACATTTGGATACGCATAAGTAGAGTTATCCGTTTCAGGATCCAATCCATCATAAGGAGTTATAACAAATGGGTTATTTACATCCATATACACCCGGACATTAGATAATACTCTATTTAAAACAGATTTTGGAATATTATATCCTAGTGTAATATTACGACATCTGATAAACCAGTTTTTTTCATTCAAAAAGTCACCTATTCCCCAAGAACTCTCATTCTGGAAAAAACCAGGTAACTGAGCAGATGTATTATCATGAGACCAAACTCCTTTCACTGTTTCTGGCATATTATATCCTGTGCCTAATCGAGCTATATTCATTTGTCCGTCACCAGTCAACCAACGTTGTTTATAGGAACCATATATCAACTGATTAAACTGTCCATAAAAGTAAATATTTAAATCAAAATCTTTCCATCTGAATGTATTATTGAATCCCAACAAATAACCAGGATCTTCACAACCATAAAATACTTTATCCGCATCATCCAATTTTCCATCTGGTTTACCTGTTTTTAAAGGTATTCCATATTTATCAACCTGTAAAGATCCGTCTTCATTATATGCAAAACTATCAATATCTTTTAGTTTTACTTGTCCAGGAATGGACCCAGGCATGTGTTCTACAGTTTCTCCAGCTTGAATAATTCCGTCTGATAAATATCCATAACCAGCTCTTAATGGGGCATCGTAAAAATCATAAGCAGCAGGTTTCCAATAAGGTCCTCTATCTTTCCACTTATCTCGATACAAAGAGAAAGTCAAATCCGAGTTCCATGAGAAGTCTGGTGTTTCGATATTACGTGTATTTATTGTTAACTCAAAGCCCGTGCTCTGTGTCTCTCCAATATTTGCTGCAATCTTATCAACTTCTTGATGAGACAATAAAGCTCTCCAATCCAACAAATCGGACACAACCTTATAATAATATTCTCCAGTAACATTTATTCGATTATTGAATAAACCTAAGTCCAATCCAACGTTTATCTCGCTGGTGGTTTCCCAACTTAAATCCGGATTTCCTAATTGAGCTAAATAAACACCTTTATAAATCTGATCACCAAAAATATTATCATTTCCTACTTGATAATAACTTATGGCTCTATTGCCTATATTAGAATTACCCGTTTGTCCATAACTTAATCTCAATTTTGCATTAGATATGCTCTCTAAATTTTCCATAAAGGATTCTTCAGAGAATCTCCATCCAACTGAAATGGAAGGAAAATATCCCCAACGCTTATTGGCGGCAAAATTGGAAGCCCCATCTGCACGCAAAGTAGCTGTAACCAAATATTTGTCCTTATACGAATAATTTATACGGCCAAAGAATGAAGCCATTTCATTTTTACTGGCAGATGAACCTACTGAAGGTTTCGGATAAGATCCTGCTCCTAAGTTGTTATATAAGAAACCATCTGTCAAAAATTGGCTATTACCAGCATATACGTTTTCATAATTAAATGACTGGAATGAATATCCAAGTAAAGCTGTTAAAGAATGATCTTTAAAACTTTTAGAATAGCTAGCAGTTAAATCTAGTACATAATCAGCTTTGTCATATTGTCCAATATCCGCTTTTCCTCCTTCTTTTTGTCCATATAATGTGGTAGTAGGTAAATATGTCTTCCTTTTATACATATTATTATCTACACCAATATTAGCTTTCAATATCAAATTATCAATAGGCTCTACTTCCAAAAAAGCAGTACCTAAAATACGTTTTTTATTGGTTTTGTCTGTAATCTCTAACAAAGAAATAGGATTAGGTATAAATGCTGCTTCAGGATTCAACGTATAATTCCCATTTTCATCTTTTATTGGTAATAATGGATTAAATTGTGAAGCTGCAACTAACAAACTTGCATTTTCAGCATGCCCGTTACCCAAAGGAACATTATCATAAGAGCTTGTCGATAAAGTTAAATTTATACCAGTCCGGACATACTTACTTATTTTTTGTTCCAAATTAACACGGCCTGTATAACGTTCTAAGCCATTATTCTTTATTACACCATCCTGCTTAAAATAATTTCCAGATACTAAATATTTTGTATATTCAGATCCTCCACTAATAGAAACATTATGTTGAGTTTGAAATCCTGAACGTGTAACACCATCAATCCAATCCGTATCATTAATCGGATTCTGTATATCTTCATCTGAATATTTAGGAGTAAATGGCTGAACAGAAGATTCATCAACTCCACCATAAATACCAATTTTATTTTCTTTCATCCATCTCTCCTTATAATAACGGTTTGATTGGATCATAAAATCCTTGGCATTTAAGACTTCATAATTATTAGCCATTTGTTGCGTTGAAACAGATCCTGAATATTTTACATTAGGTTTACCTGATTTCCCTTTTTTAGTTGTTACAATAATAACACCATTACCAGCCCTAGCTCCATAAATAGCTGTAGAACTTGCATCTTTCAATACTTCAACAGACTCTATGTCATTCGGGTTTATTGATGCTAAAATATTATCTTTTGTACCCTCATCATATTTTCCAACCCCCATATTTCCTGGGTCACTAACTGGAAATCCATCTACAATAATTAGAGGATCATTGCCTGCTTGCGGAGATGCAGCACCTCTAATTCTGAAAGAACTTCCTCCTCCTGGCTGTGCACTTACAGTATTAACTTGTAAACCTGCAGCTTTACCAGCTAAAACATGGCTAATAGTTGAAACTGTAGTTATTGGTTCATCTGCCATTTTAACAGAAGAAACGGCACCTGTTAAATCTTTCTTTTTCATTGTACCATATCCAACAACCACTAATTCATCCAAAGCCTTTGAATCTTCTTTCAAAGTGATGGATAAGTTGGACTGATTGCCCACTTTCGTTTCATAATCGCCATATCCAATATAAGAGACCAAGAGCATCGCTCCCTCTGGTACTTCCAAAGAGAATTTACCGTCCATGTCAGTGATGGTTCCGTTGGTGGTTCCTTTGACAAGGACATTTGCTCCGATTACGGCTTCTCCATTGGGATCAACTACAGTACCGGTGATGATTTTCTTCTGTTGATTGGCCAATGCAGTTGTTCTTTCGGCTGCTTTGAACAGATAGATTTTCCCGTCTTTGATTTCATAGCCGATGGCTGTATTGCCGAATAGGGCATTTAATACCTCGCTTACTTCGGTATTGACGAAGTTGAGGGAGACTTTGCGGTTCAGGTCAACTACTTGTGCGCTGTAAGCCAGGCTAAGTCCGGTTTGATCTGAAATGCTGTTTAATACAGTTTTGACTTTCGCGTTGCTGACAGTTACGGAAACTTGCTGGGCATCCACATTCGTTGCGAACGCTGAAAGTGAAAGCATTAACGATAATGCTGTTAGTTTCATGGAACTAGGTATTTTATTCGTTAATAATAAATAACTTCCATTTGGGGAAGTCATGTGTTTTTCTTCCATATCTTTGTGCAGATTAATGATGTGTTGAAAACTATGTTTTTGAAATCTTTAATTGTAGCCGGAAAGGGTAGGAGCTTTTCGGCTATTTCTTTTTATGGTATCTTCTTGTTTATCCGCTCATACGATTGTGTTTTTAGCAGGTTAGACATTTAAAATTATCTCTTTTTTCTTAATAGACACACAACTTCAGAAAAAGGATGAGTCGGATAGAGATTTTTTTTGAGAAAAACTCGTTTTTCCGTTCTTTCTTATGTGTTTTTCCCTCAGTCCATGGTTCCTCCCAAAGGAAGAGACCGTATTTATAAGCCGCCCAAACTTCCTTCCAGCAATGAATATCGATATTTTTCGCCAATCGGCGTCCATCTGGTGCGAAATATGGATATTTAGCACTAATCGGCGTCCGTCTGATGCGAAATATGAATATTTAGCACCAATCGGCATCCGTCTGGTGTGGAATATGAATATTTAGCACTAATCGGCGTCCGTCTGGTGTAAAATATGGATATTTAGCACTAATCGGCACTCCGTTTAATGCGTAATATTAATATTTGGCATTAATCGGCGGTGGGGAGAGTTGAATTTTTGCCTGTTTATGATTGTCGGGAGGCGCATCTTCCTTTCTTAAGGAATTAGAATTTGCAAAAACAGGACGAAATGCTTATTTTTATCGGCGATAGGAAATAAATTGTATCACTAAAAATTATTTTAAGATGAAACAGATTCAAAAGATCAATTTGAGTGCGTTGCATAACGAAGAAGCCTTTGGCTTTTTCACGTTGGTAAAGGAAGAAATGAAAAGTCTGCCGGCTGATCCGACAGAGGGCGTAGCGCCGCTGAAAGATGTCAAGGTGAATTTCACAATGAAACTAACTACATATGATGAAGTGTTGGAAAGTTCGGGTAAGTTGAAATCGACCGGGGCCGTCGAGAAGGCGGATGCCATGGCCGATGAAGCTTGGGGAGCGACCAACATGTATGTGAAGGCGTTGGCCCGCCATCCGGATAATATGATTCGGAATGCGGCGTTGCCTTATACCGAAGTTTTCGAGAAATACGGTAATCCCACCCAGATGGCTTTGAACAAGGAACTGGGTATCTTGCAAAATTTGTGTACGGATCTGGAAGCTTTGGAAGACGACACGATGCTCAACTTCGGGCCGTGGAAGGAGTATATCGTTGAAACAACGGGCCTGTTGATGGCCGCGATGCAGGCGCAAGCCGACGAGAAGAGCCAGGTGCAGGTTGGTAGCGTGAAGCAATCCCGCCTGGAAGTCGAGTCGGCTTATCGGGATCTGGTGGACAAGGTGAATGTGGTAGCCGCCTACGAAGGCGATGCGGCCTACGCTACCTTCATCGATCACCTGAATGCCATGATCGACCGCCAGAAAGTGATCCTGAAAACCCGGGCAACGAACAGCAAGAAGAAGGAAAACAAGGCGTGAAGGAATGGGAAAATCCTCCGGTATGGGGGATTTTTTTTGATCGTTGATTTTTGTAAAACAGCTATAAACAAGAAGTGAATGAAAAAAACGTTATGGGCAAGATGGTTTGTGGCCGTCTTATTGGTAGGGGGGCTGGCGGCCTGTTCTCCCCGGGAAGTCAAGGTAGGTAGTTGGCAGGTAATACCGTTGCCACAGGAAATAACGGAGGTGAAAGACGCGGCTCCGTTTGTGATTAATTCTTCGACTGTGATCTGTTATCCGGAAGGAAATGAGAAGCTGGAGAAGACAGCTCATTTTCTGGCTTCTTATATACGGGAAGTGACGGGAACAACGGTGCGTGTGGCAACGAAACAGGCGGAAAACAGTATTTCCTTGCAGGTAGATCCTGCTGTTTCTTCGGCAAAAGATGGGTATGAATTACAGGTTTCGGCAGCTGGCATCACGGTGAAAGGTACGACCGAAGCCGGTGTCTTTTACGGTATCCAGACGATTTACAAGGCGCTCCCGATCACAGAAGGAAAGACATTGGGAGCTGTTCCGGCAGGAACAGTTAAGGATTATCCTCGTTTCGGATACCGAGGATTTATGGTGGATGTAGGACGCCACTTTTTCTCGGTAGATTATCTGAAGGAAATCATTGATATGCTGGCTATGCACAATATCAATTACTTTCATTGGCACCTGACGGAAGACCAGGGCTGGCGTATTGAGATCAAGAAATACCCGAAACTGACGGAGATAGGTTCGCATCGGAAGGAAACGATCACGGCTCCGGGTTCCGACAAATACGACGGTGTTCCGGTGAGTGGATTTTATACGCAGGAAGAAGCTCGGGAGATTGTACAATATGCTGCCGATCGTTTTATTACGGTGATACCGGAGATCGATATGCCGGGACACATGTTGGCGGCTTTGGCTTCCTATCCGGAGTTGGGTTGCACGGGAGGTCCGTATGAAACGGCTACGAAGTTTGGTGTCTTTGATGAAGTATTGTGTGGCGGTAATGAGGCGACTTTGCAGTTTGCCAAAGATGTGATCAATGAAATTATGGATATCTTCCCATCTCCTTATATTCATATCGGAGGGGATGAGTGTCCGAAGGCGGAATGGAAGAAATGCCCGAAATGCCAGGCAAAGATTAAGGAACTGGGATTGAAGGATACGCCGGAGCATTCGAAAGAGAATCAGCTTCAGGCTTATTTCATGGGAGAAGTGGAAAAAGAGATCATCAAACGGGGACGGAAGATGCTGGCTTGGGATGAAATTCTGGATGGAGATCCGGCCAGAAGTACGACTGTGATGGCATGGACTGGCGTGAAGGCCAGCATTCGCTCGGCACAATCCGGTTTTCAGACAATCGTTTGTCCGATCAGTCATTTGTATTTCAGCAATCCGGGATATAACCGTCTGACAGGAGTTACCAGTGTGGCACGGGTTTATAACTTTGAACCGGTCAACGAAGCCCTTACTACTGAAGAGAAAGACCGTATCATTGGCGTGCAAGGTTGTATCTGGACGGAATGGACGAAAGACAGTACGAAAATGGAATGGCAGATGATGCCTCGTATTGCAGCCTTGAGCGAGTTGCAATGGAGTCGTCCGGAAAAAGACTTGGATGGATTCTTGAAGCGGCTTCGTCATCAGTTGGATCTGTATACGTTGAATGGGTATCATTATAAAGAAGACATTGAAGAGGTGACGATGGATATCAATCCGGCAGGCGAAGCCGGTAAAGCGCTTGTAACGCTCTCGACTTTCGATAACGCTCCGGTTTATTATACAACGGATGGAACAGAACCGACAGAAGCGTCTTCGCGTTATCAGGAACCGTTTACGATAGACAGTCAGACGCCAACCGTGAAAGCCAAGGCTATCCGCAACGGTCGGGAAAGTCAAGTGGTGGAAGAATCGTTGGAATACAACTTAGCCACCATGCGCCCGGTTCATTTGAACTCGAAGCCGGACGATGCTTATGGTTATAAAGGATCTTCGCTTTTGGTGGACGGACTGAAGGGCGACGGGAATTATCGTTCGGGCCGTTATATCGGTATTTATGGAAAAGATCTGGATGTAACTGTTGATTTGGAAGACGAAAAAGAGATTTCTTCGGTATCGGTCAGCTCCTGTCTGGTGCCGGGTGATTACATCTTCGGTCTGACAGGATTGGAAGTCCATGTTTCTTCTGATGGAAAAACGTATCGGAAAATAGCTTCGAAGTCTATTCCTGAATTGGAAAAAGGAAGCAAGAATCATGTAACGAGATTGGATGAACTCAGTTTCGATCAGACAAAAGCCCGTTTTGTCCGCATTGTCGGGAAATGTACGCCTGTCTTGCCATCATGGCATCCAGGAGCTGGACATAAGACCTACCTGTTTATCGATGAGGTAGGTGTTTTCTAATACGTTTGTTCGCGGTTATAAGAAGTAGTTGGTTGTATGCAGCCAACTACTTCTTTACGTTTACGCAGATTGTATCACCTTGTGATAGGAATCGGACAGGAGAAATCTTTTCCAGTTCCCGCAAAGTAGTGAGGATATTTGTCTGACGGGTTTTGATCGTGTAGGTATAGTTCAATGCTTTTTTGTCTTCTATACGGAATGTCACATCATAAATTCGGGACAAAGTCTGGATAGCATCTTTCATCGGTGTCTGTTCGAAGATGATCTGGTCGGTTGTCCAGGCCGAACTCTCTGCAATATTTTGCGGACGTACAATCTTACACAAGCGGGACGTACGGTCATAGATCGCTTTTTCTCCGGGACTCAGTTCGAAGGTCTGGAAGTCTCCCGACGATAACTCCACCCGTCCGTGATTAAGAGCGACCGAAATATCCTGATCTTCCGTATAAGCCTTCACATTAAATTCAGTACCCAGAACTTTCACTTTCATCCGGTCGAGAACAACTGTAAAAGGACGGTTCTTATTGGATGCTACTTCAAACAAGCCTTCTCCGTCCAATTCTACTTTCCGATCCTTATAGGTGAATTTCTTGGGAAAACGGATCCGGCTGTTTGCATTCAGGTAAACACTACTGCCGTCTTGGAAAATAACCCGCATCTTTTCACCTCTCGGTACGACAATCTCTTCCATTTCGTGCGAAGCCAATAAATCAATCTGGTTATTGACATTGACGAACAAGCCTATAAATAAGGTAATAGGTATTAATATGGCCGCAGCGCGGAATATCCAACGGCGTATGGTTTGCCGACGCAGTTGCTGGTTAATGCGCTGATACATGACGGCCGAAGGAATTTCATGATCAACCCATTCCTGTTCTTCCCCTAAATGGATTTGTCGTTCGTCTTTATCCATCCGTTCGGAAAGCCATTTCATACCTTCTTCTGTCTTGAACCAGCCAACGACCCATTTCGCTTCTTCTGCCGTGGCTTCGTTATCGAGCACTTTCTCGATGGTTGATATATCCGGTGTTTTCATTGTAATCATCTTCTTTTATTAATAGACACACAATTTGTGATTTGGAATGAGGGTAAATCCGCTTGTTTAGAGTTTTTAAGTTTATCCTTCTTTGTTGTTCCTTATGAGCTTATCCATTTACAAACCAGCAGAAGAATGCCAAGCAAACGTCCCATTTTATCCCGTAGCAATTTGATGGCTTGTGAATAATGCGATTTAACGGTCGGCACCGAGATGTGTAGCTTGTCGGCCACTTCCTGATTCGACAGATTATCCCGAATCTTCAGGAGGCATACTTTACGTTTCTGCTCGGGCAATTCCGCCAATATCTTATAAAAATGTTGGAACAAGTCTTTTTCCTCCAAGGCACTTTGCAGTTTATCTTCAAACTCCGGTGCATTTTGGATGACTGCATAATTCTTTTCCATATCAGAAAAATTATCCCGTATTTCATTTAATACCAGATTTTTGGTCATGGTGTACAGATAATTCCGAAGATGCACGGAACCCACAAATAAAGAACGTGATTCCCACAACTTGAGAAATACCTGTTGGACAATGTCTTCTGCCAGAAACGTATCCTTCAGGTATTTATAAGCCAATACATAAAGCATTTTATTGTATCGCTCATAGATAGCCGTAAAAGCTTTTTCATCGCCGTTCTGTAAACGCGAAAGAAGCATGTCATCTGGTTGATCGGGATGGAAGAACTGGGGCATATCGTAGTTTGTTAACGCATACAAATGTATGAAAAAACTTAAAAGCGTCACATGAAAATTTCAAATAACTCATCATCTCATTTGCAAATGATAACATTACTTTCTGTAAAGGCCGCAATATCAGAAGACAATGATACAGAAGATATAAATACTGATCACAAACATACATATCCCCATACCTAATGAATCTCCTATGTTCCTATTCCAAACATAAATAATTATATTTTAAGATTAAAGGCTTTATTTGATGTTTTCTATCCAAACACGAAGTTCGTCTTTGTCAGTCCTGTTCAAGAGTTTTCCTTCTTTCCAGTCCAATTCAGGATAAGTTCTTTTAAGAATCTTTACGCTAAGTGATAATATAATTCTATTATTCATACTACTATTATTGGTTATTTTCAAATATAAAATTCATACGGTTGTCCAATTCGTTGAACACACTTAAATCAGAAGTTATCTGTCCTATTGGAATAACACGCATAGTCAGTTGTCCCATGTCCGGATCTTCTGCCTGCCCATAAAAAATAGCAATTGTATTGTTAGACGGGCAATAAGTAATATCGCCATTCTTAAATTCTAATTGTCCCTCTTCTGTATTGGTCGGACGTAAGGGCATAGAGCCATAAAACTCTCGCTGTCCATATCTTCCAAGTGTTACTTCAAGAGGAAACATGCCGCGTATTTCTTTGGCAAGTGGAGTATTTCTCCATGTGGCTGAAAACAGGTGATCGCCAGCCTTAACCGTAACATTTCCATCGACGGACATATCCCAGTCAATCCCTAAACCTGTCAACCATTGCTGGACTTTAGATTCAGCATTAGGTACGTCAGATGCTTCTACTGCAAATCCGTCCAAAACCTTCGCTCCGGCAGCGGCTTCAGCTACAGAACGGAATGTACCGGCTGCACCATAGCCGTCATGCGTACAAAATGGTATTACCGTTTTTCCTTCAAAATTATAATCTGAAAGGAAAGAAGCTACAGGTCTGGGAATGTCCATAGCCCAATTGGGATAGCCGATAAAAATAATATCGTATTGTTCTTCCATGTCCTCTATTTCATCGGCGAGTTCCGGTAAAGCACCGGCAGACTGTTCCCTGTGATTTTGATCACGTACCTCATTAAAATCCGTTGGATAAACTGAAGATGTACGGATAAGGTGAATGTCGCCTTTTGTAACGGATTGAATATATCGGGCTATCTGTTCTGTAGTTCCTACTCGTTCACCATTGTTTATGATAATACTTGCTCCTGTAGAAGCGTCCACATTATCAGGATAATTTGTATTACCCCAGCGACTGAAGTATGCAATCAGAGTTTTCCCGTTTCCCGGAGTTTCAGGTTCTTGATTATTATTGTCTTCATTGCTACCCGAATCATTGGGATTTTCGGTTTGAGGTTCATTTTCATCTTTACTGCAACCTGCAAAAGTGAAAGCTGGCAATAGTAACATACATATTATGAACAACCTTTTCATATAAATCACTTTATTGTTTCACATATCCGATGGACTCCAGCCATTCCGTAATCATTGAATGACAGTTTGAAGTTTGAGAAGAACGTATCCAGAGGCTCGGTGAAAGGAAATTACCGTCAGGGATAAGCCTTTTAGCATCTGATTCCACTCCGCTAATTCCACTACTTGCACTTGAAACTACTAACCCAATATTCTTTCCGGCCATATCACGGCCATAATGGAACAAAAAAGTCTGTAACGGTGCTGCCATATTGCTCCACCAAAGAGGTGCACCTATGAAAATCGTACTGTATTCATCAAAGTTCACTTCCACAGGGTCAATGGCAGGATAGGAAGATGCCTCGTTAGGATTTTCGCGTATGGCTGTAATCAAAGCACTGCCAATCGCATAATTATCTGCAGCGTAATCAATACCCTTCTCTGCTGGTTCCACCCTTATTATATCCGCATCAATTTGTGATTGCAAGTCGGTCATGATGGTATGGGTATTGTTTGTAAAACTGTAATAGACAATCAAGGTCTTTCCTGCCAAAGACGGATTATCTGAATCTTGAGTTCCTTCATTATCATCACCATCTTCATTATTGTCCCCATCACTCGGATTTTCAGTTTGCGGATCATCTGGAACTGGATTATCTTCGTCACAAGAAGTAAATCCTAATGTCAGTCCTGCTATCAGCAGGAAATAAAAAATTTTCTTCATATCTCTATTACTTTTAATGTTATATGTTTATCAGTCAAATTTTGCTTGCAGCAATATTACTTTCAAATTAGAACCACAATGCAAAAATAGGAAGGAAAGGAAATAAACACTTTGTTTACAAGTCCAGTTTACTTTGCTGAAAAGTTCATATTAAAATTTCTTCCAAATAATTTTATCTGTAGTTTGCGGTTTCAGTAAATCGTAGATGTTCAGTCGGCACTTTCCTATGAAATCAAAAAGAATGGCAGCATATTGTTTGTTAATATTTAGCAATAAATATGCCCCTTCCAAGCGTTTTAACTGTAATATCCTGTCTGAAATTTCTTCTTCGCTTTTTATATATGGAATCAATGACTGAAAAAGACTTTCTATTTCCGGACGTAGAGGAAGCAGATGCAGTACAGATAATGCATCCGAATGTGTGTCAAGGCTGTTTTCATCAAAAGTATGATAAAATTCGCATAAAAACGGCAGCGGCAATTCAAGAAATAACATTAAACACGTATCATCCATATCCTTTTCGTAGTAAAGTTGCAAATGGCTGTCACGACCGACAAAAGCAGTATCTCCCGATTTTATGACAAGCGATTCGCCGCATTGATTTCGCAAGAAAAGTTCTCCTTTGTATATATGAACCAGTGTATGATTAAGAAAAAAGTGGCGGGCGTAATTCATTTTACATTCAGTCTTAATAGGTCAATCCTAAAAGTTTACATGGATTGTCTTTTACTAATAACTCTATTTGTTTTTTCGAAAGTCCATTGAAATGCAAAGTTTTGATACACCTTCGCATTCCTTCTATGGGATGCGGCATTCCCGGTTGTCCCAAATCCGTAGTTACGAAACTGCGTTCAGGATTGATCCGGGCAAAATCAGCAAAGGTTTCATCGCTCATACGGGAAAAATCAGGCAATCCGGTTCCTGGTCCCCACAAATTGGTTATATAGCTGTATTCAATCCATGCACCCAATTCAATACATTGTTTTATCTGGTCATAGGTCATTCTCCAAATACCTGAATTGGCATGTGTTACGACAAACTTTCTTAATCCGACATCTTTTGCTTTTCTTGCCATAACAATACTTTCTTCGGGAGACGAATGCCCGGTTGCGAAAATAATATCCACTTCTGCACAAATCTCCATGACACGTACTACCTCTGGCAACACCTTGCCGTTATCATCCAGCACGGGAATTCCCTCTCTTTTATTATGGTAACGCAAATTTTGATAGACGGCATCTTGTGTAGGCATCCATATGCATCGACATAAATTCCCAGTTGTTCTGACTGCCTTTTGTACGGCAAATACATTGACCTTATCGCCATGTACTCTGTTCATGCAAAGACTGCCGAATACTTCAAAACCGGGTAACATTTCCCTAATGAGATATGCACGGTCGTGGCAGCTGAAATCATTTGATTTGAAAAGCAGAGCCTTGTATCCTGCATTTTTTGCATCTTGTGTAAATTCCAGTTCATTTTTCAAACGTGCTTTTGAATCGGGTGCAGCGTGCAAATGAATATCACAAATTCCTTTTTAACATATCATCAGAATATACCAGTTCACTTTCGTTGTTACATGATGACATAAATTCTCTCATACCTTTCCCATTTATTGGCAAAATACCTGACAGAAACATTGCACTTCCCGCCATCATGGATTTACGGATAAAGTCTCTCCGGGATAAATCTTGCCTATTTTTCATTTGTTTTATGTAAGTTTATAAGACCTATTTCCTGCAACCATGCAATTACTCTCTCTCTTGCAGTGTCATATGTACCACGACGGATTTGTATGCCTTCGAGAACCTCCGATTGCGGACATAACGAACGGATAAGGCGGTAACTTTCTTCGGCAGAGCTTGTTCCGCTTGTGCAGAACGGTATTACAGTTTTCCCTGAAAGATTATAATCTGTAAGGAATGTACGAATGGGAGGTGCAGCTGTTCCAACCCAAATCGGATAGCCGACGAAAATCATATCATACGAATCAATGCTGTCAATCTGCGTAACCAGCGGAGGACAATACCCGGCAGCTATTTCTTCACGGGCTTGTTCCAAAAGCGTATCATAGTCATCAGTGTACGGTTCTTCTGTCTGAAGTTCTACCATGTCGCTTTCTACCGCATCATGTATATAACCAGCTATTGTCCGGGTATTTCCCGTATGGGAAAAGTAAACAATTAACGCTTTTCTGTCTTCTGTAGGAACGGCAGGCTCTTCCGAGTTTGAATTGTTCGGTAAATCTGTTTTTACTTCATCTGCCGAACACCCCGAAACGGTTAACATTATCAAAGTCAGAAGCCATAAAATCTTTGTTTTCATCTTAATAGTCTTTTGATTTGTTATACAATCGCAAAAGTAAAAGTAAAGCCTTGCAACCTATTTGCTGCAAGGCTCAAACTATTTTGTTTACAAGCTCTGTAAAATATTCATTTCAGTGTATCGTATTGTTCATCCGTTACCGGTTCGAGCCATTCATTAGATGTATTTTCTCCTTCAATCTCGAATGCGAGATGTGCAAACCAACTGTCTGCCGCAGCCCCGTGCCAATGCTTCACGTTTGCGGGTATGTGTATTACCGTGCCAGGGAATATTTCCACTGCCGGTTTGCCTTCTTCCTGATACCAGCCACGTCCGGCAACGCCTATAAGCATCTGTCCTCCGCCTTTCGTCGCCTTGTGAATATGCCAGTTATTACGACAACCCGGTTCAAAGGTAACGTTGGAAATTTTCACCTGCTCCGTAGAAATGGGGGCAAGGTAACTGTTACCGATAAAATACTTTGCGTATGCAGTGTTAGGTTCTCCAATCGGAAAAATCATTTCTTTTTGGAAATCAGCTTTGGCATCCTGCAACACTGTATCTTCTGACCAGACATCCTTTGCCAGACGAAATGCCGCCCATGCTTTCGGCCAACCTGCATAAAAGCCTATTTGGGTAAGTATCTCAGCAATTTCCATACGCGTAATTCCGTTATTTTTTGCTGATTGAAGGTGATAGGTCAATGAACTGTCAGTAATTCCCTGACTGATTAGCGATGTAATTGTTACCAAACTGCGGTCACGCAACCCGAGTTTGTCCGTGCGGCTCCATACTTCACCAAAAAGGACATCATCGTTGAGCTCCGCAAATTTAGGAGCAAAATTTCCCAATTGGTCACGCCCTGCTGTCTGTACTATTTTTTCCTGTGCCATAACATTGAATGTTACAATACAGGATAATAGAGTTAAAATAATCTTACTCATATTGTTTTTCATTTATCAGTTTCATTCAAGTATTTCACAAAAAACTCACTTATCTTGTCAAACGGTATTATTTTCTCATTGTCGTAAAGGTCTGTATGATTCGCTCCCGGTATAATCAGAATTTCCTTGTTTTCTCCTTTCAATCTTTTGAAGGCATCTTCGCTGAAATAAAGGGAATGTGCCTTTTCACCATGAACAAGCAACACTGCACTGCGGATTTCTTCAAGATAGGAAAGTATAGGCATATTGATAAATGCCAAAGTCGCTGTCTTGCTTATTCCGTCGTTTGAATTGGGAGAACGACGGTGGTAACCCCTTTTTGTCTTGTAATAATCATGATATTGTTTCACAAATAGCGGTGCGTCTTCTGGAACCGGATTAACTACTCCGCCGTCACGTTCATAGTTTCCGGCAAGGTAATCTTTTGTCCTCTGTTCACTGAGTTTCTTGCGCAATTCATACCTGTCATCTACAGTCATCTTGTCGAAATATCCGTTGGCATTTACTCTACTCATATTGTACATGGTCGATGTTACGGTAGCCTTTATGCGCGGATCGTTTGCAGCCGCATTCAAAGCGAAACCGCCCCAGCCACAGATACCAAGAATGCCGATACGCTGTGCATCTACATCCTTACGGACGGAAAGATAATCCACCGCCGCACTGAAATCCTCCGTGCTGATTTCTGGGGAAGTCAGATTACGGGGTGTCCCACCGCTCTCTCCATAATAGGAAGGATCGAAAGCAATGGTCAGAAAACCGTATTCAGCCAAAGTCTGTGCATAACGGCCTGATACTTGTTCCTTTATTGCACCGTATGGGCCACTTACCGCAATGGCGGCCAGCCTCCCTTGGGCATTCTTGGGTTTGTATAAATCAGCGGCAAGGGTAATACCGTAACGGTTGTGGAAGGTCACTTTCGTGTGTTCCACTTTATCACTCTTCGGAAATGTCTTGTCCCATTCTTGTGTAAGATTCAATGTATCCATATTTTTATTTCTTTTTGGTGTAGAATTGTTGACGCACGAAGTCAATGCCAGTAAAACAATAAAAATTGACACAACATTAATTTTCATGACATAGTTTTTTTTATGATTACCGATCGACATTATCATGTGGCTAATATTATATGGTTTCATATCATTCGATTTTAATATGTAAAGCAAAATAAAATCAACCTCCAACCTGTTTCTGCTGCTCGGCATTGTAGCGGTCTCCCATGACAGGGATAGCTGACACCATATTTTCCAGCTCCTGCCATTCTTCCGGTGTGAGACTGAAGTCAAGCGTACGCAGGTTTTCTTCCAAGTGTGACAATTTGGTCGTACCCGGAATAGGAACAATCCACGGAGCTTTCTGCAACAGCCAGCCGAGTGCAAGTTGTGCCGATGTCATGCCACGTTCCCGCCCGAAACGTTGCAGTGCATTCACAATACGGTAGTTGGCACGCATGGCTTCCGGTGTAAAACGGGGAAGCGTGTTACGGTTGTCATTGTTCGGATCAAATTGGGTATATTCATTCAAGTCTCCACCGAGAAAACCTCGGTTAATCGGACTGTAAGGGACAAAACCAATACCCAATTCACGACATGTATCAAGTACACCGTTTTCTTCTACAAGACGATGCATCAGATGGTATTCACTTTGAACGGCTGTCAACGGACAAACAGCATGAGCCTTGCGTATGGATTCCGCACTCAGTTCGCACACTCCCCAATGCTGCACTTTACCTTCTTTCATCAGGTCGGCAATGGTAGATGCAACCTCCTCTATCGGGGTATTGCGGTCATAACGGTGCTGGTAAAACATGGGTAGTGAATCCAATCGAAGACGTCTTAAAGAATCCTCACAATAACGGCGTATAATAGCTGGACGGCTGTCTTGTCTGCCTGTTGCCTTTCCGTCTATCACTTCATGTCCAAATTTCGTTGTCACGTTGATTTTTCCTTTGAATTCGGAAAGAGCTTCTCCGGCAAGTTCTTCATTGGTTATCGGCCCATAGATGATAGCTGTGTCAAAAAGAGTCACTCCGCGTTCTACAGCTTCGTGCAGAAGGCGGACACACGCTTTCTTGTCAGGGTGCTGGCTGCGGTTGTAAGTCATACCCATAACCCCGAACCCGAGAGCTGACACTTCAAACGCTGCTTTCCCGCTACCCAATGTACGATGGGGAAGGCTATTACCTTTTTGCATATTCCGATTATCATCTCCATTTATTGCGGCATTTGCAGCTTGTACCTTGTTCATTGTCGGCTGTATGGTCAATGCTGCACCTACGGCTGCGGCTGTCTTCAAAAAAGCACGGCGGCTGATTCCTTCTTTATGTTCCATATCTGTAATTATATGAGTTAATGTATTGAAAAAGCGCCATCTACCAATAACGCATGTCCGTCCACAAAGCTTGCTTGCGGGCTACACAACCAAAGTACAGCATTGGCTATTTCTTCCGGTTTTCCTAATCTTCCGGCTGGGATGTCACGTACAAGTTCCGTTTCTAATTCCGGATTACGACGTATTAAGTCTTCAGCCATAGGCGTTCTTATAACGCCCGGACATACGGCATTGATACGGATGCCTTTTGCTGCATAGTCAATGGCCGCTGTACGGGTCAACCCGATAATTGCATGTTTGCAAGCGATATAAGCAGCTTGTCCGGGGAAACCTGTAACACCGCCTTGTGAAGATGTGTTCACAATCGCTCCGCTACCTTGTTTCAGCATTTGGATGATTTCATAACGCATGCAGTTCCATACTCCTTTCAAGTCCACTGCCACAGTCCGGTCAAACTCCTTATCGGTAATTTCAGCCATTGGACGCTGGGGTGTTTGAATTCCGGCATTGTTATGTGCTGCATCCAATCTGCCATATTTCCCAACAACCCACTCAATCATTTCTTTTACCGCGAGTGTATCAGACACATCACAACGGTATGCCACTGCCCCAAAACCTTCTTCAACTAATTTTCTTGCCTGCTCTAACGGCTCTTTAATATCTACCAAAACTGTCATATAGCCGGCTTTGGCAAATGCTTCAGCGCAAGCAAGCCCTATTCCCATTGCTGCACCTGTTACCAATGCAACCCTTTTACCTTTCATTGTATCAATTGTTTCCATATCAAATAATGTTATTTATAACTCTAATGCAAAAGTAATGTGGAAGAAATGAAATGGCTTTGTTTGCTGGCTCAAATGAGTTTGTCCTGAGGGTCACTACGGATAAAAATAAATCCCAGCAAAGTAATGAAAACCACTTTGCTGGGATTTATTCTGTAATATCAGATACTTAAATACTATTTGCAGGTGAATAACCGTACATTTCTTTATATATTTTTGAGAAGTGGGACAGATTCTTGAAACCTACATCGAAGCAGGCTTCGGTCACTTTCAGTTTACCCGATTGAATCAGTTCATGTGCAGCCTCAAGCCTTCTTTGAATCAACCATTTTTGAGGAGTAAGGTCACTTATCTTTTTGAAATCACGTTTGAACGTAGCGAGACTCCTTCCGGTATAGTTAGCTATTTCTTCAAGGGACAGATCATTTTTGAAATTCTTCTCCATGAAATCCAGTATGTCTATTTTCCATGGAGCAACAAAATCAAACAACGAAGCATACAGATTTTTGTCCGTATTTAGTAACACATAAATACCTTCAGTCATTTTCAAATTCAGTAGCTCCTCTGTGGGCTGTACCTTAGAATTAAAATAGGGGGTCATGGATTCAAACAGACTAACTATATCTGGTCTGTTGGAGGGGAGTTTACAAAGACTGACATTGCTTCGCTTAGCTTTTTCCGGCATTGTGTTTTTATCCATTTTACTGTAAAAATCACGCAGGAATTTGGTCGTAAACATTAAAAAAATAGCCTTAAATTGTTCTCCCTTATATGCTTGTTTGGTGAGCTGTACACCAAAATCCTTTCGGATGAAAGTGCAGTCTCCTTTGTGTAACCGGGTTATCTTTTCACGCTCATTGATTTCCAACTCCCCGGAATACATATATACCAAGACATGAGAATGATTCCGATGCAGACAGCTCATACCGTTATTAAAGTACATTGCTAAAAAGATGTCTGAATAGCGTAAAGTGTTAATATTGTCCATTTTATAACCCTCCTATTGTTTTACAAAAATAATATTTCTACTGCAAAGTAAAGAAGTTATATCGAGAAAATATTTGTTGTAAGGCTCATTATTAAGTTTATTCCTTATTTTTAATAGGGTTTCGTTGTAAATCAACAACTATTATTGTTGATTTAAACAAACATAAAACTTGACGATGAGGGTAAATCGGAATGGGCAATAAATAGGTTGTAATTTTTCTGTTAAATTATTCGGAAATCAGTTTTAAGGTACATATTTATGGAATATGGAATAATGCTGTGTATTTTCCTAAAAAAATAGTTTACGTTATTTTTTCTGAATCCATCCGTAATCGGGCGAGTTTGTTTATATTTGTAGAAATATAATGATAAGCTTATGCCAGATGTTATCAAACTCGACACGATCGAACAGTATAATCAATTGTATGGACTGGAAACTCTTCATCCATTGGTGGCAGTGGTTGATTTGTCAAAAGCATCTCGTTTCCCGACCCATTTTACATTAAACTATGGAGTCTATGCGCTTTATCTGAAACAGACAAAATGTGGCGACTTGCGTTACGGGAAACAGATGTATGATTATCAGGAAGGAACCGTGACTAGTTTTGCTCCGGGGCAAGTAGTAGAAGTGAAAGTGACAGACTTTGTTCCTCCGAAATCAAAAGGCTTGTTGTTTCATCCGGATTTGATCCGTGGAACATCTTTGGGCAAGGATATCAAGCATTATTCTTTCTTTTCGTATGCTTCGAATGAAGCGCTTCATTTGTCGGACGAGGAAAAAGGAATTTTCCAGGATTGTCTGGATAAGATTCAGGTTGAACTTTCGCATCCGGAAGACCGGCATAGCCGCCGTTTGATTTGTCGGAATATCGAGTTGCTGTTGGATTATTGTACCCGTTTTTATGAACGTCAGTTTGTAACACGCACAAATGTCAACCAAGATATCTTGGGCAAATTCGAAGACCTGTTGGATGAGTATTTCCAAAACGGTAAACCTCAGGAATTGGGCTTGCCTACAGTCAAGTATTTTGCGGATGGCGTTCATTTGTCGCCTAACTATTTCGGAGATTTGGTCAAGAAAGAGACCGGGCGAACCGCTCAAGAGTATATTCAAAACAAACTGCTCAATGTAGCGAAAGAAGAAGTTTTAGGATCAAACCGGAGCATCAGTGAAATTGCCTATCGTTTGGGATTTCAGTATCCCCAGCATTTTTCAAGGATATTCAAGAAAGCTGTGGGTTATACACCGAAAGAATTCCGCTTGCTTTGATGTTATTAGGTAAACGGGCAGGTATTCTTCCTTCGTTTATAGAAAGTATAATTATGAAACCTGCCTGTATGAATTTGTTTTTACTGAATAATATTAGAGGACTGTTTTTGGAATCTACCCCTCAATTTCCTTAACATCCAAGTGACGAAGGATACGGGCAGGAACGCCTCCGACAATGGTATTGGCCGGAACATCTTTGGTGACAACAGAACCGGCGGCAATAATAGAGTTGTCTCCGATCGTAACACCTTGCAGAATGGTTGAATTAGAACCAACCCAAACCTTTTTACCTAATACAATCGGAGCCGGATGCATGGAGGCTCTTTCTGCCGGTTCGATGAAATGATTGAGCGTAGCAAAGACTACATTATGTCCGATCAGGCAATCGTCTCCCAAGGTAATTCCTCCCTGATCCTGGAAATGACAACAAGCGTTGATAAATACATTTTTACCTACATGGATGTTTTTTCCAAAGTCCGTGTAAAAAGGAGGAAAAATACGGAATGAAGGATCAACCGGCTTTCCTGAAAGTCGGGAAAAAAGTTCCCGTATTTCATCCATGTTATGATAGGCATTGTTCAATTCGGCTGTTATACGTCTGGCTTCATCGTTCATCTCATTCAAAAACTGAAAAATCTCTGGTGTATTTAACGGTTTCCGTTGATTGACGTGTTCTAAAAAACTTTCGAGTGTCATAAGCTAGTTGATTGATTATACATTTTCTCCCATTTCGTAAGCTTCTTTCAAGGCGGCCTTTCCTTTGATTTCTCCTACATGCCAAACACCGCCACAGAAAATCGTTCCTTTGATTGTCGGGTTTTCCAGACAATCCAGGAAACCTTGGAAATTGGCAACAACCCGGTCCATAATGTGGGGATCATCTTCTGCTGCTGTTGCAATGAAGTAGAATTCTTTGTTCTTCATTTCTGTATAAGGACCACAGCAACGGTCGATCATGATTTTCATTTGTCCGCTCATGGCATAAAAGTAAACCGGAGTGGCCATCACGATTACATCGGCAGCCAACATCTTCTGAATGATTTCGGCTGCATCATCTTTTTGAGGGCAAGGCTTGTGGTATTGGCTGCAAACACTGCATCCCAGACAAGGATGGATAGTCTTGTCGCGCAAGAAAATCTTTTCCACTTCGTTCCCGCTTGCCAGTGCGCCTTGCATGAATTCATCGCAAAGCGTATCGGAATTACCACCTCTTCGAGGACTGGAAGATAAAATCAGAATCTTTTTCATCTTTATTTTGTTATAAGTTTGTTCCATTATTCTGGAAACAAAAATACGGAATTTATGATTCCGTTCTTGTACCTGAATTACGGATCATATAACCTAAATTACGGAAGACTGAAAAAGAATGAAGACATCATCCTTTTTGTTTCTTCTGATAGATGTTTTTAATCAGTTCGCAAGCCACCGGAAGTTCGATCTCTCCAGTATTAATCATCAGGTTATAATGATGAGGTTCGCCCCATTTCTCACCGGTATAATATTCGTAATGGGCAATTCTGCTTCGGTTGATCCGCTTGATTTCACTCTCTGTCTTCTCTAATGGAATGCCATATTCTTGAACACAACGTTTGCGGGCGTTCTCAAGATCTGAATAGCAGAATACTTTGATGACATTCGGATGATGTTTTAATATAAAGTCTGCACACCGGCCGATAATGACACACGACTCTTTTTCTGCCAGTTCCTGTATGATTTTACTTTCGGCAACAAACAGAACATCGTCTGAAGAAAGACTGCGTTCCAACGATTGCTCGCTGCTTTTGGCTAGTATGCATTTTAACCAGAAAGAGGGAATGGATTGTTCGTTTCGGACAATATACGATTCGTCAATCCCGCTTTTCTGGGCTACCAGGTGAATGAATTCTTTATCATATAATTTAATGCCCAGGTCTTTGGCAAGCATTTCTCCTAAAATATGGCCACCACTGCCGAATTCGCGGGCAATGGTAATGATGGTATGACTGCTGGCCGGTGTTGGTGTAACTACCGATTGTGGCATTTGGATCCATTTATCAAAACATTGGTAATATGGACTGATGAAATGGACAATAGGACCAACGACCAATGCGGCTATAACCGTTCCTTCCCGTACACCATAAATACCCGACATGAAACAGAGGGATAACAGGCAGGCTATGATAACGAGTGAAATATCAAATCCCAGTTTGACATAACCAAATTCACCATGGAATCTTTTGGATATAACCCGTACGAAGTATTCGCCGGCCATCATCGCAATATCGGCTTTGACTTCAAGGGTAATACCGGCGGCCAAGATAAAGCAGCCGACAAGCAAATAGTTAATATGACTGACATACCGTACGGGTTCGACCCAGTATAACAGATTCATACATACGTCTATAAATGTTCCGAAACACAAGGAAATGGGTATTTGGAGCAAAAACATGCGCAAATCTTCTTTTAACTCCTTTCGGGTCATTAATGGAAGTTCCAATACGACGAAAAGTAAATTGAGGGCAATGGTCCATTGGCCGATTGTCATGGGAGTGAACATACTTAATACGTACGTAACACTTGTGATGGGTGAAGTGCCTAACAATGCTTTCGTGATTAATGCAATTCCCAAGGCATTAACAAACAAAGCGATTGCAAATAAACAATAACGTCTGAATGTATAGGTGTTCATATGCTTGATTTTTTAATTGCGGATGCAAAGTTCTTCTTAATTCCTGAATCCATGTACATAAAAAAACGACCATCATTGGTCAAATACGAAACAAGTCTTACCTTTACATCCGGAAAAAGGTCTTGGAAAATATGTCATTGATTGAAGAAATAAAAGCTCAGGAAAAGACGGAAATCCATGTGAAATGTATCCATATTGATGCAAGTTCGTATGGAAATGATCCGATAAAGTTGGAGGATGGTTTCTTTTTTGCATTGGTTACAAACGGAACAGCTCTGTTGGGCGATTTGTATCAGTCGTATACCATCCGAAAAGGAGATCTGTTTCTTCAGACTCCCAGTATGAGTAGTGTACTCCAAGGTCGGAAAAATGATTTTCAGTTGATCTGTATTTATATGGCTCCTGATTATTTTGATGGATTGTCGCATGGTCAGCCTCTTTATAATCAGTTATCGAAGTATTTAGGAAAGAACTGTTTGCCTCTTTTACATTTGGAGATACCTCATTTCCGCTATTTGCAAAAGACGATGCAACTATTTTCTGAGGAGCTGGATTTGTTTCATCTGTATAAAAACGGGATTATCCGGAATCTATGTAATTTATTGTCGTTACAAATGACAGATATCCTTTGCCAACGTACAGAAGACGATGCTTCTACCTATGTCAAGCGTTCCAACGAAATATTCCTGAAGTTCAGAAGATTGCTGACTTCGAATTACCGGAAGCATCATAATATTCAATTCTATGCAGATAAGTTAAATATATCAACTACTTATCTTTCAAGAATCGTTAAGAGAATCACCGGCCGTACGGTTTATTCGCATATATCTGAACTGATTTGTGTGGAGGCAAAACGATTATTGGAATGTTCTGATAAGGACGTCAAGGAAATCTCCGATTGGCTGGGTTTCTCGGATCAATCGGTTTTCGGCAAGTTTTTCTTTAAGCGAACGGGACTTTCTCCTATGAAATACCGGACGATGCGATTGGGTAACTGACGAAAGAACGGACATGCAGAAAAAGGTGATGGGATTCTAACAAAAAAGCTCCGAAATCAATGATTTCAGAGCTTTCTTGCGGTGCGTACGGGACTCGAACCCGTGACCCCATGCGTGACAGGCATGTATTC
>OGEZ01000131.1_pt1 | contig 81040 bp, 68 predicted proteins | sample 1570831 | NCBI WGS metagenome assembly OGEZ01 (sample SAMEA2582059, study PRJEB24529) | metagenome | biome: Human gut stool | place: China | collected 2011 | reverse complement strand
TGAAGGACCGGCTGAAAAAGAGCGCCCTGGGCCTCTCCGGCGGCCAGCAGCAGCGGCTTTGCATCGCCCGGGCCCTGGCGGTGGAGCCGGAGGTGCTGCTGATGGACGAGTCCACCAGCGCCCTGGACCCCATCTCCACGTCCAAGATCGAAGACCTTGCGGTGGAGCTGAAAAGCAAGTATACTGTCATTATGGTCACCCACAACATGCAGCAGGCCGCCCGTGTGTCCGACAACACGGCGTTTTTCCTGCTGGGCGAGCTGGTGGAGTTCGGCAAGACAGAGCAGCTTTTCTCCACGCCTAAGGACAAGCGCACGGAAGACTACATCACGGGCCGGTTCGGCTGAGGAGGAACAAGGGTGAGAAACAAATTTGACGAGCAGCTGGAGCGGCTGCATGTGGAACTGATCCAAATGGGCGCCGCCTGCGAGGACGCTATTTCCGCCGCGGCGGAGGCGCTGCTGAAAGGGGACGAGTCCCTGGCCGCTGCCGCCGAGGAGGTGGAGCGGGACATTGACCAGCGGGAGCGGGAGGTGGAGAACCTGTGCCTGAAGCTGCTTTTGCAGCAGCAGCCGGTGGCACGGGATCTGCGGCAGATCTCGGCGGCCCTGAAAATGATCACGGATCTGGAGCGCATCGGGGATCAGGCGGAGGATATTGCCGAGATCGTCATCAGCGGTCAGGTCAACGAGGGGGAGGAGCTGCTGCGGGATATGGCCGCCTCCACCATAAAAATGGTGACGGAAAGTGTTGACGCCTACGTGAAACATGATACAATGTTGGCGGAAAAAGTCATCGCAGAGGACGATATTGTGGATGACTGGTTCGACAGGGTGAAGCATACGCTGATCCGCCGCATGACCACAGACCCCGGTGAGGGGGAGCGGGCGGTGGACCTGCTGATGATTGCCAAATATTTTGAGCGCATCGGGGACCATGCGGTGAACGTCGCCCAGTGGGTGATTTTCTCCGTCACCGGTACGCACAAGGAGGGATAGCATGATCTGGTGCGTGGAGGACGATGCCAGTATCCGGGATATCGAAGTATACGCCCTGCGTTCCACCGGCTTCGAGGCCTGTGGCTTTGCCGACGGTGCCGCCTTCTGGCAGGCCCTCCAGACGGAGGAGCAGCCGGAGCTGGTGGTGCTGGATGTGATGCTGCCCGGCGTGGACGGCATGGAGCTGCTGCGCCGGATGCGGGCCTCGGCGACCCTGCGCCGCATCCCGGTAGTGATGGCCACCGCCAAGGGCGCAGAGTACGACAAGATACAGGGTCTGGATCTGGGGGCGGACTACTATCTGGCCAAGCCCTTCGGGGTCATGGAGCTGGTGTCCTGCGTCAAGGCGGTGCTGCGGCGCTGCCGGACGGAGCAGGAGCCGGTGCTGCGGGCCGGGGGCATCGTACTGCACTCGGAGGAGCGCATCGTCACGGTGGAGGGTCAGCGAGTGACGCTGACCTATAAGGAGTTTGAGCTGCTGCGGCTGTTTCTGTCCCATCCGGGCATGGCCTTCACACGGGACCAGCTGTTCAACGAGATCTGGGGCATGGATTACTGCGGCGAGACCCGGACGGTGGATATGCACATCCGCACCCTGCGCCAGAAGCTGGGCAGCTGCGGCAGCATGATCCAGACCGTGCGGAATGTGGGATACCGGCTGGAGGTAGGCGCATGACAAGAAAAATTTTCCGTTCCATTCTGCTGGTGGCGGGCGTAGTGCTGGCGGCGGGCATGGTCATCATGACCGGCTGCCTGTACAGCTACTTCGGCGGTGTGCAGGAGCAGCAATTACAGGATGAATTGAGCCTCGCCGTCAGCGGCGTGGAAAACGGCGGTACGGCCTATCTGGAGCGCCTTCCGGCGGAGCGGTTCCGCCTGACGTGGATCGCCTCCGACGGCCGGGTGCTGTATGATACGCAGGTGGTGGACGTGGCCTCCATGGAGAACCACGCCGGCCGTCAGGAGGTGCAGGAGGCCCTGAAAAACGGCAGCGGCGAATCCAGCCGCTACTCCGATACCCTTCTGCAGCAGACCCTGTATGTGGCCCGCCGCCTGACGGACGGCACGGTGCTGCGTATCTCCGTCAGCCGTGCCACCGCCGGGATGCTGGCGCTGGGAATGCTCCAGCCCATGCTGGTGGTGCTGGCGGCGGCGCTAATCTTCGCCGGACTCATGGCCGGGCGACTGTCCCGCCGCATCGTGGACCCCCTGAACCGGTTGGATCTGGAACACCCGCTGGAAAACGACGCCTACGAGGAGCTGGCCCCTCTCCTGAGCCGCATCAACTACCAGCACAAGGAAATTGACGCCCAGCTGCGGACCCTGCGGCAAAAGACCGATGAGTTCACCCAGATCACCGGCAGTATGCAGGAGGGTCTGGTACTGCTGGACGAGAAAGGGACGGTGCTCAGCATCAACCACGCCGCCTGCAGGCTCTTTCAGGCGGACAACGGCTGTGTGGGCCGGGACTTCCTGACGGTGGACCGCAGCCATGAACTGAGCCTTGCCCTGGAGACGGCCCGGAAGGAGGGCCACAGCCAACTGCGCTGCCAGCGCAATGGCCGGGAGTACCAGATGGATATGAGCCGCATCCAGTCCGGCGGCGAGACGGTGGGTACGGTGCTGCTGACCTTCGACGTGACAGAGCAGGAGTACGCCGAGCGCAACCGCCGGGAGTTCACCGCCAACGTCTCCCACGAACTGAAGACCCCCCTGCAGGGCATCGTGGGCAGCGCCGAGCTGATTCAGAGCGGCATGGTGAAGCCGGAGGATATGCCCCGCTTTGTGGGCCATATCCACGACGAGGCCTCCCGCATGGTGACGCTGGTGGAGGATATCATCCGCCTGTCCCAGCTGGACGAGGGGGATGTCATGCCCACGGAGACGGTGGACCTGCTGGCCCTGAGTCAGGAGGCCGTGACCAACCTGCAGGATGCCGCCGCCAAGCAGCAGGTGTCCCTGTCGGTGGACGGCGGCCACGCCCCGGTCATCGGCGTGCGGCGGCTGCTGTATGAGGTGATCTTCAACCTCTGCGACAACGCCATCAAGTATAACGTCCCCGACGGCGCCGTAAAGGTGCAGGTGTCCTCGGAGAACGGGATCTCCTCCGTCACGGTGTCGGATACCGGTATCGGCATCGCCCCGGAACACCAGAGCCGGGTGTTCGAGCGGTTCTACCGGGTGGATAAGAGCCACTCCAAGGCCTCCGGCGGCACGGGGCTGGGCCTCTCCATCGTGAAGCACGCCGTGCAGTATCACCACGGCGATATCCGCCTCACCAGTAAGCCCGGCGAAGGGACTGTCATCCGCATCACCTTCCCCGCAGCGGCCCGGTGAGCCGCTGACCCGACATATATAAAAATTAAAAGAAATGCGCTGCATCCGTCCCGGCGGAGCGGCAGCAGAGGAATGTCCTATGGAAAAAACCACACAGTGTATCGCAGGAGGCGGACTCCTTGCCGCCATCGCTGCGGTGCTCCAGTTTGTGGGCAGCGCCATCCGTTTCGGCCCCTTTTCCGTCTCACTGGTCCTGATCCCCATTGTGCTGGGCGCCGCCCTGTACGGCTGGGGCATGGGCTGCTGGCTGGGGCTGGTATTCGGGGCCGTGGTGCTCTTGTCGGGGGATGCCGGCCTCTTTCTGGCGGCAGATCCGGGAGGGGCCATTGTGACGGTGCTGAGCAAGGGCATTGCCTGCGGCGCAGCGGCGGGCCTGTGCGCCGGTGGCTGCACCCACGGTATCCAAGACTTTCCATTCTGCTGTCGGCTCTGGCCACCCCGCTGGTCAATAGGGGGGTGTTTCTGCTGGGCTGTCCCTGCACACTGGTGATCGCCGGTGGCTTGGGCCGCTTCGTGGCGCCCCGGTGCCGCCGGGAGGCCGTCTACGACGAGGATCTGCTGCTGCGTGGCCTGTGGAAGCGCTGCACCGCTAACTGCCCATCGGCAGATAAGCCCTGAAAAACGATCGAGATACAAAAGGAGGCTGGGGACTACGAGTCCCCAGCCTCCTTTTTTCTGCCCCACCACCGGGAGAGCCGGCCTTACGGAAAGAACACCCGCACCGCCCATGCGGCGGCGATGAAGGCCGCCGCATCCGCCGCCAGCGCCGCGGGGACGGTGTGGCGGGTGCGGCGGATGCCCGCAGCGCCGTAGTAGACCGCCACGGTGTAAAACGTCGTCTCCGAGCATCCCAGCATCACTGCCGTCACCCGCCCGATGTAGGAGTCCGGCCCGTACTGCTCCATCAGCTGGCTGCCCACCGCCAGCGCCCCGGAGCCGCTGACGGGCCGCACCAACAGCAGCACCGCCGTCTCCGGCGGGATGCCCAGCCCTTCCAGCACCGGTGACAGCAGCCCCGTCAGCAGCTCCATGGCTCCGGAGGCCCGGAACATCTGCACCGCCGACAGCAGCACCACCAGCGCCGGCAGGATGCGCCCCAGCACCCGCAGCCCCTCCGCCGCCCCGTCGGTGAGGGCGCCGTAGACATCGGTCCTCCGCCCCATGGCTGCCGCCGCCACCCCCGCCAGCAGACAGGGGATTACCCAGTCCGTCATGTCCGCCGCCTTCCCAGCCGCTCCAGCAGCTTCGCCGCCGCCAGCCCCGCCGTTACCGACAGCAGGGAGCTGACCCACACCGCCGGCAGGATATCCAGCGGCGCAGCGCTGCCGCAGACGGCCCGGATGCTGGCCACCGTGGTGGGCAGCAGCTGGATGGAGGCGGTGTTCAGCACCACCAACCGGCACAGCTCGTCGCTGGCCACGCCCTCCGTCCCCCGTGCCATACGGCAGGCCGCCCGGATACCCATGGGCGTGGCGGCGTTGCCCAGCCCCAGCAGATTGGCCGACACATTGGCCGTCACCGCTGCCAGCGTCTCCGGATCCCGGCTGGCCTGGGGCAGCAGCCGCCGCAGCACCGGACGGAACAGTCGTCCCAGCCGCCGGGACAGCCCGCACCGGTCCATGACCTCCATAAGTCCCGTCCACAGGCACAGCATCCCCGCCATGGAAAGACACAGCCGGACCGCCTGCCCGGCCCCCTCCAGCGCCGCCGCACTGACGGCCTCCATGCGCCCGTATACGGCGCCGCACACCACGCTGACCACAGCCATTCCCGTCCAGATCCACGCCATCGCCATCCTTGTCACCTCATGGATGTATACGCCGCACCGACATATTTTATTACATCTATCCAGACAGATTTTATCACTTGGTTGACAAATATGTAAATTTACGGCATAATATAAACGAATCCCACGTAGACGCTAAAATTGAGGAGCAAAGAAGGGGAGATCACTGTGAAAGCAACCGGTATCGTCAGAAGGGTGGATGAGTTGGGACGCATCGTCCTGCCCGTAGAGCTGCGGCGCACGCTGGATATTTCCGAGCGTGATCCGCTGGAGATCTACGTGGACGGCGCATCCATTGTCCTGCGAAAATTCCGGCCCAACTGCATTTTCTGCAACAACAGCCGGGGCGTATCGGAGTTTCGGGGGAAGAACGTGTGTCAGAAGTGCCTGAAAGAGCTTCAGTCCGTCACATTCTGACCCCGTGTACCGCACACGGTGAAGAAGGCCCGCCATCCGGTGGGCCTTCTTTCCTTTGATAAGAATGGCTCCTGCGGCCATCCCGCAGATTGTCGAGGAAAAGGGGTGGTATTTTTTGTCCGCCTGTGGTATGATGAAACGTACCCCTTCCAACAATACGGGGCCATACCCCCTGATAGAACTTCAAATAAGGAGAAAACCTATGACCTTTCTGCAATCTATTCTTCTGGGCTTGATCCAGGGCGTGGCGGAATTTCTGCCCATCTCCAGCTCTGGTCATCTGGCCATCGCCCAGAATCTGCTGAACATCAACGCCGAGGTCCCCGCCTTCTACGACGTACTGCTGCATCTGGGTACGCTGGTGGCGGTGTTCGTGGCCTATTGGCAGGACATCTGCGACATGGTGCGGGAATTTTTCTGCGGCATCGGTGATCTGGTCCACCACAGCACCCCTACGCCGGTACCCCCGGCCCGCCGCCTGATCCTGCTGATCATTTTGGGTACGCTGCCCCTGTTTGCCATCCTGCCCATCAAGGACACGGTGGAGGGCCTGAAGAGCAGTATGGTATTCATCGGCGCCGCCCTGATCGTCACCGGCTTCCTGCTGTTTTTCAGCGACCGGGCCCGCAAGGGCCGCAAGGATGCCCGCAGCGCCACGGTGCTGGATGTGCTGGTGGTGGGCGTCAGTCAGGCGATCGCCACGGTCCCCGGCATTTCCCGCTCCGGCATGACCATCACCACCGGCTGCTTCGTGGGCTTCGAGCGGAGGTTTGCCGTGCGCTTTTCCTTCCTGCTGTCCATCCCCGCCGTGCTGGGTGCCAACATCCTCAGCCTGAAGGATGCCCTCACCGGCGGCGTGGACTGGAGCCAACTGCCGGTGTATCTGGCGGGCGTGGTGGTGGCTGCCGTCTCCGGCTACCTGTGCATCTGCCTGCTGAAGATGATCGCTGACAAGGGCCGCTTCGGTGCCTTCGCCTACTATTGCTGGGCCGCCGGTCTGGCTACCCTCATTCTGAACGCCGTCAAGTAACACCCGTTCTCTTGCACGAAAGGAAGTCCGCATGGCTGCTGCACCCAAAAAGAAGAAAACCTCACAACCCGCAAAAAAGAATACCCGTACGCCGCCCCCTCCTGCCCCTACCTACGGCCGGGAGATCGCCGGCGGTGTCTGCCTGCTGCTGGCCCTGTGCGCCGTCGTGTCCTATTTTCAGGAGGAGGCCCTGTTCATCACCTTCTTCGGCGGCCTGCTGAAGGGGCTGCTGGGCTACGGCTACTGGCTGTCGGCCCCGGCCCTGCTGCTGACGGGCCTCCTGCTGCTGACCCACCGGGACCGCCCAGCCACCCTGCGCTCCGTATGTACGATGCTGGTGCCGGTGCTCACCGGCTGCGGCCTGCATCTGCTGCTGTGCGCCCGCTCCTATGAGCCGGGTCTCACCGGCCTGCGGGAGCTGTGGCTCTCCGGCCGGTCCCTGCAAAGCGGCGGCGCCCTGTCCGGCAGTTTGGCCGTGGGCTTCTCCGCCGTATTCGGCAAGGTGCTGTCTCTGATCCTGTTCCTCCTCATGCTGCTGGCGGCCCTGTGTCTGGCGCTGCACTTCTCCCCCAAGGACGCCGTCCGCCGGGCGCAGGAGCGCCGGGAGGCGGAGCGGGAGGACATCCCGGAGGAAGCACCCCCCGTCCGTGAGAAGGAGAAACCGGCGGAGAAGCGGCCCCACCGCCGTGCCGCCATCGATATCCCCCTGGACGACGAGCCACCCGCCAAGCAGCCGCAGCCCCGGCCGGAGGAACCCGCCTTTGCTCCCAAGGAGAAGAAGCCCTTCTTCTCCCGTAAGAGCAGCACCGTCCGCACCCCGGATCAGGTGCTGCGGGGGGAGCCTGCGGAGGAAGCCGCCCCCGTGGCCCCCGCCGCTCCCGTTACTTCCCCACCGGCAGCGTCTGCTGCCCCCGCCCCTGTGGCTAAGCCCTGTGAAGCGGCCAAGCCTTCCGTCACGGCGCAGGAGGTGCGGGACGCCACCGAGGAGGTGACCGCTGCGGTGGAGCAGGAGCTGGCCCAGCCGGAGGAGGCGTACCAGTATCCCCCCATCACGCTTCTGGATGAGAATACCGCCGACAACTATACGGAGGTGGGGGCTGAGCTGCGGAGTAACTCCCAGCGCTTGGCACAGACCCTTCAGAGCTTCGGTGTGGACGCCCGCCCCGGCGCTGTGGTCCACGGCCCCAGCGTCACCCGCTATGAGTTCACGCTGGAGCAGGGGGTGAAGCTGTCCAAGATCACCAACCTCGCCGATGACATTGCGCTGGCACTGGGGGCCAGCGGCGTCCGCATCGCCCCCATCCCCAATAAAATTTCCGTGGTGGGCATCGAGGTCCCTAACCGGGCCGTCACCCCCGTCCGCATCCGGGACGTGGTGGAGTCCCGCACCTTCACGGAGCATAAGTCCCCGGTGGCCTTCGCCGTTGGCAAAGACATCGGCGGCAGCTGCATCGTGGGGGATATCGGCAAGCTTCCCCATGTGCTCATCGCCGGTACCACCGGCTCCGGTAAGTCCGTGTGTACCAATTCCCTCATCGTCAGCATCCTCTATAAGTCCACCCCGGAGGAGGTTCGCTTCATCATGGTGGACCCCAAAATGGTGGAGCTGGCCCCCTATAACGGCATCCCCCACCTGCTGATCCCCGTGGTGACGGACCCCAAAAAGGCCGCCGGAGCCCTGCAATGGGCGGTGTTCGAGATGATGAAGCGCTATAAGCTCTTCTCCGAGCACGGGGTCAAGGATCTGGCGGGTTATAATGCGCTGGCCCGACAGGATGAGGAGCTCAAGACCATGCCCACGGTGGTGGTGGTCATCGACGAGCTGGCGGACCTGATGCTGGTGGCTGCCAAGGAGGTGGAGGAGTCCATCTGCCGGGTGGCCCAGATGGGCCGTGCCGCCGGGATGCATCTGGTCATCGCCACCCAGCGTCCCTCCTCCGACGTCATCACCGGCCTGATGAAGGCCAATATCCCCAGCCGCATCGCCTTCGCCGTGGCCTCCTCGCTGGAGTCCCGCATCATCCTGGATACCACCGGCGCCGAAAAGCTGGTGGGCAAGGGCGATATGCTCTATGCCCCGCTGGGAGCCGGAAAGCCCACCCGTGTGCAGGGCTGTTTCATCACCCCGGAGGAGATCGAGCGGGTGGTGGGCTTCGTCAAGACCACCGGTGAGGCGGAGTACTCCCGTGAGGTCATGGACAAGATCGAGCAGGCGGTGAAGGAGAAGGAAAAGGGCGGCGGAGGAAAGACCTCTGCCGAACCCGCCGAGGCACAGGAGGATGGCGACGAGCTGCTGCCTGCTGCCGTGGAGGTGGTTCTGGAAACGGGACAGGCATCCGTCTCCATGCTCCAGCGCCGCCTGAAGCTGGGCTATTCCCGTGCCGCCCGTCTGGTGGATCAGATGGAGGAGCGGGGCATCGTCGGCCCCTTTGAGGGCTCCAAGCCCCGCCAGCTGCTCATCGACAAGGCCAAGTGGCAGGAGCTGCAAATGAGCAAGCAGCCCCAGCCGGAGCCGGAGATCGACCGCAGCGGCTCCATTCGTGACGTGTTCGAGAGCCGTGACGCACTGGAGTAACACCCTTGGCATGAAAACCGTATATCCTTTACCCAACAGGAATAAGGAGGACAGGCAAACGTCTGTCCTCCTTTTCCGTGTATCTGCAAGAGTTTTCCCCGCAGACCGCACCTGTTTTCTCCTGCGCCCCGCCCTTGACGGTAGGGCGTTTTTCCGTTAAAATAGGACATACTGGAGTAGAATACACATTTTCAGATAAACGAGGTAGCATTATGGCAAATGGATTCATCGATAAAGCCCGCATCACCGTCCGGGCCGGCAACGGCGGTAACGGAGCCGTGGCCTTCCACCGGGAGAAATACGTGGCCGCCGGCGGCCCTGACGGCGGCGACGGCGGCGACGGCGGCAGCATCATCGTGCAGGTGGATGACAATATGTCCACCCTTATGGACTTCCGCTACAAGCGCAAATATGTGGCGGCCCCCGGCGTAGACGGCCAGGGCGGCCGCAAGAGCGGCAAGGACGGCCAGAGCCTGACCATCCGGGTCCCCAGAGGCACGCTCATCCGGGATGCCGAGACCGGCGAGATCATCAAGGATATGTCCGACAGCGAGCCCTTCGTTCTTTGCAAGGGCGGCCGGGGCGGCTGGGGCAACCAGCACTTCGCCACCCCCACCCGGCAGGTACCCCGCTTCGCCAAGGCGGGCCTTCCCGGCGAGAGCCACGACGTGGTGCTGGAGCTGAAGCTGTTGGCGGACGTGGGTCTGGTGGGCTTTCCCAACGTGGGCAAGAGCACCCTTCTGAGCGTGGTCAGCAAGGCCCATCCCAAGATCGCCAACTACCACTTCACCACCCTCTATCCCAATCTGGGCGTGGTGTATGTGGATGAGGGCGTGTCCTTCGTTATGGCGGATATCCCCGGCATCATCGAGGGGGCCAGCGAGGGGGCCGGGCTGGGCCACGACTTCCTGCGGCACATCGACCGCTGCCGTCTGCTGGTGCATCTGGTGGATGTCTCCGGCAGCGAGGGCCGGGACCCCATAGCGGACTTTGACGCCATCAACGCCGAGCTGAAGCAGTATAGCCCACAGCTGGCCCAGCGGCCCCAGATCGTGGTGGCCAACAAGACGGATCTGTTGGCGGACCCTGACCAGCTGGAGACCTTCCGCTCCCATGTGCAGGAGGCGGGCTATGAGTTCATGGCCATGTCCGCCGCCACCCATCAGGGGACCCGTGAGCTGGTGCAGGCCATCGCCCGCCGCTTGGCGGAGCTGCCGCCGGTGACTGTCTATGAGCCGGAGTATGTACCCCGCCCGCCGGAGGTGGATACCACCGCCCCGCTGGATATCCACCGGGATGACCACACCTGGCTGGTGGAGGGGCCGTGGCTCCAGCGGCTCATGGGCAACATCAATTTTTCCGACTATGAGAGCCGGATGTACTTCGATAAGGTTCTGCGCCAGTCGGGTCTGTTCGATCAGCTGGAGCAGATGGGGATCCAGGACGGGGATATCGTCTCCATGTACGATCTGGAATTTGAGTATCAGCGCTGAGAACTTGGACATTTTTTGGACGTCCACTCGCCCCATATCGGACCGGGACCTGACGTCCGAAGGAATACCGTTTTTGTCCCATGGGACACGCCGCCGTCTCCCAAACCGGGATTTGTTCCACATAGAAAAATTTGTCCCGCCGGTGAGCCATTTTCCTACGGAGGATTTTTTCTGCGGTGGAAAATCCTCCGTTCGGAGAAAAAATTTCGTGGAAGAGAAAAAGCAGCATAAAAAACGAAAAGCAAACCCAAGGGAGGGAGGAGCAGCGCTCCTCCCTCCCTTGGGTTATCTGCAATGATTGGATGAACGCATCATCCATTTTCTTTCTCCTGATTCTTCTTTGCAAAAACAGGGTACAGTCTCTGAAAAAGGTGGCGGTCATCAAAAGGCCCAGGTGCCGCTGCGGAAGATGGGGACCACCTTGCCGCCGTCGCACACGGCGTCGATGGAGAGGTCCGCCGAGCCGATCATGAAGTCCTCGTGGATCATGGAGTCGTTGACACCCAGCGCCCGGCACTCCTCCAGCGTCTTGTTCTGGAAGTCCCGGATGGTATCGGCAAAGCCCATGCCCAGCGCCAGATGGCAGCAGGCGTTTTCATCAAAGAGGGTGTTATAAAACAGCAGGCCCGTCCGGTTGATGGGGGAGTCAAAGGGGACCAGTGCACACTCGCCCAGATAGCAGCTGCCCTCGTCCATGGTGATGAGCTTGGTCAGCAGGTCGTTGTTGACCTCGGCGTGCCACTCCACCGCCTTACCCTCGTGGAAGCGGATCCAGAAACCGTCGATGAGCTGGCCCTGATAGCTCAGGGGCTTGGTGGCGTAGACGATACCCTCGGCCACGCCCTTCATGGGGGAGATGAAGCACTCCTCCGTGGGGATGTTGGGATTGAAGAAGACGCCCTGCAGGCTGGTCTCGCCGCCGCCGCAGAACTGCGCCTCCGGGATCATGCCCACGGTGAAGTCCGTGCCGTTGGCGCTCTTGTAGCGCAGCTCCCGGATGCCAAGACCGCTGAGGTACCGGCACCGGTCATGGAGGTCCTTGTTGTGGGCCTCCCATGCCGCCACGGGGTCCTCGTCCACCCGGCTGGTGGACAGGATGGCCTCCCACAGCTTCTCGATGGCCTGACTGGTCCGCAGCTCCGGGAACAGCTTTTTAGCCCATGCGGCGCCGGGGACGGCGGCGATGCACCACTGGTACTTATTCTCGATCTGATCCCGGTATTTCTTGATGACGGGGTACAGCCGCTGCTGGCTCTTGGCCATCTTCTCCTGATTGATGCCCTTCAGACCGTCGGGGTCCTCGCTGAGCAGGTAGATGCGGCAGGGTATGGTATCCACATAGTGCTGCCAGCGGGCTTCCTCGTAGTTATCAAGCTTGGAGAGGGTGGTCAGGGTCCGATAGCGGTAGTGGAGCTTTTGCAGGGGCTGATAGCTCCAGTCCACCACCACCTTCTTGGCCTTGCGCTTATAGCACTCCTCCACCAGCAGCTTCACAAACTCCGGCTGATCCAGATCGGCGGCGATGAATACCTCCTGACCCGGCTGCACATTGACGCCGGAGGCGGCGATCAGCTGGGCATATTTCCTCAAAACGGTCTTTTTCACGGCAATCCCCTCCTGTATTCTGATGGTTTGGTGCCATTATAGCACGCCTGACGGCAGATGGAAAGGGCTTTCTTGCAAGCGGAGACGGGATGTGGTAGGATAGGGGATAGAAGATGAATGGTAAGGGAGAGATGCCCCATGGAGATCGTTTACGCAGACCCACGCATCGTGGTGGCGGTGAAGCCTGCCGGGGTGCTGAGCACCGACGAGCCCGGCGGGATGCCCCAGCTGCTGCGGCAGGAGCTGGGGACCCCCTGCATCCGCACGGTACACCGGCTGGACGCCGCCGTCAGCGGGCTGATGGTCTACGCCCGGTCGGCCAAGGCGGTCTCCCTGTTGTCGGAGCAGATTCGCAGCCGCACCTTCGGCAAGGAGTATCTGGCGGTGGTCCACGGCGTGCCGGAGGGGGGCGTGATGACGGACCTGCTGGGGCGGGATCCCGTCCGGCGGCGTACCTATGTGGCGGCGGAGCCGGGGAAGAACGTGCGCCCGGCGGAGCTGTCCTATGAGGTGCTGGGGAGCCGGGAGGGGCTGTCACTGGTGCGTATCCGGCTGCACACCGGGCGAACCCATCAAATTCGGGTGCAGTTTGCCTCCCGTGGGTTTCCACTGGTGGGGGACCGGAAATACGGCGGGGGAGAGGAAGGGGAAAGCATCGCCCTGTGGTCGTGGCGGCTGGAGTTTACCCATCCACAGACCGGGGCGGCCATGCGGTTTTCCAAACTGCCGCCCAGGGAGACCCCGTGGCTGGGCTTTCCCATGCCCCTGACAGGGAGATAGACAGAAAAAGAGACTGCCGAAGGGGTTCGGCAGTCTCTTTTCATGCGGAAAATTACGGCTCCTCCCGGTGCTTTCTGCGGCTCAGGAGGAAAGCGATGCCGCCCATGGAGAGCGTGGCCATCAGCGGCCACAGGGGGGGAGCGTAGACGTCGCCGGTGGGGGGCGTGGGGTCCTCCAGCTCCTGAGCCTTGAACTGCCAGTCCAGACAGCCAATAGCGGATTGGAAATCGTTGCCCATGGTCAGGGGAACGTTCAGGGTCACGGTGAGCTCCAGATCGCCGCCGGGGGCGATGGTCCCCAGCTCCGTCCAATCCGTCAGCTGAGCCGTCTCATGGGCAGGAGCATCGAAAAGGGTGGAGGTGGGAGCCTGCACCGTCAGGGTCATCTGAGAGAGAAATTCCTCGGAACCGGACTCGGACCCCAGAGAGCGCAGGTACAGCCGCACCCGATGGTCGCTGTCGTTTCGCAGACGCAGGGTCTGGGTAAGCCGGTCGCCGGGCATGACGCCCTTAAAGTCCGGGAACAGGTCGGAGGGGGAGTAGTCACTGCCGGGAAGGAACACGAAGCTCTGAGCGTCGCCGTCATAGGTGACGGAGCCGGTATCGGCGTAGGCGGCGCAGAGACAGGACAGGAGCATCAGCAGCGTCAACGCCAGAGAACAGATGTTTTTTCGTTTCATGCCGTCCCCTCCTTACTGATACCGGGCCACTCGGCCCGGCGTGATGGTGACGCCCCAAGCCTGCCCCGCAGCCTCCTCCGGGGCGCTCTGGATAGCCTCCGCCATGATCTCCAGCGCCTGCTTGCCGCCGTCGGCATCGCTGTAGCTGCCGGTGAGGGTCAGGCTGTCAATGAGCGGGGGTTCGGGCTGCTGACCGGGGGCCACGGGGTAGGTGTAGTAGTAATAGTCGCCATACTTTACCCAGCCGTCGCCGGGAGTGAAGGCGGGGATGGCTGCCGTGCCGCCGATGTGTTGGCCGTCGTCATTGACCCGGTAGGTCACCAGCTTCACCCGGAGGTAGGCTTCAATGTCACCGGTGTTGGTGACGTTGACGTTCTTCTTGGTCGTGCCGTCAAAGTCCTCCGTGACGTTGCAGGACACATGGGCGGGAGTGAACCGGTTGGGGACGGGGTCCGTATGGGTGATGAGATACGCCAGCGTGGCGCCGGTGAGGGCCAGCGCCAGCAGAACCAGCGTCAGAAGCAGCGCACCCGGCTTCCGGGGCGAAGAATATTTTCTGCGTGCCACAAACAGTTCCTCCTTTCTCAGTGTCGGATTCCGAAGATATTGGCGATAACATCACTGAAGCCGTTGAGCCAGCGGTCATTCTTCAGGGTGTTGGTGCAGATGATGCTGCCGCTATTGTGGCCGGCGGTGAGGGCGCAGCCGTCCGGCTTGTAGGTGGCGTCATAGCGCCAGCTCCAGCCAGTGTCCTCCGCAATGGTGTATTTGCCCACCGGAAGCTCATAGAGGGAGACACTGCTGCTGCCCACCACCGTGACTTGGGTGTAGAGATCGCCGTTGCGGTAGACGTTGAACACATAGGGTTCGCCGTCAGCGCCGCCGGTCTTGGTGACGGTCAGGGCGCAGGTCCTGACGTGGAGCAGGAAGGCGGGGTCGCCGCTGGTGTGGCTCCAGGTCTCTCCGGCGCAGTTCGTGTGCAGGAAGGCGGTATCGGCGGTGATGTTGGTGTCACCGATGGAGATGGTGGCCTTCACGGGGATGTCCTGCTTGGTGTTCACGATGCCCGTTAGAAGGGTGGTGTCGTAGCTGTAAGCAGAGTTCAGCTTGGGCTCGGCACCGGTCATGGATACGGTGGCAGCGTCGGTGCCATTGTGGAACCAGCTGGTGGAGGTGCGGTAACCGGGCAGCGTGGCTCTATCGAAGGTGTCGCCGTAGTAGACGGTGCCGTCCTTGTAGGTGAGCGTCGGCTTAAAGACGTTGACCTTGCCGGTGGCGCTGCCGCTCTGTTTGGCGGCCGGTGTGCCGCTGGAATCCGCCTGCGGCTCCGTTTTGGGGGATACCGTGACGGAGACGGCGTAGGAGGTGTCCGCCCGCAGCTGGGCCAGGTCGGTGACGGGGCTGCCGTCCAGGCCTGTGATGGAGACGGTGATATCCACATAGGCGGTCTGCCACGGCTCCAAGCCATAGGGGTGATCGGAGTCGGTGGCCTTGGTCAGATCCAGAGAGATGCTGCCCACCTGCACGGTGGAGCCGCTTTGCAGCTGACTGGCGGTGAGACCGCCCAGCAGATAGACGTTATAGTCCTGTGCTGCAACGGTGACGGGCTGGATGGGGACGTTTACCGTGGGCTGGGGGAACTCCCGGACAGGGGTCTCGGAGTCTTTGTTTTCATAGACGCCGGCCCCGGCGTTGGTGGGGACATTGTTGCCGCCCAGAAAGCTGGGCTGAGGCTTGACGCTGAAGCGGATGACCAGCTTATGACCCCGGTAGGTGACGCTGGCGTTATTGGTGACGGTACCCACGTAGTTCTCGGAGAAGTCAAAGCCTGTGACGCTGACGCTATTGCCGTCTATCGTGGCAGTGGCGCCCATGGCGGTGTCGTTTTGGCGCCATGTGTAGGTGTCGCCGTCCTTACCGGTGCAGGCGTAGGTCTCCAGCGTGATATCAGAGGCGGTGCTTCCGGCCGGAAGGGTGAACTGGGGCGAGATGATATCCCGGACTACGGATTCCTCCGTCAGGGTGGAGGAGGAGCCGCCGGTCTCGATGTTGTCGGAGATCTGCTGGAAGATGTTGCTGAGGGAACCGGCGTCCGCCGCAGACAAGTAGTAGCTGGGGGTGCGGGACGTGCCGTTGTTGGAGGACACCTGCTGCATGAACCAGTTGCAGGCGCTGTTCATGGAGTTGCTGTTCTGACCAAGGTTACCTTTGGGCTTGGTGCCGGCACTCGTGGCATCGGCTCCGGCGAAGATGCCGATGGTGTAGACGGTGGCTCCGGTGGTCTTGATGGTGCCGGCATAGGTGATGGCCTTGTCGGCGACACCCGTCTCAAAGCCGTCGGAGCTGGTGGGGGCACCGTCCGTAAAGACGATGACCACACGGTTGCGCTTTTCGTTAGGCTGCACGGGGTTGGCGGAGAGGATGCGCTGAGCCATGTCCAGCCCCAGATCCGTCCGGGTGGCGCCGCTGGCGGCCAGAGCATCAATGGCGGTGGAGACCATAGTCTGACCGGCGGAGGTGTCCACTTTCTGAAGAACGTCCTTGAGGTTCTGGTTGGTGATGTTGTGATAGGCCACGCCCACGCTGCCGCTGTTTCTTCCGGCGATGGACAGCAGCTCCGTGTTGTTGCCGTAGCCGGACTTGCTGGCGAAGCCCACCACGGCGATGCGGTGGGAGATGTCGTCCTCGGTGCCGAGGGCACCGTCAGCGCCCTTGGCCTTCTCCTCCACGGAATTTGCAAAGGTGGCGGCGGCATTTTTCAGGGCTTCCAGACGGGTGATGCCGCTATCTGTGGTGCTGCGGCTGTAAAGCGTGGCAGCCGTGAAGTTGGTGCTGTCGCCTGTGGAGGTGCCGATGGTCTGCACCGTGTCGTTGGCATCGGTATAGGTGTAGGTATAGACGGTCTGAGTGGTATCGATGGATGCGAGATAGAGATAGCCATCGTCTGTGCCGCTGATGGCAGGTGCTGCACCATCGCCTCGACTGGATGCGATCTGCGTGCCATCCGGGAGGGTATAGGTGTAGGTGGGGTTGATTTCGTAATCTGGACGACTCACGGTGACCTTCTGGTATTCGCCGTTGATCTTGGCGTAAAGGTTGTCTTTGTTACGCCAGAGATTTGTGTACGTTGAGCCGGACCACCAATTGTTATTTCTTCCGTTGGTGATGGGGGTGTATTGGATGCCGTCCCGGGAGGTGACGGTAACGGCGACATAGCTGCCATCGGAGAGCTTATACCAGAGGTTATCCTGCTTCTCATAGAGATTGCTGTTCTGACGGGTATTGCCGGAGTAGGCCGTGTAGACCAGTTGCCCCATATCATCCCCCATAGAGCCGGACTGGTCCAGGACCAGAATGACGTCCGTGGGAACGTCGCTGGTGACGGTACTGATGATCTTGCTGCCGGTGGCGTAGGCCTCCAGCGTGATGTCATAGGCACCGGTATCCTCGTTATAAACGGAGGTCTTGTTGACTGCCATGCCGTTATTGCCGTTATCGCTGCCGGTATTGGCATCACCGGCGGCACGGGCCGGGGAGCGCCGGGGGACGGCACCGCTGACCGGGGGCAGGAAGGGGGCCACGTCGGTGAAATTCACGGTGGGGTAGTCGATGGAGGAGCTGACGGTGTCCGGGTCACCCTGATCGTCGGAGACACCAAAGACCAGACCGGGCATCAGGGTCAGCAGCATGGTGACAGACAGCACCAGCGCCACAAGGGCTTTTCTCTTCATATGCCGCATTTTTTTCATGTGCCGCACCTCCTTAACCCTGTGTTGGCCAGCCCAGCGCCTCCAGAGCGGTGACGCCGTTGTTGGCAGTCTGGACAGCCTCGGCGGCCACATGGACTGTGGCGGTGGCGTTCTGATACTCGTTGCCCATACCGGCGTCAAAGGTGACGCAGGTGAACAGAGGGGCGGTGGTCTCGCCGGGGCGGATGGCCTTGTTGCAGTAGAGGTAGCCGTCGGGACCCAGCGTCCAGTCGGTGGTGTTGAGGTCAGGCTTTACCAGCGAGGGATCCGGCGTGCCGTCGCCGGTGAGGCGGATGTCGCCGGTGAGGCGGACACGGATCCATGCGTCGGCTTCGCCGGTGTTGCGGACCTCGGCAATTTTGGTGACAGTGGTGCCGGGCATGATGCCGGTAAGGTCCTCGAAGGGCTGGGTCTTATCCGCATCCGCCCACTCCTCCACAGCAATGGAGACATTGCCGGTGGTGATGACATTGCGTGCCGTTCCGTCGGCGCTGAAATACGCCAGCGTTCCGGCTGCCAGCGTGGCCACGCAGATGGCCAGCACCGACAGTAATAACAGCTTTCGTTTCATGTGGTTGCTCCTTTCCTGTCTATGGTCAGCCTCCATAGGGAGGACAGAGAAGGTGGTTGACCGCAGCGGTCAAACCGGTGCAGCTGCCGGTAACAGCTGCACCGGTTTGGCCGGGCCTCCGGAGAGGCCACGGCCGCCGGTGTTCCCGCTGGTAACAGGTTCACCGGGGTGGCAGAGGGCTCACAGGGGACTCCCCGCCCCCGACACGACCCGCTGGTAACAGGCGTGCCGGGATTAACCGGGTCACAGGACCCGTGCCGCAAAAAAATAGGGAGGAGATAGCGAAGTCAGGGAAGCCGATTTGCTTCCTGTTGGGGAAATTACTGCCAGTTGGTGGCATCGCCGCCCCAAGGATTGTAGTTGGCGCCGAAGGCGGCGTTCATAGCCTCGGCAGCGCTGTCAAAGCCCTCGGCCTGACAGGCTACGGCGAACACGGGGCAGGAGACCTTGTTCCAATCCCAGCCCTCGTCCAGAGTGACTTCCTTGCCAAAGGCGTAGCACTTGCCATCCTTGCCGAAATCGACGGACTTGTCGAGATACACGCCCTGAACGAGCTGCTCGGTGGTGGCACCGGCCTCAACGGCCTGATAGTAGTCGGCGAAGTAGACATTGTACTTGATGCCGTCCATGGTGGTCTCGAAGTAGTTCCACTTGTTGCCATGCGTCCAGATCCACTCAACGCCCTCAGTGGAGGTAACAACGCCATTTTCAACCTTGTTGCCAAAGTTGAAATGCAGGACGTTCAGGCCGGCGTTGAAGGTCTCATAGCCGTCGTCCAGAGCGGCGGGAATGGCGAAGTAGGCACGGATATAGGCCTTCTCGGAGCCGGTGTTCCGGACGGTGACCATCTTGTCCACGTAGTTCTTGGCGGTGGGCATACCCAGCTCATCCTTCTCGCCCTGTGCAGAGCCGACGATGGGGGACAGCTTCTTGTTCTGCGTGAAGGGCTGAAGGCCATTCTCGCCACGCTCCTGCTCGATCAGGTCGATCTTGACGTTGCCCACGGCAAAGGTGTTGGTTTCGTTGTCGGTGTCGGTGAAGTAGGCCAGAGAGGCACCGACGATGGCGATGGCGGCCAGCGCCACGCACAGGAACAGGGCAGTGATCTTCTTTTTCATGTAATTGCGCTCCTTTTTGTTTGATTTTTGGGTATCAGAATGTGCAAGGGATTACTTGGTTACTTGCTGACCTCGGCCCAAGCGGCATCAGCCGTGGCGAAGTGATCCTTCTGGATGGCGTAGGCCTTAAAGGTCAGGGTGGGGGCATCCGTCTTGGCGGTTTCGAGCATAGTCTTGGTAACATTGCTCTTCACGGTGACGGCATCGTCCGCCAGCACGGAGAAGGTCTGGTCGGCGGTGGAGGCGGGAACCTCACGGTAGTAAACGCCATCCACGCCAGACAGAGCGGTCCAGCCCTCAGCAATGGCATAGGTGATGAAGTCCTTCAGGTTAGTAGACCCCGTGACCTTCACGAACAGCCAGCAGGCTTCGGAATTGGCCTTGACGGTGACGGTGGGGTCCTTGGCGATGGTGTTGCCGGGAACCATCTTGTAGTCTGCGGTGGTCTCGGTGAGGCCGATGTTGATATCGCCCACGGTGAAGGTGTTCTTCACCTCGGCGGTCTGATCGGTCAGCCAAGCCAGCGTGCCGCCGACGACACCGGCCACCAACAGGGTCAGAGCCAGAACCAGCGCCAGAGTTTTCTTTTTCATACTCGCTTCTTCCTTTCTTGCAAACTATGTTTTATTTCCACGGCGTGGGGCGCAGCCCATGTGCCGTCGAAACCGGGGGGAAAAATCAGCCATGGAAGGCGGCCCAAGCGGCGCCGGCATTGGCGAAGCCGTCGGCCTGAATGGCCTCGGCCACCGCGGTGATCTGGAAATTCTCCAGAGTGGCCAGTTGGTCGTTGGTGACCCACTCGGGCAGGGTCACTTTGTCAAACAGGACAGGCAGGACCACATCACCGTCGGGGGCGGCAACGGTCTCGTTGTAATAGAAATAGTAGGTCAGAGTGTCAGTGGGCTTGTCGTAGACGAAGTACTTGGCATTGGCCAACATTTCCTCGGTGTCCATCATGTTATCGGGGATGATGCCGTCCCACTTGGCGGCGTTGGCTTCCACGAAGTTCACCATGCGGATCAGGGGATAGGCGTTCTCCACACCGGTGGGGCCGTCCTCGGCAAACTCGGGGTCAGTACACAGGGCGATGATGTCCGTGGCGTTGTTGAAGGTGACCTTCATGCGGACGTAGCTCAGGTCGCTGCCCTCCTCAACGGTGACGGTGGGGTCCTTGGTGTAGGTGTGGCCGGGGAGCAGATGGTACTCGTTGGCCTTCACACGGTCAGCGCCCTCCACAGGCGTGCCGTCGGTGGTCACCTTGGCCTCGTCCAGCGTGATCTTCACGTTGCCGACGGTGAAGGTGTTGTTGACCGTGTCTGTGCCGGTGAGGTAGGCCAGCGTGCCGAACACACCGGCGGCTATCAGCAGCAGGGCGCAGCACAGGGTCAACAGGGGTTTGATGCGGTTCCTCGCTTTCATGGTTTTTCCTCCTGCATAAAGTGATAACAAATGATATGGTGAGCCTTGCGGCAGGACCGACGGATCTATGCCTTTTGACTATCCTGACGGATGCGCTTGCCCTGCTCCTTGTCGGAGCCGCCGGAGAGCAGATCCGGCAGGAAGGTCAGCAGCAGCAGGACAGCCCCGGCGGAGATGGCCACGTACAGGCCGGGGGGGTGCTGGATGTAATTGGCTACGTAGCCCAGCTTGGGAATGGTAAACACCGGGGTGCCGATGACGTTTTTATAATGGACGAGGCTGCCGTCCTCGGCGTCGTTGGCGTCGCCCTTGGTGCGGAAGCGCAGAGTGGAGGGATCGTCCTCGTCGGGGACCACCTCCACCACCCGGTGGGTGGCCACGGTGTTCTCATCCAGCATGAAGGTGATGACCTGCCCCGGCCGGATGGTGGTGGAGTCCACCTTTTTTACGTAGATGAGGGAGCCCACATGGTAAGTGGGTTCCATGGATCCAGACAGAACGGTGAAGGTGCGGATGCCGGCCAGCCGGACGCCGACCAGCGCCACGGCCAGAAGTACTACCAGCGCCACCAGAATGGTGCTGATGATCTGTAAGAGCTTTTTTGCGGTCATAGGGGGTTCCTCCCGGAGATAGCTTGGAGCACTTGGCGGGTGCAGGACTATTAAAGCATCTTTTGCTCGTGAAGAACGTCGAAACAGAGCAACTGTCCTGAAATTTCCAGTCATATTGCGTGGAGAATGTCAAACAATGACGGTGATGAGGGGAGAACGAACAAACAAATGCGGGACATATATGTCCTTACATATTATAAGTGACATATATGTCCGATGTCAAGACAAATGTGCCATTATGCGTGTAAAATCTCCGACATGATTCGACAAAAATCGCCGATGAAGCATAGTAAGGAACCATAGGGAGGCCGCACATGAAGCAATATCCAAACATTGATGCCATTATTGAGGACAGCGACACCAAGGTGCAGGACCTGGCGAAGGTCATCGGCGTCAGCACCAAGCAGATCCGGCGCTGGCGGGACGGCACCAGCGAAATGGGTATTGAGAAGCTGGAGAAGCTGTGCCGGTATTATCACGTCAGTGCCGACTACATTCTGGGGCTGCCCAGAGATCTGGACTGGCCCAGAGGGTGACGAGGATCCGGGACAGCTCTCCATCCTGTGAGGATGTGGGCCTCCCGCAGCCTTGGCGAGTAGGTGAGGCGTCAAAAAACAGGACAGGGTCCGGTTCCCTTGGGAACCGGACCCTGTCCTGTTTATAAAAGAGGGAAGAGAGAAGAGGTCAGGCTTTTTTCTGCTTCCGCAGGACCACGGTGACCATGGCGGCGGCTGCACCCAGCACCGCCACGGTATCCAGTGTGATATACAGGTCGGCGTGGCTGTCGGAGGTCTGGTGGGTGTCCGCTGTGTCGGCGGAGGTGTCGGGGGTGGTGACGGCGGCAGTACCGGTGCCGCCTGCGGTGGCGGTAGCCAGCTCCGTGCCGCCGGAGGTGAGGGTGTAGGTCTCGCCGGAGGTCATGGCCGCCGAGGAGAAGAACACGAACCGGGCGTCGTACACGGCTTCGTCGGTGTAGACGGCGGTACCGTCGGAGGACCGGATGGTGAAGGTGCTGCCCTTGGAAATGCTGATGCTGCTGCCGGACTGGCCATCCATCTGACCGGGCATCTGGCCGCCGGGTTGGCTGGAGTCTTGGCTGGGTGTCTGGCCGTCAGGGAGCTCCGGAGGCGTGCCCCCTGTGGCTGACCCACGCACTGACGGAGGTGGGGGCTTTCCCCACGTCCTTCTCCAAATACGGGACCTGTTACAAAGAAGATATTTTGAAAAAGGAGGCGCTTTTCAGTGCTTGATTCTATCCTCTCTTCGGGCTTGACCCTTCCGACCTTCCTCATTTGTACGGCGGCTTCGCTGATTTTGGGCCTGCTGACGGCGCTGGTGTGTATGTATCGCCAGCGGTGCAGCCGGGGCTTTGCGGTGACGCTGGCCATCCTGCCGGCGGTGGTGCAGATGGTAATCCTGCTGGTCAACGGCAACATCGGCGCCGGTGTGGCGGTGGCGGGAGCCTTCAGTCTGGTGCGGTTCCGCTCCGTTCCCGGTACGGCCCGTGAGATCAGGGCCATCTTCCTGGCCATGGCCATCGGCCTTGCCACAGGCATGGGCTATGTGGCGCTGGCGGCCATCTTCTTCGTCATCGTGGCGGCGGCGCTGGTGACGCTCTCCCGCATGGACGAGGAGGAATCGCCGCTGAAGCTGTCGGACTTCGCCGTCAGTGAGGCGGTGCAGGAGACGGCGGAGTCCTTCCGGGATTTTGCCCGGTCTCAGGGCCATCCGCTGGAGCTTGCTATCGTGCCGGGGCTTACCTACTGCGGCGACGAGTACGCCGTGCGGCAGCTGGTGTCTATCCTGCTGGATAATGCCGTGAAGTATGCCCTGCCGGAGACACCCATCCGGTTTGTGCTGGAGAAGGGAAAACGGGGCGTCGTCCTGCGGTGCAGCAATGCCTGTACACCGCTGGCCGAGGGGGAGACAGAGAAGCTCTTTGACCGGTTCTATCGGTCGGATCAGGCCCGCTCCGCCGACGGCAGCTTCGGCGTGGGGCTCTCCATCGCCCGGAGCATTGCCGAGGGACACCACGGCTTCATCCGGGCCCAATGCCCTCAGCCGGGGGAGATCGTGTTCACGGCGCAGCTGCGGTAATGGCAGCGAAGTTCCCGGAAAAATAAGGGCCTTGCGGCGAGGAGCAAGGCCCTTTTGTCGTGCCGGGGAGTGGGATGCAGAAAATTCCAGAAAAAATGACAGCTTTTGACAAAAAGGGACTTGCATTGTGTCCATATAAGTGGTAATATGCCTGCGTTAAAGTGCGCGCCGAACCGCCCATGGGCGGTTATCGTTTCAAATGAAACGATAAGGAGGGGTCAAAGAAGGTGTTATTCTGAGGAAGGGCGCAGCCCCGACGTGGCAATCCGTATTCCCCTTTGCAGCATCCCCCACAAAGCCGTCGGCCACCGACGCACACGCAAAAAAATAGGGGGAAGATACTATGACAAACCGCAAGAGTACCAAACGGGCCTTGCTGGGCAGCGTCATGGCCATGGTTCTGTGCCTGGCCATGCTGGTAGGCGCTACCTTTGCATGGTTCACCGACACCGCAAGCACCGGTGTCAACAAGATTTAGGCCGGTAATCTGGATGTCCAGCTGATGTACAGCACCGATATGAAGACGTGGAAGAAAGCCACTGACGCCACCCAGCTGTTCGATGACAATGCTCTGTGGGAGCCGGGTCACACCGAGGTGGTGTACATGAAGCTCGTCAACAACGGCAATCTGGCCCTGAAGTATGAGACGGAGTTTTCCCACAACTATAACGTGTCCAAGGGTAAGAGCGTGCTGGGCAACTACTACTATGTGGGCGACTATCTGAAGATCGGCACGGCCACAGTCGATTCCGCCTTTGCCACCCGTGAAGAGGCTCAGGCTGCCGTGTCCGGCAATGAGCAGGCCTTGAAGAAGGGCGCTCAGCTGACCAATGGCTGGATCAGCTTGGGCGCCGGTGAGTCCACAGACCCCTTTGCCGTGGTCATCTATATGCCTACCTCTGTGGGCAACGAGGCCAACGCAAAGAGCAAGACTTGGACCTCTAAGATCACCGGTATCGGTCTGGAAGTGCGGGCCACTCAGGACACTGTGGAGTCCGACAGCTTCGGCAGCACCTATGACGAGAACGCCGCCACCACCCTCAGCCGTGTGGAGTATACCAGCGGTACCCATGAGGTCACCGGCAACATTTAGGCTTCCGGTGAGTGGGGTGCTATCCACGTGAAGGGCGGTACCACCACCGTCAACGCCACCACTGTGTACGCTGTGGAGACCGAGCGCTACGCAATAGCGGTATGGGCTGAGAATAATGGTACCGTTGTCATCAACGGCGGCGAATTTGCCCAGCAGATCACCGGCGATTCCAATCAGTATGACCTGATCTACGCCGACGACAACGCACAGATCATCATTAACGGCGGTACCTTCAAGTGCGCCACCCCCGAGTGGACGCTGAACTGCAAGGACGGCTCCACCGCTCACATCACCGTCAACGGCGGTACCTTCTATAAGTACAATCCCGCTGAATCCACCTCCGGCGCCGGCGAGGTCGTTCTGGGCGAGGGCTGCACGGTTGTACAGAACGGCGATTGGTACACCGTAGTCAAGAACTAAACGCTGATACTTTCGTATAAAAGGGGATGCTCTGAGGGATGCTCTTCCAGGGGGGAGCATCCCCTTTTTTCGACCTTCCGGGCGACAGTGAAAGAGGATATCCAAAAATATTTCTCTTCAGGAAACTTGCTTTCTGTAAAGTTTCCTGCAAGTTTGTGAAAACTGTATAAAATGCAGGGCTGCGGGGCAGTAAATTCGACATACCCCCCATTGACTTTTGCATATAAAACCGGTAAACTATGCAACATCAAGCGGCCCGCCCGTGTGGGCCAGCCTTTGGAAAGGAGACAGACGTCATGAAGTACACTTCCACCTGCAACCGTACTCATGCTGCCGATGCGTGCTGCGCACCGGCCACTCAGTCTGCCTTCTGCACCGCTTCTGATCTGTTTGCTCTGGACACTGCCATTCTGGCGGTGTCCATTTTGCTGTCCGTTCTGCTGGGGGTACTGGTGGCTCTGGCGATCCTGCTGGTTCTGATCGTACTGGTACGAATTATTCCGCATCCCGCAGTAAGGCGCAGCGTCGAGTGGTTTCCGGCAGAATAGTCCGGGACAGAAACTTGGCTGACGGCTTTGCTGCAAGAGCAAGGCCGTTTTTCTTTTGTATTTTTAAGCCCACCGGCTGAAAATAAAACCTACAAGAATCGAGGAAAGAAACATGAAAAAGGGAATGAAACTTGTATGTATGGTATTGACGCTGGCCATGCTGCTGGGCCTGCTGGCCGGATGCGGCGGCAAGGGCGGCGATGACAGCAACGGCGGCGGAAGCGACCAGACTCTGCTGCTGGGTCTCATCGGCCCCATGACCGGTGACTATGCCCACTATGGTACCTCCACCCGTGACGGCGCTCAGGTGGCTGTGGAGGAGATCAATGCCGCCGGCGGCGTCAACGGCTGGCAGCTCAAGCTGCAGACCGAGGACTCTCAGGGCGATCCCGACTCCGCCATTTCCGCTTACGGCAAGCTGATGGACGATAAGATGAACGTCTCTCTGGGCTGCGTGCTGTCCGGCGAGGCCCAGTCCGTCATCACCGCCGCCAAGAACGACGACGTACTCGTCGTCACCTGTACCTCCTCTGCCGAGAAGTGCATTCAGGGCAACGACAAGGCCTTCCGTGTCTGCTTCAACGACCCGGCACAGGGTACTGCCTCTGCCGACTATATCGCTGACAACAAGCTGGGCAGTAAGATCGCCGTGTTCTATCAGTCTGATATCGACTACTCCGCCGGTCTGGTGGAGACCTTCACCACTCAGGCGGCCCAGCGGGGTCTGACCATCGTCACCCAGCAGGCCTTCACCGAGGGCACCAAGACGGATTTCTCCACCCAGATCAACGCCATCCGTGATTCCGGCTGCGATTTGGTGTTCCTGCCCATCTATGCCGCTGAGGCTTCCGTGTTCCTGACCCAGGCTCAGGGTAAGCTGGACGGCATCAAGGTCTTTGGCTGCGACGGTCTGGACGGCCTGCAGACCAAGGTCTCCGATATGACTATGCTGGAGGGCGTCATGATGCTGACCCCCTTTGCCGTGGACGCTCCCGACACCAAGACCCAGACCTTCGTGGACAAGTTCACCAAGCTCCACGGCTCCGCTCCTGATCAGTTCGCCGCCGACGCCTACGACGCCGTGTATGCCGTGAAGGCGGCCATGGAGGCCTGCGGCAAGACCCCTGCTGACGCCGACTTCACCTCCGCCATGGTGGATGCCATGTACACCATCACCGTGGACGGCCTCACCGGCACCATGAAGTGGGACGCCACCCGTGAGCCCGACAAGAACGCCAAGGCCATGGTGTTCGCCGCCGACGGCACCACCAGCCTGCTTGGCTAAGTGACCGGGCGCTCTCCGGGGCTTCGGCCCCGGAGAGCACCCAGTCTACCGAACGGCAGAACAGTGCCTGCCGGTGTATCTCCGGCACGGCAGTATTGTGCCGCCCGGCCCGCCCTCCGGACAGGGAGGGATATCCGGAAGAAAGAGAGGAAACTGATTTATGACCCGATTGATCGAGACCCTTATCAGCGGTCTGAGCCTCGGCAGCATCTATGCGCTGATGGCTCTGGGCTATACCATGGTCTACGGCATCGCCAAGATGCTGAACTTCGCCCACGGCGATATCATCATGGTGGGAGCCTATGCCGTTGTCACCTCCGTGCTGACGCTGGGGATGCCGCCGCTGGTGGCTATCCTCATCAGCATCGCCATCTGCGCCCTGCTGGGCATCACCGTTGAATTTCTGGCCTACCGGCCCCTGCGGCAGGCCCCGCCGTTGGCGGTCCTGATCACCGCCATCGGTGTCAGCTATCTGCTGCAGAATCTGGCGCTGCTGATCTACGGCTCGGAGCAGAAGGCCTTCCCGGTGCTGTTCACCATCCCCAGCGTGGAGCTGGGCGGCGTGTACATCGACGGTATTACCATCGCCACCATGGCGGTGACGGCCATTATCATGGTGGGGTTGTCCCTGTTTATCAACCGTACCCGGATGGGCAAGGCCATGCGGGCGGTGTCGGAGGATAAGGAGGCGGCAGAGTTGATGGGCATCAGCGTCAACCGCACCATCACCGTCACCTTTGCCATTGGCTCGGCGCTGGCGGGCGTGGCCGCCATCTTCTACGGAGCGGCCTACACCTACATCCGGCCCACCACCGGCGCCATGCCCGGCATCAAGGCCTTTACCGCAGCCGTGTTTGGCGGCATCGGGTCTATTCCCGGCGCTATGCTGGGCGGTGTGCTGCTGGGCGTTATCGAGCAGCTCTCCAAGACGTATATTTCCACCCTGTGGGCCGACGCCATCGTGTTCGGCGTGCTGGTGGCGGTGCTGGTGGTGAAGCCCACCGGCCTGCTGGGCAAGCGTATCAGTGAGAAGGTGTAAGCTATGGGAAAGAATATGACCTCCGGCGCACGGCGCCTCAGCGGCAACGCCGTGACGCTGCTCATCACCGCCCTGCTCTGCGGTGGCTCCGCTGCCCTCATTTACTCCGGAGCTGCCAGCCGGCAGATCTCCAATATGCTCATCTCCATGGCCTGCTACATCGTCATGGCGGTGTCCCTGAACCTGGTGGTGGGCCTGCTGGGTGAGCTGTCGCTGGGCCATGCGGGCTTCATGTCCGTGGGCCTGTTCACCGGCTGCCTGCTCTCCATTCAGCTGGCGCAGAGCGTCCCCATCGGAGTGCGGATGCCTCTGTCCATGCTGCTGGGCGGCGTGGCGGCGGCGGTGGTGGGCCTGCTGGTGGGCCTGCCTGCCCTGCGGCTCAAGGGCGATTATCTGGCCATCGTGACGCTGGCCTGCGGCGAGATCATCAAGACCATCATCAACAATCTCTCCGTCACCGGCGGCGCCAAGGGGTTGGATACCAGCGAGATCTACGCCGATACCCGGACACTGCTGCCCTTTGCCATCGTGCTGATTTTTCTGGTGGTGCTGGTGATGATGAATCTGAAAAACTCCCGCCATGGCCGGGCCATCATGGCCATCCGGGATAACCGCATCGCCGCCGAGTCCAACGGCGTCAACGTGACGTATTACAAGCTGATGGTGTTCGTGCTGGCGGCTTTCTTCGCCGGAATGGCCGGTGTGCTGTACGGTCATACGCTGGCCAACATCAAGCCCGCCATGTTTGACTATAATATGTCTATCGAAATTCTGGTGATCGTGGTGCTGGGCGGCATGGGCTCCATCCGGGGTTCCATCATCGCCACCATCATCCTGCGGGCTCTGCCGGAGGTACTGCGTCAGGTGGCAGACTACCGGATGCTGGCCTACTCCGTACTGCTGATCGTCATTATGCTGCTGAACTCCTCCCCGCAGTTTGCGGAGTGGAAGGGCCGGTGGTCCCTGAAAGCCCTGCTGAGCCTTGGAAAGACCCGGAAGGAGAAAACGAAAAAGGAGGCGGCGAAGAAATGAAAGAGTTGAAAACTGCCGGTGTGCGGCTGCCGGATTCGCCGCTGGTTCCGTACCCCAGCCGCTCGCTGGTGCCGGAGCGTGATGTCCGCTACGCCCCCGTGCTGGAGGCCAGCCGACTGGGCATTGATTTCGGCGGTCTGACCGCCGTGGATGACTTCACTCTCACCATCGGCCGCACGGAGATCGCCGGACTGATCGGCCCCAACGGAGCCGGGAAGACCACGGTCTTTAACCTCCTCACCAGCGTCTATCAGCCCACCCGGGGCAGCATCCTCATCAATGGGATGCCAACGGCGGGCAAGTCCACCCATCAGGTCAGCCGCATGGGCATTGCCCGTACCTTCCAGAATATCCGGCTGTACAACGATATGAGCGTCATCGACAATGTGAAGGTGGGGATGCACAATAGCGTCCGGGAGAACCTGCTGGCCGCCGTGACCCACGGCTTCGGCTACCGCAAGGCGGAGCGTCAGGCGGAGGCCACGGCGCTGGAGATGTTGGACTTCTTCGGCATGGCGGATCTGGCTCATGCACAGGCGGGGAGCCTGCCCTACGGCGCACAGCGCCGTCTGGAGATCGTCCGGGCGCTGGCCTCCGGGCCATTGCTGCTACTGTTGGACGAGCCGGCGGCGGGCATGAACCCTTCCGAGACGGCGGAGCTGATGGAGAACATCCGCCGCATCCGGGATACCTTCCAGATCGCCATTCTGCTCATCGAGCACGACATGAATCTGGTCATGGGTATCTGCGAGGGCATCTGCGTGCTGAACTACGGCAAGGTCATCGCCAAGGGCAGCCCTGCCGACATCAAAGCCAATCCCACCGTCATCGAGGCGTATCTGGGGAAGAAAGGAGCCAAGGACGATGCTGAAGGTTAAGGATATCAACGTCTACTACGGCAAGATCCATGCACTGAAGGACGTCTCCTTCGAGGTGCGCCCCGGCGAGGTGGTGGCTCTGATTGGCGCCAACGGCGCCGGAAAATCCACCACCCTGAAAACCGTCTCCGGTATGATGCACTCCCGTACCGGCAGCATCGAGTTTCTGGGGGAGGACATCACCCACACCCCCAGCCACAATCTGGTATATAAGGGGCTGGCCCACGTGCCGGAGGGCCGCCGTATCTTCCAGCAGATGACGGTGCTGGAGAACCTGGAGATGGGGGCCTACCTCCACAAAAAGCCCACCCGTGAGGAGCTGAAGGATATCTTCACCCGCTTCCCCCGCCTGCAAGAGCGGCGGGATCAGGTGGCGGGGACGCTCTCCGGCGGCGAACAGCAGATGCTGGCTATGGGCCGGGCGCTGATCAGCCACCCCAAGCTGTTGATGCTGGACGAGCCCTCCATGGGCCTTGCCCCCATTCTGGTGGGACAGATCTTCGCTATCATCCGGGAGCTGCATCAGTCCGGCACCACCATCCTGCTGGTGGAACAGAACGCCGAAATGGCCTTGCAGGTGGCGGACCGGGCCTATGTGCTGGAATCCGGAAAGATCGCACTCTCCGGCACCGGCCATGAGCTGGCGGAGTCCGACTCCATCAAGAAGGCATATCTGGGCGGCTGAGCCGCCGCCCCCGCCGATGGGGCGCTGAATTTGCTGCTCTTTCCTTCTTCCTTTATTTGCCATCAACGCCGCACCCCGGTTCGGGATGCGGCGTTGATGGCGTTTGAGGGCCTTGGGGAGATGCGGTGAAGGAGAGCGTTTGTGCAAAAAGCCGACCCGGCGGTACGATTCATTCCGAACGTTCCGCCGGAAAAACGGGGCTGGGAGATACCGTGAAAGCGCCGGAGGGAGCTTTTGATACGGCTTCTTGATGCCGACCGCAGGCGGAAGGGGAAAAGCTTCCAAATTTGCGGAGAAAATCCCCGGCGGCCTTGTGAGAGTGAACAAAAAGGCGATTTGTGCTGTTTGCCCTCTGCAAGGCGGGGGAGGTCTATGGTATAATATGCGCAAACAAATGTCCACGAGACAGAAAGGGGCGATGGGTCATGCAGACCAAAGAAATCCAAAAGGTGCTGGTGGCCAACCGTGGCGAAATTGCCATCCGCATTTTCCGTGCCTGCCACGATCTGGGCATCCACACGGTGGCCATCTACTCCAATGAGGACACCTATTCGCTGTTCCGCACCAAGGCGGACGAGGCGTATCTGGTGGGGGAGAAGAAATCCCCGCTGGGGGCGTATCTGGACATCCCCGGCATCATCGGACTGGCCAAACGCCGGGGCGTCACCGCCATCCATCCCGGCTACGGCTTCCTGTCGGAGAACGCAGACTTTGCCAGAGCCTGCGAGGAAAACGGCATCCTGTTCATCGGCCCCTCTGCCAAGGTGCTGGGGCAGATGGGCGACAAGCTCAGCGCCAAGGAGATCGCTCTGGCCTGTGGTGTTCCCATCATCCCCGGCTGCACGGAGCCTCTGCGGGACGCAGAGGACGCTGTGGAGAAGGCGGTGTCCTTCGGCTTCCCGGTGATTTTGAAGGCGGCGGCCGGCGGTGGCGGTCGTGGGATGCGCCGCTGCGACAGCCCGGAGGAGGTCCGCACCGCCTATGAGCTGGTCCACAGCGAGGCGGAGAAGGCCTTCGGCTGCGGCGATATTTTCATGGAGAAATATCTGGTGGAGCCCAAGCACATCGAGGTGCAGATCCTGGCGGACCAGCACGGCAACGTCTATCATCTGGGCGAGCGGGACTGCTCCCTCCAGCGGCGGTATCAGAAGGTGGTGGAGTTCGCCCCGGCATGGTCCGTCCCGCAGGAGACGGTGGAGGCGCTGCGCCGGGATGCCGTGAAAATTGCCCGCTCGGTGGGGTACGTCAGCGCCGGTACGGTGGAGTTTCTGGTGGATAAGAACGGCGGCTACTACTTCATCGAGATGAACCCCCGCATTCAGGTGGAGCATACGGTGACGGAGATGGTCACCGGCGTGGATATCGTCCGCAGCCAGATCCTCATTGCCGCCGGGTATCCCCTGAGCCACCCGGAGATCGGCCTGAACCGGCAGGAGGACGTCCACGTCGACGGCCACGCCATCCAGTGCCGTGTGACCACCGAGGACCCCGCCAACAATTTTGCCCCGGACAACGGCAAGATCACGGCCTACTCCTCCTCCGGTGGCTTCGGCGTCCGGCTGGACGGCGGCAACGCCGACGTGGGTACCGTCATCTCCCCCTACTACGACTCGCTGCTGGTGAAAGTCACCAGTTGGGATCATAATTTCCCCGCCGCCTGCCGCAAGGCAGCCCGTGCCATCAACGAGGTACGGGTGCGGGGCGTCAAGACCAACATTCCCTTTGTCACCAACATTCTGGCCCATCCGGATTTCGTGGCGGGCCGCTGCCACACCAAGTTCATCGACGAGACGCCGGAGCTGTTTGACATCGTGGACTCCCGTGACCGGGCCACCCGTGTCCTGCGGTACATCGCGGAGATCCAGGTGGCCAATCCGAATGCCGAGCGCCACCAGTACGACACCCCCCGCTTCCCCCAGCCTCAGGCCCCGCTGGGCCCCGGCCTGAAGCAGCTGCTGGATGAAAAGGGCCCCAAGGCCGTGAGCCAGTGGGTGCTGGAGCAGAAGAAGCTGCTGCTCACCGACACCACCATGCGGGACGCCCACCAGAGCCTGCTGGCCACCCGGATGCGCACCCGTGACATGGTGAAGGGCGCCGACGGTGTGGCGGATATCCTGCGGGACTGCTTCTCGCTGGAGATGTGGGGCGGCGCTACCTTCGACGTGGCCTACCGCTTCCTCCACGAGTCCCCATGGGAGCGGCTGCGGCTGCTGCGGGAGAAGATCCCCAACATCCCTTTCCAGATGCTGCTGCGTGGCTCCAATCTGGTGGGCTATGCCAACTATCCCGACAATCTGGTCCGCAGCTTTATCAAGGAGGCGGCGGAGCGGGGCATTGATGTGTTCCGTGTGTTCGACTCTCTGAACTGGATCCCCAGCATGGAGGTGGCCATGGACGAGGTGCTGAACCAGAATAAGCTGCTGGAGGCCACCATGTGCTACACCGGCGACATTCTGGATCCCAGCAAGGATAAGTACACCCTGAAATACTATGTGGACCTTGCCAAGGAGCTGGAGCACCGTGGCGCCCATATGCTGGCCATTAAGGATATGTCCGGCCTGCTGAAGCCCTACGCCGCCAAGAAGCTGGTGTCCACCCTGAAGCAGGAGATCGGCATCCCCATCCACCTGCATACCCACGACACCACCGGCAATCAGGTGGCAGCCCTGCTGATGGCCGCCGAGGCCGGTGTGGATGTGGTGGATGCCGCCTGCGCCCCGCTGGCGGGTCTTACCAGCCAGCCTTCGCTGGATGCGCTGGTGGCCGCCCTGCAGGGAACGGAGCGGGACACCGGGCTGGACCTGCGGCGGGTGCAGGAGCTGTCCAACTACTGGGCGGATGTGCGCCTGCGGTATGAGAGCTTCGACCACGGCCTGAAAACCTCCACCACCGACATCTACCGCTACGAGATTCCCGGCGGTCAGTACACCAACCTGCGGCCCCAGGTGGAGTCGCTGGGTCTGGGCAACCGATTCGAGGAGGTCAAGGAGATGTACAAGACCGTCAACGATATGCTGGGCGATCCGGTGAAGGTGACGCCCTCCTCCAAGGTGGTGGGCGATCTGGCCATCTTTATGGTGCAGAACGACCTGACCCCGGAGAATATCGTGGAGCGGGGCAAGGCACTGGCTTTCCCGGATTCCGTGGTGTCCTACTTCAAGGGCATGATGGGCCAGCCCGCATGGGGCTTCCCGGAGGATCTGCAGAAGGTGGTCCTGAAGGGCGAGGAGCCCATCACCTGCCGTCCCGGCAAGCTGCTGCCGCCGGTAGACTTTGACCGGCTGGAGCAGGAGGTGCGGAAGTTCCGGAACGACCCGGAGCGCAAGGATCTGATCTCCTACGCCATGTACCCCAAGGTATATGAGGACTTCTGCCGCCACCGCAAGGAGTACGGCTATATCACCCGCATGGGCAGCCATGTGTTCTTCAACGGCATGGCGCTGGGCGAGACCAACAAGATCAACATCGAGGACGGCAAGACACTGGTCATCAAGTATCTGGGGCTGGGTGACCACAACGATGACGGCACCATCAATGTCCAGTTCGAGCTGAACGGAATGCGCCGTGAGGTGGCGGTCCGTGACCCCAATGCCTCGGAAAAGACCCGTCAGGTGGTGCAGGCCGACGAGAGCGACCCCCGTCAGGTGGGGGCCTCCATCCCCGGCATGGTGTCCAAGCTCCATGTGCAGCCCGGCGACGCCGTGGAGGAGAATCAGGTACTCATGACCATCGAGGCTATGAAGATGGAGACGGCCGTTACCGCCCGCACCGCCGGCAAGGTCCGGGAGATCCGGGTGAAGGAGGGGCAGGCCGTCAAGGCCAAGGAGCTGTTGATCCTGCTGGATTGATTCCCTCACACTGCAAATCATACGCCTAACAGAAAACCATCCCCTCAATCAAACAAGGGCTGCGGACAACGTCCGCAGCCCTGATGTGTTATTGCACCCTCACACATGAATCAACAATCGTGCACATATTACGACAACATGGCATCGGAGAAGTTTTTCGACTTTCTCTCCGATGCCTTTTCCAATATGGAGAAGGTCATGGCGGACGACGCCTCCATCTATGTGTTCCATGCTGATACCGAGGGACTGAACTTCCGCAAGGCGTTTGACTCTGCCGGGTTCTATCTCTCCGGGTGCTGTATCTGGAAGAAGCAGTCCTTGGTGCTGGGTCGCTCCCCGTACCAGTGGCAGCACGAGCCGTGTCTCTACGGCTGGAAGAAGAAAGGCAAGCACCGGTGGTATACGGGGCGCAAGGAATCTACCATCTGGGAGTTCGATAAGCCCAAGAAGAGCGGCGACCATCCCGCCATGAAGCCCATCCCGCTTTTGGCCTATCCCATTCAGAACAGTTCTATGGCAAACTCCGTGGTGCTTGATCCCTTCGGTGGCTCCGGTTCCACGCGCATTTCTCTGGCCTCTCAGGGCGTGCCCGCTGCCAATCAGTTCACCGTTTTCGGTGCTGATCAGAAGATCGTTGGTATCGTCATCGCCATTCTGGTGGGCGTGATCCTGGCCGGTGGCTTCAAGCGTGTGTCCAGCGTCACCGACATTCTGGTCCCCGTCATGGCTGGCCTTTATCTGGTGGGCGCTCTGATCATCGTCTTTGTCAATGCCGGTGAGATCCCCGCCGTCATCGGCATGATCTTTCAGGATGCCTTCACCGGTCGTGCCGCTGTGGGCGGCTTCGCCGGCGCCTTCTCCAACGTGACCACCATGTACATGATCACCGACGGCTTCCTGGCCGTGATCGTCATCCTGAATATGATCAGTCTGCTGCTAAGGCTGCCAAGAAGTAAGCAAACCCATATAGCAAATACTCAGCACATCCCCTGTATTCCCCGTTTGAGCTATCTTTTGTATTTTCGTTTTGTGCGTTTATGGATGGTAACAGCTTCCATGGCTTTGTGACTTCATATAAAGCCCGTTACCTCCCATTGGATCAAAGCCTCCGGCTTGGCTGGAGGCTTTGATTTTGACCAGACAAAAGGTCCGGCCCGGTAAAGCCGGGCCGGACCTTTGCCGGCCTCTGCTACGATAGAGCAACAGGGCTGCGGACAATGTCCGCAGCCCTGTTGTGTGCTTGCCTTCTTACCTTTTTCCGTGCCGACGTTTCCACTCCGCCGGCAGGCGGAACAGGGTGGACACCAGCAGGATTCCCACCGCCAGACACCCGGCGATGCCCGCCGTTTCCAGGCCCTTGGCCAGCGCCGCATGGAAGTCTCCCGCCAGCCCCAGGCTCATGGTATAGTAAATGCCTGCCCCCGGCAGCAGCGGGAAGGCGGACACCACCAGATACGACGTCACCGGATACTTCCGGATGCGGGCCATGGTCTCGGCATAGAGGGCTGCCACCAGCGTAGCGAAGAAGTTCATGCTGTAAACACCATAGCCCAGCTGCTGCGCCAGCAGGTATACCATCCACGTGGCCACGCCGCCCAGCGTACACAGCCACATTCCGCCGCCGTGTACGTTGAAGAGGATGGCGAAGCCCACGCAGCCCACCAGCACCGCCAGACCCTGCACCCAGAAGGGATGCACCACACCGGTGCTTACCGGCAGGCCGTACAGCCCGGAGGTGATGCGCCACGCCGCCGCCGTACCCAGTGCAATGGCGAAGGCCGACAGCAGTACCTGCACGATGCGGTTGATACCGGAGTTGGTATCGCCGTAGATGATATCCCGCATGGAGTTGGTGATGAGCAGCCCCGGCACCAGGATCATCAGTGCGCCGATGATAGAAGAGTCCACGGAATCCATCCACCCCAGACTGGCCACCAGATATGCCGGAGCCGCCATGAAGAAGGAGGCGGCGATGGTGCGAAAGAAGGGGTTCACCTCCAGCCGGTTCAAAAACCCGTTGACAAGACCGATGATCAGCCCCAACAGCCCCGCCCACAGGCTGTCCCGCAGGGTGCCGCCAAAGACAAAGCAGTAGCCGAAGGCCCCCAGATAGTGGCCCAGATAGTACACAGGCAGGGAGTACCTCCGGCAGGCGGCCTGCGTCTCCTCCAGCCACTGCATCGCCACCTCTACCTCCGGGGTCTCCCGGCAGATGCGGCGGCTCAGGGCATTGAACTGCTCCACCGCATCCAGATCGTTGCCGTGGAAGCCGATGCGCTTCATGATGGTCAGGGGCTTGCCGTTGGCGGCCTCGAAGCTGATGGTCAGGCAGTTGGGGATGGCGAACACCTCACACTCGATGCCGTAGGCACGAAGAATACGCCGTATGGTATCCTCCACCCGAAAGGTCTCTGCGCCGCTGATGGCGAGACCGTGTCCCACCTGTGCAGCCAGATCCGTCAGAAGATAATAATCCATACGGCGTATTCCCTCCTAATCGGGGATAGCTCGCCTTACACCACTGCGAAGAACTTCACAATGAACAGGGCGGCGATGACATAGGTCAGGACGGACACGTCCTTGGCCTTGCCGGAGAACACCTTGATGATGGTGTAGGAGATCATGGCCAGACCGATGCCGTGGCCGATAGAGCCGGAGATGGGCATGGCGATGAGCATGATGAACACGGGGACGATCTGATCCAGATCGTTGAAGTCCACATTCTTCAGGCCCTGCAGCATCAGGATGCCCACATAGATCAGAGCGGAGGAGGTGGCCGCAGCAGGAATGATGGCGGCGATGGGGGCGATGAAGATGCAGGCCAGGAACATCGCGGCGGTGGTGAGAGCCGTCAGACCGGTGCGGCCGCCGGCCTCCACGCCGGAGGCGGACTCCACAAAAGTAGTGACGGTGGAGGTACCGCAGCAGGCACCGGCCACGGTGCCGATGGCGTCAGAGGTCAGGGCCTCCTTCATGTTGGGCATATTGCCGTCCTTGTCGGTCATACCGGCACGGGAGGCGGTACCCACCAGTGTGCCGATGGTGTCGAACATATCGATCATGCAGAAGGTAATGATCAGGGTGATGGCGGTAAACCAGCCGATGCGGAAGAAGTCGGTGAAGTCGAACTTAAACAGGGTGGTGGCAGCCATGTCGTGGAAGGGAGGCACAAAGGAGGCGCCCTGCAGGGAGGCGAAGGGGTTCACGTGCAGGAAGATGGCCTCACCGGCCCAGTAGATCACGGAGGAAGCCAGCATACCCACCAGCACGGCGGCCTTGACGCCCTTCTTGGCCAGCAGGATGATGACGAACAGACCCACAAACATGGTGATGACGGTCAGGACCATGGTGCTGTACTCGGCGCCCATGTGATCCTTGATGACGCTGGGAGTCATGGCACCGAAGAAGTCACGCATGACATAGAAGGGATCGGTGTAGCCGTTACCCTCGGCGTAAACGCCCACGTTGGAGCCAACGCCGATATTCATCAGCATCAGGCCGATGGCGGGGCCGATGCCCAGCCGCACGCCCAGAGGGATGGCGTGAACGATCTTATCACGGATGTTGAACACGCTCAGCAGCAGGAACACGATACCCTCCACCAGGATGATGCACAGTACCGCCTGGAAGGCGCTGGTGTAGTCGGTGTTCAGCAGGGCGGCCACGTTGCCCGCCACCACGGCGAAGAAGCTGTTCAGGCCCATGCCGGGGGCCATGACAAAGGGCTTGTTGGCCAGGAAGGCCATGCACACCGTGCCAATGGCGGAGGCGATGCAGGTGGCGAGGAATACACCGTTCCACAGGGGCGTTCCGGTCTGGAAGCCGGTGAGCAGATTGGGGTTCAGAGCGATGATGTAGGCCATCGTCATGAACGTGGTGAGACCGGCCAGGATCTCTGTTTTCACAGTCGTGCCGTTCTCCTTCAGGTGGAAGATACGTTCCATTGTTTTCTCTCCTCTTTTTGTTATTTTGTCCGGCCGATTCCCGGACATTCTACATGATACAGCATCCGCAAAAAGTACGCAAGGGGGTAGAAGTGATTTTTTTCACATATGAGCCATAAATCCTGCTTTTTCGTCGAGCTTCCCCGCCTGCTGTCCCGACGCCCTCCACTGGGTAAGATTTTACATGGATTTTACAAAACTCCGCTTTTGGATTTTATCTGCCGCCGGTAAAGTACTGATTAGATAGAGTATTTGGGAAAAACTGTGTAAAAAAAGGTGCCGCCCGGTGGCGGCGGAGAGGAAAACGCTTATGAGTATTTTTGATGTATTGACCATGCTGGGAGGGCTGTGTCTGTTCCTGTTCGGCATGACGCTGATGGGACAGGCGCTGGAACGCCGGGCTGGGGGCCGCCTGCGTTCCCTGCTGGGCAAGATGACCACCGGCCGTCTGGCGGGCTTTTTCACGGGCCTTGGCGTCACGGCGGTGATCCAGAGCTCCTCGGCCACCACAGTGATGGTGGTGGGCTTCGTCAACTCCGGTCTCATGACCCTGCGGCAGGCCATCAACGTCATCATGGGGGCCAACGTCGGCACCACGGTGACGGCATGGCTGCTGAGTCTGGGCGGCATCAGCGGCGACAGCATATGGGTGCGGCTCCTGAAGCCCACCTCCTTTACGCCGGTGCTGGCGCTGGCGGGTATCATCTTCTTCATGTTCTGCAAGGACAATAAGAAAAAGGACACCGGCACGGTGCTGCTGGGCTTTGCCACGCTGATGTTCGGCATGGAAACCATGTCCTCCGCCGTGGGCGGTCTGGCGGATGTGCCGGCCTTCCGACAGCTGTTCATCGCCTTTCAGAACCCGGTGCTGGGCCTGCTGGCCGGTGCGGTGCTGACGGCCGTCATCCAGTCCAGCTCCGCCTCCGTGGGGATCCTGCAGGCGCTGGCCGTCACCGGTCAGGTGAGTTATGGCGCCGCCATTCCCATCATCATGGGCCAGAACATCGGCACCTGCGTCACGGCGCTGCTGTCCTCTGTGGGGGCCAATAAGAACGCCAAGCGTGCCGCATTCGTCCACCTGTCCTTCAACGTCATCGGTTCTGTGGTGCTGCTGGCGGCTTATTCCATCGTCCGGGCGATTTTGGCCCCGGCCATTCTGGGAGAGGCGGCCACCCTGCCGGGCATCGCCGTGATCCACACCGCCTTTAACCTGTTGTGCGTGGCCATTCTCATGCCCATGGCCCCGCTGCTGGAGAAGCTGGCTCTGCGGGTCATCCACGACGCCCCGGCTCCGGAGCACAAGACGGAGCTGGATGAGCGTCTGCTGGCCTCCCCGGCTCTGGCGCTGGGCCAGTGCCGTGAAGTGACCATGAAGATGGCGGACTGCGCCGTGCAGGCCCTGCGCGGCAGCCTGCTGTCGGTGACGGACTATACCCCGGCGCTGGCGGAGCAGGTGCGGGCCGACGAGGAGGTCACGGATCACTATGAGGACATTCTGGGAACCTATCTGGTGAAGCTCAGCAGCCAGACCCTGACGGCGGCGGACAGTGAGAACGCCACGGAGCTGCTGAAGGCCATTGGGGACTTTGAGCGCATTGCCGACCACGCTGTGAACATCGTGGAATCTGCCGAGGAGCTGCAAAGCAAGGGACTGACCCTCAGCGAGGCCGCTCAGGCGGACCTGAAGGTGCTGGAGGCTGCCGTGGAGGAGATCCTGGACCGGTCGGCGGATGCCTTCCGCCGGGGGGATGCACAGGCGGCAGCCGCCGTGGAGCCGCTGGAACAGGTGGTGGATCTGCTGAAGGAGCAGCTGCGTACCCGTCACATTCTGCGGATGCGGGAAGGCAAGTGCAGCATCGAGGTGGGCTTTGTGTGGGCAGACCTGCTGACGGATCTGGAGCGCACCTCCGACCACTGCTCCAACATCGCCGGCAGCGTCATCGATATGTCCCAGCACAATCTGAACATCCATGAGACGCTGCGCAGCGGCAAGCTGAACAACGAGGAATACGACCGCCGCTTCCGGGAATATGCCAGAAAATACGCCGTGGAAATAGGTGGGCGGTAAAACAAAACAGGCCATGTGTCTATGGACACATGGCCTGTTTTGTTTTATATCTTGAAGAAAAAATGCAGGATAATGCATGAAATACTATGCAAAGCAGCATGACGCACGACCATCAGAAGGAACGGAGATGCCAGGCGGCCGCTGAGTGGGAGCCGAATGGCGATGCACCGACCGGATGGGGATGCACCGCCAGGTCAACTGGGGGGGAAGAAGGTTATTGACTGGCGGAATTATAGAAACATAAATGACTGACCGGTCATTGGGCCAGCAGGACCTCCAGCCGCTGACGGATGAGGGAGAGCAGGCGGTCGTTGTCCGGCATCTCCTTCAGGTCGGCGGGGTCGCAGAGGGCAGCCAGATCCTCAGACAGATACCCCTCCTCAAATACGTCCAGTCCGGCCTGCTTCAGACAGTCAGAATAGTCCACTAAGCGCTGGTTTTTGTCCCATTCGCCCCGTTTGCGGAGGGCACCGGCCCAAGCCGCCATGGTGGCCAGCGGATTGGTGGAGACCTTCTCCCCCCGCCGCCAGCGGTAGAAGTGATCGGTGACGGTGCCGTGGGCGGCCTCATATTCAAAGTTGCCGTCCGGGGAGACCAGTACACTGGTCATCATGGGCAGAGAGCCGGAGGCAGCGGCGATGAGGTCGCTCATCACGTCGCCGTCGTAATTCTTGCAGGCCCAGATGATGCCGCCGGGGGAGCGGATGACCTTGGCCGCCACGTCGTCGATGAGGGCGTAGCGATAGGTGAGACCCGCCTTCTCAAAGGCCGTCCGGTACTCCTCGTCGTACACTTTTTGAAACAGCAGCTTGAAGGTCTGGTCGTAGTCCTTGGAGATGGTATCCTTGCTGGAAAACCACACGTCCTGTCCCACGGAGAGCCCGTAGGAGAAGCAGCACCGGGCAAAGGAGAGAATGGAATCGTCCCGGTTGTGCATGGCCTGCACCACGCCGGGGCCGCTGAACTGATACACCGTCTGGCGGGAGGTCTCCACGCCGTTTTCATCGGTGAAGACCAGCTCCGCCTTTCCCTTGCCGGGGACCCGGTATTCCACGGCCTTATACAGATCACCGTAGGCGTGGCGGGCGATGGTGACGGGCTTTTTCCAGCTGGTCACCACGGGCTTGACCCGTGAAATGAGGATGGGAGCCCGGAACACCGTGCCGTCCAGCGCCGCCCGGATGGTGGCGTTGGGGGACTTCCACAGTTGGCTCAGGCCGTACTCCTCCTGTCGCTGGAGGTTGGGGGTGATGGTGGCGCACTTGACGCCGATGTGCAGGCGGCGGATGGCCTCCGCCGCATCCCGTGTCACCTGATCCGCCGTCCGCTCCCGGTTGGGCAGGCCCAAGTCGTAGTACTCCGTATTCAGCTCCACAAAGGGCAGGATCAGCTGCTCTTTGATCTTCCCCCAAAGCACATGGGTCATTTCGTCGCCGTCCAGCTCCGCAATGGGGTGGGGCATTTTGATTTTTTCCATGGGGTTCACCTCCGGTTTTCGGCGGCATTTTGGGCCGCATAGTGGTTCATGAGACAGCCGGTGAGCAGCAGCTCCCGCTCCTCGGCGGTGGTATTTTTCAGATAAAGCGTCAGGGCGTGGATGCCGCTGTCCGTCAGCAGCAGGGCGGGGAACTCCTCATCGCCACGGGTCACCTTTTCCCGCACCTGCGGCACATAGAGGAAGTCACCGGGGTGGCCGGGGAAATCCGTTCCTTCCGCCAGCGTAAAGGGCAGCATCCCCCAGTTGACGCAGTTGGAGCGGTAGCGCTTGGTGGCAAACTCGTAGCAGAGGTTGGCGCAGCCCCCCAGCACCCGCTGGCAGGAGGCGGCCTGCTCCCGTGCCGAGCCGTCGCCGGGCTTGTTGGCAAACAGCACCGAGCCGATCTGCACCCGGCCCATGTCGGGGATGGAGAGGGCTTTCTGCACGCTTTGCAGCTCCGGGGGTATGGCGCCGCTGCGGCGTGTCTCCTCCAGCGCCTGGGTGGCCCTGGCACGGGGAACATAGTCCGGGTCCCGGCGGGACAGGGCGAAGGACGCCAGCTTCAGGGGATTGGAGCGGTAGGAGGAGGTCTCGCCGGAGGGGATCAGCTCATCGGTGGTGGTGACGGGATCCCGCAGTACGGAGGCCACCTGCAGCAGCAGCTCCTCTCCCAGCGCCGGGATGGCGGGCCACTCGGCAATGTTGGGGCCGTAGTGGAGGGGAGCCTCCGGTCGGGCCTTGCCATAGCCGAAGTACACCCGGCGGCCATAGACCCCGCCGTCGAAGGTGCGGCGCACCGGGGCCGGGGCGGGATAGTCCACCTCGGCGGCGGAGGTGACCACGCCGTGGTTCCGGGCTGTGGCGGCGATGGAGCGGGCGTCCATCAGCAGCACGCCGGACAACTGGCCGTCGCCGGGCTTAGAGCCTTCCCGGTTGGGGAAGTTGCGGGTGGTGTGGCGCACGGAGAGGGCGTTGTTGGCGGGGACATCCCCGGCTCCGAAGCAGGGGCCACAGAAGCAGGGCTTGAAGAGGACCCCGGCCTCCAGCAGCGCCTGCTGCACGCCGTTTTGCATCAGCTCCAGATTCACCGGGATGGAGGGGGGATACACCGACAGAGAGAAGGGGCCGCAGCCCACGTCACCGACGGAGAGAATGGCGGCGGCCTCAGCAATGTTGTCATACATTCCGCCGGCGCACCCGGCGATGATCCCCTGCTGCACCACCAGCTTGCCGCCCACCAGTTGGTCGGTGAGGGAGAGGGTGGCCTTGCCGCCGAACTGCTCCGCCGCCCGCTGCTCCACCTGACGCAGATAATCGCCGGGATCGTGAAGCAGCTCCCGCAACGTCACCGCTTCGGAGGGGTGGAAGGGGAGGGCGGCCATGGGCTCCAGCCGGGAGAGGTCTATGGAGATCATGGCGTCGTAGCAGGCGCCCTCCTCCGGGGCCAGCCGAGTATAGGCCTCCGGCCGTCCGTGGATGGTCAGGTACTCCGCCACGGCATCGTCCGTCTGCCAGATGGAGGACAGGCACGCCGTCTCCGTGGTCATTACGTCGATGCCGATGCGGTAATCCATGGGCAGGTGGGCCACGCCGGGGCCGGCAAATTCCAGAATTCTGTTTTTGGCGAAGCCGTTTCCATACACGGCCCCGCACAGGGCGATGGCCACGTCGTGGGGACCCACGCCGTGGGGCGGCGTGCCGGTGAGCCACACCAGCACCACCTGCGGGGCGGCGATGTCATAGGTGTTTTTCAGCAGCTGCTTCACGATCTCCGGGCCGCCTTCGCCCACGCCCATGGTACCCAGAGCGCCGTAACGGGTGTGGCTGTCGGAGCCGAGGATCATGCGGCCGCAGCCGGCCATCATCTCCCGCGCATACTGGTGGATCACCGCCTGATTGGCGGGGACGTAGTTTCCGCCGTACTTCACGGCGGCAGACAGGCCGAAGGCGTGGTCGTCCTCGTTGATGGTGCCGCCCACGGCGCAGAGACTGTTGTGACAGTTGGTGAGAACGTAAGGCACCGGGAAATCCCGCAGGCCGCTGGCCTTGGCGGTCTGAATGATGCCCACATAGGTGATGTCGTGGGAGATGAGACTATCGAAGGTCAGGTGAAGCTGCCCCTCCCACGGCCCCCGGTGGTGACGGCGGAGGATCTGATAGGCCATGGTCTTATCCCGGCCGCTGCCGGCGGCGGGGATCGGTACGGGTACGCCGCCCTGCAGCATGACGCTGCCGCTGTGCAGTTGGATCATCGGTAAGCACCCCTTTTCGGATGATGGTTTTGTTGGATACAGTATAACACAAAAAAGCCAGGATGCAAGAGAAAATGAATGAATAAAACGAAATTCTTGCAATTTTTCCGTGGGGGGGCCGGAGATAATCTAATATAAATGGGTTATGCATGGATATTTTGAAAGTTACAAAAATTTTTCTTGCAAAATGGAGGAAAATGAGATACAATACGGGAAAATCACAGCCGCCGGGGAAACAGGCCGCCGGGGAAGGGAGCAGGAAATGAAGGAAAACGGCGTCATTCAGGAGTACACCGGGTCGCTGAGCCGTCAGATCCGGGAGGAATATCACATCAGTGAGGAATATTACCACGGCGAGATCAAACGGGGTCTGCGCAATAGTGACGGCACCGGCGTTATGGTGGGCGTCACCAAGGTGGGCAGCGTGCAGGGCTATCTGCTGCAGGACGGCCAGCGCATCCCCATCCCCGGAAGGCTTTACTACCGGGGCATCGAGCTCAACGACATTGTGGAGGCCCACCGGGCGGAGGGAACCTTCGGGTTCGAGGAGGTGGCGTATCTGCTGCTGATGGGATATCTGCCCTCGCAGGGGGAGCTGCGGCACTTCAATGAGATCATGAACCGGGCCAGAAAACTGCCGGAGGGCTTCACCGAGGGGATGATCATGCGGCGCACCAGCGGCAACATCATGAATGAACTGGGCCGCAGCATCCTGTCGCTGTACTCCTACGACCCGGATCCGGACGATCTGTCGGTGGACAATCTGCTGCGCCAGTCGGTGGAGCTCATCGGGTATTTTCCCTCCATCGTGGCCAATGCCTACGCCGTCAAGCGCCACCATTTCGGCGGCGAGTCCCTGCACATCCACTACCCGGAGGAGGGACTCAGCACGGCGGAGAACTTCCTGCGGATGATCCGTCCGGATAAAAGCTACACCGAGGAGGAGGCCCATCTGCTGGATATGATGCTGATGCTCCATGCCGAGCACGGCGGCGGCAACAACTCCACCTTCGTGTGCCGGGCGCTGTCCTCCAGCGGTACGGATACTTACAGCGCCATCGCCGGAGCGGTGGGCTCCCTGAAGGGGCCGCTCCACGGCGGCGCCAACGCCAAGGTCATGGAGATGTTCCACTACATTCAGGAGAATGTGGATCCCCACGACGACGGATCCATCCGGGACTATCTGGTGCGTCTGCTGGACGGGGAGGCCGGGGATCGCTCCGGCAAGCTCTACGGCCTGGGCCACGCCGTGTACACCCTGTCGGATCCCCGTGCGGTGCTGCTGAAGAAGTATGCCCGGCACATGGCACAGATCAAGGGGTACGAGGAGGAGTTCGACCTACTGCAGAAGGTGGAGGAGCTGGGCATCCCGCTGGTGCAGGAGCGGCGTCACAGCGACACCCCCATGTGCGCCAATGTGGATATGTACTCCGGGCTGGTGTATACCATGCTGGACATCCCGGAGGATGTGTTCACGCCGCTGTTCGCCTCCGCCCGTATTGCAGGCTGGTGTGCCAACCGCATGGAGGAGGTCATCACCGGCCACCGCATCATGCGTCCGGCCTACCGGGCCGTCACCATTCGGGGCCACTACGTCCCCATGGAGGAGCGCACCTCCCGCATCAAGGAATTTGACCTGTAAGTGAAAGCTCCCCCTCCTGCATCGGCAGGAGGGGGAGCTTTATGAGAAAAATGATAACAAATGGTAGAATTGTGGAGGAAATATACGATTTGTTTACGCCAGGAAACCCTTGAGGATGGTCTCCTCCGCTTCCTCCGGGGAAAGACCCAGTGTCTCCAGCTTCAGCAGCTGATCCCCGGCGATCTTGCCGATGGCGGCCTCGTGGATCAGCTGGGCGTCCGGACAGTTGGCGGTGATGGCGGGGATGGACTCGATGTGGGCCTGCCCCATGATGATGGAGTCGCACTGCACATGGCCGAAGCACTGGCTGTTGCCCACCATCACCGGGTGGAACACCTGACGGGAGGTGTCCTGCGCCACGGAGCGTGAGATGACACGGCCCTTGGCCCCCTCGCCGTTGAGTTGGATGGTCATGTCGCTCTCGGCGGTCTGGGCCCCGTGGGTCAGCAGGCGCTCCGTCACCACCACCTCGCTGCCGGCCTCGCAGTAGAACTGGGTGTCCCGCAGGGTGGAGTCGATGCCCCGGATCTGGATGGTGTCCATCTGCATGGTGGAGTTCTCCCCCAGATAGACAATGGTCTGGGGGTTCATGATGTTCTTGCCGGTCTCGCCCTTGGCGTCCTCGCCGTAGTGCTTCTCCGTGTAGCGCACGCGGCAGTTCTTGCCGATGTGGAAGGTGTGGATGCCGTCGTGGCGGCTCTCGTCGCAGCCGGAGTTGTGAATGCCGCAGCCCGCCACGATGGTGACGTCGCAGTCGTCGGCTACATAAAAGTCGTTATACACCATGTCGCTCATGCCCGTCTGGCTGATGATGACGGGGATGTGGCAGGTCTCTCCCTTGGTACCCTCTTTGAAGTGGATGTCGATACCGGGCTTGCCGTCGGCACGGGGGTCGATGGCGATATGCTCCGTGGACTGACGGGCCTCGCAGCCCATGTCCTTGCGGATGTTGAAGGCCCCCACGGGCTTGCCGGTGAGGTCTGCGATCTTTTCCAGCAGGCTGGCGTCGATCTCGGTGATCATAGCTGCACCTCCTTGTGCTCCAGTACGGGACAGCCGCCCAGGGTGTCCGCCAAAATCAGGGGGAAGATCTCCTCCGTATTGCCCCGGTGGGCGATCTGCCCGCCGGAGATGACCACGATCTCGTCCGCCAGACGGATGATGCGCTCCTGATGGGAGATGATGATCATGGTGGCCCGGTGCTGCTGATGGATCTGCTCAAAGGTCTCCGTCAGGCGGGCGAAGCTCCACAGGTCGATGCCGGCCTCCGGCTCGTCGAAGATCATGAGGCTGCCCTGCCGGGCCAGAATGGTGGCGATCTCGATGCGCTTGACCTCGCCGCCGGAGAGGGACACATCCACCTCACGCTCCAGATAGTCGTTGGCGCACAGGCCCACACGGGTCAGGTACTGGCAGCACTGGTCCTTGGTGAGCTTTTCCTTGCCCGCCGCCAGAAGCAGCAGGTCATGGACGGTGATGCCCTTGAAGCGGGGGGGCTGCTGGAAGCCGTAGCTGATGCCCAGTCTGGCCCGCTCCGTGATGGAGAGGTGGGTGATATCCTGCCCATTATACAGGATCTGGCCCGATGTGGGCTCCGCCAGACCCATGATGACCTTGGCCATGGTGGTCTTGCCGCCGCCGTTGGGGCCGGTAAAGACCACCAGCTTCTCATCGGGAATGGTGATGCTGATGTCCTTGAGGATGTCCTGTTCCCCGTCGGGGGTGGACACCCGGTAACTGATGTGTTTCAGTTCCAGCATGGAACGATTCCTCCTTTGGAGTATATTGGACCCCGTCGAAAGGGACGGGATAGGACACAAAAAGCCTTACAAATCATACATTTTAGCAGAGTTTTCGGGAAAAAGCAATGGACAGGGACGTTTTTTCCCGCCGGAGCATAGAATAATGCGAGAAAAGGGGGGCTGCATATGGAGAAGATGGAGCACATGGACCCGCAGCGCTGCGACCGCATCTGGCAGCGGGTATCGCCGGAGCTGGACCCGTACCCGGAGGTGCGGGCCGCCTGTCGGGAGCCATCGAGAGAACCGGGGGCAGAGAATATTTCGGAGAGGACGGGGGCTGCGGCGGTGCCTGCTGCACCGGAGATACCGGCGGAGCCGGCGGAGAGCGGGTGCTGCCTTGCAGGCAGGGCCATGGGCAGCATCCGGCTCATTCAGGACTTCATCGAGGATGAGCTGGCGGACCGGAGGGCCTATCTGGCCTATGCCGCCTGCGCCCCTAATGTGGCTGCCCGCCGCCTGCTGCGGCAGCTGGCAGGGGAAGAGGGGAGCCACGCCCGCCGTCTCATGGGGGTGTACTATCTGGTGACGGGCTGCTGCTATCAGCCCCGCTTGCAGGGGGGACGGGTGGAGAGTCTGCCGTGGCGGGAGGTGCTGCGGACCCGGTATCACGCCGAGACCTGCGGCGGTCTGCGCTATGCACAGGCGGCAGAGGCCACGGAGGACGTGTGTCTGCGGGAGATATGGGAGGAGCTGTCGGCGGCGGAATATCGCCATGCCCGGCAGCTGCTGAGCCTGCTGGAGCAGATGGTGCTTGCATAGTCCGGCGGATGGTGCTATCCTATGAAAAACATCAGCAACAAAGGAGGATTTCCCATGAGAGAGCACATCAGCCGGGAGGCGGCGTGGGCCGCCCTGCGGAGGTATAATCAGGAGCCGTTCCACCTGCAGCACGCCCTGACGGTGGAGGGGGTCATGCAGTGGTATGCCAAGGAGTTGGGCTACGGCGACGATGCCGAATTCTGGGGCATTGTGGGCTTGCTCCACGACATCGACTTTGAACGCTGGCCGGAGGAGCACTGCCAAAAGGCACCGGAGCTGCTGCGGGAGGCAGGCTGCGGCGAGGACATCATCCACGCCGTGTGCAGCCACGGCTACGGCCTGTGCTGCGACGTGGCTCCGGAGCATGAGATGGAGAAGGTGCTGTTTGCAGCAGATGAGCTGACGGGCCTGATCGGGGCAGCGGCGTTGATGCGGCCCAGCCGCAGCTGTCAGGATATGGAGCTGAAGAGCCTGAAAAAGAAGTACAAGGACAAGAAGTTCGCCGCCGGGTGCTCCCGTGACGTCATCGCCCAAGGGGCGGAGCGTCTGGGCTGGGAGCTGGATATGCTGCTGGAGCGGACGCTGGAGGCCATGCGCTCCTGTGAGGGGCAGGTGGCCCGCACCATGGAGCAGCTGTGAGAAAATGTGCGGGGCATCAGCCCCGCACATTTTTCGTTAAAAAGCTTACGCCTGCACCAGCTTCAGCACGTCCTCCCTGGAGATAAGACCCACGGAGCGGTTCACCAGCTGACCATTGCGGAACACCAGCAGCGTGGGGATGCTGGCCACGGCGTATTGCAGCGCCAGCGCCCGGTTTTCATCCACATCCACCTTCACGATCTTGCAGGGAGCCACGCCGTCCAGCTCCTCCAGAATGGGGGCCAGCATCTTGCAGGGACCGCACCAGGCGGCCCAAAAATCCACCAGCACCGTTTCGTTGGACTGAAGCACTTCCTGCGGGAAGGTCTGTGCGTTTGCGTGTACGATGGCCATAGTTAAGATCTCCTTTTCTATTTCTATTTGCCGGTAGTATACCACACCTGCTGCCAAATAACCGTGATATTTGCAACAGTGACGGAAGAATTTCCCGGAAATAGGGGGAAATGCGGCGATGGGGAAATTTTCGGGAGGGACGGTGCAGCCGTCCCTCCCGATTTTTACGGTTAGTCCTTGTTGTTGAGCTTGCCCAGATAGCGGTAGATGCTGGCCTCGGAGCTGTGGAGCTCCCGTGCCACATGGCTCACGGAGCCCTTCAGCAGGAACACGCCCTTGCGGTTCAGCGCATCCATGATCTCCATCTTCTCGTCCTGCGTCAGACGGTCCACCGGCACGGGATAGTCCGCAATGACGGAGGAGACGATGCTGGCAGTGGCGCCGGCGATGGAGGAGGGATAGGTGTGCTCGTCGTTTTCCACGATGAGGTGGGTGCCGCTGGGGGCACCGGGGGTCAGCAGGCTGCCGCACAGGTCCATGACACGGGCGGACAGCTCCCGGTAGCGGCTGCTGTCAAAGTTGATGCACAGCAGGCCCACCAGACGGCCGTGGGGATCCTTGATGAACAGGGAGTTGGAGCACAGCTTCTTTCCGGTGACGGAGGTGCTTTCAAACCGCAGCACGTAGTCCTGCGTCTCATAGAGGCGGCTGGTCAGGAATTCCAGCATCTTGTTGCTGAGGGGGGAGCCTAAATGCCGCCCCGTCAGTTCGCCGTTGGCGATGGCAATGATCTCATTGGAGTCATCCAGCAGCTCATGCAGAGCCACCTCGTAGTCCGGCCCCAAAATTTTACCCAAAAAGTCTACCAGTAGGGTGTAATGGCGTTTCATCTCTCTGTCCATAGGAACCTCCTGCGCTCCCCGCCATGGGAGCGACTATTCTTTGATGTCGTTGTTCTGGCCGTCATGAGGGGTGTCGGCCTTCTGAGCCTGCTTGGCGGGCTCGGGCTTGGCCGTGGGGTGAGCGGGCTTCTTTGGGGCGGGCTTTTTGGCCGCAGACTTCTTGGCGGCACTGAGCTTCTCGGCCTTCTCCGCCTCGGCCCGCTTGGCATCCTCCTCGGCACGCTTAGCGTCCTCTACGGCCTTCTGAGCCTGCTTGGCGTTCTCTTCCTCCTCCAGCACACGGTAGGCCACCTTGCCCACCAGTGTCTTGGGCAACTCCTCACGGAACTCGATGTCGGAGGGCATGGCGTACTTGGCGATGTGCTTGCGGCAGTAGTCCAGCAGCTCCTTCTTGCAGGCCTCCGTGGGCTGATAGCCGGGCTTGAGCACCACGAATGCCTTGACCCGCTGCATCTTGATGGGGTCCTTGACGCCGATGACGCAGCTGAGGTGGACGTAGTCGTGGCCATCCAGAATATTCTCCAACTGGGAGGGATAGACGTTGTAGCCGTTGGTGACGATCATGCGCTTGATGCGCTGACGGAAGTAGATGAAGCCATCCTCGTCCATTATGCCCAGGTCGCCGGTGTGGATCCAGGTGAGGCCGTCGGCGTGGGTCTGCTTGGTCTGGGCCGTCTCCTCCGGATGGTTGACGTACTCCAGCATCACGGTGGGACCGGACAGGCAAATCTCGCCCTCCTCACCGTAGGGGACCTCCTCCTGAGTGCCGGGCTTGACGATCTTGTAATAGGTGTCCGGGAAGGGGATTCCGATGGAGCCCTCCTTCTGCTTGTGGATGGGGGTCAGGCAGCTGGCGGTGACGCACTCGGTGGTGCCGTAGCCCTCCCGGACGCTGACGGTGGCGCCGTGGTCGTGGAGGAACTTGTCAAAGCGCTTCTTCAGCTCAATGGACAGACTGTCACCGCCGGAGAACACACCCTTCAGGCAGCTGAGGTCGGCGCCTTCAATCTCCTTGACCCGCAGCAGCGCCTCGAACAGGGAGGGGACGCCGGCGATGAGATTGGGCTTGTGCTTTTTGATGAGCTCGGCGTAGCTCTGAGGGGTGAAGCGGGGGATCAGGATGCAGTGGCCGCCGTTGGCCACCATGGAGTGGATGGACACGCCCAGTCCGAAGCCGTGGAACATGGGCATGATGGCCAGCATCTTGTGACCCGGATGGAAGAAGGGGTTGGTGGCCACGATCTGGGCGGCCAGAGCGTTAAAGTTGCGGTTGGAGAGCAGGATGCCCTTGGTGACGCCGGTGGTGCCGCCGGAGTAGAGGATGGCGGCGGGATCGGTGTCCTTGCGCTTGATGCGGTAGATCTCCACGTGCTCGCCACGCTTAAGGAAATCCTTCCACAGCACCACGCCGGGGCCACGGGGAACCTTGGGGTTCTTGCGGCCCTCGGTGAGCTGATAGCCCACCCGCAGCAGGGGCTTGAGTTCATCGGCCACGGAGGTGACGATGAGGCAGGGCAGATCCACCGTCTTGCGGACGCTTTCAAACTTGGGGTAGAACTGATCCAGCGTGATGGCCGCCACGGAGTTGGAGTCCCGCAGATAGAAGGAGATCTCGCTCTCGGCGGACAGAGGGTGGACCATGTTGGCGATGGCGCCCACCATGTTCACGGCGTAGAACATACACAGGGTCTGAGGGGCGTTGGGCATACAGATGGTGACCTTGTCACCCTCCCGGATACCGATGGCCTTCAGGCTCTTGGCACAGGCGTTGATCTTCTGCCACATCTCAGCGTAGGTGGTGGTTTTGCCCATGAACTCATAGGCAATGTAATTGGGGTACTGACGTACCATCTCCTCGACCCGGCCGCACATGGACAGGGTGGAGTAGCTCAGGGTAGAGGGCACTTCGGGATCCTTGGATGCCAGCCACGGGGTCTTGATCTGTACCGTCTCACTCATAGATAACTTCCTCCTTCATAGGTTTCTCCAGCTCCTCCGGGTGCTCCAGCAGATGCTTCAGCAGCCGGACGGACTTGGAATAGTAATAGCCGTCCGCCAAACGCTCGTCAATGGTGAGACCCAGATCCAGCGTCTCCTTCATGGTCATGGTGCCGTCCGGGGCGTAGATGGGCCGCACGGCCTTCTCCCCGATGATGCAGAACAGGGAGCAGGTACCCCAGTTGGTCAGGTGGTGATAGCCGCACTTGAGCTTGATGGAGCCCAGATTGGAGATGACCACGGAGCTGTAATAGGGGTCCGTGGCGATGATGTCCGCCGGCACCCAACCGTGCTTATCCAGCCACATGAGGAGGTGGATGGCGGCCTTGCTGACAAAGCGGGGGATCCTGTTGAGGATATCCATGGCTCCAGTGGAGGGGTCTACCTTGTCCGACCGGCACTCCGTCACCTGACGGCGGATGTAGTCGTGGATGTCGGAGAGCGTGTACTCGTCCTTGCAGTGCAGGAAGGCCAGCGCCTCGGCGCCCTTATCGGAGAACTGCTTCTTCACCACGAAGGAGGCGGATACCTCGTTGCGCTGATAGAAGTTGCTGTTGACGATGAAGCGGTTCAGCTTGGGGCGCAGGGTGATGGTTTTCATCAGGGCTGCCAGCACCAGGTGGAACATGGTATAGGGAAACTCCGTCTCCGTCTCATTCTTCTTGGCGATATAGGCGTTCATGTTGGTCAGGTCGATGCGCTGGGAGATGTAGGCCTCGTTGTCGCATCGGTTGGGGTAGAGGATGCCGGTGACGTAGTGCAGGGAGTCCAGCTCCCGCATCAGGCGGCCGTCCTTGCGGTCGCCCCGGCGCTTTTTCTGTGTTTCCATTGGCTTCTCCTATTATGAAATATCTGTTTTTACAAGTTTATGTTGTGCTGCATATTAGATGCGGCCAGTAACAATTTGACCCCATAGTAAGTTATTATAACAGACTGCCCAGAGAAATGCCACTTTTTTTTGCATTTTTCGCAGACGGGGGAGAGGGGGCCGCCGAGAAGAGAGAAATGTGTACAATTTTGCAACACAAAGTGTCTTCCTGCTGAAATATCAGTTGCCATATGCCGGAAGGGCCAAATAGCGCCTATGATGTGGGAAGGGGACTTTCACAGGCTTTTCCCTCCGGCGGGTGCTTTTGCCCACTTTTCGGCTGGTGGGAAAAGCGGGCCGTCGGAGACACATTCCTTGTGCAGAAGGGGCTGTTGGCAAAAAGTATGCCGCCGGCGGCAATAGGAGAAAAGACTGCCGGCAAAAACAGCCGGCCAGCGGCAGAACGGGGAAGTGATCCATTGGAGTCAAAAGGAAAAAGGGCGCCGGCTTGCGCCAGCGCCCTCGATGCAGCTATTTTATTGGAACGGCAGAAGTTTTGTATTGCTGTCAAAAGCCCGGAAGTGCATCAGAACTCCGCATTGCCCACGGTGCGGGGATGCAGCTCCACGTCCCGGATGTTGCTGACACCTGTCAGGTACATCACCATCCGCTCGAAGCCCAGACCGAAGCCTGCGTGCTTGCAGGAGCCGTAGCGCCGCAGATCGCAGTACCACCAGTAGTCCTCCGGGTTCATGCCCAGCTGGCGGATGCGCTCCTCCAGTACCTCCAGTCGCTCCTCACGCTGGCTGCCGCCGATGATCTCACCAATGCCGGGGACCAGACAGTCCGCCGCCGCCACCGTCTTGCCGTCATCGTTCATCCGCATATAGAAGGCCTTGATCTCGGCGGGATAGTCGGTGACGAACACCGGGCGCTTGAACACCTGCTCCGTCAGGAACCGCTCGTGCTCCGTCTGGAGGTCGGTACCCCAGTCTACCTTGAAGTCGAACTGGTCATTGTGCTGCTTCAGGATCTCCACCGCCTCGGTATAGCTGACCCGGCCGAAATCGGAGGTCATCACATGGGTCAGGCGCTCCTTGAGCCCCTTATCCACGAAGCTGTTGAAGAAGTTGATCTCGTCGGGGCAGCGCTCCAGCACCCGGCGGATGATGTGCTTGATCATGGCCTCGGCCACATCCATATCCCCCGCCAGATCGGTAAAGGCCATCTCCGGCTCGATCATCCAGAACTCGGCGGCGTGGCGCTGGGTGTTGGAATTCTCCGCCCGGAAGGTGGGACCGAAGGTATACACGTCACCAAAGGCCATGGCGAAGTTCTCGGCATTCAGCTGGCCGGACACGGTGAGGCTGGTCTTTTTGCCGAAGAAGTCCTTGCTGTAATCCACCTGCCCGTCTTCGGTCCGGGGAACGTCGTTGAGATCCAGCGTCGTCACCTGAAACATCTCGCCGGCGCCTTCGCAGTCGGAGCCGGTGATGATGGGAGTGTGGACATATACGAAGCCACGGCTCTGGAAGAACTCGTGGATGGCGTAGGCTGCTACGCTGCGGACCCGGAAGGTAGCGGAGAACAGGTTGGTGCGGGGCCGCAGATGCTGGATGGTCCGCAGAAACTCCACGCTGTGGCGCTTTTTCTGCAGAGGATAGTCCGGGGTGGACTTGCCCTCCACCTCGATGGAGGAGGCCTTTATCTCCAGAGGCTGCTTGGCCTCCGGCGTCAGCACCACGGCGCCACGAACGATGAGAGCGGCGCCCACGTTCTGCCCGGCGATCTCCTTATAATTATTCAGCTCATCAGCGGACATGACCACCTGCAAATTCTTGAAGCAGGAGCCGTCATTGAGCTCGATGAACCCAAAGGTTTTCATATCCCGGATGGTGCGGGCCCAGCCGCACACGGTGACTTCCTTGCCGTCCAGCTGTTCCTGGTCGGCAAAAAGGGCAGCGATCTTCATTCGCTCCATCGTGCGTTCCTCCTTGCACTAAAATCGGTATAACGTAGATTATAACCGCCCGTCACCACTTTTGCAAGAGTCCGTCCCATCGGGAGCAAAAAAAGTTTTCCGCCTATGGAAAAGGACTTGACACGGCGGGAACACATGGTATAATAAGCATATGATTAGAAAGTAAAGTTTTGCTTATGGAGGTGCGGCATGACCCAACGGGAACGGCAGATACTCAACTGGATCGAAGCAGATCCCATGATCTCCCAGCAGGAGCTGGCGGAGCGGGCGGGCATCACACGGTCCAGCGTGGCGGTGCATATTTCCAACCTGATGAAAAAGGGCTGCATCGCCGGAAAGGGCTACATCGTGACCCGCAGCCCCTACGTCACGGTGGTGGGCGGTATGAACATGGACATCGGCGGCTGGCCCGGTGAGGAACTGGTGGCACAGGATTCCAACCCCGGCCGGGTGCGGATGAGTCCCGGCGGCGTAGGCCGGAACATTGCCCACAACATGAGCCTGATGGGGCTGGATGTGCGGCTGCTGACAGCCTTCGGCGACGATGTGTACGCCCAGAAGCTGGCGGCGGTGTGCGGCGAGCTGGGCATCGATATCTCCCAGTCCCCGGTGATCCCCGGCGGTCACACCTCCACCTATCTTTTCATCAACGACCAGCAGGGGGATATGCAGCTGGCGGTATCGGATATGGACATCTATCGGAATCTGACGCCCCGTGTGCTGGCGGGGCGCAAGCAGCTGCTGGAGGGCAGTCAGGTGGTGGTCATCGACACCAACCTCCCGGCGGAGAGCATCGCATGGCTGGCGGATAACTGCCACGCCCCTATTTTTGCCGACCCCGTGTCCACGGTGAAGGCCGAGAAGCTGCGGCCGGTGCTGGGAAAGCTCCACACCCTGAAGCCAAACCGGCTGGAGGCGGAGCTGCTGTCCGGCGTACCCATCACCGGCACCGACAGCCTCCACCGTGCGGCGCAGACCCTGCTGGAGACGGGACTGCATCGGGTGTTCATCTCACTGGGAGCCGACGGCGTCTATGCCGCCGATCAGAGCGGCAGCGTGACCCTGCCCGCCCCCAAGGCGGAGATGGTCAGCACCACCGGCTGCGGCGACTCCTTTATGGCGGCTCTGACGTGGGCCTATCTGCAGGGCAGCGATTTGGAGAGGTCGGCCCGTGCGGGTCTGGCGGCCTCCTCCCTGACCATGGAGAGCGCCGAGACCATCCACCCCTCCATGAGCGAGGCGGAGCTGCTGCGGCGCATGGCCCTGTAAGTCATTCCTTATCGTTTCTATACATTTCAATCCGAACCCATCAATCCGAACCCAATCGAATTTATCAACAGGAGGAACTGAATCATGCTGAATCGTTATCTGGACATTTCCACTGAGGTCAAAGAGGCTCTGGAGCAGAGCAAGCCCGTGGTGGCGCTGGAGAGCACCATCATCTCCCACGGTATGCCCTATCCCCAGAATGTGGAGACCGCTATGAACGTGGAGAAGCTCATCCGTGAAAACGGCGCTGTGCCTGCCACCATCGCCATCATCAAGGGCCGCCTGAAGGCTGGTCTGACCGCCGAGGAGATCGACTATCTGGGCCGTGCCGGTCACGCTGTGCCTAAGGCCAGCCGCCGCGATCTGCCGGTGCTGGTGGCCAAGGGCAGCGACGGCGCCTGCACCGTGACCACCACCATGATGATCGCCCACATGGCCGGGATCCAGGTCTTTGCCACCGGCGGCATCGGCGGCGTACACCGTGGCGCCGAGACCACCATGGACATCTCCGCTGATCTGGAGGAGCTGGGCCAGACCCCTGTGATGGTGGTGTGCGCCGGTGCCAAGTCCATTCTGGATCTGGGCCTGACGCTGGAGTATCTGGAGACCAAGGGCGTGCCTGTCATCGGCTACGGCACCAACGAACTGCCCGCCTTCTACACCCGCAAGTCCGGCTTCGGCGTGGACTACGAGCTGGATACCCCGGAGGAGCTGGCCGCTGCCTTCCACGCCGAGCGTGAGTTGGGCATGAAGAACGGTATGCTGGTCACCAACCCCATCCCGGAGAAGTACTCCATGGATCACAAGGTCATCGACAAGGCCATCGAGCAGGCTCTGGCCGAGGCCAAGGCGCAGGGCATCCACGGCAAGGAGACCACGCCCTTCCTGCTGGCCAATGTGAAGGATCTCACCGGCGGCGACAGCCTGGAGAGCAACATCCAGCTGGTGTACAACAACGCCGTTCTGGGCGCCAAGACCGCCTGCGCTCTGGCCGCTCTGAAGGACTGATGCAGGAGCTGCTGGCGGTCCTGCCGGACTGGCTGGGCGTCTATCTGCTGGTCATCAATGCGGCGGCCTTCGCCGTGTACGGAGCCGATAAGCGGCGGGCCAAGCAGGGACGCTGGCGTGTGCCGGAAAAGACATTGTTTCTGCTGGCCATCGTGGGCGGCAGCGTGGGGGCCTTGCTGGGGATGTGGACCTTTCACCACAAGACCCGACACTGGTACTTCCGCTATGGCATCCCGGCTATTCTGGTGGTGCAGCTGGCGCTGGCGGGCTGGCTGTGGCTGCGCTGAACGAGCATCCGAAGAACCATAAAAGATCCGCACTGTGACACTGCACAGTGCGGATCTTTCTATGTTATCTTGACGGTTTTCGGTAAAATATTGGTGATTTTGGATTACTCCGCCTGATAGACCACCTTGCCGTCCACGATGGTGCAGTAGGCCTCGGCCCCGATGGTGGTCAGGGGATCCGCCGTCCACAGCACCAGATCGGCGTCCTTGCCGGGTTCCAGACTGCCCACACGGCTGTCGATGCCCAAGCTGCGGGCGGGGTTGATGGTGATAGCCCGCCACGCTTCCTCCATGGGGAGACCTGCGTTTGCGGCGAGACCGGCGCACATGGGCAGCTTCTCCAGCGGGATCACCGGGGCGTCGGTGATGATGCTGACGGTGAGCCCGGCGTGGTACAGGGCGCCGGGGGTGGTGAAGCTCTTGTGGCGCAGCTCGGCCTTGCTTTTGCTGCCCAGCGTGGGACCTACGAACACCGGCAGGCCCTCCTTGGCCAGCTCGTCGGAGATAAGCTCGCCGTCGGTACAGTGGTCCAGCGTGGCCTTGACGCCGAACTCCTTGGCGATACGGACGGCGGTGAGGATGTCGTCGGCCCGGTGGGCGTGGCACTTCAGGGGGATCTCGCCGTTGATGACCGGCAGCATGGCCTCCAGCTTCATGTCGAAGGGGGGGTTCTTCCCGGCCAGCTTGTCATCCCGGTAACACCGGGTCTTGAACAGCAGCTCCCGCAGCAGCGCCGCCACCGCCATCCGGGTCATGGGGCTCTTCTTCAGACCCTGCCCGTAGCAGCCCTTGGGGTTTTCGCCGAAGGCGCATTTCATGGCGGCAGGCTCCTTCAGCAGCATATTGTCTACCCGTTTACCGGCCAGCTTCAGCACCGTGAAGGTGCCGCCCACCACGTTGGCGCTGCCGGGGCCGGTGCAGGCGGTGGTGACACCGCCCCGCAGGGCGTTGGGGAAGGCACCGTCCTGAGGATTGATGGAGTCGATGGCCCGCAGCTGTGGCGTCAGGGGGTCCACGATCTCATTGTAGTCCATGCCCTCCCAGCGCAGACACTCATTGTCCAGACCGATGTGACAGTGGGCCTCCACGCAGCCGGGGGTCAGCAGACGGCCGCCTGCGTCGATGACGGTGCAGCCCTCCGGGGCGTCGATGTGGGGGGCGACGGCGGTGATGCGGCCATCCTCCGCCAGCAGGCAGCCGTTGGGCAGCTCCGGCCCGACGATGGGCTTGATGTGGGCGTTCTGAATGAGGATCATGGCGATCCCTCCTGTTTTCATAGGCTCGGATGATATCCGGCGATTCTTAATATATATTAGGATACCACGTCGAGGCGGGAAAGTACAGGGGAAAATCCGCTCCGGCGGGCTTTGTGTATTTCCCAGAAAAACACGGCAGAAATTCAGCCAAACGCACAAATTTTTGCCGGAAATCTACTTGACGCTGGGACGGGTTTATGCTATAATCCTGAATTGCGTGGGCTTGGAGCCTGCGAATTTTGCCATGCAGGGCGATATTTCAACGAGGAGGCTCTCCATGCTGGAAGAATTGTCTTGCGAAAACCGGGTGGTGGGCCTGAAGCAGACACGCCGCCTGCTGGCTGCCGGTCATGCCGGACGGGTCTTTCTGGCAAAGGATGCCGACCCGGCACTGGTGGAGCCGCTGCTGGCGGCCTGCCGTGCAGTGGGAGTGCCTGCCGTGACGGAGTTTACCATGTCACAGCTGGGCCGGGCCGCCGGCATCGCCGTGGGGACCGCAGCCGCCGCCGTCCCCAGCCGTTAAAACGGTTTTTCCGGAATAAAATTTCTTATTCCGTGGAAAATAAAGGGAGTCATCCCGACAAATCTTTAGAAAGGAGTTCATTGCATGCCTACTTTTAATCAGCTGGTCAAGCAGGGCCGGAAACAGGCTACCTACAAGTCCAATTCCCCTGCTATGCAGAAGGGCCTGAATACGCTGAAGAACAAGGAGACCAATCTCTCCTCCCCTCAGAAGCGTGGCGTCTGCACCGCCGTGAGAACTGCGACCCCCAAGAAGCCTAACTCCGCACTGCGCAAGATCGCCCGTGTCCGTCTGACCAACGGCTATGAGGTCACCGCCTACATTCCCGGTGTTGGTCACTCTCTGCAGGAGCACTCTGTGGTCATGATCCGTGGCGGCCGTGTCAAGGACCTGCCCGGCGTCCGTTACCACATCATCCGTGGTACGCTGGATACCCAGGGCGTCAACGGCCGTATGCAGGGCCGTTCCAAGTACGGTGCCAAGCGGCCCAAGAGCAAGTAATTCCCGCATGAAATGAGCTTTGCCGAAAAGGTTTTTATATAACTACCTCTTTGGCAGGCCGAACAACAGCCGTGGGGCTGTTGAGTACCTATGAAATCATATTTTTATGAAGGAGGGAAGCATAGTGCCCAGAAGAGGTAATGTTCCCAAGAGAGAGATCTTGCCCGATCCTATGTACAACTCCGTGCTGGTGACGAAGCTCGTCAACAGCATCATGTTGGACGGTAAAAAGGGCGTTGCCCAGAAGGTTGTCTACGGTGCCTTTGATATCATCAAGGAAAAGACCGAGAAGGAGCCTCTGGAAGTGTTCACCCAGGCTATGGAGAATATCATGCCCAGTCTGGAAGTCAAGGCCCGCCGTGTCGGCGGTGCCACCTATCAGGTCCCCATGGAGGTGCGTCCTGCCCGTCGTCAGACCCTGGGTCTGCGCTGGCTGACCGCATACTCCCGTGCTCGCAGCGAGCGCACCATGGCGGAGCGCCTGGCAGGCGAGATCATGGATGCTGCCAACAACACCGGCAGCGCTGTGAAGAAGCGTGAGGATACCCACAAGATGGCCGAATCCAACAAGGCATTCGCCCACTTCCGTTGGTAATCCACGCAAAGAGAGAAAAAGGAGAACGGTATGCCGAGAAAGGTTACACTGGAAAATACAAGGAATATCGGCATCATGGCCCACATTGATGCAGGAAAGACCACCACGACCGAGCGTATTCTGTACTACACCGGCGTCAACTACAAGATCGGTGAAACGCACGAGGGTACGGCTACCATGGACTGGATGGAGCAGGAGCAGGAGCGTGGTATCACCATCACCTCCGCCGCTACCACCTGCTACTGGAAGGGTTCCAAGAACCAGTTTCCTCAGACCCGTATCAACATCATCGACACCCCCGGTCACGTGGACTTCACTGTGGAAGTGGAGCGTTCTCTGCGTGTGCTGGACGGTTCTGTCACCGTGATGTGCGCCAAAGGCGGTGTGGAGCCCCAGTCTGAGACGGTGTGGCGTCAGGCCGACCACTATCATGTTCCCCGGATGGTGTACGTCAATAAGATGGACATCACCGGCGCCGATTTCTATCACGTGCTGGACATGATCCATGATCGTCTGAAGTGCAACGCCGTACCCATCCAGCTGCCCATCGGGAAGGAGGATACCTTCAAGGGTATCATCGATCTGGTGGAGATGGATGCTGATATCTACTACGATCAGCTGGGCAAGGATATGCGTGTGGAGCCCATCCCTGAGGACATGGTGGACTTGGCCAACGAGTATCGTGAGAAGCTGCTGGACGCCGTTTCCATGTTCGATGATGAGATCATGGAGATGTATCTGGAGGGTCAGGAGATCCCCGCTTCCAAGATCCGTGCCGCCATCCGTAAGGCCACGCTGGCTGTGGAAATGGTGCCTGTCACCTGCGGTTCTTCCTACCGCAACAAAGGCGTCCAGAAGCTGCTGGATGCCGTGGTGGACTATATGCCCGCTCCCACCGATATCGAGGCCATCAAGGGTGTCAACCCCAAGACCGAGGAGGAGGAGGACCGTCATGCTTCCGACGACGAGCCCTTCGCCGCACTGGCCTTCAAGATCATGACCGACCCCTATGTGGGCCGTCTGAGCTTCTTCCGTGTGTACTCCGGTACGCTGAACACAGGTTCTGCGGTGCTCAATGCCACCAAGAACAAGCGTGAGCGTGTGGGTCGTCTGCTGCAGATGCACGCCAATCACCGTGAGGATCTGGAGACCGTCTATGCCGGCGACATCGCCGCCATGGTGGGCCTGAAGAACACCACCACGGGTGATACCCTGTGCGACGAGAAGAACCCCATCATTCTGGAGTCCATGGAATTCCCCGAGCCTGTGATCCGCGTGGCTATCGAGCCCAAGACCAAGGCCGGTCAGGAGAAGATGGGCATCGCTCTGGCCAAGCTGGCCGAGGAGGACCCCACCTTCAAGACCTACACCGACGAGGAGACGGGTCAGACCATCATCGCCGGTATGGGTGAGCTGCATCTGGAGATCATCGTGGACCGTCTGCTGCGTGAGTTCAAGGTAGAGGCCAATGTGGGCGCTCCTCAAGTGGCTTACAAGGAGACCGTCCGCAAGAAGGTCAACCACGAGACCAAGTACAAGCGCCAGAGCGGTGGCTCCGGCCAGTACGGTCACGTGAAGATCACGCTGGAGCCCAACGAGTCCGGCAAGGGCTACGAGTTTGTCAATGCCGTCGTGGGCGGCGCCATTCCCAAGGAGTATATCCCCGCCATCGACGCCGGTATTCAGGGCGCCATGCAGGCGGGCGTGCTGGCCGGCTATCCCGTGGTGGATGTGAAGGTCACGCTGTACGATGGTTCTTACCACGAGGTGGACTCCTCCGAAATGGCCTTTAAGATCGCCGGCTCCATGGCCTTTAAAGAGGCTATGCGTGAGGCGGATCCCGTCCTGCTGGAGCCCATCATGAAGGTGTGCGTTATCGTACCCGACGAGTATATGGGCGACGTCATCGGCGATCTGAATGCCCGCCGTGGCCAGATTCAGGGCTACGAGATGCGCTCTGGCGCCCAGCAGATCGATGCCTTTGTCCCCCTGTCCGAGATGTTCGGCTATGCTACCAACCTGCGCTCCCGCACCCAGGGCCGTGGTCAGTACACCATGGAACCCAGCCACTATGTGGAGCTGCCCAAGAGTCTGCAGGAGAAGCTGGTCAGCAAGCGCAGCGGCCATGAGGCGTAAATCCTAAATTTTAGGTTGCTTTTCTGCCGCAGATACTGTAAAATAGCAATGTCGAGCAAAACATTGCACTTTAAGAATTTGCAAAACTGTTAAGGAGGATCATTTCAAATGGCCAAGCAGAAATTTGAGAGAACCAAGCCCCATGTTAACATCGGCACCATCGGTCACATCGACCATGGTAAGACCACTCTGACCGCTGCCATCACCAAGTACCTGGCGATGCAGGGCGGTGCTGAGTACACCGACTACTCTTCCATCGATAAGGCTCCCGAGGAGCGCGAGCGTGGTATCACCATCAACACCGCCCACGTCGAGTATGAGACGGCCAAGCGTCACTATGCTCACGTGGACTGCCCGGGTCACGCCGACTATATCAAGAACATGATCACCGGTGCTGCCCAGATGGACGGCGCTATCCTGGTCATCGCTGCCACTGACGGCCCCATGGCTCAGACTCGTGAGCATCTGCTGCTGGCCCGTCAGGTGAACGTGCCCTCTGTGCTGGTGTTCCTGAACAAGTGCGACCAGGTCGACGACGAGGAGCTGCTGGAGCTGGTGGAGATGGAGGTTCGTGAGCTGCTGGATTTCTACGGCTTCCCCGGCGATGACACCCCCATCATCCGTGGTTCTGCTCTGAACGCCCTGATCTCCGAGTCCACCGATCCCAACGCTCCTGAGTATGCCTGCATCAAGGAGCTGATGGACGCTGTTGACACTTGGATTCCCACCCCCGACCGCAAGGAGGATATGCCCTTCCTGATGCCCGTCGAGGACGTGTTCACCATCTCCGGCCGTGGTACCGTTGCTACCGGTCGTGTGGAGCGTGGCGTGCTGAACCTGAACGAGAAGGTCGAGATCGTTGGTCTGTCCGACGAGAAGCGTGAGACCACCGTTACCGGTATCGAGATGTTCCACAAGCTGCTGGACTACGCTGAGGCTGGCGACAACATCGGCGCTCTGCTGCGTGGCGTGGCTAAGACCGAGATTGAGCGTGGTCAGGTTCTGTCCAAGCCCGGTTCCATTCATCCCCACACCAAGTTCGTTGGTCAGGTGTACGTTCTGACCAAGGACGAGGGTGGCCGTCACACCCCCTTCTTCAACAACTATCGTCCCCAGTTCTACTTCCGTACCACCGACGTGACCGGCATTATCTCCCTGCCCGAGGGCACTGAGATGTGCATGCCCGGCGATAACGTCGACATGAACGTGGAGCTGATCACCCCCATCGCTATCGAGACCGGTCTGCGTTTCGCTATCCGTGAGGGCGGCCGTACCGTCGGTTCCGGTGTTGTCATCGCCATCAACCAGGACTAATTGAACGAAGAGCTGTGACCCCAACGGCACACCATCGGTGTAGCCAAGGGTGAAATAGTATGAGATAAGGCGCAAGCGGAAACCGCTTGCGCCTTATTTTTATGCCGTTTAGGGAGATGCATTCCAATCGGAGGCGGCATCTTCTTACAAAGCGAAGAGCTGAGCAATGCGACGTGGGGGAGAGCGGGGTAGAAGAAAGTGCAACAAGGCGTTCTAATAGGGGCGAGATTCTATGGAGCGTGAAGGAGAGGCGTGTATTCTTTTAGGCCAGTGAGAAAAGGGCGGGCCGGTTGGGGAAAGCATAAAGCGCGGAGGGCAGAGTTCGGTGTGTGATGTTTAGTATAAGATGCATTTCTCGTTCTGCATAATAGAACGAGAAACGAAATGGGATGAGAGCGATGACACCACTTTTGTATGCAAAATGGTATGCACACAGGAACTTTCTCTGAAATGTACAAAACAAGAAAAGAAATATGTAAATAACGACAAAATGCGGCAGAGGATATTGACAAATGACTCATTTGGGAATAAAATACGGGCATCGACATTGTAGAACGGCGAACGGAAATATCCGCTTACCGATGCGGCGCAAGGGAGAAGGCGTCGCATGAGTAAGCGGGCAGAGAGCCTGCTGCAAGTCAGAGAGAAAATCTGAAAAGGAGAAAACACTATGTCTGCTGGAGTATTCATTCTGATTCTGGTAGTGGCGATCGCAGCTCTGGTGCTGATGATCGTCAAAGCAAAGATGCATCCCGTGCTGGCGCTGTTTATTGCTGCGCTGGGTACCGGTATCGCCCTGGGTTACGGCGTCACCGGTTCCGTGGATTACATCAGCAACGGTTTTGGCGGCACGCTGGGCAGCGTGGGCATCACCATCATCCTTGGCGCCATCATTTCCATGGCCATCGAGGATACCGGCGCCGCCAAGGTCATTGCAAACTTCTTTATCAAGCTGTTCCGTGGTAAGCGTATGGAGCTGGCTCCGGCCCTGACGGCCTTCATCATGTCTATCCCTGTTTTCGGGGATATCACCATGGTGCTGACGGCGCCCATTGCCTCTATGCTTTCCAAGCGTAAGCACATCTCCATGTCCACCATGGCTTCCTTCACCGGTCTGGGCCTGTTCCTGACCCACGGTCTGGTGCCTCCCACCCCCGGCATCCTGGCCATTGCGCTGATGTTCGGCAGCGATCTGGGTATGACCATCGTCTGGGGTCTGGTCATCAGCTTCGTGGGCTTCTTCGGTACCTACTTCCTGCTGCGGAAGTGGACGGAGAAGGAGTGGATCGAGCCCAATCCTGAGTTCGTTCGTGGCATGGAGGAGACCGATTCCGACAGCGAGGATGACATCCTCATCAAGGATTCCGGTCTGCCCCACACCGGCGAGGGCTTCCTGCCCCTGCTGCTGCCTGTGCTGCTGATCTCCGTGTCCTCCTTCGCTCAGATGTATGCCGCCGAGGGCAGCGCTATCTACACCATCTGCACCACCATCGGCAACAAGGTCATCGCTCTGTCCATCGGCCTGCTGTACTCCTTCTATCTGGGCTACAAGCAGCGCAAGATGGTGCTGGGCGTGTACGCCGACACCTACAATGAGCCCAAGGCAAAGCTGGGCGAGGTCATGCTCAACAAGTGGGTGGCCCGTGGCTTGGTGGTTTGCCTGTCTCCCCTGTTGATCACCGCTATGGGCGGCGCCCTCGGTAACGTGCTGAAGAATTCCCCCGCACTGGAGCCCCTGTCCAAGCTCATCGCTGACAGCCCCATCCCCGCCATTCTGGTGCCTTGGGCCATCGCCGCTATCATGATGACCTCCGTGGGCTCCATGACCACCGCCGGCATGACCGCAGCCGCCATCGTGCTGCCCATGATGCCCGACCTGGGCCTGTCTTCTCTGGCCGCCGTGCTGGCCATCGGCAGTGGCACCCTGATGGGCAACCACTACAACAACTCCGGCTTCTGGGTCATGGGTCAGTTCTTCCACCTGAATACCAAGCAGTCCGTGAAGTACGTCACGGTACCCTGCGCCGTGGCTTCCGTGATCTGCCTGATCGCCGTGGTCATCCTTAACGCCGTAGGCGTCTTTGGCTGATCTCTGCGTAACTGAATCAAACGTGCATTCCCAGCCGGGGACGCTCCGTTCACCGGGGCGTCCCCGGCCGCTTTTTTCCGGGGAACCGGAACCATAGAAAGGAGAATCCTGTCATGAGCATGAATATCCGTTTTGACAACAAGGTGGCCGTCGTCACCGGCGGTACCGCCGGCATCGGCTTGGCCTGCGCCCAGCTGTTCGGCCAGTTGGGGGCCAAGGTGGCCATCTGCGGCACCAATCCCACGAAGCTGGCTGCAGCGCTGGAGGAGCTGAAGGCGCAGGGCATCACCGCCTTCGGCGAGACCTGTGACGTGTCCGACGACGAGTCCCTGAAGGGCTTTGCCCGCCACGCCGAGGAAGCACTGGGCGGGCTGGACATCTGGGTCAGCAACGCCGGTGTCTATCCCCAGTACAGCATCATCGACACCCCGGAGAACGTCTGGGATAAGACGGTGGACACCAACATGAAGTCGGTGTATCTGGGCGCACGCATTGCGTATGAGGCCATGAAGGATAAGGGCGGCGTCATGCTGCTGGCCTCCTCCTTTGCGGCGGTGTTCCCCTCTGTGGGCAGCGGTGTGTATGCCGCCACCAAGTCCGCCGTAAAGTCCATGGTGAACACGCTGGCAGCGGAGCTGGCCCCCTACGGCATCCGAGTCAACGGGTATATCCCCGGCGTCATCGATACGGACATGACCCACGCACTTACCGTCAGCAACGGCGAGGCCATGAAGAGTGCCATCGCCATGCAGACCTTCGGTGAGCCCATGGATGTGGCGTGGGCGCTGGCGTTTCTGGCATCGGACTATGCCCGCTATATCACCGGCACCACGCTGGAGATCAGCGGCGGCAAGATGGGCGTGCAGAACCCCGCCAAGGCATGGAAGGATAAGGAAACCAGAGCGTAACGCATGAAAGGGAGGGATTTAACACGAACGTACAGAATAAGGTCATCGTTATCACCGGCGGTGCAGGCGGCATCGGCTCGGCACAGGCGAAGCTGCTGGCCCGGAATGGGGCCGAGGTCTGGATTCTGGATCTGGTGCAGGAGAAGATCGACCAGCTGGTGGAGGAGCTGAAGCGTCAGGGCGGCAAGGCCCACGGCGCCGTGGCGGATGTCACCAGCGAGGAGGAATGGAAGACCATCGTAGAGCGCATCGTCTCCGAGAGCGGACGGCTGGATGTGGTGGTGAACAACGCCGGCATCAACATCCGCAAGCCCATCGAGGAAATGGTGAAGGACGAGTGGATGAAGATGATGGAGGTCAATACCGCCAGCGTCTTTCTGGCCACCAAGTATGTTCTGCCGGTGATGCGGAAGCAGGGGGGCGGCGCCATCGTCAACACCTCCTCCATCTGCGGCCTCATCGGCCACATGAACACTCCGGAGGCCTACACGGCCACCAAGGGCGCTATCACCCTGCTGACCAAGTCTGTGGCAGCCCGGTATGGCAAAGACAACATCCGCTGCAACTCCATCCATCCCGCCACCGTGGACACGCCCTTTGTGGCGGCTCTGATGGCGGACCCGGTGAAGAAGCAGGCCCGGCTCAACGAGATCCCGCTGGGCCGCCTGACCTCCGTGGAGGATGTGGCCAATGCGGTGCTGTATCTGGCCAGCGACGAGGCGTCCTTCCTCAACGGCGTGAATCTGCCCATCGACGGCGGCGTGACGTGCTATTAAAAAATTGCGGAAGGAGTGAATGGGTCCTTCCGTGAGAGATTTGCCGTCTGCTGTGCGGCACTGAGGCAAAAGAAAGCGGAGGGGGAAACCATGTTTCCCCCTCCGCTTTGTGAGACGATCGGTATACAGTTGGATCGCAGGACCCGTTACAGGAGGTCATCGGCGGGCTGATAGCCGTAAAGACTGCGGGAGATGTCGGCGGAGGCCTGCCTTAGATCATCCAGCAGTCCGCCCCGCAGGGCAGTGCGGACACGGGGGGTCATGCCGGAGATGCTGATGGAGCAGGAGACTTGCCCCGGTGCGGAGAACACCGGCACTGCCACGCAGGACAGACCCACCTCCACCTCCTCGTTGTCCATGGCGTAGCCGTCGGCCCGGATGTGCCGCAGCTCCGCCTGAAGCTGACGGGGATCCACAATGGTGTTGAAGGTCAGTGCCTTCAGCGGTCCGGCGAGGATGTGCTGCTGCTCATCCTCCGGCATATAGGCCAGAATACACTTGCCCACGCCGGTGCAGTGGAGGTAGTTCTTGGTGCCGATCTGGGTGTTGATAGACAGCGACCGGCTGGACTCCACCTTGTCCACATAGATGACGCTGTCCCCTTGAGCCACGCCGCAGTGGGCGATCTCGCCGTATTTCAGGCTGATCTGCTCCAGATAGGGGTGGACGGTGCGGATGATACTGTTCTGGACCTTGATGGTGTTGGAGAAGCTCAGCAGCTTCAGGCTCAGCACATACTTCTGGTTATCTGCGTTCTGCTGCAGGTAGCCCAGCGTGGTCAGGGTGTTGATGAGGCCGAAGGCGGTGCTCTTGTTCAGCTCCAGTGCATCAGCGATCTCCTTGACGCTGCGCTCTCCGCCGCCGCACTGTTGAAGGTATTCCAGAATGGAGAAGGCCCGCTCCACCGACTGGATGGTTTTTGTGGTTGCCATATCTTTTCCTTCCTTGTTCGTTCTGTATCATAGAACATTGCGAACCAATCTAATTTAGACCATTATAGACCTTCTTACAGATAAAGTCAACTAATACCGGAAAACAGACAAGTTTTTTAGAAAAGCAGAAGATATCCTATTGACAAAAGGCACCATGGATTTTATAATATTTTCAGAATGGTAAACGGCATTATAGAATAACAGCCAAACCGAGCCGCAGCCTGCGGCCAGTAACATAAGAAAAAGAGATATGTCATATTTGAAGGAGGAAACACAATGGAAAACCGTAGTAAGGCGATCCTTGGCATGGAGGACAGCGCATTTGCCCGCTCCCTGTTCAAGTCCATGGGCTACACGGACAGCGAACTGAAGGAGGGCAAGCCCCTGATCGGCATTGCCAACACTTGGAACACGCTGGTTCCCGGCCACTACAATCTGGACAAGGTGGCTGAGTATGTGAAGAACGGCATCTATGCCGCCGGCGGCACCGCTGTGGAGTTCGGCACCATCGCTGCCTGCGATGGTGTGGCACAGGGCCATGAGGGTATGCACTACATTCTGCCCTCCCGTGAGATCATCTGCGACTCCGTGGAGATCATGGCGCAGGCCCACCGGCTGGACGGTCTGGTGCTGCTGGCCTCCTGCGATAAGATCGTGCCTGCCATGCTGATGGCGGCGGCTCGTCTAGATATCCCCTGCATTGTCTGCGTGGGCGGTCCCATGCTGGGCGGCATTGAGTTCGACGGCCGTAAGTCCGACCTGACCTCCATCTCCGAGGCCCTGGGTATGCTGAAGGCCGGTAAGATCACCGAGTGCGAGTACAACTCTCTGGAGAACACCGCCTGTCCCGGCTGCGGCTCCTGTTCCTTCCTTGGCACCGCCAACACCATGTGCTGCGTGTCCGAGGCACTGGGCATGACCCTGCCCGGCGGCGCTCTGATCCCCGCTGCTTACGCCGGCCGTCTGCGCCACTCCTTCGAGTCCGGCCGTGCCATCGTGGAGCTGTGCAAGAAGGGCATCACCGCCCGCCAGATCCTCACCAAGGAGGCCATCCGCAACGCCATCAAGGTGACCATGGCCATCTGCGGCTCTACCAACGCCGTGCTGCATCTGCCCGCCATTGCCAACGAGGCGGAGCTGGATATGAACGTGCTGGAGGAGTTCGAGGCCCTCACCAAGACCACACCCCAGATCGCCAAGGTCAATCCCGCTGCCAAGCCGGAGATGGAGGCATTCTACCGGGCCGGCGGTATCCCCCGTGTCATGCAGCATCTGGGCGGCCTGCTGGATACCTCCGTCATGACCGTCAGCGGCAAGACGCTGGCCGAGAATCTGGCCGGCTACGTCTACGAGTATCCGGAGGATCCCACCATCATCAAGACGGTGGAGGAGCCCTTCTCCAAGACCGGCGGCGTGGCCGTTCTGCACGGCAACCTCTGCCCCCGTACCGCCGTGTCCAAGCCCGGCGCCATCGATCCCTCCATGCACCGCTTTGTGGGTAAGGCCAAGTGCTACAACAGCGAGGAGGAGGCCGAGGAGGCCATCCTGGGCGGCAAGATCCAGGCCGGCGACGTGGTGGTCATCCGCTACGAGGGTCCCAAGGGCGGCCCCGGTATGCGTGAGATGTTCAAGGCCATGAAGTATATGTACGGCGTGGGCCTGAGCAAGTCCGCTGCCCTGATCACCGACGGCCGGTTCTCCGGCACCAACAACGGCTGCTTCGTGGGCCATATCTCCCCGGAGGCTGCCGAGGGCGGTCCTCTGGCCATCGTTCACGACGGCGACGAGATCCTCATCGACGTGGATGAGGGCGTTCTGGAGCTGCACGTCTCCGACGAGGAGATCGCTGAGCGCTACAAGACACTGGAACTGCCCAAGAAGAACATCCCCAACGGCTATCTGCGGCTGTATGCCAAGGTGGCTGCCTCTGCCGACGAGGGCGCTATCATCAAGGCGTAACTCAGCATCCGACAGATAGAAAAATGCCGCACCGGCTGCTGCCGGGCGACGGATACGTTAGGAGGCAATGTAATGTCCGATAAGAAAGTCATGAAAACTATGGACGGTAACGAGGCCTGTGCCACCGTTGCCTACCATTTCACCGATGTAGCCGGTATCTACCCCATCACCCCCTCCTCGCCCATGAGCGAGAAGGTGGATGAGTGGTCTGCCGCCGGTAAGAAGAATATGTTCGGCCAGCCTGTGCGTCTGGTGGAGATGCAGTCCGAGGCGGGCGCTGCCGGCGCCCTCCACGGCGTGGCGGAGGCCGGTGCGCTGGCCACCACCTTCACCTCCTCTCAGGGTCTGCTGCTGATGATCCCCAACCTGTACATCATGGCCGGTCACCGGATGCCCGCCGTGTTCCACGTGGCTGCCCGTTCCGTGGCCCAGCACGCCAACAACATCTTCGGTGACCATCAGGATGTCATGAGCTGCCGTACCACCGGCGTCACCATGATGTCCACCGGCAGCGTGCAGGAGGTCATGGATCTGGCCGCCGTGGCTCACCTGACCACCATCAAGACCCGTGTACCCTTCATCCACTTCCACGACGGCTTCCGCACCAGCCACGAGATCCAGAAGATCGAGGTCATCGATCTGGACAAGGTGGAGAAGCTGCTGGATCGTCAGGCGCTGGAGGACTATCATGCCATCGCCATGAACCCGGAGCATCCGGTGATGCGTACCACCGTGCAGGGCCCCGACGTCTACTACCAGTCTCAGGAGGCCAACAACGGCGCCTATGACAGCATCCCCGCTGTGGTGGAGGGGTATATGCAGGGCATCAACGAGATCACCGGTCGGGACTACCACATTTTCAATTACTACGGCGCCAAGGATGCCGACCGTGTCATGGTGATGATGGGCTCCGCCTGCGAGTGCGCCCGTGAGGTGGTGGACTATCTGTGTGCCAAGGGCGAGAAGGTGGGTCTGATGCAGATCCATCTGTTCCGCCCCTTCGACATGGAGTACTTCCTGAACGCCCTGCCCAGAACGGTGAAGAAGATCACCGCCATGGACCGCTCCAAGGAACCCGGCGCCATTGCCGGCGCTGTGTATCTGGATGTGTGCGCCGCCTTTGCCAACCGCAGCGACGCCCCGGAGATCTACGGCGGCCGCTATGGTCTGGCCTCCAAGGACGTGACACCCGCCCAGCTGAAGGCCGTGTTCGACAACATGAAGGATGAAAGCGGCAAGCATCTGTTCACCATCGGCGTCAACGACGATGTGACTCATCTGTCTCTGGATGTCCATGAGCCTCTCATCACCGAGTCCGCCGACACCGTGTCCTGCAAGTTCTGGGGTCTGGGCTCCGACGGTACGGTGGGTGCCAACAAGAACTCCGCCAAGATCATCGGTGACTACGCCGGTATGTATACGCAGGCCTACTTCGAGTACGACTCCAAGAAGTCCTACGGCATCACCAAGAGCCACCTGCGGTTCAGTAAGAGTCCCATCCGCTCCACCTACCTCATCAAGGCGGCGGATTTTCTGGCCTGTCACTCCCAGTCCTACATCACCCGCTATGACATGATCCACGAGATCAAGGACGGCGGCACCTTCCTGCTGAACACCTCCTGGACCGAGGAGGAGCTGACGGAGAAGCTGCCCGGCGACGTCAAGCAGTACATCGCCCGCCACAACGTGCAGTTCTATATCGTGGACGCCAACCGTCTGGCCCGTGAGTTGGGCTTGGGCAACCACGCCAACATGATCCTGCAGGCCGCCTTCTTCAAGCTCTCCGGTGTGATGCCGGTGGAGGATGCCGTGCGCCATATGAAGGAGGCCGTGCAAAAGACCTACGCCAAGAAGGGCGAAAAGGTGGTCAACATGAACATGGCCGCCGTGGACGCCGGTATCAACAGCCCTGTGAAGGTCAACGTTCCCGCTGACTGGGCGAATGCCGCCGACGACCGCACCGTGGACGAGAGCCTGCCGGATGTGGTGAAGAACATCGTGGTCCCCTGCAACCGTCAGCGTGGCGACGATTTGCCCGTGTCCGCCTTCCTGCCCTATCAGGACGGCACCTATCCGCTGGGTACCTCCAAGTACGACAAGCGTGGCATTGCCGCCTTCCTGCCCCAGTGGGACAGCAACAAGTGCCTGCAGTGCAACCAGTGTACCTTTGTCTGCCCCCATGCCGCTATCCGGGCCTATCTGGTGGACGAGGAGGAGGCCGCTGCGGCTCCCGCCGCCTTCACCACCGTTCCCGCCAAGGGAGCCAAGGGCTTGCAGTACCGTCTGCAGGTCAGCACGCTGGATTGCACCGGCTGCGGCAGCTGCGCCGCTTCCTGTCTCGCCAAGGATAAGGCCTTGACGATGCAGCCTGTGGATGATATTATGTATGATGAAACCAATTGGAACTATGCCCTGTCCCTGAAGGACAAGCCCGGTGTGTTCGACCGCAAGACCCTCAAGGGCAGCCAGTTCAGCCAGCCGCTGGTGGAGTTCTCCGGCGCCTGCGCCGGCTGCGGCGAGACCCCCTATGCCAAGCTCATCACCCAGCTGTACGGCGAAAAGACCTACTGGGTCAACGGCGTGGGCTGCTCTCTGGCTTGGGCCGGTGCATTCCCGTCCCTGCCCTATACCAAGAACAAGGAGGGCCGTGGCCCTGCCTTCTACGGTACCCTGTTCGAGGATCAGGCCGAGAACGGTCTGGGCGTGGTGCTGGCTACCAAGCAGCGCCGGGCCTACGTCAAGCAGGTGGCTCAGCAGCTGCTGCCGCTGGTCCCCGGCACGGAGCTGGAGACGGCCATCAACGCTTGGCTGTCCTCCTTCGACGATCTGGATGCCAATGATGCCGATGCCCGCAAGCTGACGGCGGCTCTGGAGTCTGCCTCCCTCACCGGTGAGGCTGCCAAGCTGGCCGAGAAGCTGCTGAAGAACAAGGATCAGCTGGGCAAGAAGGTGGTATGGCTTTTCGGCGGCGACGGCTGGGCCTACGACATCGGCTATGGCGGACTGGATCACGTCATGGCCTCCGGCGAGGACATCAACGTCTTTGTGGTGGATACCGAGGTGTACTCCAACACCGGCGGCCAGTCCTCCAAGGCCACGCCTGTGGGCGCCTCCGCCAAGTTTGCTGACGGCGGCAAAAAGACTGCCAAGAAGGATCTGGGCCGTCTGATGATGACCTATCCCAACGTGTATGTGGCCTCCGTGGCCATGGGCGCCAATCCCGCTCAGCTGATGAAGGCCGTCACCGAGGCTGTGGCCCACAAGGGTCCCTCCATCGTCATCGCCTACGCCCCCTGCATCAACCACGGCATCAAGGCTGGCATGAACAACGTGCAGGCCGAGATGAAGAAGGCTGTGGACTGCGGCCTGTGGCCCCTGTACCGCTACGATCCCAACAAGACCGAAAAGCCCTTCTCTCTGGACTATAAGAAGCCCTCTGTGCCTGTGGAGGAGTTCTTCAACGGCGAGGTCCGCTATGCCGGCCTGAAGATCAAGTATCCGGAGACGGCGGCCAAGCTCTTTGCCGAGGCTCAGGTGGAGGCAGATGCCCGCTATGAGACCTATGTGGCGCTGGCGCACAGCTACAACAAGGACTAAAATACAGATAGAAAAAATCACAGCGTGACCCACCGGGACAGACGGCGCAAGCCGTCTGTCCCGGCTGTGTGTGTACGCAGCCCCCTGTGGGCGGGAAGGAATCCAGTATGATCGAATCATTTCTCTCGGTAGGCACACAGGTGCTGATCCTGTTCCTCATGATCGGCACGGGCTTCGTGCTGGGGAAGCTGCACCTCATCACCCACAAGGGCGTGGTGTCCATGTCCAACCTGCTGATGTATGTGGTGTCCCCCTGTATCCTCATCGTGGTGTTCCAGCGGCCGCTGGAGACGGAGACCTTCCACAATTTTTGGGTAGCGCTGTTGGCGGCGCTGGTGATCCACGGCATCAATATTCTGGTCAGTGAACTGGTCATCCGGGACCGGGATCCCATGCGAAAGAGCTTCTTCCGATTTTCCGCCATTTTCTCCAACTGCGGCTTCATGGCGGTGCCGTTGCAGACGGCTATCCTGGGTTCGCTGGGTGTGTTCTACGGCTCGGCCTATCTGCTGGTGTTCACCGTCCTGACTTGGACGCTGGGCATCCAGCTGGTGAAGGGCGGCAAGATGGCGTTCTCATGGCGCACGCTGCTGATGAATCCCGGTGTGATCGGCGTGGCTATCGCCATGGTGCTGTACCTGCTGCAGATCACCCTGCCGGAGATCATTCTATCCCCCATTACATATCTCTCCGACATGAATACGCCCCTGCCCATGGTGGTCATCGGTTATCAGCTGTCTCAGGCGGATTTCCGCCGGGCGCTGCACGGGGCCAGCTTCTGGGTGTCGGCGGCACTGCGGCTGGTGATTTTGCCGCTGCTGGCACTGGGGGTGTGTATGCTGATGCGGCTGGACTCCGGCGTGACGCTGGCGGTGGTCATTGCGGCCAGTACGCCTCCGGCGGCGCTGCTGGGGATGTTCGCCGCCAAGTTCGACAAGGATGTGTCTCTGGCACCGTCGCTGGTGGCGGTGCAGACGCTGCTGTCCATGATTACCATGCCGCTGGTGCTGGGACTGGCGAAGTTCCTGGTTTGAGCTTCTTCTGTATTATAGAATTAAAGTCCGGAAACCAGCCGTTTCCGGACTTTATTTTTACCCTCGGCGGCGATCATGGCAAGACCGTCTCTCACCGTATCAGCACGCCGCAGACCAGTGCCATATACTCCGGCAGGCATCCCTTCCGGCTCCACAGAAGCGGCCAGCCCAGCAGCTGCTCCGCCGCAGCGGACACGTCGCAGCCCAAAGACTCCAGCGTATAGCCGATGCCCTCCGGATACCGGCAGGGCCGGCCCTCCGGCCGGGTGCAGTGCTCGCACAGATGGCACCCGCCCACGGTGAGGATATCCGACCGGGGATACTCCTCCCGCAGCCGGAGGATCATCTGCCGGGCCGTCCGGGAGAACAGCTGCCGTAGTCGCTCCGCCAGATCCTCCGGATGATAGCTGCGGGCCTGCTCCTCCGGGGAGAACCGGAGCTGCACGCCCCGCAGGCACACCTCCCGGAATCCGCTCCAGTAGCCGGAGACGGAGAAATCATAGGGAGGACATACCCACACCTGCCCGTAGTTATCACACCCCCGGCACCCGGCGTCATAGTGGTCGGTATCCACATACCGCTCCACGAATTGAGCCACCGGCAGGGTGGGGGAGGTATATTCCCGAATGTCCATAGCGGCACCTCCATAGGGGAGAATTTTTTTGTATCCATGGTATGGATTAGCTTACCACGCTGGCAGCAGGGTCGTCAAGCGGGGATATTCAGGCTGTAATGATTATTTATTATTTTAATAATAAAACGGAATCCTCTATTGCCAAGAATGGAGGACATCTGCTATAATATGCGTGAAAAGTGCCGGGCTGTCGGCAGAGCATGATACATTTGGAACTTAACGGGAACTTAGCGAGGGAACACATGAGAAATTTGTACTGCAACGTGGAGGCACTGCGTAAGCAGGTCTTTGCCGCTGTGGCAAAGCTGGCCTATGAGGGTGGGGACTACTGCTCCCGCATGGAGAAGCTGCCCTATGAGATCATCCCCGGTGAGGTGGGGACCTATCGGGAATCCATTTTTCTGGAGCGGGCCATCGTAGGTGAGCGCATCCGGCTGGCCATGGGTCTGCCGCTGCGGGACGTGACGGAGGAGAACATGATCTCCGACGGCGTGGAGGCTAGCGCCATCTCCGAAAAATACTACGATCCACCGCTGATCAACATCATCAAGTACGCCTGTCACGCCTGCCCGGACACCCACTACGAGGTGACGCAGGCCTGTCAGGGGTGCTTGGCCAAGCACTGCTATCAGTCCTGCCCCAAGGGCGCCATCGAGCTGGAGCATGGCCGGGCTCGCATCGATCAGACCAAATGCATCAAGTGCGGCCGGTGCAAGGAGGCCTGCTCCTATCAGGCCATCATCAAATTCCTGCGGCCCTGTCAGGAGGCCTGCGGCATGAACGCCATCGGCAAGGACCAGTATGGCCGGGCGGACATCGACCATGAAAAATGCGTCAACTGCGGCCAGTGTCTGGTGAACTGCCCCTTCGGCGCCATTGTGGACAAGGGCCAGATCTTCCAGCTGATCCACGCCATCAAGAAGGGGGAGAAGGTCATCGCCATCATCGCCCCGGCCTTCTGGGGCCAGTTTGGTGAAAAGGTCACTCCCGGACAGATCCTCACCGCCATGAAGCAGCTGGGCTTCGAAGGACTGGAGGAGGTGGCGGTGGGCGCCGACCTCTGCGCCGTGGAGGAGGCGGAGGAGTTCATGGAGCACGTCCCCGCCAGACAGCCCTTTATGGCAACCTCCTGCTGCCCGGCATGGTCCGTCATGGCCAAGAAGGAGTTCCCCGGCTTTGCGCCGTACATCTCCATGACCATGACCCCCATGGTGCTGACGGCCCGACTCCAGAAGCGGAAGCACCCCGACTGCAAGATCGCCTTTATTGGCCCCTGCGCCGCCAAGAAGCTGGAGGCCAGCCGCCGCAGCGTCCGCAGTGAGGTGGACTTCGTGCTGACCTTTGAGGAGCTGCGGGGAATGTTCGCCGCCAAGGATATCGACTTCTCCCAAATCCCTGATACGGAGGCTCACTATAAGGCGTCGGCTCCCGGCGTGGGCTTTGCTGCCTCCGGCGGCGTGGCTAAGGCCGTGGAGAAGGTGATTCAGACCAAGAATCCGGATCGGGAGGTCAAGACGGTGTACGCCGAGGGCTTGCGGGCCTGCCGCCAGATGCTGCGGGTGGCCCGGTCCGGCAAATACGACGGCTATCTGCTGGAGGGCATGGCCTGCCCTGGCGGCTGCATCGCCGGCGCCGGTACGGTTCAGCCGCCGGAGAAGTCCCGGCGGATGCTGGAGCAGTACAAGGCTCGGGCGGCGCTGGACAACCCACTGGATTCGGAGTATATGGAGGACATTGAGCTGCTGTACGAGGATCCGGAGAACTGGGACCGTGTGTCCCGGCACTGATAGGCGGAATATTGGATAGAAGATTTCGATGGAAGGGGCAAAAGAGGGACACGCTGGCGGGCGTGTCCCTCCTTTGCTGCGGGGAGGCTGTTTTGTTCAGAAGATTTTTCCCTTGTCTCCGATAGCCCACTTTTCCGGCTGCTGGGAAAAGCGGGCCGCCGGAGGCACGTTCCCATCGAAGTTATCCGCAGGAGACAACAAAAGCGAAAAACATCATAGGCTGCTGAAGGCTATCAACATAAATATAGCACTGTCATTCCTACGACCAGTCCGCAGACCGACCGTGGGAATCCGTAATACCTTTGCATGAGTTGCCGTACTGTGACAACAAACCGTATAATTCAATGCATATATTTCAAATTGTTATCATACTTCCCGCCTTGCTGAACAGAAGCACACAACGAAAAGACCCCTGATGGGAGCAAGAGTTGTACCATCCGGAAGATCCTCTGCATCCCGGCATATCCCCGAAAAATCTGCGAACAGACGTCGGTTATTCCGAACGGCAGAGCATATGACGGAATTTGAATAATTTCATTCAACGAAACGAAATAACGCGTCAGGGGAAACCGAGGTAGCCCAAAAGTACCATATTTCGGGGAAAACAGCGATTTCTGAGTTTTCGGTATCGTTACCGGCAATAAGCAAAGTGTGAATTTTCTGTGAAAATTGCAAAAAAATTTTGTGATGATTTTGTCGATTCTGATTGTTGACTTTTTTCACAAAAGAGATATGATAATGCCGTATGACGGAGGCGGAAACGTTTTCTGTCAGTAATGGCCGTTATATTTGTGCGAAAAATGTACCTGCGGAGCGGGAGTTCCCCCGTGCCGCACCCGGACTGCAGCCGGGCAAACCTTTTATGTCATTGTGTAAGGAGGAGACAATATGATTAGTTTTCTGATCTGTCTTGCTTTGCTGATCGGCGGCTACTTCCTGTACGGCAAGGTCGTGGAGAACACCTTCGGCCCCGACGACCGTGAAACGCCTGCCGTAAAGATCAACGACGGCGTGGACTATGTAGTCCTGCCCCAGTGGAAGCTGTTCATGATCCAGCTGCTGAACATTGCGGGCCTCGGTCCCATCTTCGGCGCTTTGCAGGGTGCTCTGTGGGGCCCCATCGTGTTCCTGTGGATCACCTTCGGCACCATCTTCGCTGGCGGCGTCCACGACTATTTCTCCGGTATGATGAGCGAGCGCAACAACGGTGCCTCCATCTCCGAGATCTCCGGCATCTATCTGGGCGGCTTCATGAAGAACGTCATGCGTGTGTTCAGCGTGGTGCTGCTGATTATGGTGGGTACGGTGTTTGCTGTTGGCCCTGCCGGCCTGATCGTCACCCTGTTCAAGAACGGCGGCTCCAACGGTATCGTCACCACCACGCTGTTCTGGCTGATTATCGTGCTGGTCTATTACTTCATCGCCACCTTCCTGTCCATCGACAAGATCATCGGCAAGATTTATCCCCTGTTTGGTATCTGCCTGATCGTTATGGCGGTGGGCGTGATCATCGGTATCTTTGTCAAGCCTGAGTACACCATTCCCGAGCTGTGGGACAACTTCCGCTCCATGCATCCCAGCGGAACCCCCGTGTGGAGCTTCATGTTCATCACCGTGGCCTGCGGTGCTATCTCCGGCTTCCATTCCACGCAGAGCCCCCTGATGGCTCGCTGCATGAAGAGCGAGAAGCAGGGTCACTTCGTGTTCTACGGCGCCATGATTTCCGAGGGTATCATTGCGCTGGTGTGGGCCGCTGCCGGATGCGCCCTGTATGAGGTCACCGGTGGCCTGAATACCGGACTGGCCGAGATTCTGGCCAACGGTCAGTCTGCTGCCATTTACGATGTGTGCGTCAAGACCATGGGTAAGGTCGGCGTGGCTCTGGCCATGCTGGGCGTGATTGCCTGCCCCATCACCTCTGGCGATACGGCCTTCCGCAGCGCCCGTCTGGTGCTGGCCGACTGGTTCAAGCTGGACCAGAAGAAGTGGAAGAACCGTCTGCTGCTGTGTGTGCCCGTGCTGGGTGTCGGCGCTATTTTGGGTGTGGGTAATGCTCTGGGCGCTATCAACTATACCATCATCTGGCGTTACTTCAGCTGGACCAACCAGACGCTGGCGATGATCGTGCTGTGGGCTGCCTCCATGTATCTGTTCTACGATAAGAAGAACTACTGGCTGACGGCTGTTCCCGCTACCTTCATGAGCGCCGTGTCTGCCACCTACTTCCTGCTGGGCAACGAGTGTCTGGGTCAACTCATCAACCACAAGGCCGCTGACGGCACCATCATCTACAACACCGCCGTGGCGTATCCCATCGGTATCGCTGTGGCAGCGCTGTTCTTGGGTATCTTCCTGTATACCATCAAAAAGCGCCATACGCAGCCTCACTATGAGACGCTGGGCAAGTAACTTTTCATGCAAAGCAGTGGGGGGCACGCTCTCCCACTGCTTTTCGCACTTTGGAGGGACACACGATGTTTACACCTGTGAAACTGGGCAACACCACTCTGCCGCCGGAGGTGCTGAAGGCAGACAAGAAGTCCTGCAAGCGCTACGGCCCCTGCGGCGTGGGGGAGCAGGCGCTGTATCTCAACAGCTTCTTCATCGACCGGCGGTACTATGTGGCACTGGAGTCCGTGCGCCGTGTCTTTAAGCGGGTGGCCATGAGCAAGGGCGGCTTCACCGGCAAGGGGGCCTTCGGCTCCATCCCCTATCTGGTGGTGGAGCTGGACGACGGCAGCCAGAAGCAGTGCAACTTCAAGCACGAGGAGGACGTGGACCTTCTGCTGGCCCACATGGCACGGGTCTGCCCGGATATCCCCCGCCACAGTGTGGAGGCGGAGCGCCGCCTGCGGGAGAAGGCCGAGCGGGAGGCCAAGCGCTATCTCAAACAGCTGACGCCGCAGGCGCAGGCCGCCCGGGAGACACTGGAGCAGGCCCAGCAGCTGCTGGAGGAGTACCCGGAGCAGACGGCGAAGCTGTCCACGGCGGCTAAGGCCAAGCGGGTCAATGACCGCAGCAATCCCGCCTATCGCTGGGTGGCGCTGGCTATTATTGTGGCGGGCATCGCCGCCGTGGTGTACGGCATTATGGCCCTGATCCGTGGCGAGAATGTGGGCGTGTACTTCGCCCTGTTCGGCCTGGCGGCCATCTTCTTCTTTTCCGGCGCCCATGTGCTGCCTACCGCCAAGAACAACAAGAAAGCCATCGCCCAGGAGTGGGAGCGCTCCATCTCCGACGTGGCTGCCCTGCTGCCGGAGGACTTCCCGGTGCCGGCCCGGTACGCCCACCCTGTGGTGCTGCAGCGGATGATCCGGGTGCTGCGGGAGGGCCGTGCCCAGAGCGTGGGGGAGGCCCTGAACGTCATGAAAAAGGATCTGAAGGCCCTGAACGCCTCCGTGCAGGTAGAGCAGGAGGAGTACGACGAGGTAGTGGCTATCAAGCCCATGTTCCTGCTGTGGGACTACGAATAAAAGACGAAAAAAGGCGGCGTATGCGGCCTTTTTTCATGGCCGGAGCTGCCACCGCAACATGGAGTGAAATTTCGGCTTCTCCTTGCAATCCATGGAAATGCGTGGTATCATGAGTAAAAATGCAATGAGTGCCATTTCAGGCGGAGACTTATGCTATTTTCCTGCGTAAGTCTCCCTTTTTATCAAAGGGGTGGCGTTGTGCCGACGGAGGTTGACAGAGCATGGAGGGGCAGACTACACTTTCCAAGCAAGCAAGCAAGCAAGCAAGCAAGCAAGCAAGCAAGCAAGCAAGCAAGCAAGCAA